>WNFW01000009.1_pt1 | contig 128135 bp, 108 predicted proteins | sample 5400131 | NCBI WGS metagenome assembly WNFW01 (sample SAMN13153362, study PRJNA577476) | soil metagenome | isolation source: 20 cm soil or saprolite under grassland replicate 1 | place: USA:California | collected 2016-06-15
ACGGCTCACGACCAGTTTGCTATTCAGGGGCATGTCAGCCCGGGCTATGAGGCCGTGCGCGAGGCATTCGCCGAGAATTTTGCTCGGCGAGGCGAAGCAGGAGGAGCCTGCTGCGCCTTTCTCCGCGGCGAGAAGGTCGTCGACCTCTGGGGTGGCATTCGGAACAAGCAGACCGGCGAGCCTTGGGAGCAGGACACGATGGTGGTGGTCCACTCAGCCACGAAGGGTTTGGCAGCGATGACCCTCGCCATCGCCCACTCTCGCGGATGGCTCAACTACGAAGAACGCGTGTCCACGTACTGGCCGGAGTTTGCGCAGAACGGCAAGGAACGAATCACCGTCCGCCAGCTCCTCGCTCACCAGGCAGGCCTATTCGCGATCAACGAGAGGGTCGATCTCAGTATCGTCGCCAATCTCGATCGCCTGGCGGTCGTGTTAGCGCGTCAGAAACCCGCGTGGGAGCCCGGAACCCGCCAGGCGTATCACGGGCTCAGTCTCGGCTTCTACGAAGGCGAGTTGCTGCGCCGCGTGCATCCGCTGCTTCGCAGCTTGGGACAGTTTTTCCAAGAGGAGATAGCGTTACGGCTCGGGGAGGACGTCTACATCCGGTTGCCTGAAGCCATCCCAAACTCGCGGCTGGCCACCCTTGCGCCGCCCACCTTCATCGAGATTCTGCGCGGCTTCGGGCTTCGTTTCATGCTGGAAGCGATGAATCCTCGTTCCAACATCTACCGCGCGCTGAGCGTGAATCCCGGCACCGGGGTATATCAAGATGCAGAGCGCATCTATGCGCGCAATCTCGAAGTGCCGTCCGGTGGTGGCGTCGGGACCGCCCGAGCCATCGCGCACGCCTACAGTGTTTTCGCCAACGGCGGGCGCGAGTTGGGGCTAGGGCAAAAGACGTTGGAGCTTTTGGCCGCCCCGGCGATTCCGCCGACGCGCGGATTTTATGATGAATGCATGAGGACCAGCGGCGTCCAGTTCTCACTGGGCTTCATGAAGCCCAGTTCGGTCTGGCCCTTCGGTAGCGCCGCTTCTTTTGGATCACCCGGCGCTGGCGGCCGCGGAGGCTACTGAGGAAGCCATCGATGATTCTCTGCTAAAAGCGGAAAGCGTGACCGGCCGCGATAGCCACATGGCCGTGGCGATACCGATCTCCCGCCTGCGCGAGATTCTGGCCGAAGCGGGTGAAAGGGAATAGTTTGGTCACGACCGAGAGCAAGGGGAGTAGGTTCAAATACGAAGAAAGATTGTCTTCGTGAAGCGGGAAACCTCGCTGAATGGCACACTGGCAAGCTATGCCGCATGGATATTTCCACACGCGCCCCACTCGGCCACCATCCGCCGGCATTCCGGAAGCCAAACAATTCCGACGAAAATGCCCTTATAATCGAAGGCGATTCACAAAGGATCTGCTGTGAGGCTACCGAATTGGAAAACTCCGATACTCAGCAGCAACCGGGTGCTCGCCGCCCTCGGGCTTAGCATAGGTCTGCTCACCCTCATAGCACACTTTGCTGAATTTGGCTGGACGCAGACGGGAGGACCGTTCTCGGCTCAAGAGTTTCTCGAGCCCATCAAGTTCCTGTCGAGCGATCAACTCAAAGGTCGCGGCGACGGAACAAAGGAGCTGGATCGGGCGGGCAACTACATCGCCGACCATTTTCGCAAGTTCGGATTGAAACCTGGCGGCGACAACGGCAAATATCTTCAGCACTTTGACCTGGTGGTGGGTGCAAAGCTCGGTCGCAAGAACCTCGCCGTTTACCGGCAAGGCGAACACTCCGAAAAGCTGAACCTGCAAGAAACCTTTGTTCCGCTGAGCTTCTCGGCCAGTGCCAGCATCGAGGCGCCGCTTGTATTTGCCGGTTACGGCATCACCGCGCCCGAGTACCACTACGACGACTACCAGGGCCTCGACGTGAGTGGCCGAATCGCCATCGTTTTGCGCCACGAGCCTCAGGAAAACGACGAGCACAGCCTATTTGCCGGGAGACAGCTCACTTCTCATTCGGAGATCGCGAACAAGGCCACCAATGCCAAGAATCACGGGGCCAAAGCCATCGTGCTGGTGAACGATCTTGGCAATCACTCGGGTGAGCCCGATGCGTTGCTCCGCCTGGACGAAGTGAGCGGCCCGCGAGAAATGACCATTCCGGTCATTCAGGTGACAGCCGACACGGTGAATAGTTGGCTTAAGCCTTCAGGGCATACCGTTGAAGAGCTTCGCCAAGCCATCGATAAGGACCTGTCCAATCATTCGATGGCCCTTGACGGCTCATCGCGGTTGGCACTGACCGTTCAGATTGAGCGTATCCACCGGAAGGCTGCAAACGTGATTGCGGAGTTGCCCGGAAGTGAGCCGTCCATTGCTGATCAATACATCGTCGTAGGAGCGCATTACGACCACCTGGGGCTCGGCGAGCACGATTCTCTCGCACCGCGCCAGCGCGGCCAAATTCATCATGGCGCCGATGACAACGCCTCGGGGACAAGTGGAGTACTGGAATTAGCCGATGCGCTAGCGCATTCGAAAGAGCGCCCGCGCCACTCCGTCGTTTTTATATGTTTTGCGGGCGAAGAGTTGGGCTTGCTGGGTTCTGCGCACTACGCAAACCATGCCACGTTTCCGCTGCAGCGAACCATCGCGATGGTCAACATGGATATGATTGGACGCGTCTCGAACAACCGAGTGTACATCGGGGGAACGGGGACATCGCCGGACTTTCAGAAACTCGTGGAGGACGCGAACAGCAGCGTGAAGTTAGCCGTCAGTTACTCCGCGTCTGGTTACGGCGCGAGCGACCAGACATCGTTCACGGTACACGAGGTGCCGGTGCTTTTCTTCTTTTCGGGTTTGCACTCCGACTATCACAAGCCGTCAGACACCTGGGACAAGATCGACGCCGTGAACGGCGCACGTGTGGTTGAACTTGTGGGGAATGTGGTCCACGGTCTGGACGCATTGAACGACAAACCTCAATTCGTGCGCGTGTCCGAGCCAGTTGCGCCCGTAATGGGCGGAGGTGGCGGATATGGTCCTTATTTCGGTTCGATCCCGGATTTCGGGCAGGTGGAGCACGGTGGCGTTAAATTTTCCGACGTGCGCGATGGTAGTCCAGCGGGAAAAGCAGGCTTCAAAGCCGGTGATGTTTTGGTGGAGTTCGACGGCAAGACGATCGATAACCTTTACGATTTCACCTACGCGCTCCGCGCACACAAGCCCGGCGATAAGGTGACCGTGACGGTTCTGCGGGGCAACGAGCGAGTCACGCGCGAAGTGACACTTGAGGTGCGCAAGTGAAAAGGCAATCTGACTTCCATCTCACGCATCTGGCCGTGATGCTCTCCGTGGCAACCTTATTTATCGGGGTTTCGCTGCTTGCCCAAGAAAAGACGGCCACCTCTGGCCTTAGCTCCGCCGGGCCAGTGGTACACGGCACCCCCGACGATCCGCTGCGCGACCCGCAGGAAACTTACCTGCGACACGTGAAGCAATTAACGTTTGGCGGCCAGAATGCCGAAGCGTATTTCAGCTACGATGGCCGCCGTCTCATTTTCATGTCGACCCGGGAACCCTACCAGTGTGATCAGATTTTTGTCATGAATGCCGACGGTTCGGACCTTCATCTAGTGTCGACCGGCAAAGGCCGCACCACGTGTGGGTACTACTATCCTGATGGCAATCACCTGTTGTACTCGTCTACCCATCTGGCGGGTGACGCTTGTCCGCCGCGTCCGGATTATTCGCATGGCTACGTTTGGGCCATCTATTCCGCATACCAAATCTACTACGCGACAGATGACGGAAGAATCCTCAAGTCACTCACAACCGGACCGGGATACAACGCCGAGGCCACGCTCTCCACGGATGGCAAAAAGATCGTGTTCACTTCCTCGCGCGACGGAGATCTGGACATCTACACCATGAATGTGGATGGAACGAAGGTTCGCCGCTTGACCAATACGCTCGGGTACGACGGCGGGCCGTTCTTCTCACCCGACGGCAACTGGATTGTTTACCGGGCCCATCATCCCAAAAGTGATGAAGAGATTGCTCACTACAAATCGCTGCTGGCACAGGGCTTGGTGGAGCCCAGTGAGATGGACCTATATGTCATGCGCGCCGACGGATCCAATCAGCAGCAGATTACAAAACTGCCCGGCGCCAGTTTTGCACCGTCTTTTTTCCTGGATAGTCAGCGCATTATCTTCGCTTCAAACTATGAGCATCCCACCACGAGTCAATTCGAGCTCTATACGATCGGCCGCGATGGCAGCGGTCTCGAACGCGTAACGTTCGCGGGGGGGTTCAACGCGTTTCCGCAGTTCTCACCCGATGGCAAGAAGCTCGTGTTTGTTTCGAACCGCAACGCGAAGGTCCCGCACGAAATAAATGTGTTTGTCGCAGATTGGATGCCGTAATCTATCAGCGCCTCCCGTCACCGCTCGATTACGCACCCGTTTTCTGAAAGCAAGGCTACTGCTGATTCAAGATTGGCCCCTTGGGTACGAGGACGATCTTGCCGATCACCCCTCCTTTGCCAAGCAACTCCTGTGCGTGTCTTGCTTCGACAAGGGGAAGTCGCTCGGCGATTAGCGGCTTGATCTTCTGCTGTTGAAGGAGGTCAAACAGGGCCATCAAATCCTGTCGAAACAATGCCGGTCTCAGCCGTTTGAGCCACTGGATGCTGTAGGGGACCACCCGTTTCCGGCCTGGGAGAAGCCAGCCGCCAGCAATGTACAGCCCGAAAATCAGGATGGCGCGAAAGCGGTGACGACGACCTGAACGACCTGAAGCTAATCGTCCCCCACGTAGCGAGGAAGTAAGGCCATATGTCACCACCCTCCCGCCAGGACGGAGAGCCTTGCGGGAACGCCAGATGTGGCTACCACCTATGCTGTCAAAGACGACGTCTACACCCTCGCCCGTGAGGCGGTGAATTTCTTTCACGAAGTCCTGATGCTGGTAATCAATTGGGATACCGCCCAGGTCGGCAACGGCCGACGCCCCTCGCGATGAACAGGTACCATACATCTCCAGCCCGGCGACCCGCCCAAGCTGCAGTAATGCCGAGCCGACCCCACCTGCCGCGCCGTGAATCAACACGCGCTGGCCCGGTTTGGCCTTAGCGGAACGATGCAGCATCTGGTACGCCGTGATGTAGTTCAAAATGAGGCTGACGGCCTCGCCGGCGTCTAACCCGGCTGGCACCGGAACAAGTTCGCGTTGCGGCAGGCAGACGAACTCGGCGTAGGCACCGCTGATCGGCAGCGCGGCCACTGCCTGGCCCGGTCTGATTCCAGCGACGCTGTCGCCGAGCCGATCCACCACGCCAACCAGGTCCCAACCTGGCGTGAAGGGAACCCTGGGCGTCTCGGGATGAATGCCTTCGCGCGCCATGAGGTCGGGCAAGGAGACACCTGCGGCCAGCACTCTCACCCGCACTTCACCACCTTTCGGCTCGGGGCACTCTTCTTCAAGCACTTGCAGTGCATCGGGACCGCCATAGTGGGTGACGATGATTCGCGTGTGTCTCACGAAGCCGTGCTCGCGGTAAACCACACATTCCCAGCCAAAGCCAGGCAGTCATCTTCAGCGGAGGGCCTGTGCAATTTTGTCCTTTTACTCCGTCCAGGGCACCATTGTCAGTGACGCGGGAACACTTCGTAGTGATCACGGGCACACAAAAATGGACCGCGCCACCCGGTCTGCGCGTCACAAGTCCTTATGGAGCAAATCGGACATCAAGTTGACGCAGAGAACCCGGTAGCTTCATCCCGCGGCGCCCCGGCGCAGTTTCCTGCTGCTCTATCCTTTCGAGTGCTTCCTAATCTCGTGTGCCAGTTTTTCGATCTCTTCCGCTTTCTTCAGCAGATTCAACGAAGACAGGTTCGCCGAGTCTGTCTTGTCCACTTCCGCCTTCAATTCCCCGGCGAGTTGATAGAGCCGCTCGACTTCTCTGGCGAAGGCGGGTCGGGAAAATTTGCACGTGGTAGCTTGATCGGTTGTGGTTTGCGCGGGAATTCCTGTGGCTGGCCAATGGGCAGCCCAGCGGATAAACCAGTCACCGCCCGCAGAAAGGCAATCGAACCGCATCGGCTGGCAGATCTTACAGGTTTTTAAATGCCCTTAAGGGTTAGAGACCAATACGCAGGGGAAGAAAATGAACAAAGTCCCAGCTATGCACTTGTTTATATCGCTGTCACGGTGGGATTCGCAAACGCAAGAGCCGCTAGGGAGTGAGCGCGAGAAGGTAGGGCAACTTGGCGAGACAAGAAGTGGTTCCGCTCAATCTTTTTTTTTCGTCACGTTCGCAGCTTGCGGCCCTTTGGGGCCCGTTACGATTTCAAATTCCACGAAATCTCCTTCCGATAAACTGCGATATCCCTCCTCTAAAATCGCCGAGTAGTGAACAAAGACATCCGGACCGTCTTCCCGACCAATAAACCCGTATCCCTTCTTGTTATTGAACCATTTCACCGTACCAGTCAAGTTTCCTCTCCTTCTCATTTCGTGCGTGAAGCCTGTTGAGCCGTAAACTATGGAAAACGTGCGTGAGAGCGGCAGAATCAGCGCGTTGCAAGATCAGCAGTTGGTCACGAGCCACGAGAATGCGGAGTTTTGTCAAAGGGGCTTATTAGAGCTAGACTCGATTGAAACACTCCCATATTTTGAGAAACGAGTACTCGGAGGATTCGCGCTTCCACGAGTCGCTAGCCTTATAAGCCATGACGTTCGAAAAGGACCACGAGCAGATTGGCGGGGACGGGAGGGAGCTAGTCTTTTGTAGATTGCTATCTCTGGCACCCGAGGAGGAAGCCGTACAACTATGGGGCGCTCACTTTTTTGGAGATGGAAATGCTGCCTGGTCCTTCCACTTGGCGCAAGTCCTGCGAACCAGACAGGATTGCAGATATAACGTCAGCGACCGTTGCCTCCATCTCAATCATGACGATTCTCAAATTTGAGATCGCACTCTGCAGTTGATCGAAGACTTGATTGTCAAATGCGCGCGTGTTGACGGGGCCCACCAACAGCACGTCACAGGTTGACTCGACGATCTCTGCGGTAATGTTCAACGAGGATTCTTGTGCGCTGACCAACGAAATGTCGGCCCGATTCTTAAGAGTGCGGGCGAGCGCACCGCGTAGAAGCCGATGGTCGCTCAACAAGAAAACCCGAATTGGGAGATGCGGGTTCATCATTATTGATCTGTTTGTTGTCGCGGGTTGGGTAGGCAATACTGTCTGAGCCCCCATGGCAAACTCCTCCTGCGCACGTATTCGTGGGAGTCAAGCAGGGAAAAGGACTCCGGGCAACTGTCAAAAGTAACAGTGACCCGAAAGGCTTATTCAAATGCACAAGAAACGCCGTCAACTCCGGGTGTGGCGCTAATTTTGAAATTCCCAGCCTCTGTGTGTGTTCCTTTACGACGTGTCCAACGACCTTCTCCGTTATCCTCACTCCGGCAACTGCCCTGGTACTTTACCGGTAAGCTCGACCCGGCACTGACCGGGATTTTTGCGCATACTTGCGCAGATACCTCTTGCGCAACCAGCACGCAGTTGGTACAACTCCGCTAATGGCCGAAACGCTTCGTCTGCGGCATTCTTTTCTCGTTCGCGTTACCCACTGGCTCACCACGTTTTCGTTCCTGGCCCTCCTTGTCAGTGGATCAGAAATTGTTGTGTCTCATCCGCGCTTCTATTGGGGTGAGACCGGCAACGTGAACACTCCCGCTTTATTCACGATACCGATCGCGTCCTCCCGAGCCGCTGTTCCCACCGGCTACGGCTACGTGCTCCCCGACCAGAATGGCTGGAGCCGCTATCTCCATTTCCAATCTGCTTGGGTCTTGATCATGACCGGCTTACTTTACGTTGCCGTCGGATTCTCCCAGGGGCATTTTCGGCAGAATTTGCTGCCCGCTCTCTCTGACGTCTCCGTCACGCGCCTCGCGATCTCCATTGCGCAGCATTTGCGCTTCGCGCGGCCGGGTGCGGAGGAGGCCTGGTCGTACAACGTGTTGCAGCGCATGGCGTATCTGCTCATTATTTTTGTCCTGTTTCCGCTGATTATCTGGACGGGTCTGGCCATGTCTCCTTCCTTTGTCTCGGCAATTCCGGCTGCGGTCAATGTCTTGGGTGGCCAGCAATCGGCGCGCACCTTACACTTTTTCTTGACCGGGGCCCTGGTCATTTTCCTTCTGGTTCACGTCTTTATGGTCGTTCTTGCCGGATTCCGAAGCCGCGTGCGCGCCATGATCACCGGTCGCGCCAGCGAACCACTGGAGCGAGTATGAGCAAGCTCTCCCGACGTCAACTGATTACCACCGGCCTCGCGGCCACAGCGGGCGCATCGGGGCTCGTCGTTGCGGCAAGGCTCGCCGACCGCTATGGACTGATACCGCCGGATTTCGGTGGCATCTACGGGCCCGGCGAGACGCTGACCTATGCGGCACAGCGGCTGTTGACACGCCACTCCTTGGCACGCGAGTTTTCGCAACGCCAGATTTCCAGAGATCCATTCGCAAATGAAGTCGCCCCCTTGGGCGAAGAGTTCCATCGGCTCCAGCAGGGAGCGTTTTCCGACTGGCTTCTTACCGTCGATGGCATGGTCACCCGCCCGGCATCGTTCTCGCTTGCGGAGCTAAAGAGTTTTCCTCGGCGCAGCCACATCACGATGATTCAGTGTGAAGAAGGCTGGTCCTATATTGGCGAATGGACCGGCGTTCCGCTCTCTCACGTGCTGGAACTGGTAGGGGCCCTCCCTCAAGTGCGATACGTTGTCTATCGCTCGATCCAACCCGACTGGTGGGAGAGCATCGACATGGCCGACGCGCTGCATCCGCAAACTCTGCTGGCACACGGAATGAACGGCAGTGAGCTTCCCGTCAGGTTCGGCGGACCGCTTCGCCTGCGTCTTCCCCGGCAACTCGGCTACAAAAGTGTCAAATACCTCACCCGCCTCACGATAACCGATAACCTCAAACAGTTCGGCAAAGGCCTGGGCTCAGCGTCGCCCGAAGGTGGCTACGCTTGGTACGCCGGCATCTGACGGTCTGGAAAGAATCTCGGGGAAATCATTCGAAGTTGGGCCATTCCCTGTGCCGGCAAGCAGTTCTGTGCTGCTTGTCATCGTTCCGAGTTGCCTCGGGAAGGGAATGCGGACATTTCTTAAACCATCCCTAAGTTCTGAATTGCGTCCACAAGACCAGGTTTATCCCCTTCTGACGATTGGTCGCGAAGCGACCTCAAATTGCTCCCGTACCGCGTCATCTGCTTTCTGTTTCGTGGCGGGCCGCAAGAGCCCGGCCGGACATGACAGGCTGTCTCAGCGCGTTAGGAGGCGGCGGTGGCGCTCACAGCGGCGGTTGGCTGCCGAGGGCTCAGGAGCCAGCCAGCAAGAGCACCGAAAACCAGGCTGGAGCCCAGGGTCTCCCGGAAATGGATGAGCGCGACGCCGGGGGGCATCATGGGGTTGAGGAGAAGTAGCGCGGTAGTCCAAACCGGGAGGGAAAACGCCATGGCGAGCTGAACACTCCCGCCATGCTGTCCTGCCAAATCCACACGTGCATCATCCAAGCTGTCTCTGCGATAAATTCACCTTGTTGGCCGACGCACTGACCCTTGGTGAGATCGAGTGTGGTTTCGCGAGAGAGCAATATTCTGAGCTTCCACTGTCACTTCTGCCAGCTTGCGCATCGCATCCTTCCAGAGTTAAATCACGCACGGTGCGAAAACCTTTTGCACAAGGAGAGAGCGTATGCCAATAAAGACACCGAAAGAGCTTTTTGTAATGATCCTCACTGATGTACGACAGGGCGCCGAAAAAGCCGAGAAGATCTACCAGGAGATTGGGCAGCTGGCTCAAGATCCCCAGATCAAAGAAGCTTTGGAGGCGCGGGCGTTCGTCTCCGGCAAAGTCCTTGCCACACTCGACGAATGCTTCAGACTCCTTGGCGAGCAACCCGCAAAACTCAGTGGGCGGCTGCAGGAAACGTTCATCGAGGACTTTCGCAGGGAGTTGGCTGAAGTCCAGGGTCCTATCGCCAGACGCATTTTCGCGTTAATGAAGCTCAATCACCTTGCACACTTTCGGATTGCCGAGTACCGCGCGCTAATCGCAGCAGCCGAAGCGGTCGGGAATCATGGAGTCAGTCTGCTATTGGAAACCTGCCTTGCGGACAAACTGACGTTTGCGGAACGGACAGGACGTTTCCTCAGAGAAATGGTCGAGACGAGGGTAGCCGAACGCGCTGCAGCAGCATCGGCGTGAGACATTTTGAGAGAAATACTTCGCACCGGTCCGCTTGCAGGCGCAGCGGACCGGTGCCTTTGTTTCCCATGTTGTCTCTATCGCAACGCTGCAGAAGACAGCTCCCGTAAACAAAGCAACTAGCGCCGGAGGCCGGGCTGACCAACAAGACTCAACACGAAGCTCCCTATATAGCATTTTCGTTCGACGGGGCTTTCCATCTCAGTCAAGCCTCCAAGGGCCAACGTAATAGGCCAGTGAGACGATCCCGACGTCGACCGATGAGGGCTTGGATTTTTGACGCCTGTTATTTCTGATCGTAGATCCCACCTACTCATCTGATCGAAAGAAGGCGCTCTCCTCGTCAGATAGCATCGCATTTGTCACTGGGACCGAAACGAATTCACGACAATCACATCACCGCTGCTGAGCTGTTTCTGCTGGAGCGATTGAGACTGACTCGGGCGGAGTTTTGCTGCCTCTCTTTTTCCTATCGTTCTAGCGGACCTAGGCTCTTTTGCAAACTGACCGGGTATCAGACTGAACTGAGTGGGGGATCAAGTGGGCAAGCGACATTCTTGCACGGTCTTTACAGGTCCAGCACAGCGGTCAGCAGCAACATCTGTAACGACTATGCGGGAGCGCTCGTTCATTGCCACGCTGCACGCGCAATCGTTCTTGCAATCTACCGTATCGAAGTAATTCAACAACTCTCTTTCAAAGCCATGTTGCGCGGCGATTCTCAAGACCCGATCCGTCGAATCGAAGAGTTGCACGTTACCGAAATCAGCTGCAGTCGCCTCGATAACCGATGCCAGGAACTCCGAAATCGCTGCGCTCTCTGCGGAGCGGAAATACGGGTTGTCATCGATTCGCTTCCCGCTGTCCGAACCTCCCGTGTCTCGCGTCAATGGATCGTGACCAGAGAGGCTCGCGCTAACAAACCGCTTACCTTCAAGCAGGGCTTTGACGGCGGGCCATAGTTCACTGGCCGCATCGGACTTGAGGATGTATCCGCCAGCACCCGTGCTCAAGGCTTCTTCTGCGGTGTCCAGAGAGCGGTTTTCGCTCACGAAGAGAATTTTGGACCGGGGGGAAACTTGATGTATCCGCTTTGCAGCTTCAATTCCATTGAGGGTGGGAAGTCCGATGTCCAACAGGATCAGATCTGGTTGCATTCTTGGGCTTGCTGAACGGCCTTAAGTCCATCAGACACTTGAAGATCTATCCGCCTGCTCCCGCGTACTTCCTTTGCTGCCGAGAGGCACGCGAGCCTGGACTGTTGTTCCACTGTTCAGTTGCGAGTCAATGGAAAGAGTTCCACCCACCAACTTCAGGCGTTCTTTCATGCTCGTGAGTCCAATGCCCTGCGCTTTCATCGCTCCCTTGGGATCAAAACCAGCCCCCGAATCCCGCACCGTCAGTCGGATCTCATTCAATTCAACGCTGAGCGATACTTGGATTTGTTGTGAACCGCTGTGCTTAATCGCATTCTGCAGGGCTTCTTGCAATACGCGGAACAGGCAAATAGAGATCTCCTCCGGTAAGTCTCTCGGAACGTTCTCTGAGCAGAAATCTATCTTCACTTTTTGTCGATCCGAAAGCTCTGTGCAGAAAATGGCCGCTGCTGATCGAAGCCCCAGATACTCCAGCTTGGAAGAGTGCAGGCGATGTGACAACGCTTGGATCTCGCCAGCAAGGTCGTTCAGTTGTTTTATTCGTTCCTCGAGTTGCCGTCGGAGCTCTGCCATGCGGGGGGGATTTTGCTTCAAACGTTCCAGATCCACGGCTAGCAGCGCGACGCGCTGGTTGATATCGTCATGAAGCTCCCGGGCAATCCAGGTACGTTCTTCCTCATGCGCTTCGATCAACCGTTGGCTCATTTTGGAAAGAGCTTCCTCGGCCAGTTTGCGCTCGGTGATGTCCCGCGCGATCGTGGAAGCGCCGATGATCATGCCCTCCTCATCTCTGACAGGGGAAACAGTGATAGCAACGTAGATTCTCTTGCCACATTTCGAGATACGGACCGTTTCGTAGTTGTCGATCCGCTCACCGGCTGCCAGGCGTCTCAGAATTTCCTTCTCCTCGTCGTACAGTTCGGAAGGGACGAACATGAAAATAGACTGTCCAATCGCTTCTTCCTCCGTGTACCCAAACATTTGCCGCGCACCAGCGTTCCAGGTTCTAATCGCACCTTGCAAGCTTTTCGAGATGATCGCGTCCTGGGAAGACTCGACAATGCCAGCGTGCCGTAACAGGTCTTCCTGTGTCGTTCTTCTCTCGCTAATGTCTTCCACCATCGCGACCACGAGCGAAGAAGGGCGATTATTCAACAGCGAGATACTCAGGCGCCCCCAAATCAGCGAGCCGTCTCGCCGGAAAAAACGCTTGTCCAGCTGATAGCGGTCAATCGAACCCGCGCGCAACTGCTCGAAATAGGCCCAATCCTTCTCTGCGTCTTCGGGAGGAGAAAATTCGACACAGTGTTTCTTCCGCATTTCCTCTTCGCTGAATCCAAGCATCGTGCAAAGCGCCGGATTCACGAACAAAGGCCGCCCTTCTAGATCCTCCACAGCAATCCCGATCGGACTCGCCACAAAAGCATCGTAGAAAAGCTGGTTATCGGGTCTAATCGTTTGTTTCTTTCCCTCTTCCATGGGGGAGCAATATAACACGGAAAAATAATTTCCGCGTAAATTCCTGGTTAGTTATCAAGCCAGCTGGAGTGAACCAGCCACATGTCTCGAGGATTCAAGGCACGCCTGCGAGAAAGAGAAAGACAGCGAAGATACGGAGGCCACAGTGTAGTACTGTTGGTGGTGCTCGAAGAATTGATACTTCCTCACGGAGTTTCTGCTTCAGTGTGTTTTGCCAGTCTGCGCGCCGCCGTCCCGAGCATGAGTCGCGAGATTCCGGTCATCATCAAGTTCACGCCTACTAACGTCCCGATGGCCCACACCGAGCTCGATGGCCAATGAAACCAGATCAATCCGCCCAGCAATAGGGTGATTAAGCCGTTCGCCAGCGTCCATCCCGAACCGCCTTCGTTCCGCGTCCGGGAGTATACAATGAATTCCAGCACTGCCTCAGCTAGGATGATTCCAGCCAGCAGCAGCGTCAGCGTGCCCAGCCCCAGCAATGGATGTGTCAGAAAGTAGATTCCGCCAAGGATGTAGATAACTCCTAGAATCAGCTGCCAGATCACCCGTGCGACCCCACCTCCGCTGAACGTCCCCAGCAAGTGCGCAGCGCCGGCAAAAATCAACAGCCAGCCCACCAAAAAGGCCACCGCCAAACCGGCCAGGCCGGGTTCCACAATGGCAAAGATCCCCAGGATGATAAACACCACGGCCGTTGCGATGTACCATCCGCTCGCTCTTTTGATGAACGCAGATCCACGCAATCCTTCTGACGCATTTGCTGTAGCCATGACTCACCTCCGCACGGGTCTCCATCATCGAGATCTGCCGCGCCCTGCACCATGCTTGAGCCGAGGCTCTCGCGGTCACGAAAAAAGAACCATTGCAACCCTTGCAGTGCTCTACCCAGGAACGCGTGAACACGTCTTGGAACCACAGATAGCTGAGAGCGATACCCGTTTATTTAAGGGTCTTTATGAACTCAGCAATCGCCTTAGCTTGTTCCTCTTGCACTCCAGATAGGCCCTTATTGTGAGGCGCTTTTGAGGACGCTGCGCCCTTCGTTATCTGTTGGGCGAGTTGGTCGGTCGTGAGCGCGGTCCCCTTCAGCGCAGGCGCTTTTACTTTTGGTTTACCTTCGCCGCTCGCGCCGTGGCAGCCGGCACATTTCGATTTGTAGAGTGACGCTCCGTCATGAGCAGCCCACGAGCGCCTCGGTAAAGACGCCGTCAATGCGGCAAGGACTGCGATCCCAACAATGACCTTACTTTTCATAGCTTTTCTCCTCTTCTTCCGATTTTTTTGCTCGCATCAACCACCTACTCGATCCAACTCAGGTTGCAGATGCGAAAACCCAAAAATAGCGCACTTTGCGTCCCGCCGGTCTCCTGATGTTGCGCAAGCAGCTCTAAGAAAGACCTCAAGCGACGTGTATATTGCGTCTTAGCGTAGCCCTCGCACGCTATTTCTTTTGAAGTTTCGATATCCGCTCCTCCAGCCGAAGAGTTCTCAGAATTTCCGGTGAAGCCTCGTCCATGGCCACTGGGTTCATGGCAAACACTGCAGTCTTGAGTGATGGATTCGCCTGCTGCAGTCACGTGCGAGCCGTCGTGGCAGCGAATGCACCCTGGTTCAATTCTTTGTTTGGCTTTTCGCTTCCGTTTGCGGCTCTGAGATGTGCTGCTTCTCATCCACCGAGAAAAGCATGTAATCGCTGAAGCTGTGGCGCCGGTGCATACGCTTTCCTCTCCAATCGCAGTACAGGTCGGCGTTCTGCGGTAGCCACATTTCCACATCACGGTTCTTGAAGCGCACGGGACCATATTCAACGATGGTGTGATCGACAAAGAGGCGGATTTCCGGCAATGTGCTCACCAGATCTGTTTCCATACGCACGATCTGATAACTGTCCGCGGCGATCCACGCGCGCCCTCGCAATGCAACTCGGTAGGAAGGGCCATTCTCGCCAATCTTATACGAGCGGATGGTATTCGGCTTGTCTGGCCTCTGACGGAAGTGCACTTGCCACGCCGGGGTTCCATTCCATTGGCCCAAACCCTCGCAACTCAGTGCAAAGCTTCCGACATTATTTGGGTGAAAAATTAGCGCCATCGACGGTAGCCCGCGTGTTTCCACGCCGTCTGGGAATTGTGCGGGCGAGTATTTGTTGCCCCGATACTCGCTCACATCGAAGTAGCCCGGCCGGTATTGCTCGATGCTCACTTCATAATCGAACTTGCGCGTTTCCGGAAACTCTGCCAATCCCCATTTATTGATGGATTCGTGCCTCAGGAATTCACTGGCCGCGAAACGGTCCACATTTTTGATGAACTCCTCGACCCGCTTTCCCGCTTGCTGAACTAGCTCATCCAACGCACACGGGACGCCCGGCTCAACGGGCGGCACCTTCTCATCCACATCAGGAGGCAACCAGTTTGACGGCAGCGGCAGTGAAATGGCCGGCTCTGTTGCCGTTGATGGTTTGACTTCGGCGAGAGCCGCCTCTTTGGCGGGGAGGATGAGCACGTCCGTGGCCTGCATACGCTCGAGCTGGTTGCGCGCTGCGACATCACTGGGATGGTCCTGAACGTATTCTTCCAGAAGTCTTGCAGCGCGTTCCTTGTTCCCGCCTTCCGCCAATGCCTGCGCCAGCAGCGGCTGTATGATCGCGGCTTGTCCATGTCCAAGTTTCAGCGCGTGATCGGCTTCCTGGACGGCTTTTTCCGGCAAATGCTCTTTCAAGAGAACATCTGCGAGAATCGCATGCCCACGCCAAGAGTTGGGGTCAACTTCCACCGCCCGCTTCACGTACGTTTCTGCTTCGGTGAGTTTTTGTTCCCGCATCAGCGCCTGGCTCAAAGCCAGCAGCGTAGAAACATGTTTGGGATCAAACTCCAGAGCCTTTGCCCAATAGGACTTAGCCTTCTCTTGAGCCTCCATTTGCAGGAAATAAACGCCGTAGAGATAATTCACCGCGGGATGATTTGGAGCCTTGCCATAGGCAGCTGCAAGGTGACTCCTCGCCTGTTCTGGCTTGTTCAAGCGCAACGCTTCCAGAGCCTTGCCCAACTCCTTCTGGACTTTCGGGGCAAGGAGCGTCTGCGAGGAACCCGTGCCGGTTTTTCCACCCCGCGCCGGCCGCATGTCAATAAAGACTGTCGACGTTCCCGCACCGAAGGGCCGAAATTCTTTGGCAACACTTTCATAACCGGGTGCAGCCACCTGAATGGTATATGCGCTTGCAGCTACTCTTTTGAATTGTATGTTGCCGCTCAGCGTTGTTCCTTGCGTGAGGACTTGCCCGCTTCCGGCAAGCAAAGTAACCACTGCTGGCACTTCGATCGGACCGCCGTCCGCCCCCCTCAAATGAATGTCGATATCGCTCGCACCGTGTCTGTTCGCTGCACCGGGGTTCGGCGTGGGCGACTGCGCGAAAACCGCATTGGAGAGAGACGCAGTCGAGAAGAGAAGCAGGAAAACAAGATACTTCGCGATGCGGAAGACCTTTCGGAGAAGCCTGCTCAAGTTTGTGCTACCTCTTGTGCGACATTTTTAGACGAACCCCAGTGTCCGGACACCTGTCAAAATGACCAGAGGCCTCATCCCCTTGAGTTGCACTCTTAACGATGAGTTGCCCTTGAGCGGTGCGCACATCGGCGGCGGGCTCTGGGGTTTACTTGCAATGATTACCCTGGGCGGGTCGTTCTTCACTTCGACGCCCTTGGCTGCTTCGCTGTCTGCTTCGAGTGCTGCCTCCAGTTGGTCGAGCGTCACCAACCGGTTCACCTTGTCCACTTCGGTCCGCGCCTGAATCCAAACCACGCCGTAATTGGAAGCTGTCTGTTTTCCTGTCTTCAGTTCGACACCACAATAGAGGTTCACCAAGTCTGCGTGCCAGTTGTCCACCTGAGGCTGATAAACGGCGAAAGTGTTGACGCTGCTCGTGGTTACGTGGCCAGCCACGCTCCGATGCTCCTTTCGGTTGTTATTGGCGCTCTTCGGTCTATTGCGTCCTGGTCCGCTTCTTTTTTCGCACATCGCCAAGCAGTTTTCGCAGACTGTTAGTTTTGACAGTCGGAAAGAGTGAGTGAGTGATGCATGCTCGAATCACTATGGATCCCCAAAAGCGACTGCTTGGGTGAAAACATGCGGATTCTGCTTGTGGTGGTTCTTACCCTGGTTATCGCTCCGGGCGACACGATGCCGACGGTGCCGTTCCCGCCGTCAGCACCTTCGCAGTCCGGCGACCAGGTTTCCAAGATTCCGCCCGACCAACTGGATTCTCTCGTTGCGCCGATTGCCCTTTATCCTGATCCGTTGCTGGCGCAAACGTTGGCAGCGTCGACCTATCCACTCGAAATCATTCAGCTTCAGCAGTGGCTCTTGAAGAACCCGGGGCTGAAAGACAAAGCGCTGGCTGACGCGGTCGCGAAACAGTCGTGGGATCCAAGTATCCAGGCCATGGCTGGGTTGCCGGACGTGGTAAAGCGTCTGGCAGACGACATTCAGTGGACCACGGATCTGGGCAACGCCTTCTTGGCGCAGCAAAACGACGTGATGGATGCCGTACAGCGTATGCGCAAAAAGGCCCAAGACAGCGGTAATCTGAAATCGACCGAGCAACAGAAGGTGGAAACCAAGGTCATCGAGAGCAAGAGTGTGATCGTGGTCGAACAGGCCAATCCTCAAGTTGTGTATGTGCCTTCCTATGATCCCGTGGTGGTCTGGGGCCCGCCCGTCTATCCCTACCCTCCCATTTATTACCCACCGCCAGGGTACTACGCTGCAGGGCTGGCGATTTCGTTTGGTGTCGGCGTGATGATGGGCGCGTTCTGGAGCGGTGGTTGGGGCTGGGGATGCGGCTGGAGCAACAACAACATCAACATCAACAACAACAACAACTTCAACCGCAACTCGAACATTGGCGGCAACCGCAACAATATCGGGAATGGAAACCGCCCATCGCAACAACCCGGCCGTGATGGCATTGGAGGAGGCCGTGGGGATGCCAGTTGGAAGCACAATCCGCAACATCGGGGCGGAGCACCGTATCGCGACCGCGCGACCGCAGACAGGTTTGGCGGCACTACGCGAGGCGACTCCGTGGCCAACCGTCAGGCTGGTGCTAGACAACAGCTTAGCCGCCAGGGCGGCAACCTGCCCAGCAATCGCGCTGGTGGAGGAGGTGGTGGTGGTGGTGGCCTCAGCAACCGGGCCGGCGGCGGAGTCGGCGGGGGTAATCGAGCGGGGGCTGGAGGAGCGGATCGCATTGGCAGCCGGGATCTCTCGCGTGGCGGTGGCGGAAACCGGGATGCCTTCGGAGGAGGTTCCCGGGGTTCCCGGGGCTACAACGGATCGAGCGCACGCGCCAGCAGCAGCCGCGGCTCCTCCAGCATGGGATCCCGAGGCGGAGGCTCCGGTGGCGGTGGCGGTCGTGGCGGTGGGGGACGGCGCAGATAAGAAACCAACAGGAGCACCGGCGTGAAATCAACAGCTGCGAAGAGGCATATTTCAAAGTATCTTTGGCTTGGCTGCACAGCGGCCTCGGCCTTTCTGTTTGCGGCTCCCTTCGCCGCGCAGCAGTCTCCCATGGAAAGACCGTCGGCCACTCCGGCTGCCTCTACTGTAGGAACGCGAAGCTTCGACACCCCGCAGCAGGCTGTAGATGCGCTGATTGATGCTGCGGACAAGTTCGATGTGAATACCTTGCTGCAGATTTTTGGCCCTGGTGGCGAGGACATAGTTCTATCCGGCGAATATGCGCAAGACCAGCAGCACGCCACCAACTTTGCTGCGGAAGCCCGCGAAAAGAAGAGCGTGTCCGTAGACCCGAAGAGCGGGAACCGGGCGTTTCTCCTCGTCGGCAATGAGGACTGGCCTTTCCCCGTCCCGATTGTGAAGAGGGCTGATAAGTGGTTCTTTGACGGGAAAACCGGCCGGCAGGAACTCCTCTACCGCCGCATTGGCGCCAACGAATTGGACGCCATCGCAATCTGCCACGGCTATGTGGAAGCCCAGCACGACTATGCTCTCCAAAAGCGCGACGGCTACGAAGTGAACCAGTATGCCCAGCGCATCATCAGCACGCCGGGCAAGCAGGATGGCTTGGCTTGGCAAAACGCCGACGGCTCCTGGGCTGGGCCAATCGGTGAAAAAATCGCTCGTGCTATCGAACAAGGCTACTCGGCTGGAGAGCCGTACCACGGCTATTTTTTCAAGATTCTAAAAGGAGAAGGACCTGCCGCGCCGCTTGGCGAAATGGACTTCGTCGTGAAAGGTGTGATGATTGGGGGCTTCGCTCTGGTAGCTGCACCGGCCGAATACGGCGTGACAGGCGTCAAAACCTTTATCGTCAGCCACGATGGCGTAGTCTTCGAAAAAGATTTCGGGCCGAAGACCCTGGCTGAATTCCAAAAGATGGAACGCTTCAATCCCAATAAATCCTGGACCCAAGTCTTGGAAACAGACGATTAGGGAGTCACACAGTTCTTTGGGGCTGTCGGCGACGTCCAGAAAACAAACATCCACGTCTTGCGGTCTGTTGACGGGGGATTAACAAATCAAGAGGAGGACCAATCTATGACCCATTCCCATTCACTTAGAATTATCCATGTTGTCATTGTGTTGCTCATTGGAGTTGCATTGTTGGGCCCAATTGCTCTAGCCCAGTCCATCAAGGTCGAGGGTCTTATCAAAGCACGAAACGGCGACACCTTGACTCTGCAAACTGCGGACTCTGCAAGCCTGGTGGTCCTGCTGACGGACAACACTGAAGTAGGACAGGTGCAGGGTGTGTTCAAGGCCCGCAGGAAAGAAATGTCGATGGCTGCGCTCATTCCGGGACTCGAGGTTAAAATAGAGGGAACATATAACGATCAGAGCCAACTGGTAGCGAAGTCGGTCTCCTTTAAAGGCAACGATCTAGAACAAGCTCAAAAAATAGAAGCTGGCATGCACGAAACTCGAGTGCAGGCGCAGCAGAACAAGGCGGAGCTAGAGAAACACAATGTGGCCTTGCAAGAGCAGCAGCAACAGATCGCTGCCAACAAAGCGTCGATTGACGCTGCTGTCGAGCGTTTCGGGCAATTGGACGATTATTACATCCTCGATGAAGTTACTGTCTACTTTGGCAACGGCCAGGTCAAAGTTGATCCCAGCTATCGCCCGAAACTGCTTGCGTTGGCGGAGAAAGCCAAGACCATTAATGGCTACGTTATCGAGGTTAAGGGCCACGCCTCCTCCGTCGGCAGCGTGACCCTGAATCAACAACTAAGCGAGGACCGGGCCAACGAGGTAGTCAATATTCTGATTCAGGATGGGCAAATTCCTCTTACCAGGATGCTTGCACCAGGTGCAATGGGCGAAAGCCAGCAAACTGGCAAGGACACAACAGCAGAAGGACAAGCGGAGAATCGTCGCGTGGTCGTGCGTGTTCTACAGAACAAAGCCATCGCTGGAGTCTAGAAAACATAGCATTTCGATTGCCGCAGGGCTTCCCCGTCCGACAAATGGTCGGTGAAGTAGGACGCATCGAGCGAACCGGGACGCTTTCCGATGGTGATGACCAAGTTCGTGGGCATTCCCAAGCACACCAACGTGGCACCGCACGAGTACAAGCGAATCCGATATCAGACTCGCCCTTCGGCTTTAGATCGATCTCCGTGTCCGGGCGTCGCGGCGTCGGACATCGAACTATCCGGAGCCGTCTGAACGCCACTTGCCTCTATCGCCAGGCCTTGCAGCACGGGCTTGAGTTGGGCATTGACCTCGTCTCTCCGTTAGCCAAGCGGGCCCTGTCACTTCTTACAGAAGACGTGGGCTATAACCGGCCATAGGCTCGCTGTTAAGCGTATGTAAGGAAGGAGTGTGGGCATGACACCCGTAACAGCGGCCGAGAAGGCTAGCCACTCCATCTCTGCATATGGCACAGCGAGATCCACGATTTCAGGAACCCCTCTGAGTGCTGAGGAATTGCGCAAAACCCATGCTTACTGGCGGGCGTGTAACTACCTCATGCTTGGCATGATCTACCTGCAGGACAATCCGCTCTTGAGACAGCCCCTGAAGTTAGAGCACATCAAGAACCGGCTTCTCGGACACTGGGGGGCAAGTCCCGGTTTGGCCTTTATCTACATCCATCTAAGCCGCCTTATCAAGAAGTACGACTTAGATATGATTTTCTTGGCGGGACCCGGACACGGCGCCCCTGGTGTTCTCGCTCCAGTTTATTTGGAAGGGGCTTATTCCGAGATCTATACAGATAAGAGCGAGGACGAAGAAGGTCTGCGCCAGTTCTTTAAACAATTCTCCTTTCCGGGCGGGGTAGGTAGTCATTGCACACCGGAGACACCCGGTTCGATCCATGAAGGAGGGGAACTGGGGTACGTGCTCTCCCACGCCTGCGGAGCGGCCTTTGATAATCCGGAGCTAATTGTTGCGGCCGTCGTCGGGGACGGTGAAGCGGAAACCGGGCCTTTGGCAACTTCCTGGCACATCAATAAATTCTTGAATCCAATCCGCGATGGCGCGGTTCTCCCGGTCCTGCACTTGAACGGCTACAAAATCAACAATCCCACCTTGCTTGCCCGGATTAGTCACGAAGAGTTGGAGAACCTGCTGCGAGGCTACGGTTGGACACCTTCCTTCGTGGAGGGCTCTGATCCGGAAAGTATGCATCAAGCGATGGCGGCAACGACGGAGCATTGTATTTCCGAAATAAGGAGGCACCAACAGGAGGCGCGAAAGACGGGAGTTGCCGAGCGGATCCGCTGGCCCATGATCGTGTTGCGAACTCCGAAAGGCTGGACGGCCCCGAAAGAGGTCGATGGCCACAGACTAGAGGGTTTCTGGAGAGCCCATCAGGTGCCGATGGCAGACGTTAGGAAGAATCCACAGCGACTCCAGCAACTCGAGAAATGGATGCGCTCGTACAAACCCGAAGAGCTCTTCGACGAAAGCGGAAAACTGGTTGCAGAACTGAAAGCACTCGCTCCGACGGGTGCGCGACGGATGGGCGCGAATCCGCACGCTAACGGGGGAAAGCTTAAGAGGGCCCTGCGCCTTCCGGACTTCCAGGAGTACGGCTTGAAGCTTGAAAAACCGGGGACCATTGAGGCCGAAAACACGCGTCCTCTGGGAGTGTTCCTGCGGGATGTCATGAAACTGAACATGAAGAACTTTCGCGTCTTCGGACCAGACGAAAACACTTCCAACAAACTGAATGATATTTATGCGGTCAGTAAGAAATTCTGGATTGCGGAGGACTTTCCCGAAGATGCGGACGGCGGAGAACTTGCTCGTGACGGCCGGGTAATCGAAATGCTGAGTGAACATACGGTGGAAGGCATGCTCGAAGGGTATTTGCTTACAGGACGCCATGGCTTTATTTCGTCCTACGAGTCCTTTATCCATGTCATCGACTCGATGTTCAACCAACATGCGAAGTGGCTGTCGATCTGCAATCACCTGTCGTGGCGGGAAAAGGTTGCGTCGCTGAACATCCTGGTCACGTCAACGGTTTGGAGACAGGACCATAATGGTTTCACACACCAGGATCCGGGCTTCCTGGACGTTGTCGTCAACAAGAGTTCCGCTGTTACACGCATTTATCTTCCTCCGGATGTCAACTCGCTGCTGTCAGTGGCCAATCACTGTCTGAAGAGCGAAAACTACGTAAACGTGATCGTCTGCGACAAGCAAATGCACCTGCAATACTTGGACATGGAGGCCGCCATAACCCACTGCACCAAGGGGATCGGCATGTGGGAGAAAGCCTGCAATGACCAGGGCAACGAACCGGATGTTGTGCTGGCCTCAGCCGGTGACATACCGACGCAGGAAGCCTTGGCAGCCATTGCGATGCTGCGCGAAGAATTTCCCGATCTCAAGATTCGTTACGTCAACGTAATCGACCTTTTTAAACTGCAGCCGAGCTCGGAACATCCTCACGGGCTGAGTGACCAAGATTTTGATTCGCTTTTCACCGTCGACAAACCCGTCATCTTTAATTTCCACGGATATCCGTGGCTCATCCATCGTTTGGCTTACAGCCGCACGAATCACCGCAATATGCACGTCCGCGGTTACAAGGAACAGGGCAATATCAACACTCCTTTGGAGTTGGCCATCGAGAACGACATTGATCGGTTCAGCTTGGCCATGGATGTTATTAAACGCGTTCCGAAGCTTCAGCGAATCGGTGCCCACGCAAAAGAGAAATTCCTTAACGAACAGATATCGTGCCGAAATTATGCCTACGAGCACGGCACAGACAGGCCTGATGCTGCCGCCTGGAAGTGGCCGTACTAGAAACCACCGATCTTGTCGATGACCTCTCTCTTGACGAGCTGCTGATGAATGTCCTGGTACTCAACGCGGGAAGCTCCAGCCTGAAGTTTCAGTTGATCGCCACGGACCGTGACGCAATTGCCGCGAATAAAGATGTGCGCCTGTGTCGGGGACAGATTGACCGGTTCGGGGGAGAAGTACTTATCGTTGTGCTGGTGCGTGATGGCTCAAGGAAGAAGTTCAGTGTCTCGACGCGGGACATGCAGGCCTCATTGGAACACCTCATGCGGTGGATCACCTCGGACGCTTCGGGAATCCACGAAATCCAGGCCGTCGGCGACGTCCACGCCGTTGGCCATCGCGTCGTTCATGGCGGCGAGTTGTTTGGGGAATCCAAGCTGATCAACGACGAGGTGCTCAAGGGGATTGAGGACTGCATCGAGTTAGCGCCGTTGCACAACCCGAATAACATCAAGGGCATTTTGGCGGCACGGCAAGTATTCGGTCCAAATTTGCCGCAGGTCGCGGTCTTCGACACTTCGTTCCACCATTCGATCCCAGAGCACGCCTACCTGTACGCTGTCCCTTACCACTTGTACCGAAGGCACCACATTCGCCGTTATGGATTTCATGGGACCTCGCACCGCTATGTCACCGAGCGCTACCAGATGCTGGCTGGAGTGAGCACGGAGCAAACCAATATCATCACCTTGCACCTCGGGAATGGATGCTCGGCGGCGGCGATTCGAGGTGGAAGCTCCATAGACACGTCGATGGGGATGACGCCGCTGGAAGGTTTGGTGATGGGAACACGGTCGGGGGACATCGACCCGGCGATTGTGAGCCTGATTGCCACCAAGGAAGGCCTATCCGCCGGCGAAACGGAAGCGCTGCTCAACACCCAGTCCGGATTGCTCGGCATCTCCGGGCTGACCAACGACATGCGCGTATTGCTGCAAGAACAAGCGAAGCATGACGACCGCCGGGTGCGCCTTGCAATCGAGGTCTTTTGCTATCGCGCAAGAAAATACATTGGAGCATTCCTCGCATGCATGGGGGGTGCGGACGCGGTTGTTTTCACCGGAGGGATCGGAGAAAACTCGCCAGAAATCCGCGCCCGCATCTGCCACGGGCTCGAATGGGCGGGTCTGAGGTTGGATGACAACAGAAACAAGCAAACGGTCGGATTGGAAAGCCAAATCAGCACGCATGATTCCCGTTTGCATGCCTTCGTAATTCCAACCGACGAAGAACTCCTGATCGCACGCGACACCGTCCGTTGCATTCTGGCTGGGCCCTGTTCCTCACAGCTGGGGCGACCGCCGAAAGTCGAGGAACTACGAGTCCACTGAGCACCATTACGTTGATTTTCTCCGAAGCACCAGTGACGACGTTGGGTGGGTTGCGTATGAAATTCGTGGACAGCGGGGGAGGACAACGAGGCGATGAAGGACGAACTGGCCCGTCGTTTATTTAGCGCGGCACGGTGAGACTCTCTGGAGCCTGTCGGGCCAGCATACTGGCTTGACTGACCTGCCACTCACAGAACATGGGGAGCACACTGCCCGGGGACTCGGCGAGCGTCTCAAGGGCTTAACTTTCGCAAAGGTCTTCACCAGCCCTCTGCAGCGCGCGCGCCAGACATCAACGCTTATTATGTTTTGGAGCACGACCGGTCGCACTATGCGAACTATAGTGGCACGGGAAATACGCTGAACGCGAATCATCCGATCGTTCGCCGAATGATCGTCGATAGTCTGCGCTATTGGGTCGAAGAGATGCATGTGGATGGTTTTCGTTTTGATCTCGCCTCGGTTCTCGCGCGCGACTCATCCGGCCATGTCATGCCCAATCCCCCCGTGCTGTGGGACATCGAGTCGGATCCAGCACTTGCCGGGACAAAGATAATCGCTGAAGCGTGGGATGCGGCCGGGCTGTATCAGGTGGGGAGCTTTCTTGGGGACAGCTGGAAAGAGTGGAACGGTAAATTCCGCGACGACGTGAGGAGTTTTTTCTGCGGAGAAAAAGGTTCCGTGCAGCGCTTTGCGGACAGATTGATTGGTAGCCACGAAATCTACAGGCATGAAGAACGCGAAGCCGAACAGAGCGTCAACTTTGTGACTTGTCACGACGGATTCACTCTCAACGACCTCGTTTCTTACAACAGGAAACACAACGAGGCCAATGGTGAAAATAATCGTGATGGCGCCGACGACAATCGCAGCTGGAATTGTGGCGTTGAGGGGCTGAGTGATGATCCTGAAATTGAGAGGCTGAGAAACCGTCAGGTGAAGAATTTCTTCACCGTGTTAATGCTCTCGCTTGGCTTGCCTATGTTCCTTATGGGCGACGAAGTCCGTCGAACGCAGCATGGCAACAATAACGCCTATTGTCAGGATAACGAAACCAACTGGTACGATTGGTCCTTGCTCAGGAACCATGCAGATATCCATCGGTTTGTAAAACTACTCACCGCGAGGCGGTTGTTGCGAGACACCGGCCCCGAGCGCGAACGGCTGACCCTGAGTGAGTTAATCAGGCAGGCGACGAAGAGCTGGCATGGAGTAAAACTGAATCGGCCGGACTGGGGCCATCATTCGCACAGTATTGCCCTCAATGTCGAGTTACGCAGGGAAGGCTTGCTTGCCTGCTTCATCTTTAACGCCTATTGGGAGCCTCTTGAGTTCCAGCTGCCACACATAGACGAGGAGAAGGGCGGAGTGTGGAGACGGTGGATCGATACGTTTTTGGACCCGCCTCAAGACATTGTGCCGTGGCAAAGCGCATCTTCAGTTTCTGGACAAACATATCGGGCAGGGCCTCGCTCGGTAGTCGTTCTTTGGTCCACCAATGCCGATCAATCGAAGTATGCATCTCCCTCAGTGAATCCAAAATTGCCCTCGTTTATGGCCAAGTGAACGAACCACCCAGTGGTCGGCTACGAGTGGCACTACCGGGGCCTGCCATCAGGGAATTTCGCGAGGAGAAGCACCAGGAGGTGCTGCTATTCATCGACAACATCTTCCGATTTTCTCAGGCGGGATCTGAAGTGTCTGCCTTGCTGGTCCGGCGTCGCACGTAATCTTTACGTGCACGTCACCAACATGCCCGTAAGTCGCCTTTCCGTGGCTGGATTCGCGGGGCCAAATGAGTGTCACGCTGACCAAACTCAATCGGTCGGTGAACGCTTCCAACTGTCAGCGCAACGCGGCGCGAGCTCAGCAGGCAGGCGATGGGATTAAGAGCGCGATGGCCTTCAGCTTAGATGAAATCGAAAAGCTTGATCGGCTCAAGATATCAGAATCCATCACTGACGATGAATTCGCGCGTCTTCGCGCCAAGGTGGTGCAGTAGTCGGTCTTGGCGTCCTTGGCAAGTTACTGGAACGGCGTTTCATCCATGAGCTAGCCTCCCTGCTCGGGCTTGCGCCTCACTTTGCACGGCTGCCGTCTTGTCAATTTCTCGCTCGCGTTGCTCCAAGCAAATCACTGTAAGCGCCGGTGGCCTAAAGGGGGCAGTCTCTCCAAGGCAGCCATCCCGAGGCGACATCCAAAGGGCGCAAAGGGCTGCGGAGCGGCCGCGTCGCTTGAGACCGCTAATCGGCAAGGCCGTCAGAACAGCCGAAGCACCACTGTGTGACGCGGCCGGTATCAACATGAATGAATCCTGAACGAGGATAGTATCCGACTCCTCCGCGGTGAAGCGACAGGGCAGCACTTCGGAGATCGCGTGTGGAGACCCCTGGGAGACGAATATCGATTGCCCTGGCTTGCATATGGAGACTGTGCTTGGCAACGCCGGCGGTGTGGGCCCGCAGGAATTCGTTGCTCCATGGCGAACGGTAGCCGCAGACGACGGCTATCTCGGCATCGGGCTTGCCTGCAGCGGCTGTAAGGTCCGTCAGAAGATCAAACAGATGGGGATCGTAATGAAGCCCTTGGCCGGTGCGGTGGTCACGCAAAAAGTGATCCAGCCTGCCAAGTGCGTCGTCGAGGTAAGCGTCGCCACGGCGATAGACTATGTCGATGCGCTCGCCGGTGTGAGTATGGAAAAGGCGTAAGCGGCGTTCCTCAGGGAAAACTGGCCGCGCAGAAGCGGACTCCTTGGCTACGAATGACAACATCAGAACAAATCCCGAGAGAGCAACCATTGCGAGAAAAGGGTCTCGGAACCGCACGGTAAATGGATCTCCTTAAAAGGCTTTGACAGAATGGCGGACTTGCCGGAAGACGGCTTGCGCACTTCTCGAACGGCATCCTCATGGAGGCTAATACTTCCGACGTTATGACGTCGTTGTCCTGGGGCAATCGGATCTAAAAACCACCTCAGGCAAACAGGCGGGAGAACGGCTAGGAGATGATTCCCTTGCGCACGGCGTAAAGCGTCAATTCCGGAACGCCTTTCAGGTTTAGCTTCTGCATGATATTGGAGCGATGAGTCTCCACCGTGTACACGCTGAGGTTCAGAAGATTAGCCACTTCTTTGTTCGATTTTCCCTCCGCCACGAGTTGCAGAATTTCCCGCTCGCGCGGAGTCAACAGATCGTATGCGTCTTCCGCACCGGAGCGTTTCAGCTTGCGTAGGTAGTCGTCCAAAAGAACTTTGCTCACAGCCGGGCTAAAGAACGATTTGCCGCGCGCGACGCCACGGATCGCTGCGATCAGGTCCGACTCAGCCGAATCCTTCAAAAGGTAGCCCTTCGCGCCAGCCTTCAGGGCGCGCAGAACATAGCTTTCATCCGGATGCATGCTTAGCACAATCACCGCGGTTTCCGCGTGGCTCTGCGTGATTTGATGAGCAGCCTCGATGCCGTTGAGATTTGGCATGCTGATGTCCATGACCGCGACGTCCGGCCGCAGTGACTTCGCAAGGGCGACCGCTTCTCGGCCGTCGGCCGCCTCCCCAACGACGGTGAGATCTGGTTGCTGCTCGATTAAAAGGCGCAGCCCGCTCCGCATGAGCTGATGATCGTCGGCGAGAAGAATGCGAATCTTTTTCATGAGACTAGGCGGAGTTGGCCAGCTTTAAGGGGAGTTCCGCCATGATCCTAGTGCCGCCTCCGGCGCGCGACTCAATCTTCAGCTTGCCGCCAAGCCGCTTCACGCGCTCTTCCATACCGAGGAGGCCCATGCCGCGCACGCGCTGTGGATCAAAGCCCTGACCATCGTCCGTGATTTCGACTTCAAGCCTTTCGGGGCCCTGAGTCACCGAAACGCGCGCGTTCTTAGCCGAGGCGTGAGCTGCAGCGTTATTGAGCGCTTCCTGGACGAGGCGGTAGACGCAAATCTTGATCTCATCGGGCAAGTGTTCGGAAACCATTTCCGGATGGACTTCCACTTCCATCTCGCCGCGACGCGATACTTCGCGCGCTTGCCACTCCAGAGCAGGAATCAAGCCCAAGTCGTCGAGCATCGAAGGCCGCAGCAGTAGCGCAATATCGCGAACGGTCTTAACGGAATTCTCGGCGAGGGTCTTTAGGTTGGCAATCTGCCCGCGCATGGCTTCTTCGTTCGCGGGCGCAAGTCTGGACAAGCGCCCCAGATCCACCAGGAGTGCTTCCAATGACTGCCCCACTTCGTCGTGAAGCTCGCGGGCGATCGACCGGCGCTCCTGCTCTTGGATATCCAAGAGCCGCGCGGACAATTTTTCGAGCTCGAGGCGGTTGTCCGCTAGTGCGAGATAACGCTCCCGTTCCTGGCGCTCGAGATGCAGGACATAGAAAGTTCCGAGGAGTGACAGCACTAGCCCTGCCGTCAAAGCGGCAAGAAGCATGGACTTGAGCTTGGATTGCAGCGAAGCGAACCTCGCCAGAAGATCCTGGTTGCTTTTGGCAAGCTCCTGGCCATTCAGGGAGGCAATTTGTTGCGAAACCTGGAGAATGCTCAAGCTGCGCGGTAGGAGCTGCTCCTGGATAAACTTCGGGGATCGCGTCTTGCGATCGCCCGGAGTAAGAGACAACATCGCGGAGGAAATGCTCTCTTGTTGGGAAAGACTCTCTTCGATCTCCTCGAGTAACTGCCGTTCCCGGGGTCCACCGTCCGAGGGGTAGCGCCGGAGGGCGGAATGAACTTTCGCCGCGCGCTCGGCAATTTCAGGACCTGACTCACGCAGCTCTACCGCTCGATCGTCCAGAAGGAATTCTGCCAACTGGTCGTCATAGATATGTACAGAGATCACGACCTCGGAAAGCGCCTGCGTGCGACTCAAGAAGCGGCTGGCAACTTGTTGTTCAACCGCATGAAGCTGGCGCAAGGAGAGCAACGCGCTCACGCTCGCCACGAGCATAAGAGCCAACAATCCACCGAACGCCAGAAGCAGGACCGTGCGGAGCCCGTGCTCGGACAAACCAGGCCCCGGCGCTTTCTCCGAAAGTCCGGGCTGGGGCTTATTCGCGTGCATGTCAGTTAGTTAGCTGCCAGAACAGAATACCAACTTTGCCCGAGCCGGCAGAAGCTACGCCCGAAACTTCGGGCATACTCATTCGTCGGGACCCCATCTCCCCATTGGTAGGGAGAATCACGCCCACACCTCTCCGCGTCTGAACTAGAGAGACCGGGCCATGTTTGGCCAATGCAAGCCTGCGGGCCGGTCAAAGATCTGCTAGGAGATAAGAAATGAATCGAACCAAGTCTTGGATTACTTCAAGACCTTCCGTTATTGGATTGGCTTTCTTTGTTGGCGCCGTTGGACTGGGCGTAGCTCACGAGAAGATGTCCGCGAACAATCCTCCAGCTTCGCTAAAACTGGCTGACGCCCATGACGGACCGAGCCGGAACAGCTATGCTCCGGTTCTCAAGTCGGTTTTGCCGGCGGTTGTAAATATATCGTCCTCCAGGGTCGTCCGGGCGCGGTCGGAGTCCCCTGAAGAGATGATGCCGTTCTTCCGCCAGTTCTTCGGCGGCGAAGATGGCGACGGAAGCTTTGCTCTGCCACAGCCTCGCGATCATCGCGAGAAGAGCCTGGGCTCCGGCGTTGTCGTCAGCCCGGAAGGCTACATCCTCACCAACAATCACGTCGTCGATGGCGCCACGGATGTGCGCGTCACACTTTCCGACAAGCGGGAATTGCAGGGCCGGGTTGTTGGCACTGACCCCAAGACAGATATAGCCGTTCTCAAAATTGAGGCCAGCAACCTGTTCCCCATCACCATCGGAGACTCGTCTAAGGCCGAAGTCGGAGACACGGTGTTGGCCATCGGTGATCCCTTTGGCGTTGGAGAGACCGTCACCAAAGGCATCGTTAGCGCGACGGGCCGCGGCAACCTCGGCATTGAAGACTACGAGGACTTTATCCAGACCGACGCGCCCATCAATCCGGGCAATTCCGGCGGCGCCCTGATCAACGACCGCGGTGAGCTGATCGGAATCAATACCGCGATCATCACTCACGGATCCGGTGGCAACCAGGGCATCGGCTTCGCCGTTCCCTCGAATCTCGCTCGCACGGTCATGGAAGAGATTTTGAAAAACGGAAAAGTGACGCGCGCCTATCTGGGCATTTATCCGCAGGACGTTACTCCAGCGATCGCCAAAGCGTTCGGAGAAAAGGATCCCCGCGGTGTCCTGGTCGGCGACGTCAGCCCGAACAGCCCGGCGCAAGCCGCTGGCTTACGACGGGGAGATATCATCCTGGAGGTTAATAGCAAGCCAATGACGAACAGCAATCAATTGCGCATGACCATATCGATGATGCAACCTGGTTCGGAAGCCAAACTAAAAGTGGTGCATGATGGCAGCCAGCGCGAGCTCACCATCAAGCTGCATGAATTGCCCACAGAACAGGCCGAAAATAACAACGAGACAGGCGACCAGCAGCAGGCTTCGGCCGGTATCGAAGTCGCCAATTTGACTCCGAACATCGCACAGCAGTTGAACCTGCCTCCGACGACAACCGGTGTAGTGGTGAAGCACGTGAACCCATCCAGCCCGCTGGCCGACTCCGGACTCCGGGAAGGCGACGTCGTCCAAGAGGTCAACCATCAACCCGTGAAGAATGTCTCGGACTTCTACAAGGCGATGCACAAGGATGCCACGAATCCCTTGCTCCTGGTAAACCGCGGCGGCCGGACACTCTTCATCACCGCCTAGATCCAAGTTGCGCATCCCTCTCTCTGGGGTCCCAGTCTCCGAAGGCTGGGACAGCTGGGGAGGACCATGGCTAGCGAAACTGGAGAAAGGCTCGAAATCACCGAAGAAAGACTACAGGAACATACATGACCACGATCGACAAAGACGAGGAAATGATCTCGCTCAGCTCCAAACAAATGGAACAACTCCGCAAGGAACTCCACGAACGTATCTCGCGAGAAGAACTCGGTCACGGCTGGCAGTTGGAGGCTCTGGACCGCATCATCACGGTCTCGGAGATGAATCCTGCAGCCTTCCACCGTATCTGGATTCAGGCGCTTTTAACCGCGGGCCTGAGCCTCGAAGCAGCAATCGCTCACATCGTGGCTTCCTACTTCCAGCCCAATTATAGAATCTCGCATAATACAGTGACAAATGAGAGTGTATCGTCTATGCTGACGGTATGCATACACCTTTTTCTCCTCGTCGAGATTTTGGAGGGATGGAGCAGCGACGCAACCGCGCGGGGCGCTTGTTTGCTGCCGGCAAGCTGATCTTGGCCGCCATTGCGCGCGAGCTGAGGGTGAGTCGCCAGAGTGTCAGTCGATGGTATCGAGATTGGCGGCGTGGTGGTGCTGGTGCCCTGCGGGGTGCGGGGCGGGCGGGTCGCAAACCCAAGCTCAATGCGAAACAACTCCCGCAAATTGCGAAGGAGCTGCGGCGAGGCGCTCGGGCCCATGGCTTCACGACGGATTTATGGACATTACCTCGGGTGGCCACGGTGATCGAGCGATTGACCGGCGTGCATTATCACCCCGGACATGTGTGGAAGATTCTGGGGGCCATAGACTGGAGCCTACAACGACCGACCAAGCAGGCTCGCGAGCGTGATCCGGAGAAAGTGAAGTTTTGGCTGACCAAGAAATGGCCAGCGGTAAAAAAAACGCTCGTCGACGAAAAGCCTCGATTTTCTTTGAAGACGAAAGCGGAGTCTCGCAGCGCCCCTCGGTCCGGAGAACCTGGGCGCCGAAAGGCGAAACACCGGTCCTGATTCACGCCTTCAATTGGTCGAAGATGTCGATTGCTGCCGCTCTCGGTTATCGGTGGGACGGGCGTCGCGGCCGTCTGTTTTTTCAGACTCGCCGAGGCAGTTACAACTCGGAGAGTCTGATTATCTTTCTGAAGGAGCTTCGCCGAGAGCTGCGCGGCCGGAAAGCGGTTCTGGTATGGGACGGGCTGCCCGCCCACAAGAGTCGGCGCATGCAGGCCTATCTACGGCAGCAGCGCCGTTGGCTCCGCGTGGAAAAGCTACCGGGTTACGCCCCCGATCTTAATCCTGTGGAACCGCTCTGGGGAAACCTCAAAGGGCAAGAATTGGCCAACCGTTGCGCCGACGACCTTGCCGAGGCGGGCACGGCAGTCCGTAGCGGCATGGCGCGCGTGCGCCGTTCACCCGAACTACCGTTTTCCTTTCTGAAATATGCGGGCCTTTCTTTTTGACCCGATTGTCACTGTATTATGCGAGATTCTATAGGCCTGCTCCGTCCTTGAGGCGCAATTACGCCGGTGCCAGACCAGAGCGTTCCATCGCGCCTCATGAGTAGCAGCACTCCGCGAAACGGGCCAGCAAGGCGCAAACCACGGGCTTGCTCGCTGGAATCGCCGAAGGGGCTCTTGGCGCAACGGTGGGAGGAACGATCGGAGAACTTGCGCAGATCGGAATTCAAATGGGGACCCAAGGGCTCATGCTGAAGTACTCCCGCGCGACGAATCGCAGGCCGACGCGGTCGGCGCCATGGCCCTCTACAAGGCTGGTTACAACCCAAAGGCCGATTTCTTCAAGACCGTCGAATCACAGTGCGGCCAAGCGCCGCCGGAATGGCTCGGCGACCACCCTAATCCTGGCATTGCGAACAGGCCATTGAGAAAGAAATTAGAGATTCCTTCCTTGCCTCCAACGTTCAACCTCAGAAGGAGCGAGACTGGCTGGTGACCGGCCCGCAGCGCGACGGCTCCGTCATCTTCATGGTCTTTGTGGTCCCTCAGTCACAGTTCGACCGCTTTCAGTCAACTTACGAGGCGATGCTGAAGAACGTGCAGCTCTAGCGCCCGATTCATGCGCTGTTATGAGAAACGGCGAGAGTACGTATTGAAAACCAAAGACTTAGGACGAGGCCAGGCTATTTTTCATGAGTTCTTACCGGAGAAGTCACGTCGAATTCGAAGCAAGCCCCTGGTAGTTTTGACAGCTTTTTCGCCAAGAGCAAAGCCATAGCCTTCAGCACGCCTCTGCACTGGGGGCCGGCGCAGGAGGACCCAATTTTAGGTCGAGTTGGGGACTGAGCCGGGCCCCTCTGGGATGAAAGCTAGCAGCCGAGCCAACGCGGTCAATTTGCCTGCTAAAGCTTGGATTGAGCGGGTTTACATCATCTTCGACGGACTGGAAGGAGACATTCCATGGTCAAACACGCGGTAACCATTATGACTTTGTGTTTCGCAAGCCCACTTCTTGCCCAATCCCCGTCAGCGAGCGGTGCAACATCGGCGCCTCCCGCGACACAACAATCCCAAGCCGCGTCGTCCCCGGCGCAGAGCATTGGCATGTTTGCCTATCCGAAGAAGCAGCAGACCGCAGACCAGCAGCTGAAGGATGAGAACGAGTGCTTTGCTTCAGCCAAACAACAATCGGGAATCGACCCCCAGGCTCCACCCCCAGCAACCAAGACTGAGGAACAGAAGAAAGCAGAGCAACAGGCCGCCGCGGACAATGCTAAGCAGGCAAAAGGAGGGCGTGTAAGAGGTGCTGCCAGGGGCGCTGCCGGAGGTGCCGCGATTGGGGCGATTGCTGACGATGAAGCGGGCAAAGGAGCGGGGGCTGGAGCCGCTGCGGGGACTATGGTGGGTGGAGCAAAGCAAAGGCAAGCTAACAAAGCGGCCAAGCAGCAGGCAGCACAGGCCACTGCGCAACAACAGCAGCAACAGGAAGCGCAAGCAAGAGCCACGCACCAACAGGGTATCGACACCTTCAAACGAGCATTTTCTGCATGCATGGACGCTCGCGGATACTCGATCAAGTGACAGCCTTGGTTTAAGTCCCGGTAAACGCCTCACCGGACCCGGCATTTTTCTCCTACTATATAAGATCCCCCAATGCAAACCCGCAATCGGGTTTGTCGAGCAATCGAATTTCAAGCGCTTGGACCTACGGATCTGACCTTGCTGGCTGTTCGGCAGCTTTTTGAGTTGGCGCTCCGTCTTGGCGGGTGAGATAGAGAACCACCGGAGTGACTTCGAATGGCATCTTCTCGTATTCAGCCGCCGGGCCCGCCGCCCTGAACTTGAGCAGATGCAGCTGACCGTCAAAGGGCTCAAGCTTGATGCGGCCACCGAGGGGCAAAGCGACTACCGAAGCGGCGGTCAGACCATTGGCAGTTTTTCCCGTCGACTCCTGGGCGGATGTCGCACCTGTGGCAATGGTCCAATTCGCGAGGATGCTGTCTCCTAGATGCGGGCTGATCAGGTTCGGAATCTCTTTGGAGCGACGCTGGAGGTCCTGGAGAAACCGCTCCGCGGTGGTCAACTGGTCCTTGTACGGGGACCTCATCAACAGCTCTGCGCCTTTCTGGTTTGCCGCAAGTTCCTCTTGGGGGCTCCGTGAGAAGGCGAAGTGACGAAGCGCGTCCTTCTCGTCGAAGCGGAGGCGATCGAAGAATGCGAATTGGGTGTCCATACGGTGTCCAAGCACGACATGAGCGAGTTCGTGTGCCAAGATTGCGGCAAGACTAGCCTCGTCGGGAAGCACGTCCAGTAAGCCACGACTCAGGACAATGGTGTGGCCGATGGCATAGGACTCAAAGGTGGAGGTCACCAGCACTCGGCAGCGGACCTGCGGCTGGATGTCGAGGCCGTTGCTGACTTCCAGGTTGTTGAGCACCCCTTCGAGAATTTTGTCGACTTCCCCAGACGGGGTCATCAAACCAAGCCTCTCCAAACTTTCGATGACGTTATCTTCCGCTTGGCGAGCCCAGGTGCGTTCCGCCTGCAACGGAGAATAGTCGTTGGCGTCTTTCGTTTGATCCGCTACCGGAGCTTCGACGAGTACTCTACTCAACTCTTGCTCTTTGGGAACGCCGCTCAGCGCGTAGCCCCAGAGCCGCGTTTGTGCCCGAAAGGCCGGAAATATCTGCTTCTTCGTCACGGGGTACTCGACATTACCTTCTTCACAGAAGATGACGGCAGGCAGCCACTGGTTTTTTCCTCCATTCTCGCGCCAGCTGTCAAAGCTGAAGTAGTGGCTGAACGTTGCCGAGCCGTTGTAGACGCCATTGAAACGCACAATGTGGAAGTCCTGATCCTCGACCCAGATGCGCCCTACGAAGCGTCCCTTTTCTGATTTCACTCGAGGACCCACGTCGAAGACCAGACAGCGAACTTCGCCCAGGAACTCGCGGCGTATATAAGAAAACTCATAATGTTCGCGGTCGAACCCATTCATGTCCACGTAAATCATTTGCAGAAAGCCCCTCGGAACAAACTCCATGGAAAAGAAGTTCGCGAGGCTGCCCACTAGCTTGTTGTGTTTGCTTCTAGTGTCCTTAGCCAGCGGTATGAGCTCCACACCTTTCGCCAGCAGCGCGTGGCCGAGAAAATACTTGTCTCCTCCGGGCGCTACGCCAACCTGTTTGTCCGGGCGGCGAATCTGGATGTAAGTCTCGACGACCGGGGAGTATTGACGAAGGGACTCTATCTCCGCCTGCTCTTGCGCGACAATTTTGTCGAGCATGTCGGTGGATTGCGGCGCACACTGGGCTCCAGGCATGGCGACGAACGCCAAAGCGACCGGCAAGGCTCTCAAAGCACGCATACGAGACTCATCGAGTGGCAACAGGCAATCACGGAGACGATCGAGAGACTACGGTCGGGCCGCTTGATTCCCTTTGCTAATGCTAATCACGTGTGGAGCGCTCGGCTGAGGCAAGAGTGTCTCTGCGTTTGCCCTACTCTCGCAAACCAGCCACACTCCGGCTCGCACCAGAACTACAAAAAGTCTTTTCACGGCCTTCCCCACTTGACCAAGCGGGTATGAAGAAATCGCGTGGATTTCAAAATGCCGACTTGAGCTTACGGTTGGTGCGGTTGTTGAGCTACTGGAAGAACTTACAGGTGCGGCCTTCGGTCACGATTTGTTCTTCGGAGACTTGGCGTTAAGAGTCGCAAGTAATTCTTTGGCGCTGGGTGGCGCCGGAACTGCGCCATTCAGCACAATATCCTGGGCACTGATCTCTTTGCCATACAGATTCTTGTTGGCACTGCCGTCGGGACGTAGCGTGGAACCCTCGAGAGAAACTCCTGCAAAAGCACCGCGCGCTCGAGAGTAGCTGAGGATTTCGGCCCTCATGGTGGCATCGGTTTCTGCGGAAGTATCCCGGCCTTTCGGGCCGGCAGCGGCAGAGGCGTCGGCACCGAGTTTTACCTTACTGGTCAGAACGCCCTTGGCGCTCCGCTCATTCATGAGCAACAAGACGAAATCCGTGGCTTGTCCGCCAATCTGAAAGCCAAAGCTTGCTCCCTCGAGCGCCATCATCGTGGGCGCTCCCCAGGATCCGTCGAAATTGGCGCCGCCACGGCAGGTCATCACGCCGCGGCCGTAATTGGCGCCCACGATGAAAGCGCCTTTGACCACGGACGGCAACACGACGACACACTTGGCCTTATCCAGAAGTCCCTCGGGAATATTATCAGGAATGTTTATAATCTCCGTGATAACTTTTCCGGCGTTTTCCATCCGTTCGTGTTCTTTTTTATCGTTGGCATTAGCCGCGGACGCTAGAAACACAGCGACTAATAAGAGGACTATGAAAAAACCTTTCATTTTGCTCTCCTTCGAGGTAGCTAGGGCTACTCCAGACCTACCTTCAGCACCCCTGCAAGAAGGGACGCCACGCTCAGGCCGCCCTTTGCTTGCACCTATCGCGTCAGGACGGGCACGAACTTACCTGCCATCCCAGGGGACAGCCCCAGCGATTTGAACGCATTGGCCGCCGACGCCAGTCCACCCGTGCTTCCAGGCAAGGAGGACGCCAGGGAATCCGGAGGCGACGTGCTTTTCGGTTGCGGAGCCGCCTTTAACATTGCGTCCATTCCCCGCACTACTTTTGACACCTCGCTAAGATCCGCGACGCTCAGTTTCGACTTGGCCAGCCCAAAACAGCGCTCCGGCGCCGCCGGTTGCTTGCTCCAGCGCAAAGGAACCGATCCGTTCCGGATTCGGGATTCAAGATGGCGGTCGCTGAGGCACGCGCTTGTGCGCGGGCGGGCGGCGTAGAAGCACAACCTACCAGCACGAGCGAAAGCATAACATCGAACACTATATTCTCCCTAATCCGATTCATGATCCTTCTCCCTGTTGGCTCGCCGCATCTTAGCTCCTCGATGGTCAATTCTTTTGTTTCTTGTCCATAGCGAACTATAATAGCAGGAGGGCAACAGGACTCCGCTCGGTTTCTCCTTCTGGTTGTTAGGTCTAATTCGAGCAGCGGGCGGATAGTCCATCGAACGGGTATCAGTCCAAGCTTCGCCAAAGGAGATTGGTTAGGGCGCGAATTTTCCGGCCATCGCGCGTCTCGATCTTTCGCGCGAAGCTGACGTCTTAACCGAGCGGACTGGTGATGGCAATGTGTCCCTTGGACTTGATCTTGGTGAGTGCGTTTGTACAATCCGTGTGACCCTGCCTTTTGCAATGCATGCATCCATCCATGCTGGCCCCTCCTCCATCAACGAATATCCTTCGAGGTGCACAGTGACATTAAGATGTCCGCCCCATTTGCGTGCACTGGCCCATTGCCTGCGCTGCAAGGCACTTTGAACGCTTCGGCGGCCGCTAACCGAGCATGAGAGACTCGGGGGCGAGCAGTGTCACGCGGCCGCGCTCCTTTACCAGCTTCCCATCGCGCTGCCATCGAGAGAGAAGCCGGCTGGCGGTGAAAGAGCTGATGTCAGAAAGGGAACTGAGGTGCTCGTTGGTAATGTCAATGCTTATCCCCGACGGCTGCACCTCGCCCGCATCGGTGGCCAGTTGGAGCAGTACTTGGGCGAGCCTTGACGCTCGACCCTTCGTCATAAGGTTGGCATGCCGCTTCATGTACGCTCCGACATAGTACACCGCCAAGCGGAAGGCATTCTCGGTAAGTTGGGGGTATGCTTTTGCCAGCCTGCGGATTGTTCGATGGTCCCAGACCAGGAATTCGCATTCGGTGACCGTTGTCGCGCTCGCCATGTAGTTTGGAGGGTTGGCCAACAGCGACACGAGTCCGATGACGTCCCCTGGAACTTGCCACAACAGGTTAATCTCGGAACCGGACTCGGTGTGAATAAAAGACCGGGCCCGACCCGCTTGCAGCAAAAACAAATTGTCCGGCCGTTCTCCTGCGACGGTGACATTCTCATTGGGTCCCATGCCCCGGACTTGCGCCGCATCGCGGACGTGCCGGAGCGCGGTATCGTCCAAGCCTAGCAACAGCTTAGACTTGACCGCCCCGGTCGAAATTGGCGTGGAAGTAGCCATATCCTGGAATGCAACGTGATCCGCAAATCAGAGCGCGCGCATTTGGTCGGGGCACGTCCGATCAACGCAGTCGATAAAGCGGTCATTTGGCTGGCGGTGGGAGAGTCAACGGGGCGGTCAAGGTAAAGCTGAGCGGTGACTCCGCCGGAATTTCAATCTGCTTGTTTCCGGTAAAGGCTCCCCCCACGAATCCTGCGGTCGCACCTACAAGCGCACCAATGCCTGCTCCCTTTCCTCCCCCTGCCAGTCCACCGATCAACGCACCTCCAGCCGCTCCTCCGCCAGTGGTAGCGGCAGTACGCTTACCCTTGCCCTTAATCGTGCTGCTCAGCACATTGGTCTGGATCGGATAGGTATGTCCTTTCGTTGAAACACTGGTCAGTGCGAGTGCCAACTCGCCTTCTCCTTTTATCTTGCCTTTTGTTTTCGCTGCTATCACGGTGCCGCTTACGGTAGCTCCCTTCGGAAGGGCCGTCCGTCCGCCCCCACTCACTGGTTGCGCGAGAGTGCCGAGAAAGGTTTGGCCCGCCTGGCTGGTCTTGGAACTCAAAGCTTGACTGGTCGTTACCACAAGAACCGTTCCCGCCGGGATTACAATCGGCTGAGGCTTGGGTTGCTCGGCTTGAATCGTGGTCTGGTCATCGACACCGCTAGCTCCAGTTTCTTCGTGAGCGATCTGGTCAATCTTCTGCTGGGCTGCCGGAGACTTAACGCTGCCGCTCAATGTAACCTTTCCATCCTTGGCCGCCACGCTAACCTGTGAGTCCTTGGTATCCGGATCGGAGGAAATCTTGCCCTGAATATCTCTGGCAATCGCCTCGTCACTCACGCTGTGCGAACACCCGGAAAGAAAACCTATCAGCCCGGTCAGGAGCATGACGGAAATGGCAGGATGGTTAGGCTTGCGCACGCAACCTCGTTTCGCCGCTGTTAGGCATACACAATCGGATTGGTATGTGCGATTTCACACCACGCTTCGTCTCGATATCAGATCGAACGTAAGCGTGGTCAGGTTGCGTGTCATACTGGCAAAAATGACAGTGCCTTCATGCTCGCAAGGCGGTGTCTAGAGAGAAATGTCGCGTCTTTAGCCCTGGTGACCGTTGTCACGGTGTAGCCCTTTTGAAATATGTGGAAGCGTTGGCAGTGCTGGTCAAACGCCCCTAGCGGACAAGTGGGTTCGGGCACAAAGTTGAGGCAGATAGGTCAACGATTTGTCAGATGACCGGAGGCAGCGCCCCTTATGCCTTTTTTCAGGAACATTAGTCCGCTTGCTATCCCATTCCAATCAACCGAGATCGTTTCGCCCATGGTCACTTGGTCGGTCGCCAGCAGGCTTGCCAGCGGATAAACCAAATGTCGCTCGATCGCTCGCTTCAAGTGCCGGGCTCCGTATTTTAGGTCCGTCCCTTCACGTAGCAAGAAATCCTTGGCAGCTTGCGTTGCTCGGAATACGAAATGTCCCCTCGGCGTTTCCAATAGCCGCTGCTGTATCATGGTCAGTTCGATCTCCAAGATTCGCTCCAGCTGCTCCCTTCGCAAAGGGTGAAACACGACCATCTTGTCGATTCGGTTCATGAACTCTGGAGCGAACCTCCGTCTCGCCGCTTCTGACGCCATCCGCTCAACTTTCTCATCCAGCCGCGGTTTCACGTCCGGCCCGACCGCTGCCGCAAAGCCCATCCCGCCGGTCATCAACTCTGTGATCTTGCTGGCACCCAGGTTCGAAGTTATGAAAATCATGGCCTGCGACAGGTCCACCCGCCGATTGTCCCCTAGCATCAAGGTTGCTTTGTCCAAGATTGCTAGCAGCAGTCGCCACAGCGCGTCACTCGCTTTCTCGATCTCATCAAACAACAAGAAGCTGATCCTCAGCTTCTCGGTGTGGTATTGCTCGAGCGCCTCCTGGGTGATCAACGGATGGGTTTCGCGATGACCCAAATATCCCGGCGGCGAACCGACAAGCTTTGCGATCTCGTGCGAGTGCTGGAATTCGGCGCAGTCGACCTTGATCACCGCCCGCGGATCGCCGAAGAGCACCTCCGCTGCTACTTCGACGATCCGCGTCTTTCCCGTGCCCGTTGGGCCAAGAAAGAGCAAATTACCGACTGGGCGCCCCCTTGCCTGCAGGCCGGCACAAAACACGCGGTACAGGTCAACGACCGCCTGCACGGCTTCGTCCTGCCCAACAATCTTCTCGCGCAGACGCCCCTCGAATTCGCGGGACTCCTCTCCCTGCCTCAGGGGATCTAACCGGACTGCTGCTCCCAAGACCTACTCCCTTGCTGAATCCCAGCAATTCGATTCGCGATTGCCGATGACTCGTATCCGCGAAGTGCCGGACACTGACGAGGCACATATTCTGGGAACAGACGAATCCGTGTCGTTGCTCCAGAGCAGTCAGGGGATTTGCCCGAAGCAAGGGGTCACCGCCCGGTTCGCCTGGCCCTGAACCGGATGCGTGGCTCGCCACGAGATGATTCCTGACGCGCATGGAATGACAATCTCCGATAGGGTGAATCGAATGTGATTCCGGCGTACGGTTTAGCGCCTAACGAGCTAGAGCAATTTTGCGGAATGGGTGTCAGCTTGCTCGTGGATTCGGGATACTCGGGCTTCGAGTCATCCTTTGCGAGCAGTCCCGGAACCCGAAGGGCGTGCTTGCCCGCTGGCGAAGACAGCGTCAGCGCTAATCGTTAATCATTGCGCAAGGCCTGCGGTAAACCATGTTGTTAGTCAACGCAGATGATTATAGGCTCTGCTCAAGGCTTCATTTCTGGGTTCGGAGAACCAATGCTAAGGAAACGTATTGCGCAGCCTTTGGCCTGTTTTCTTGCTATTGCCTCGACGATCTCTTTCCCGGCCCAAGGACAGGTATGGGATTTCTTGGGCGTTACCGAGATTGACGGCACTCGGGACCATGAGAAGATCGAGGTCACCCGACGTAATGGCGTCTTTCACGCCATTCAGTTCCGGGTCAGTGGCGATGCCATTTTCTTCGACCGTGTCGTCGTCCACTTCGGAGATGGCACGTCCGAAGCGCTGGCCGTTCAAGGCCGGATTTGGCCGGAAGGGAGAAACCACATCATCGGCTTCTCCGGCGAACGTCGCGTCGTCGAAAGCGTCGAGGTCTGGTATTACAAGGAGGCTTGGGAGCACAATCCAAGAGTGATTTTGTACGGTTCGTGACTATGCCGGAGTGAAAATGCCTGGTCATCGCGCGTGAACAGCGGAGTGTTCTCGACAGATGGCCTCGAACGAAGGTTGGTCCTCTTGGATGTGAAGGCTCGACGGATACGCGCAAAGGATGTCCACTTTGCGGGTTTGGGCAAGATCGTTGCAGAGTTGCTCTAGCCGGATCGCAGCTTCCTTTTTACCCTCCGCCCACAAAAGAGCGACTCTTTCGCCGCAGATCGCAACCCGGGGATGTTCAGCCTTCGCGGCTTTTGATGTTGACTCAATGAGTTTGCTGAAGCTCTCAAGGAATCGATCCTCGTCAGGCCAGTCATTGATCATAAACGTGGAAAGCGTGTCCGCGGCATCCAATGGGAGGTAGGCCCCCTGTTGAATCAGAGCGTCAACGTCCACCCCTTGAGCTTTCAATCCCTCAAGCAGCTTTTCCCGGTGCGGTTTCGTAGCGATGACAATCGCGGCATTTCCGAACTTTAGTGCAGCCCCGATGAACTGAGTCATGCTCTCGAGAAAAACCTCATCATCGGAATAGAACTGAACTTCGTGGCAGCCAGCGAACTCCGTTTCTGGCGCCTGGGCCGATCGCGATGCGAGAACCTCATTCGCAGCGCGGGCAGAAATGCGTTTCCGTATTCTGCTACTGACAAACTGCCTGCCTTGAAGAACGGCTTTCACAGCCGCTATCAGCTCGCTTGCGGCGTCCAACTTGACAACGTAACCGCTCGCGCCGGTATCTAAAGCTTCTTCCACCACTTCCATCGAGTCAAAAGCGCTCAAGAAGAGCAGTTTCAAGTCGGGAGCAATTTCGCGGATTTGTCGGGCGGCTTCAATACCATTGAGTTTGTCAAGGCCAATGTCCAGCAGAATCACGTCGGGCATGAGTTCTTTGGCCTTGTTAACCGCTTCTAACCCGTCTTCGACTTCACTGACAATGTGCCATTCGGGCTCTTCCCGCAGAATCATCGAAGAGACGAAAAGACGCCAGGGTGCAAAATCGTCGACCACCAAAATACGGATGTTCACGCTACTGGTTCCAGCCTTTCGCGTTTGCCTCCACACCTCTGGACGAGCTTCCGCGGCGCAAGATCATACCGACGGACGGTCCCCTTTTTAAGCCGGAAGCCTTATAAGGCACCAAGTTCAAAAAGAACCACGAGCAGATTAGCGGGACAGGCCGAGCTAGTCTTCGTAGATCCCTCTATCCAGTCCGCGAACCAGGCGCTCAACCGATGTCTCGAATACGGCGCAGATACGCAGTAGGGTTGAAACGGTGATCGACCGGCCGGCTTCGATTTGTTGCCAATGCCGTGCGGAGAAGCCGTGAGAAATCATGTCCTCCTGGGAATAGCCGTGCTTTTTCCGCAACGTGCGGACTCGTGTGCCCAGACGATGGAAGAATCGCTGTTGATTCGCAAATTTCGACATTCCGCTTGCCCTTGGCTCCTTCAACCCTACCGCGGAGGTTTAGCGCGTGGATTAGCCGCGCCTGTCAAACGATAAGGGCAATCCGGCGTCCGCGTCGATGCTCTAGGGCAGGTTCGAATTTTTTGTTCTACATCCGGGACACATCCTGCATGCGTGGTGTAGCGTGGATTCAACATCGGCCGATGTTCCAGGATCACGCAATCTTGAGGAGGCAGGTTGCCCTAGGGCAAGCAACTTTCGCCCGGTACGCTTCAAAGCACGTGTCCGGGCGATACCTGGAGCTTCTCCCTGACGAACCGTTTCGTTTGGTTTCCAGAAGATAGGGCTTGGATGGAAGCAGCCCTAGCCAGTAGGATGAGTTGAACTACTTCAAGTCTATGAAGATGGGGCGTAATTCTTTTGAAATCGGCTGGACAGAAAGGATTCGGCTGGCAACGGCGGGCTAACAACGTTGCTGTTCTCGTTCCGTAGACGAGCGGATAGGGCCTAATACCGGATGCCTACCGTGAATGTAAGCAATTTCGTACTGACGCTGCCTGTCGGCGCGAAGTAATAGCGCGACTCGACATAAGCCCTGTACGGCGCTTCCCCGGTCCTCACCGTAAACCCAATTCCTCCGTTGAGGCCCGGAGCACCCGCGCTGGAGTGCACCGATGTCGAATTGGTGATTACGGGACCATCAGCGCAGTTGTATCCCCACCAAAGATAAATCGGACTACAAGGGACCGGCGTTCCTTGAGGAATAGCCCTCGAGAGGCTGGCGGTGAGGTAAATCCAACCAGGACCTCCGATGAAGTAGATGCCGCCTGTTCTGCCTCGCAACTCCAATCGGTAGTTTGCGGTAAAGGCAAACACGTTGCCGTGCCCGCTAACGTTGTTGGATTGTAAGGCGACGCGAAACGGTTCGAGCGCTCTGTCTGAGGCAAACAGCCAATTCCACATGAATTCGCCGACGAACGCGTTATGGCGGTCGAGGTTGTAACCAACGCCGGTACTAACTCCCAAACCCAGTCCAGCGTATTGATGGGTCGGGTTTAGTGGGAAGCTCAGAGGCATGCCCAAGCTCGACGTGATGGCTGGGTCATCCTCTCCGCCGCTTTCGTCTTGCGCCCAAGAACAACAGGGCAGAGCTACCAGGCAAAGCAATAGGAGCACTGCCATACGGTGCTTCACCATGCCCTCCTTGAACCAAACCCAGGCAGCGCCCCTCGTCATCACCTTCAGCCTTTCACCAGAAGGTTGAACACCCCGCTTCGGGTCAGACACTAACAAAACTGCCAGGTCGGGAGTGATCCATTGCATGTGCAGCGTATTTTCGGGCCGGCACGTTGCCCAGGCCCTGCCAAAAAATGCCAGGGGACTCCTCTGAAGTTGACTAATCATGTAGATGCAGGGGACATCTCGTTTAAGGTGCGACACAGATTGCGCAATAGCATTGACAGAAGTCGAGCAGAGAGGTATAGGTGACGCAAAGGTGCAAGGTTCGGAGGCTTGATGGGAAACCGGGTGGTGCGGTTCTTTCTAGTTCTATTCGTATACCTGTGGGCGGAAGAAGGCGGTCCTGTTGCGGATGCTCAAGTGCGCGCGCAGACACCGATCGTTACAAACGTTGAGCTGGTGCAAATTCCCGTAACCATCTTTGACGATAAGGGGGCCGTTGCCACTGGCCTCAAGAAGAGCGACTTTCGGCTTTTCGAGGACGGAGTTGAACAGGACATCCTCTACTTCGAAAGAGAGCGGGTACCGGTTTCCTTTGTGATTCTTGCGGACTTGAGTTCCAGCATGACGAGGAAGATCCCCTTCGTTCAGGAGGCGGCCCTTTCGCTTCTAGATTCATTGCAAGAACTGGACCAACACGGCGACGAATACTCGGTATTGAGCATTGGGACGCGGTCCAAACTACTTATGCCGTTCACCAGCGATGAGGGAGATCTTCAGCGGAGATTGCCGGTGCTACTGACGGCTACGAATGAGAGTACCTCTCTGTTTGACGGGATTTGGCTAGGAGTGAGTACCGCCCGACGCGAGGCGGCAAATCAACATCGCGCCATGATCATCATCACCGATGGAGGCGATAATCATAGCCGTTACAACCTGAGAGAGACCCATGAGCTGTTGGAGGAGGCTGATGTACCGGTTTTTGCGGTGATGGCCGGACCTGGGTTTGAACTCCCCGAAATCTTTCAGCCCCACCAGAAGAAGCGAAGCCCGTTCCCTTCAGATGGGTCTAAAACGCAATTTCCTAACCTGCCGATTTCGGGTGCGGGCCAGGACTACATTGGTCCTGCTGAACGGCGCGGACCTCATAACATGAAGGCTTTAACCGAAGTGACGGGCGGCGGTGTATTTACCGCGCGGGACGAGGAAGACTTGCCACGCATCGTTCGGACGATCGGTCTAGCAGTTCGCTATAGGTATGTTCTCACTTACAAGCCGGTCCATTCGACTAGAGTCACAAAGACGGGGGAAAGTGCCGCGGATTCCCGTCAACACAACGTCGTGGTTCAACTCTATCCGAAAGAAAAATTTCGAGGATACAGTCTTCCCTATTACAAGCGCGTCTATCACAGTATTCAATGAAGGGCTGTTTCGGCTTGTGTATTTGCCCAGGGGAGAACGCCGCGTTCAGATATTCCTGGCCGCTTGCCGTGAAATTCACCAGAACTACAAGCGCGGCTATAGTAGCTTTCAATAAACAGCGATTCTCAGGGAGTGGGAGCCTGCGTAGAGCTCGGCGTTCCAACCGTACTGGCCCACTGTGAATCAGTCAGATTCCACCCACCGCCGAGCGCGCGATAGAGGCTGACCAACGCAAGTTTGCGGCCAAGGTCGTAGGTGACCGCTGAGCCCTCCGCAGGATATAGCTGAATTTGAGCATCGACAATCTCGAAATAACTGGCAAGTCCACTGTCGTACCTTATGGAAGACAATTGGACGGACTCGCGGTAGGCCTCGACGGAGTGCAGCTGCTCAAGGTAAGCTTTGGCAAGTTGTTGATGCGCGGAGAGCGATGTAGAAACCTCACCAAAGGCCTGTGTGACCGCTTTTTCGAAGGAAATCCTGGCCTGGTCGCGCGATGCCAGGGAGGCACGGTATTGGTTCTTCAAGCGGCCGCCCGTGAATAGGGGGCCCGCCAGGTTGCCTGCAAGACTCCAGGCCTTTCCGGATCCGGTAAGTTCGGACAGCTGCGGGCTGATGCCCCCCAGTGCACCGGTCAGGGAAATCGTGGGAAAGAAGTTCGCCTTGGCGACCCCCACATTAGCGTTGGCCGAGATCAGGTTCTGCTCTGCTTCGCGCAGATCAGGCCGCCGCTCCAATAACGTTGCTGGCAAACCTGCTGGTACGTCCGGGGGATCATATTGATCGACAAGCGCAGCCCCGCGCGCGATCGGCCCAGGATTGCGGCCAAGAAGTAAGGCCAGGGCATTCTCTTGCGCCACGATCTGTCGTTCGAAATCCGGGATTGCCGCCGCTACGTTCGACAGCGCCGCTTGCGCGCGAGCAACTTCAAGCCCCGAGGATGCCCCGCCTGCAAATTTGTGTTGAAAGAGCTCAAGAGTGACCTGAAAGCTGTTGACCGTTCGATGGGCAATGGCCAGCTGCTCGTCGAGCGCCCGCAGCTGAAAATATCCCTGAGCCACTTCGGACAGGACCAAGAGGCGGACGTCGCGCCTGGCTTCCTCGCTAGAAAAATACACGGCACGCTGGGCTTCATTCAATTTGCGGAGTCGCCCAAACAGGTCTATTTCCCAAAAGGTGCTGAAGCTGTAACCGTAATAAGTGTGATTGGGAACGAGCTGGGACTGCGCTCCTGAAATGCTCGCGTCATATTCAACTTGCGGATAATACTGAGAGCGGCTGACACCAAGCAGGGCTCGTTCCTGCTCGACCCGAGCCACGGCCAACTGTAAGTCATAGTTGCTCTTGAAGGCCTCGCGGATGAGGCCTTGCAGAACGGGATCCTTGAACAGGTCCCACCAGGCCAGGTCGGCAACTGAGTTCTCCCTCGTCTGCGGCTCTGCATAATAGCTGGCGGGCGGCTGAATCTGGGGGCGCTTGTATTTCGGACCGAAAGTGCAACCTGCAAAGAGAAGGGGAAGGAGCGCAACCACAGCAGGCTTTCGCATTAATCGTGTCCTCCCTCGGCTTCAGCGGGCCTGAGTAGTTCCACGGTCTCCTTTTTCTTTTTGATGGCAATCCGCTCAACCACGACGAACAAAACGGGTATGAGAAATACTCCCAGCACGCTCGCTGCGGTCATGCCGGTAATCACCGAAGTTCCGAGCACCTTTCGGCCAATGGCACCCGCGCCTTTCGCCGCCCAGAGTGGGACACACCCCAGAATGAATGCAAACGAGGTCATCAAGATGGGGCGCAACCGCAACCTGGCACCTTCGAGAGCGGCTTCGACGAGTTCTTTCCCCTTCCCATGCTCCAATATGGCAAACTCAACGATTAGGATGGCGTTCTTGGCCGTCAGTCCGATCAGCATGATCAGCCCAATCTGGGCGAAGACGTTGTTGTCGAACTTGCGCAACAGCAGTCCTCCATTGGATCCAAGAACCGCCACCGGAACAGAAAGAAGAACGCTGAAGGGCAACGACCAACTCTCGTATAGCGCGGCCAGGATGAGAAAGACAAACAGGAAAGACATGCCGAATACCATTGCTTGTCCGCCCGCGGCCTTCTCCTCCTGATAGGACATGTCCATCCATGCGTAACCGAACCCCGAGGGTAGAACTTCCTTTGCCACTTCTTCCATGGCGGTCATGGCCTGACCGGAACTGTAACCGGGAGAAGGGGAGCCGTTGATTTGGATACTTCGGAACATGTTGAAACGGTTGGTGTACTCAGGCCCTGAGACACGCTTCATTGTGACTAGGGAAGCCAGGGGTGTCATGTCGCCCTTCGAGTTTCGCACAAAGAAATCGTTGATTCGGTCTACGCTCGAGCGGTACTCCGGCTCCGCCTGCAGATAGACTTTCCATTGGCGCCCAAAACGGTTGAACTGGTTTACATAGGCGCCCCCCAGGAAGGCCTGAAGCGTCTGGTAGACTTCCCCGAACTGCAGCCCTTGCTTTAGTACACGATCCTGGTCAACGTCGACAAAAAGCTGCGGCACGGAGGAGCGGAAAGTGGTTACCAGCGAAGCGATTTCTGAGCGCTTCCGCGCAGCCACAGTAAACTTGTCGAGAGTTTCGGCGAGCTGTTGAACGCTTCCGCTGCTCCGGTCCTGCAGCATGAATGTGAACCCGCCAGCCGTGCCCAGGCCCGGAATGGCTGGCGGGCCGAACGCGAAGGCAATGGCTTCCGGAATTTCCCTGCGCATTCTCTGGTTCAGGGCCTGCATGAGTCCATTGGCGGAAAGTTCTGGAGTGGCGCGCTCGTCCCAGGGATCAAGCTGAAGGAAATAGAACCCGGTGTACGACGCAGAAGTGTTGGAGAGCAGGCTGAAACCAGAAATCCCGCTGAAACTTTTAACACCGTGAGTGTGCGCCAGCATGTCATCCATCTTGCGCATCACCGCGTCGGTGCGCTGGAGCGACGCGGCGTCGGGCAGTTGTAGCTGGAGGAATGCATACCCCTGGTCCTCTTCAGGGATAAAGCTGGACGGAAGGCCCTTGCCCATACCTAGAGCGACGACAGAAATACCGACCAGCAGCAGCAGGGCAAGAACCCATCGGCGAATCAGGACATGGCTCCAAGTTACGTAGCCGCCCGTCATCTTTCCGAACCAGCGGTTAAACCACTCGAAAAATTTTCCAAGAGGGCCTGCGCCCTTCTTGCGCGGACGCAGCAGAAGAGCAGTGAGCGCGGGCGAAAGCGTCAACGCGTTGAAGGCCGAGATGAGCACCGAGATGGCAATGGTAATTGCGAACTGCTGGTTCAGCAGTCCTTTAATGCCGCCCATGGCCGCCATGGGGACGAACACGGCTGAAAGCACCAGGGCGATGCCCACCACCGGCCCGGATACCTCTTCCATGGCCTTCAGCGTGGCTTCTTTGGGTGCTAGGCCATGCTCAATGTGATGCTCCACGGCCTCAACGACCACAATGGCATCGTCCACCACGAGGCCGATAGCCAGGATGAGTCCAAACAGAGAGAGTGTGTTGATCGAAAAACCCAGTATTGGAAAGATGACAAACGTTCCAATAAGCGAGACAGGAACAGCCAGCAGCGGGATAAGCGTGGCGCGCCAGTTCTGGAGGAACAGGAACACAACAACAATTACAAGGCCGACCGCCTCTAGCAGTGTCTTGACGATCTCTTTCATCCCTTCGGTGATGGGGAGAGTGGTGTCCATCGCCACGACATAATCTAAATCCGGAGGGAACCTGGACTTCAGATCCTCCATTTGTGCTTTTACCTGTTTGGCCACAGCCAGAGCGTTAGACCCCGGGGCCTGATACACCGCAATGACGACTGCGGGCTTGGCGTTGTACCTCCCGATTTGCTGATAGACCAAGGAACCCAGTTCGATTCGGGAGACGTCTTTTAACCTGACCGTTGAGCCGTCGGGATTCTGACGAACGATGATGTTGCCGAATTCTTCCGCGTTGATGAGTCGTCCCGCTGCACGGACAGCATAAGTAAACTGCTGGCCTTTGGGAGCTGGCTCCGCCCCAATCTGCCCTGCAGGGTTGACCGCGCTTTGCTGCTGGACGGCGTTTGTCAGGTCAGTGACGGTCATGCCGAGTTTCGTCAGTTGATCCGGCTTCACCCAGATGCGCATGGCATAGTCGGCAGCACCAAAGTTCGTGACTTGTCCCACGCCGGGAACACGCAAAATCGCGTCATTAACGTTGATCGTGGCGTAGTTCCCCAGGAATTGTCCGCTGTAAGTGCTGTTTGGCGAATAGATGGAAAGGACAAGAAGAGGAAGACCCATTAGTTTTTTAACCGTCACCCCGTACTGGTTGACCGAAGTGGGAAGGTTCGGACTGGCTTGGGATACCCGGTTCTGGGTGTTTACCTGGTCAATGTCCACGTTGGTGCCGACGTCAAAGGTGACCTTGAGGTTCATGGTGCCATCATTGGCATTTGTGGACATCATGTACAGCATGTTGTCCACGCCATTCATTTGCTGCTCAAGCGGTGTGGCGACAGACTGTTCAATCGTCAGAGCATCCGCGCCGGTGTAGGTAGTAGATACGCTGATCTGCGGCGGAACGATGTCAGGAAGCATAGCGACCGGCAGCTTCGCCATCGCTACCACACCGCCGATCACCGTGATAATGGAAATAACAATCGCAACGATGGGGCGACCAATGAAGAATTTCGACATGGCTACTTGCCACCGGTCAGTGCGTTGGTTTGAGTGTCTTTGAAAGGCGACGGGGCAACCGTCATGCCGCTTTTAATCCGCTGCAAACCGTCCACGACGACACTGTCCCCGGCCTGGAGACCCGATTCGACCACCCACATATCTCCGGTCTGTGGGCCGAGCTTGATGGTTTTTATCGTAACTTTGTTATCGGGAGCCACCACTCCGACTTGATAAACGCCCTGCAACTCGGACACCGACTGCTGGGGGATCAGAAGCGCGCCTTTGCGCAATTCCGTGACTGCTCGAATACGCGCATACTGCCCCGGGCGCAAAAGGTTGCCCGGATTAGGAAATTCGCAGCGGACTTGAATTGTGCCTGTCCGAGAGTCCACCTCGCGGTTCACAAACATCGTGCGTCCGCGACGCGGAAAGACGGTTCCGTCTCCGAGGATGAGCTCCAGGTTTTGGCCCCCCGCCTCGCCCGGTTTTTCGCGTCGGAAGCGCAAGTAATTCTGTTCGGCAATGTTGACATCAATATAAATCGGATCGACGCTGGATATCGTTGTCATAACCGTAACGGGGGTCATCAAATCGCCGATACCAACTTTGGCGACGCCTGCAATTCCGGAAATCGGAGAAGTCACGGTGGTCCAGTCGAGATTTAGCTTGGCGTTGTCCAAAGTGGCTTGATCAGCTTCCACCTCCGCCGTGGCCGCCCTTTCCGAACTCATGGCTTTGTCGAGTTCGGCTTGGCTCACCGCTTTCTGCGCCACCAACGGAGTGTAACGGCGCACATCAATTTGTGCCTGGGCCAGCACGGAGCGGGCGCGCTCTAGCCTTCCCTGGGCCTGTTCCACGGCGGCTTGGGCTTGCCGTTGGTCGAGCAGAAACAAGGACTGGCCCTTCTCCACGTAAGAGCCTTCCGTGTAAAGACGGCTGAGCAAGAAACCGTCCACTTTTGGCCGGATGTCCGCGTCCACGTTGCCGACCATGGTTCCGACCCATTCTTGATGGAGGGGAACGTCTTTTTGGAGGACCGGTATAACCGTGACTCCCGGAGGCGGAGGGGCTGGTTTTTCGGCGCTCGTCGAGCACCCCGCACTGATGGCGAGCGCCGCCATCAGCGCCGCTATAAGGTGCCACGGTTCGGTTCTCGGGAGCGCCACCGCAGTCGTCGATTGCTTTTTCATGGTACACGCTCCGGGAGGCGCACGCTGTTGGGCTCAGAGAGTTCGGTGGCCCGAACTCCAGAACATGACGCTTGGCGCCGCATGCGTGGTGGCGCCCCATCCGCCGTCATGGTAGGGATTCGCCCAAGCGGGCGGAACTGTCAAAACTACCAGCTGCCCTTGGTCTTAAGCTGACCATGACGCAGGCTTTCCAAGCGGACCAAGATATTGAAAGCAGGGAGGTTGAGAGACGCGCCCTGGAACTTAAGGAGATGCTGCTCTCGAAAGTTTGCTGAGATCCTCGTTTGAGAAGTTCCAAGTGGGAGGCGCGTAAGAGTCTTGGTTGGAAATCCGGGCTTTCTCCGCGGTGCGCCCTCCATAACCGTCATCCGCTAAAGCGACAGCGTCTCCCCAATTGTGCAGACTGCGCTGCCGCAAAAAGTCACAATCGGCGAAACTGTAGGAAGGGTTGTGCCTCCGGGGGCCTCCCATGGAACAAGTTGCTGAAATTTTGCAGAGTCCAAACGCTTTGAGAGTTCTGGATGTCTATGGCTCCGTAGAGCGTATCACATGTAGCCATTATCATTTTGCTGTTTCCCGCCGGTCTAGAAGACAAGCTTGGTGTAGACGCGAGTTGGCATGGAGCGCACTCCGCGTCGTGGTCACTGGCGTTATCTTACCCTCGCTTTGGGGCTCCTCGCTGCTCATTTTCTTTTGGCAGAATCGTCGTATGCCCAGAAGGGAAGAGGGTTTCTGCAGGTCGCGGAAGGGCTCTGGAAGTGGTCAACGATTCCGTTTTTCCCGCGGTCGTAGTTATGGTTATTCTAGCGACTCTTCTTACATCGCCGCTGTTGAAGCTGGCCAACTCATCGCTGTCACTTCCATAGTCGCTGCGCACAGAAAGCGCGTTACTGCCGGACCTGAATGGCAACCCTCTCTGTCTTAGGATCGGGAGGTCATTTACCAATCTTTACGCCGATCACTTCGCCAGAAACGACAATTTCGACTCGGCGATTCTTCTGTCTCCCCTCCGGAGTAGAGTTGTCGACTACGGGGCTAGTCTTGCCGAATCCTTGAGCGGTCACGTTCCCATCAGCCAACCCCTGCTGAATGAGATAGGCGCGCACGGTTTCCGCGCGCTTCTCAGACAATTTCTGGTTTACTTCGTCGCTGCCGACGTTGTCTGTGTGGCCCTCGACAGCAAGGTCCAAACCAGGATGTGCCAGGATAATGCCGGATAGCTTCGCTAGTTTCTCTCGTGCTTCCGGGCGGAGATCGTACTTTCCAAAGTCAAAGAGCACGTCTCCCATATTGACCACCAACCCGCGGGGCGTATCGCGGGTTTCCAAAACACGATTGAACTGGTCGAGCAGTTGGGCGCGCAATTCAGCGGCAGCTTTTTGCGCCCGCTCAGCCTCGGCGCGGGCGGCCTCTTCTTTCGCCTTCAAAGCATCCGCTTCTGCTTTGGCCTTAGTCGCAGCGGCATCCGCCTCGGCCTTCATCTGGGCTTGCTTCGCTGCGGCCAGTTCAGCTTGGCGCCTAGCCTCCTCTTGAGCCTTTGCTTCAGCCTCCGCCTTGGCTTTGGCGGCAGCCGCCTCTTTCTCTGCCTCGATACGTGCCTGGTCCTGACGTTGTGCCGCGAGCGCGCGTGCGTCCTCCGCGAATTGTACGGTTTGCCGGGCATAAGACATGATGTCTTTCTTGTCCGCCTTTGCACTGAGGGCGTTCTCGGCCATTTGCAGGCTAGACGCAGCCTTAGTAAAGATCTCCGGTGCATCTTTATCTGCGCTGCGTGACTTGGCTATGTCCACGGCGTTGCGCGCTTCATACATCTGCAGCGGGACACGCTCGAGATCCGGCGTCATGGCCAGGGGATTTCCGAGTTTCTCGTACTGGGCGCGCTTCATCAACTTGAAGTCGTTGATGGGGAAAATCTGGCCCTTCGTACTTTTCCGGGTGTCGTTTTCCAGGATGACCACCTCGCTCGGCACGCGCACGGCGAAGTAAGGTTCGGCAGTGACAATCATCGAGAATGTTTGCGCTGGAGTGGTAGCACCGAGCTTACCCTCGCCGTCTTTGTCGATGAGAATTTCGCCGGTGTTTCCGGAGCGCCCGTCGGGCGTAACCACCCAGAGCACGTACGTCAGAAACTCCGCGCCAAACTTTGATGGTGGCTCCAAATTCTTAACCGCCACCTCTATATTTGTTTTTCCCTGTCGCGCGTCAACCTTTGCTTCGCCAGAGGCCAGAGACATCAGCTCGGTGCCCTTCAGATCAACTTTCGTGCTTCCCCCGCCAACTCTGTAGCCAACTGCCTTAACGGACTTGCTGATGAGGTTTGATTCGGGCACATCCTGTTGAACTTGTGCTGAGGCTGTTCCAACCGCCAAGCCCAGCACCAAGAATGAAAGAGTGACCGTTTTGTTGTCACGCATGAAAATCTCCGTTCGGACTTAGCAACACCGGTAGGTAATGTTGCCGGGACCCAAAAGAAGCTCCCACTGTCAGAATTGGCAGGAGGGGGAGGGGGCGAGGATGACTGGCTCCGCAAGATCGACATCAGGCATCGCGGCTTTGGGGCACCGGTCGATGAATGGTGACCTGTTTGTTTTGACAGTATTGCGGCATGGGTCGAGAAGCCTACTGTTACGGGCAAAGGGGGCGGCCTCTCTCCGAACCGAACCAGACAACAACTCCCCCATGAGACGCCCCCTACTTCTGCAAACGAAGGCACAATGCCGTTACTCGCAATTGCTGTGCTTGTGGGCCTGCTGGTCTTCTTGTGTGTGTCGGGCCCGCTGTCCAGTTTGTTTGAGCAGCGAAACAAGAGGCATCGGTCCAGTTCGCTAGCACGGTCAGCAGCAATCCGGCGAATTCCACGCCTCTAGATGACCTTGTCTTTTCTCAGTTGTTTGACGAGTGCCCTGGCGTACTCTTTGCCCAGTTTCTCAAAGTTTTCGGAATAAACGGTGTCCGTTTCTCCACTCCACAGAAGGGTTTCATCCTTGGTGTGGTAAAGATTAAACTCGGCGCTGACCATGGTGTTTTCCTTGAGATAAGAACCCTTCGCGGAGAACTGCTTGAAGGCCATGTCCCAATATGGCCAAAGATTTTGGTAGAACGGCGGAGGCATATAGACGGATTTAGTGCCGACCTCTTGGGTTTCTTTGCGGAAAGCCTTGGGACGGATTACAAGAACGGCGTCGTAGTCCGCTTCCTTTATTCGTTGTTTGAGCTCTCCTTCCATCAATTCAGTTCGAGGCGGCAGAACCATGTGGCTCCTTATGCCCTGGACACCGGATTTGACGAGGAGCTCTTCCATTTCATCCTCAAATTCCTGTCGTATGAGCTAGTTTTCCAGAACCGCGATGACCAGGATTTTCCTGAGCTTTGGCATGGGCTGGTCGGTGACAACCCAACGGTGAATAATTTTTGTGCCAGCGTGATAGCGGGGTGGCAAGCAAAGTGAGAACGGTCAATGCGAGAGAGAGGGGGCGCATTCTAATCCTCGATAGACTCTCGGGCGAAAGGGAACCGGAAGGACGGGTTTCCGGAAATTTGTGGGCGCGATCATTGGTTATCATTGAAACCGCGGCGAAACCGCGATGGCAGCGCGGTTCGAGGAGACGGCCGGCTCGGCAACACCGGCGCTCCTCCGAATGACGCTATTCGGTGTACTGCGCCAGTAGGACGCCAAGGAAGATCAAAAGTACAGGCCAGGTCTTCTTGAAGAGTTGTTGCCACTTCTGAGGCGTACCGGCCAGTCCATTTGTTAATGCAACTCCCAGCCCGGTAGCGGCGAACCAGCGATGCTGTTTCTGAATGTGCTCCATCGTTTCCATGGCATGCGGTGAGTGCATGTCTCCGCCATGAACGTGAAACAGCAACAGGATTGCGCCCGTGAATCCTGCCAACGGGAAGAACCAGGTTGCCCAGGGCGCCACCAATCTGCCTCGCGCTCTTTGTAGCTCGACGTATCCGATTGCCAGAAGGATGATCGAGAAGATTTTGTGCTGGAGATCCTCCGGGTTGTGCGTCACCGCATACCATGGAGTTTGCGGACCGAAGGGCCAAATCTCCGTGTCACTAAAGACCAGAAGAAAGAGGCCCGCAGCGAGGAAGCAGACAGGCCAGACATAGCGGACCAGAGACCAGCGTTTCCCGAGGTAGCTCTCCGAGAAGATGAAAATCCCTGCGACGATAACAAAGAATCCAGCCAGACGATGATTGAATTCACTTTCTTGTTTGTCGGCCAGATGCTTGGCCGCTTGCGCCGGGTTTTCCGGGGCCGCCGTGGCATTCATATTCATTCCTGGCATGCTGCTCATGTCGTGTTCTTGCGACCGAGCCAAGGTCGTGAACAGAAACACCGGGAAGAGGGCGAGCAAGAGGGCTGCCGCTCGGCCATGAATTCGCCAGGTGCAGGATTCTCCGTAGAAGGACAGCATCTTGTTCTCCTGTTGACGAGGCCCTCTCGTTTCGAATTCCCCGCCATGAGGGCGTACGAGAGGGGTTTGTAACGCTCAGGCAAGAATCGAGCGCCTGTCAGAATTGACAGGGCCAAGATCGCATCAGGAATGGGTACGCGAAACGACTTTCCGGAACCGAGGGTCCCGGTACCCGACTGGGCACAAGCGAATTTGTAGCGCTGCGGGGAGACTGGTCGCGCCTGTCAGAATTGACAGGCAGTAGCTAATCAAGAAGTGATATGAAATGGAGATTCTATTTAGAATGCCTCACCGACGCCGACGCTCCAGGTATGACTGTCCTTGCCTTGCGCGAAGTCAACCCGCAGATTTACGTGATACTTGCTGCTTAGTGCAAACCTAACGCCACCGCCGCCGCTCGGCAGGAAGTTGTTGATCCTAAACGGCTGATTGCCACCGGGTACTACTTCTCCCAAGCCGCCGAACCCTACAAGACCGAACCTCTTGGGTAAGGCCAGCCGATATTCCAGCTGCGTGCCAAACATGTAACGATCGAGATAGCGACCGCCAGTGTACCCGCGTAATTGGTTATTTGTGCCGTAAATGCAGTTTCCGTAGAAGGGGGGCTGGCCCCCGGTAAAGCAAGCGAACGAGCCGGATGCAAGCACCTGGTTCTGCGTCAAACCCCAGTACTTGTTGAAGGTAAGTTTGTAACTCTGAAACGAGTATTTGCTTCCCAAGTCCTCAGAGAAGAAGTCCGCGGTGAAATCCAGAAATGTTCCGGCAGTCGGATAAAAACGGTTGGGGCGCGTGTCGCGGTCTACTCGGAAGCCCAGCGCGACTAGTTTTGTATCGAGCCCGAGGTCCGGTGGCAATGGGGCTGCCCCAGGATTGTTAGGTCTAACGGTGATGAGCGAGCTTCCCCAAAAAAATCTTGGGCCCAGGAAGAATTTCCACCACGCACGACGCAGGAACTCACCGAGGACCAGTTGACCAGTCTGTTTGAGAGGCAATTTGGGCTGCGAATCGCCCGAGCCGAGTCCGTACAAATCGTAGTTCAGATTCCCTCGAGCGTAGACCGCGGTGGTGCGATAGGTGTTCTGCTTAAGGTAGAGCTCGCCGCCAAAGGCCATCGCCCGGCTCCCGTTATCGGTGACCAGGCCTGCGCCTCCAAGCACAGAGGCGGGGGACTTGTCGGCGGTAGGGAAAATATAGGCGAATATCGGCACGATTCCTGATCCCACCGCCGGGCTCGAAATAGGAAGAGGTGCAATAACAAAAGCCCCAGCTTGGGGAGTGGTTTCACCTGATGTTTTGTCCTTAGCTGATGGCTTTGGGCCGGCACCCTGAGCGGCGGTCGTCCGAGAAAGAGAAATCGGCTGGTCTCTAGGTTCGGCTTCTTGTGCGGTTATGGATCTGGTCGCGGGACTCCAAAACAAGCCGCTCACGAGGAGAAAGGAGAAGATCCTCTTGGATCCTTGCCGGTTCATGGTTGGACCGCTCATCATACCGTACTTCAACAGCACGGCCCGCCCTTTTCAATTACTGGGCGGGCCGTGTGGCTGGGCACCTGGATGAGCCGAGGATCAAAACAGTCTCTTCCTGAGACCCTAATTGTTGCTCTCCACCGCACTGCGCGGGGGTTTGGGCCTCTGCCACAGGATTTGTGAATCCGCAGCGTTATGGGGATAGAACCGCTCGGATGCCGCGTTCGTGGGAAGTAGGAGAATATCCACCCGACGATTGTAGGCAAGCCAGGTCGCTTTGAAATTCTTTACCCGTGTTTCTGGAGGTTGATTGGGATCCCGAGCCTGCAGTTCAATAACGGTGGCTTTGTCGAGCTGGTTCCCCTTGCCATGCGCCGATGTGTCTATCTTTTCCGCGGCGATGCCCTGGGAAACCAGGAAATCTTTGACACGCTGAGCGCGAAGGTCAGACAAGCTTTGATTATATTTACCCGGGCCACGCTCATCAGCAAAGGAGCTGAGCGAGAGTTTCGCGTCGGGGTCGTACTCAAGATACTGTTTGAATCCACTGGCAAGGGTTGTGAGCGTTCCCTGCTGACTGCGTACAAGCCCGAGTGTTGGGTGTTGCTTTGTGGGGTAGTCGGTTGGAAAGAAGACGCTGTGGAGCAGGACAGCGGGAACTGGCTCGATGGAACCCTTCAAGCGTACCGTCACCGTTTTAGTGTCAGAGCCGCCACACACGTTGGTTGCAGTCAGCGTGTATTTAAATTCTTCGTCTACCGGGCCATTGGCTGTTTGAGTTGGGCTGACGGTCAGGGACTTGCTGCCGCTGCCGTCAACGGACCCGAGCGGAACAAGAGAAGCTGCGTCCGAGTTGCTTGACGACCAGTTCAGCGTGGTGTTCCCCTGTTGAAGAACCTTGTCGCCGATACGGCGGTAACTCACCTCCGTCGGTGAGGCGCTCAGGGACGACTGTACGACGGTATTCACTTCCACCGTAGTGTTCGGTTTGGTTACTCCCCCCGGACCGGTAGCCGTAAGTTCGTACACGGTGGTTTGGCGAGGCGAAACGGTTCGTTCGCCACTCGTCGGAACCGGGCTAAAACCACTCATATCGGCCTCGACAGTTTCGCTCGAGGTCCACGCCAACTGAGTATTTTGGTTACACTTGATATTTGGCGGATTGGCCGAAACCGTTCCGCTAACCGGGGCAACAGCAATCGTGGCACTTACAACTCCCGCTTTAAATCGTTGTACCCCCGCGCTCAGCTCATGCGATCCACGCGGCCAGTCTTTGGTGACCTGTTTTCCATTCGAGATGTCGACAATCACACGCTGATTGGCCCCAACGGTGACCACACCGGCCCACAGCTCCTTGCCGTATCTTGTGACCGTGAGCTCATGCCTGCCCGGCGGCACGACCAACTCTTGGTGCTTGATTATGTCGTTGTTGAACTCGTCGACGTGCCCCACGAAGTACTGCGGTTTACTGCCGTTCAGCAGAATGGCAGCATCGCCGGCACGTCTCATCCCGACTTCAATCTGGATGCGTCCATGCGGACCAGGTACCTCTGCGCCAGCGCGTTCCAATTTTATATCTAGCGGCAGAGTATGACCCGGATCGATGGAAACCTCCTGTTCAGCGAATTTGAAACCATAGTTGGCCACAACCAAATGGTGCGTTCCGACGTCTAGCTTGATGGTCCGATCGCCCGGACCAATCGCCTTGCCGTCGATGAATGTGTACGCTTGCTTGGGGGAAACCGCTATCTTCAGCTTCCCCGCCTTGGTGTCTTGTGCAATGGCGGCTCCATTGAGTAGAAATGCTCCGCCCAGGATGCTGCAAAATGTTCTGAACAATCGATGCCTCATAGAACCCACCTCCCGCAGGCGACCGCTCAACGCGGATCAAACCACTCGGACCATACCGACAAGGGTGAAACTGTGAAACTGGCAAAACTGACAGTTCCGAATGACGCCTCGGCCTCAAGGCACAGGCCTCGCGGACGCAGGCATCGGGCAGTTTTTCCTTGATCAGGGCGAGCATTTTTCCGAGCGATGGTACCTACGTCAGCGAGCTGCTCGGATTACAGGGGGTCCGGCCCGAGATGGAATGATTGACATCGCCCGACGCGCCTCGTAGGAGAGGTGCCGCAAGCCGAACCCCTGAGGTTCGGTGGGCAGAGGATAGCTTTCCCTGAGAGCCGTTGGGACCTGTCAAAAATACCAGGGCTCGGAGGAAAGCTCAGTTTTGGAAGGGATGTGGCCTCGCGCAGTGCGGGTTCTCTCAGGAGATGCAATCTCCTAGGCCTTAACCAAAAAAGCGGGAGACTGCGGATGGGCTCCGCTCTGCTCCGTCCGCAGCCTCCTACGCGTGTTGAACAACATCGATTCATTGCCGCTCACAACTACCACCTAAAAACGATTCCCCCGTTGTAGCGGAAGTTACTCTGGTTTTGATTGCCCTTGGTAAAGTCATTGCCGAACCGGGTCAGCACAAAATCAAACTGCGCCGGCCGGATAGAGACGTTGTGGCTCACCGGAATATCGAGACCTCCACCAATTACGAAATCGAACGCATTGTTGCTCGGGGTTAGCGTAGTGGTGCAATTGGCCTGGCAAGCCTTGAAGAGATTGTTGTAAGTATTAGAATGGACGCCGCCAAAGAGCACTTCAACAAAGGGTTCCCAACGCTCACCGCGGTATTTGAGAACAGGCCCCACGTTGTAGGAGAACATATCGCCGCTCCCCGTAACGGTGCAACCTGCTGGGCAAGGACTATTTGCGGTTGCAGGAAATCTGAAGGTTTTGGTGGTGCTGGCATAGCCATTAAATTCACCGGTGAACCCCAACACGTGATTGACATAAACCGTGACGCCGCCGCCCCCGCCGTTCAGAGAAAAGCCGCTAACGACGTTGCTGTTCTCGGGATTGAACCGCATGAAGGAGTAATACATGGGAACTTCCACTTTGGCATAATCCTGAGCAAAGGCTACGGTTCCAAACAACAGAACAATTCCTAAGACAATTACACTTTTCATCTTCATTTCGTTTCTCCTCACCTTCAGATTAACTCTCAGAACGCTTGCGTCCTCGACGCACGCTAACTTAGGCGGGATGCCGCTCGGCAGAAACTGTCAAAAATGACAGCCCTTAGTGGGGAGTTGAAGTTGCAGAATGAGCTCGCGAGTGAGACGCAGGGCTGCTTGTAACATTAGGCTCCGTTTGGATTTGCGGGAACGCGTACGAGTGCCAGCGATCTGGAGGGAACCCGGAACAGGCAAGTCATCAGGGCTGCAAAAATCCCGTTGTCAGGGCACGAGAATCTTTGATTTGATTGCGAATTGAATTAGGTCAGCGGTCGTCCTGAGGCTTAATTCTTCCATGATCTGATATTTGTGAAAGGCTACGGTTCTTGGGGTCACTTTTAAGACGTCGGCCACTTCTTTCATAGACTTCCCCTCGGCCAACAGCTGTACGACTTCCCTCTGGCGGGGAGTCAGACTCTTGGCGCGCGTTTTGGGTCGCGGCCCTTTGATAAACGATTTGTGCAGTCCACGTGCTATCTGCGGAGTAACGTACGATTTTCCTTTAAGTGCCAGCTGGATTGCCTGCATCAATTCCGACGCTGCGGAGCTCTTCAACAGATATCCCGATGCGCCGCTGTGAATCGCATCTACGGCCAAATCGGGATCCTCATTCATTGTCAGGAAGATAAGTTTTACCGAGGGCATCAATTCTTTCAATCGCAATCCCGCTTCCAAGCCATTCATGAGTGGCATGGCAATGTCCACTATGATCACGTCGGGTTTGAGCTCGGGAGCAGTTTCCACCAAGGCACGCCCGTCGGCCACTGTGCCCACTACTTCGTATTGCGGTTCCAAGAGTTTGCGAAATGCCTCGACAAGGATGGTGTGGTCATCGGCTAGCATAACTCGCGGAGGTGGCATAAATTCCTCACAGGCTCGCAATCCTAGCGGACGGGGCGTATTGTGCACACTGTTACTACTAACAGGCCACGGCTTTCCATAGCCATTTTACTGATTCATTAAAACACAGGGCATTCTCCCATCGGATCTGTCAATACTGACAGTCCATAGCTTACCTCTGTTTCCGTACGATTGGCGAGTGACCTAGATTCCTGGGGATCGGTCGGCTTAAACGGGGCAACCGACGATGCGTATTTTGCGGGATTTCTGGTTGTTGCGTCGCTGGTCAAAGTGGCTTTTGCTGCCTCAAGCGGATTGCTTTGGCGTGGAAATTCTAGTGGATACGTCATCTATAGCGAAGGGCTAGTGGGCCAGCGCAAAAGCGGGGAAGGGCCCGTTGAAGATGAAAAAAACTGGTAAAAGATCCCAAGGCGATGACGCTGATGATGCTTGGAGTGGCAATGGGATTTGCTCCTTATGCAGGTCACGGGTGGGCGACCTTTGAAGTCTTGTCAAAGGATCACAGTGGTTTGCTGGACGGGCTGATGCCCCATTTGTCCGACAAAAATCAAGTGGCGAGATGCGCCGCGTCCGCGGGGATTATTCGCCTGTCGACGGCAAAAGAGAATCCGAAGTCCAACTGTCGAGAACACGGCCTTAGGAATGTGAGCGAGGAGCTCGAATGGACTGGAGAACGTCACGATGAATCCGCAGAGAGAAAGCGGATCCGCTATTACAGAGGCGTCCTCGCGAGTTAATCCAAGTGGTGCCTGGGAGCTGCTGGCCCCAGGAACTGGGGTGCACTTCAAGTATTCCGAGAGTTACGCATGAACTCGAAGGTCGGTCTGACAATCTTTCTTGCCGCGGCAGCCCTCCTTGTGAGCCAGTCACGGGTTAGCGAGTATCTATTAGAGGAGGCCTTTAGCTTTTTACTGGTTCTTGCCGCCGTACTTACTTTCATATGGGTCATTCTTGTCACCTTTGTCTTCTTGTGGCACGGAGCGTGTTTCGCGTTGTTTTTGCTGAAGGCCATTGGTCGGTGGGGTACCGGCGCAAGAGAGGACCCGGTTGGCTCCGAAAAGGCAGTGCATCATCTCCCTCCTACGCCACTGAACTCCAAATAAAAGCCACGCGCGGCCTCTTTTGGGAAATGGCGCGAATACTGCGCTATTCCGAACGAGCCGCCTGAAACGGGTTATCTCACCGTACCCCGTGCCGTTAGATCGCTCGAGGCGCGATGCGAACGTCGTTGTTCGGCAGGTTTTCTGCTGCGGACGCACCGATACTGCGAATATGCAGATCTCGCTGAGGAAACGGAATCTCGATGCCAGCTTCTCGTAAGGCCTTAGCAACGGCGACGGTTACGTCGCTTTGGAGCTGAAACCAGGTGTCCTGCCAAGCAGACCAGAAGCGCAGCTCGAAATTCAGTGCGCAATCGCCAAATCCCATGAAGAAAGCCGCAGGGGGACGCTCGAGCAAGACTCCCGGATGTGATTCCGCGACGCCAGCGAGCAGTTTGATCACGCGTTCCGGATCGTTGCCGTAAGCAACTCTTATAGGCACATCCACGCGCCGCCACTGCGACGACAGCGTCCAATTTATAACTTGGTTCGAGAGCAGGTTGCTATTGGGCACGATCACTTCTGCGCCTTGGAGCGTTACGATGGTACTGGAACGAGCACCGATTCGCCGAACAATACCCACGAGTCCGCCTACTTCCACTGTGTCTCCAACATGGATGGGACGCTCAAAAAGCAGGATCAATCCGGAAACAAAGTTGTTCACGATATTCTGCAGGCCAAAGCCCAGACCGACGCCAAGGGCGCCGGTGAGAACCGTAAATTTGTTCAGCTCGACACCCGCTGAAGATAGAGCAGCGAGGGCAACCAGCAGCAGGAGAACATAGTAGCTGATGGTTGACACGGCGTAGGGCAGGCCGCGCTGGAGCCGCAATCTTGGCAGCACCAGGTTTTGCAGCAAGAAGGTTAGAGTATTCGCGAGAGCGTATCCGATCAGCAGTACAAGCACGACGCCAATCGCGTCCCCCAGTGTGAAATGAATCCGTCCAATGCCGATGTGACGCAGAAGGAGATTCGAGGCGATGCCGATCACGCTGTCGTAAATCCCGAATAGTTGCAAGATGGATCTCAGCCACAGCCATGTAGCACCGAGAGATAAGACCCGGGTGCCCAACCGCTCTATGCTGTCGGCACGCAAACCCAGCAATGCTTGCGCCCAAGGAGTGTGGAGCACCGCGCTCAAAAATAGGGCCAGGACGCGCACTCCGCTGTACAGAGCAGCTGCCACCAGGGGGCCAACCAAGGCGATCAGTCCTAAAACCTGAGCCAGAGAAACAAATCCGATAATGTTGGCCCCGAAAGATACCGCGAGTAATGCAAGGCAGGCTCGAATTCCAATGACGAAGATGCGATGGTTTCGACCTTGCATCGTCATGGAGCGTAGCCGAGAGGGACGCGCGAGCCGCCCCAAAATGACTAAAGCTGTCAGAACAATCAGGGCAAACAGTGCGCGCCCGAAAAACGGCGAGAGATGCACTAGCAGGTGCAGACCCTCCAGTGCGTAGAAGACCGATAAGACATAAAGAAGTGTGCGGATCCTAGGTTCGGTTAGCGGCGCAAGTATTCGCAACACCGGAATCAAGAGAAGCAGGTAAAGGACAAATGCGATGCCGATGGGTGCCGAAGCCATATACTCTCCCGTTCCGATCAGAGTCACCAAAAGTGCTACCGAGAACGGGCGGCCAAATACCTGTGAGGCTTCGGTTGGAACACCAGGCTGGCCCGGGCGCACAACATGACGCCTGATTTTGAGAACCCCGAAAAGTGCCAGAAAGTAAGCGATCGCGAGGTTAAACAAGGCGAGCTTGTGTGTACTTATAAACGCGCTCGCCATTGTAAAGGACCGGCCAAAGGACCGTCGAAAAGAAGGCTCTAGGGCTTGTGAGCCGAGTCCTTCCCAGAGTGGGCTGCTGTCCAGTTCCAACAAGCGACTGCCTTCCCGCTCTCGGGCCTGACGAATCCGCAGCAATACGTCCGAAATTTGCTGGTCCTGCTGGGAGACCTGAGTCTGAAGGGTAAGCACGATATTTAACTGCTCTTGAACTTGCGACTTTGCACCCTGGATCTTGTCCAATTGGTGTTTGATCCGGTCGACAAGCGCTTCGATCCCCGGGGATTCGTGAATTTGAATCCAGGTAGCCAGCCACTCCGGTTGTTGGGCTTCCAGTGTTTGCATCTGCTCTTCCAGCTTTGCTGCACGAGACGTCAAGAGCCGGCGCGCTGCCCCGAATTCGAGACTCTGGGAGCGCCAGAACCGTTGTTCGTCTTCCAGTTCCATCGGTGTGGGGGTACCAGCCAAAAGGTCCCTCGTTTCCGTTGCTCGTCGATGGATCTCTGCTGCTTGTACTTCCGCGGTTCGTTCTGACTCCAGCAGTTCATGTTTCGGCATCAATTGACTGCTGATTTCTCTCAGTAGGTGGTCTAACTGCTCAGCGCGGTCTGCGATCTGTGGCAAAGGAATCGCTTGGTCCACTGGCTTAGCCGGAGTAACTTCCGGAACTTCACTCTCCGGTAGCTGCGTAGTGCTGCCTGTGTGCGGGGGTTGTGCCGGCGGCTGCTGGGCCCGAATGCCGCGAAGGAACCCTACGAATAAGATGGACAACAGCGCGCCGGCAGCGAAGTATGGTCGAAGCCTGTCACAAATCTTCCAAATGAAGGCTCTTGAGGCTTTGCGATGAGAAGACCCTCGTTGGGCCAAAGCTAAACCCTCTTCGTGATGTTGATCGGCTGGGCGCTCTCCGGAAAGGCTAGGCCCTGTGGTTTGTGCCGCATACTGTCAGAAATGACAGAGGAATTGTCCGACTGACGATGGAGGGAAGGCCTTTGGGATAGATATGCCACCAAATCGAAACCGCCATACCTCCAGCGAGTAGCCACTTTTTGATAGGCATGCAGGTGCAGGTCGGAAGACATTTTAGTTAGTGGAGAAACGAGTCTACAAAATTCGCAGCAATGCACTTGCCGTGACCGGGGCATACGCCAGGGACGCAGGAACTGGCATCTAGAGTCACGGCTCACAGGATGCGGCTCGCGACAAACCTCCGAGATCGCCGTTGTCGGTGCCTTGCCCACCAGGTGCGAAGTGCAGGTAGCCCAGAATCTGGGAGCCGTTGCCAACCTGTTTTCCAGCGTCCAGGAGGCTGTTGAAGGGCTTTGTAATAGGTGGCCCACGACAGGAAGACCAGCTCATCTTCACTTTAGTCGCTATGGCATTCTTGTTTTCCGCTGCCGATTGATTTCTCCCACACTCCATTTTTTTCTCGCCCTGTCACTTTTAACAGTTAATGAAACGCATGGCTTCGTGCGAATGTGAGCCCGCCCGGAGTTCAATCCTTTGCAGTTTCAAACAAACGATGACAGGGGTCCAGCAGACTCCAAGTCGCTGTTCTGAACGTCCTCAAAACGGGGAAGGGCAGGAGAGGTGTAACAGGAATCAGCCAGGAGATTTGCGGTCGCAGTTTTGTTGGCCGTGCCGGTGCAGCAGCATCTGTCGCACGCGGGAAGAGAGCTTTGATGCTCGCGAACGGAATTTGCGCGCGTATGTCACCCTGCTGAGGTCCGATGTTAACGGAATCCATTACCGAAAAGCCGATAGGTGAAAGGTGCAAAAAGCAAACCACCACGACGGGGTTGCGGAGCAGCTCCTGATCGAGCGGGCGCGAAGCGGCAGTTCAGACGCATTTGCCGAGCTCGTCACTATACACTCTCCACAGATCTACAGCATATCCCTGAAAATCTTACAGAATCATGCGGATGCTGAAGACAACGTCCAAAACGCTCTTTGGAAGGCGTATGAGAGCATCAACCGGTTTGAGGGGCGGTCGCGTTTCTCAACCTGGCTCATTCGGATCGCGATCAACGAGGCTTTGATGAGGATGCGCGGAGTCCATCCTGTTCACCTTACTCTGGACGCGTTGACGTCCGAAAACGAGAAGAGCCTTGTCTCCAATATCAGCGATGACCGCCCCGATCCTGAGCGGCAATATCTGGCTAAGGAGCTGACGGCAAGAGCATTTCTGGGATTGCCGCCGTCCTTGATCGACATGTTCATTCGAAATAAGGTTGGGGGGTGGAGTCATCGCGAGTTGGCCAGCGAAATAGGAATTACCATGTCGGCTCTGAAATCTCGAATGTTCGAGGCGCGCAGCCGCATGCGCGAACACCTTCGGGCCGTTTGCTGAGCTCTCGGTTGCGGCGGTTTTCCAGGGCCTCAGTGGGCCGCCGGTATTTATAGGATCAGGCCTTCTACGGAGTGTTACGCGGTGGACTGATGCAGGGGGTCATCTGCAGGCTGCTCCAGGGTCGAATCAAACGGGGGGATGGGCATGAATCTTTGAACCTTCCCTTCCCGTTCTACTCTATGGGGCGGGAACGGGAAGGACGGTGGTCTGATGGAGCACGGGAAAAAAGGAGCGCCGGCAAAAGACGCCGGCGGACGTCGGGTTTATTTTCCGAGGGACTTCAGCTCAGAAGCCGAACCGGCTCAATGAGGGAGCAAACAAAAGAGTACCCCGCCGGATGGAAAGACTCCGGCGGGGTTTGTGGGGCCTCAATCACCGCCTTCCCTTCCAAAAAGACGGCGATCATCCTACTCAAATTTTCGAATCGTGTGTTGTGGCGGACTCTGGCAGGAGATACGCGATCACGAACGGCCTTTGTCCCTGAAGCGGGATGATCTGGGAATTCTTCCTAACTCTGGTTCAATCGACGGCATTACACGGAGAATGTTGATCTTGAAAAAACTTCGAAGGTTCGGTTTAGCACTTTTGTTTGTTGGCCTGTTTGCCCACTCTTCCCACGCGCAGAAAGTCACGACGGAGTGGGCGAAAGGCTTCAACTTTGGAGAGCTCAAATACTTTGCCTGGAGAAAAAATAACCTGGTTACGGTGCGGAACCCGGAAGGTAGCAAAATTCTCGATCAGAAGATTATGCACGTTGTGACGCAGGCATTGGCTTCCAAAGGCATCGTCGAGGATTCGACCAACCCGGATTTCTATCTTTTCTACCATGCCGGTCCGGGGGATGAGGGCCTCCAGGTGGCCGCTGCGCCTCCTGAGGGTCTCGATAGCATCCAGCCACCGGATCTGGCTCCCACTGGAAGTAATACGTGGAGTGTCGGTGCGGGATCAAGTGCGGGGCTGGCGCCGAATGTATGGTATTCCGTGCAAGGGAAGTTCGTCTTTTACGCGGTCGATTGTAAATCCAAAGTGGTGATCTGGCAGGGCACGGCCACGAAGAAATGGTACGACCCACAAAAGGCGCGCAAGAACGAGGACAAGGAAATCAGTCAGATTGTCAATAAATCCTTTAAGAATTTTCCTCCAAAAACCAAGAAGTAGGAACACAAGGCCTTGCGGTTAGGCAGCGGCTAACTCACCGAAATGACCTAGGAGGCGGATCCTGCCTTGGCCTTTTTGAGTGCCTGGAGTTCGTTTGTGGGAATGACAAGTTCCGCGAAGCCACAGTCCAAGCAAACCAATACGCTCTGGCAAATGTAGGTGGGAGGCACCTTCAATCCCTTTAGGTCCGGCAAGCTAGCTGTCAACTCTCCTTCGAACTTCTGGTTGTTCTCGGATTTGCAAACCCTACATGCCATTTTTTTTTTTGCCCCACACCGATAGCGCACACAGTGGCTACCTTCGAATGCGGTTGGATGCCGGGATTTGAATTCTAACACATTGCTTGTGTTCATTTAGGTATCGAAGTTTGTCGCAAACCTTGTCGCAAACCCTCGCTTACACGAGATCCCGAACATGGCTTAATCGGTCCCGCTCTTGAGATTTTCCACCAACTGGCACTGTTTACAGTATGCAGGCAATCGCCTCTCAGATAGGCTGATGTCCGGGCTCGGCGTGTTCGTGCAAAGACGACCTGTTTTTGCGCGGGAGGCAAGTAGTGCGCTCCATGACCAGCACGATTCTAGTGTGGGCGCACAGTCATCGGGCGGGCCAACTAATGAAAGCGAGAATTCTTCTGGCGGACGATCATCCGCGCTTTCCGGAAATGGAAGAGCGCCTGCTGGAGCCGGAGTTCGAAGTTGTCGGCAAGGTGAGCAATGGCCAAGCGTTGTTTGAGGAGGCCATGCGATTGAAGCCAGACATCATCGTCACCGACATCTCCATGCCCGTTCTTAACGGTATTGAGGCTGTTGATCGGCTGATGGGATCAGGATGTGAGTCACGGTTCGTGTTTTTGACGGTTCACAGCGACCCCGATTTCGTGCGCCGCTGCCTTTCGACAGGGGCTTTCGGTTACGTAGTAAAATCTAGAATTGCCAGTGAACTTGTCGTGGCCATTCGAGAGGCCTTGGCAGGCAACATCTTTGTTTCCCAGCGCTTGCCACATCCTAAAGACACGTAAAGTCGGGGTTTTGTCGCCTGCCAGCCCTGGTAGAACTGACAGTTCCGCGGTTTGTCCAACGGATGCTATTCGACTCGCGCGTGATTCGAGGAGTTCAAGATGAAGAGCTACGGGGTTGCCATCGCGGTAATTACGGGAACCTGCGCATTGGCATTGGGGGTGAGGGTTATACATTCGCAGGGGAAAGCTTCCCCAGGCACGGTCCAAGTCCACCTGGTGGTCACCGACCAGGGACTCAATGATACCAACGAGATTCCCGTGCTCCGGGCCGAAGACATTCAAGTGAAGCAGGGCAAGAACGTGCTGAAAGTGGAGCAACTCATCCCGGCCCGTGACGACAACGCCGCATTTCAGCTTTTTGTGGTGATCGACGATACTTGCGATTCGCCCATTGGAAACAACCTCAATGACCTTCGAGATTTCATCAATGCTCAGCCGCAATCCACAATGGTGGGTGTCGCTTACATGTCCAACGCGACGGTCCAGATCGCCCAGAATCTCACCGTCGATCATGCTGCCGCAGCCAAAGCGGTTCGCCTTCCGCGGGGGACGGTGTCAGCCATGGATAGTCCCTATCTATCCTTGATCAGTTTGGTGAAGAGCTGGCCTCAACAGAAGGTAAGGCGCCAGGTTTTGATGGTGTCGGACGGCATAGATCGGCTACGCGGAGAAAGCACGTCGCCCAGCCCATTCCCGACGCCTGGACGTCCTGGCCGAACCCTCGCGCCTGCTCCTGGAACCATGCCCACGATTAGCTCGGACGCGGACACCGCGAGCAACGCGAGCCAGCGATATGGTGTCACGGTGCACTCCATTTACTCCCCCGGCGTCGGGCGCCTTAGCCGGAACGCCTGGGAAGCGCAGCTCGGCCAATCCGGCGTGGCCAAGATTGCCGATGAGACCGGCGGAGAGTATTTCGCGCTCGGTACGCAAAGCCCGGTCAGCTTCAAGCCTTACCTCGATCGCTTACAAAGGATTTTCAACAATCAATACTTCCTGGTATTCCAGGCAGTGCCGAGAAAGAAGGAGGGGTTGCAAAGAGTCACCATCTCAACGCAGGTAGCGAACGCCGACATCGCGTCGGCGAATAACGTTTGGGTTCCCGCCGGTGGGTGACGACTGCGTCTTCGCCGCACAAGAAAACAGCTGCAACCGGGCAGTTGCAGGCATACGGCAGAGGGAGTGAAGCGATGCTTATGGTCAAGCGTTTCTGTGGGTTTTCCCCTTGAGGATGCCGGCACCGCAACTTGTTGGCGCAGCAAAGAACTCAGAGTCTCGACTTCTCGACGGAATTGCTCCGCCTGACCTCAAGGTCATTCTGGCGGCAGGCAAGCGCCGGCAATACGTTTCCAATTCTGTCGTCGCAAATCAAGGAAATCCGGCGGATCACTTATACCTTTTGACCGAAGGGCGTGCTAGGTTTTTTTTCAACACACCGGATGGCAAAAAGGTCAATCTTCTTTGGCTCACCCCCGGAGAAATATTCGGCGAGTCGGCTCTTTTGTCGAACGCTTCCCGGTATCTAGTGAGTGCGGAAACCCTGAAAGATAGCACGATGTTGGTGTGGGACCGTGGCACTCTCAGAAACCTAGCGGGATATTATCCGCGGCTGTTGGAAAACGCCTTGCTAATCGCCTACGACTATTTGGCATGGTATGTCGCCGATCATGTTGCTTTGATTAGCCATACCGCGCGTCAGAGACTTGCCAGTGTTTTGGTCGGTCTCGCCCGGACGATTGGCAAAAGAGTGTCGGACGGATTCGAGTTCGATGCCAAAAACGAGGAACTGGCTAGTGCCGCCAATGTCACCGCGTTTACCACAAGCCGCCTGTTGAGCGAGTGGCAAAGAAACGGTGCGGTCTTAAAGCGTCGCGGCAAAGTTGTGCTTCGTTCTCCAGAACGTCTTTTTCTGCATACCAGCTAGCTGCAAAACCTGGTTTGGTTCCAGGTTTAGCTCTTCTGCTCAGGTTCTTCCAAAATGCTCTTCCGCAAATGCCAGGATGCCCTCGGACAACGACCGGGCAGCTCGTGCTGTGTGATTGTCTTTATTCGGATACTGGCTCGAGTACGCCGTACAGGAGGCCGCTCGGGAAGATGAAACGTATGGTCAGGAAATACTCATGGCATTAGTTCGCTTGCTTGTTGTCGACGATTTCCGACTTTGGCAGGATTGCATTAAGAAACATCTCGAGGGACATCCCGACTAGCAGATCGCTGGTTTTGCATCAGATGGGTTGGAAGCGCTTCAGAAAGCGCAAGAACTACAACCTGATTTGGTTCTTTTGGACATCAGCCTTCCGACGCTGAGTGGCATCGAAACTGCCCGTCAAATCCGAAAGTTTAACCCTCATTGCCAGATCCTATTTCTGACTGGACATGCTTATCCCGAAATGGTGCGAGGAGCTCTCGAAGCTGGCGGGTGCGCTTACGTACATAAGAATGACGCTTTCACGGAACTGTTGCCCGGCGTGAAAGCCGCCCTTGCAAGGCGACAGTATCTGAGTCGCAGCGTAATGGGTCTCGGTGATGTGACCTAATTCGCCGAAGCGAAGTAGAGACGACTCGGGCTTGATTCAGGTGCGGTCCTGGGGGCGCTCGCTGAAACTTTCCGGCTGCGCACCAGTCGAACGGCATGGCTGCAGGCAAAGAGAATTTCCGCAGAGCCAACGCTCGAGCGTATTCAAGCCACGTTTTCCATTCCACTTACTGTAAGTTTTGCCAGGTGCGTAATGCCCGCCTGTGGGCTACGGTGATGCTCGTTCTAGTCGATTTCCAGCCGGCGCCAACAAATGAAATTGTCACTCTCGCGGAGCTCGATCTTAATCTCGCTTGCGTTGGCCATTCTCTTGGCCGGGCTCCCCGGTGCGATGCGAAGGCTTGTGCGAACTGGTGATCCGTACTTGTTCACCCGGGATTTCTTTGACGACATGTGGTTGCGTCTCTCAGGACCCGGGCGTTTGCGGTTCATTCTGCAGCCGGCCACGGCGCTCCTGGTAGGCCTCCGGGATGGCAAGAGAGACGCAAGTAATGGGCATCCCCCTTTCTTGTTAGCTCTGGCATTCCATCAAGGCCGCAGACTAAACCTTTTGCGAAACGCGTTTACGTCAATAGGTGATCTGGTCGCGATCGCTATCATCCTGGACGTTATCTCCCAGTTCCTCATTTTCCGGGAGGTTCATCCAGGCGCTGCGTTGCTGGTGGGTCCCGTGCTGGTCGCAGTACCGTATTCGCTATCAAGGGCGTTGACGAATCGCATTGCCCGTGGGCGGGCTCAGCAAGCAACAGCCGGCCGCCCAGGCTGAATTGTAAAAATACGGTAAAAAGCATCGGCACTGCCCTTTACTAGTTGATGGCGTCGTGGTATCGTGCTGGTTCTTGTACAATTCACATTGCGAGTGTTCAACGTTTGCGTTACGGCTGAAGAGAGAAATACATTATGAGACTGCCTCGCGCGATCCTAGCTGACGATCACACCCTGGTAGCGGAGGCATTGCACGGGTTGATCGCAGCCCAGTTCGACGTTGTGGCGACAGTAGCTGACGGACATGCCCTGCTGGCTTCTGCCTTGGCCCTAAAGCCCGATGTGATTGTTGTTGACGTTGCCATGCCTCTGCTGAATGGGTTGGAAGCTTGCCGGCAACTCAAGCAGAAAATGCCAGCCGTCAAACTTGTTTTTCTGACGATGAACGAAGACCCCGAACTTGCTGTCGAAGGCATGAAATCGGGTGCGTCCGGGTACGTGTTGAAGAAATCGGCGGCATCAGAATTGCTCCAAGCCATGCAGGCGGCACTTCGAGGCAAGTCTTACATAACACCCCAGATTGCTCGGGGAATGCAGGAGTCCTTCATTCGCAATCCCCAGGGCAAGAGCCACCCCAGATCCCTAACTGCGCGTCAACGAGAAGTTGTACAGCTCTTGGCAGAGGGCAAATCCATGAAAGAGGCGGCGACTGTTTTGAACGTAGCACCGCGGACGGTAGCCTTTCACAAATACCGCGTCATGCAGGATCTTGGCTTTAAGACGAGCGCAGATCTCATCCAGTATGCCATCAAGAGCCGTATTGTCGTGGGATGACTGGAAGGACCGAACGAATACGCGTGGTTTGTAGGTGAAGCAGGACACCTTTTGGCAGTTTCACCCACAGCGGTTTTTCAGGCCATAAAAGTGAGTTCCCGCGTCAGCGCGGTTCAAGTGTGAGCTCCACGGTGCTTTCCGGGGACGAGGCTCTCGAGGGCGACCGCGACGCGATTAACTTCTGCACTTCCGCGCGAGAGAGTAAGTGCGGTCCGCCAAGGCACTCCGCCGTGAGCAGGATTCGCGCGAACTGCTCCACTGTTTCCATTCGTTGATAGGCCGTGGTCAAGTCTCGCCCGCATGTGACCACGCCGTGATTCTCGAGCAGTATTGCATCGTGTTTCGGTATAAGCGGTTCAAGACCTTTGCATAGATCCCAAGTTCCCGGCATTCCGTAAGGCGCCAACGGAATGCTGCCCAGATCCATGATCACTTCCGGAAGAACAGCCTGTTCCATGGCGCGACGAGCTGCGGCAAATCCTGTTGCTGTGGGAGGATGGGCATGGCATACCGCATGCACGTCAGGTCGCAAGCTGTAGAAAAGGAGGTGCATCAAGATTTCGGATGATGGCCGTCCAGTTCCATAGATAACCGCGCCGCTCGAGTCAGTCACCAGAAGATCCTGGGGCGCAAGATGTCCTTTGCATACACCTGCGGGTGTCACAAGGATCCGGTCCGGTTCAAGACGTGTTGATACATTGCCTTCGCACGCGACGACAAGTCCGCGTCCATACATCCTGCGCCCAACATTGCAAATCTGCCTTCGGGGCTCGCCCTCCCCGTCCAGTCCTCTCGCATAGTTGAGAATTGTGAGACACTTGGACATCGACCGAAGTCCTTCCAGAGGCGCACGCCCCGCCGCTTTTTGCAAGCCCTCAGGCCATCGATGACTGCAGACCTGCCCTCCAAGAGCGCTTACTGCCGGCGCGGGACAGGTGGGCTGCGCTCTTCCCGTCCCGCTCCTGTGTTGGGCTTGGGCAAAATGAGAGATTCGTAACAGTTCGCTAACGGGCGATGCGTGAAAAGATCACCCGAATGGTCATGGCCATCAAAGAAAGACCGCAGAAAAGCGTTCCAAGCAGTGCGACAAGCGGCAAATCGCTAGCTGTCTTGGGAAGCTTGGTAGGCGCCGGCTCGGGTTCGGCAGCTGCAGTTTGAACCGGAACCGGTTGAGTGACGACAACCAAAACTGGTACGTCAGGACTCGGTGCTGGCGGCGGTGGTGGGGCAGTTCCGGTTCTCTTGATTTCCTGCGCCACGACCGTTTCTGGAACCTCAGTCACCCTCTGGGCTGAGACCTTCATGCCCTTCTTGAGGCCCCAAGCATCGGTTTCTCGTCCGTCAATCATGAATTTCTGGCCTTGGGGAATCTTGAATTGCTGATTTTCACCGTTCTCAAGAGTCAGAACGACCGTGTTGGGCGGAGTTACGTGCCATACCTTGCCCGTAACGTTTTCGACGGTTGTGACCACTTTTGGTGTCGTTGTCGTGACCGTTTGTTTTTCAAGCTTCATCCCCACTTTTGCGTCGCGTATGCTGACGGATTTTCCGTCGACCATGAACGTGAGGCTATCCGGGACGTTATCAAAGTGTTCGAGTTTGCCGTCTTCCATCTTGACGATCACACTGTTCCCGTTGATGTAGACAATTTCTCCCCGCTCGACTTTGACCTGTCTGGTTGCTGCGCCGTGGGACTCCGTCTTCGAACTTTGTACTTGTGCTGCGGATGGCAGAGAGAAGGCAAGGCAAAGAGCGCCTCCACTCAGCAAGCCGCGCCAGATCGTTTCTGATAACCTGGTTGAAATCATTTCTTATTCTCCTTGTCTGTGATGTTCTTACCCGTGGAAATGGTGTCCTTGTCGGCACCGAAGCCTGATTCGCGGGCGCTCTCAAGGAGTGCCGTCACGATGTACCGCTTTGGGGCATGGCCAACAAAATAGAAAGGGAAGCAGGTGACCAGCGTCACCGCCGGTACTTCTTTTGGATTCAGAACGGAAGTGTCTTCCGGCGCAACAATACGAATATCTTCTACAACGTACTTGTCTGTGTGCCGCGGCTGAACCAGCTCAACGACATCGCCTTGGGCAATGCTCTGCAGACCGCGGAAAAAGCCATCTCGATGCCCTGCGATTCCCAGGTTGCCCGGCTCGCCGACGCGGGCTGTTCCGAGAATCCGGCCCACCCCCCGATCCAGGGTAAGGTCATCGGTATCGTTGAAGACCGGCACTTCGAGGTTGATCTTGGGAATACGCAGAATGGCCAGAGGGAGATCGGTCTTCTCGGCGAGGCTGACCTTGTACGCAGCGATCCGCTTGGGCGACCATAGGCGAAAATCAACCGGCGAACTCAGTGTACGGTCCAGCGATGGGGACGTACTGTCGGCGAGATTCTCTGCCCGTGCGGCTTCAAATTCGGCAATTGCTGTTTTGGCGCTGACGGCGCCGTGAAAGCGAGCACCACCCCACACGGCCAGGAGTAACAGGCCTACAGCTAAAAGAACGAGCTCGATTTTTTGAAACTTCACGGCCTTTTCCCGTCATTCCTTAACGATACCTCACAAAACTCGTGCCGACCGCCAACAAACGGCAAATAAACGCTATAGGTGCACGCTTTTGCTGCCATCAGGAGCCAATTCCCGTTCATTGGAGCTAGGGCCCAGTTGATCACTACTTCAAGAAATGTTGCTCCTAGAGTGACGACCATCAGCGCGAAAATCCAGCCCGGCCGCGTGCTATCGCTTGTTTCCTTCATTTTCTTCTTCTCGGGCGTGAGTCGAGTATTCAGCCAGAGAGCTGGGCATGGGTTACGCCTGGCTGTTTTTGCGACTCGTACGTTAGGAGATGTTTTGTCTGTCGCAAACTGTCAAAAGTTACAGGCGCGGCCCCGCCCCTGCTTCCGCCAGCTCTCTGTCAGTTTTGCCAGTATTCCGATAGGTACGGTTGGTAATAAAACTCCAAAAGCAAGTAAATCAAGGTGACGAAATGCCAACTCTCATCCGGAGCTTGTGGAGGCAGTGGACGGCAGTAGTGTGCTCCATACTTTTAGTTCTTGGAGCGCCCCAAACGATTGCGTCGCCGAACATACTCACACAGCAAAGTAGTGCCCCCGACGCGCAGCCTCCCAAGATTCCAAATGATCAATTGGATTCTTTGGTTGCGCCTATCGCCCTTTACCCCGACGAGCTTCTGGCTCAAGTGCTTGCTGCATCAACCTATCCTTTGGAAATCATGCAGCTCCAGCAGTTTTTGGCTAAACACAAGGACCTGAAGGATAAAGGGCTCACCGACGCGGTGATGAAGCAAAACTGGGACCCCAGCGTTCAAGCGATGGCCGCACTTCCTGATGTGGTCAAGCGACTGGCGGACGACATTCAGTGGACGACGGACCTAGGGAATGCAGTCCTTGCCCAGCAATCTGACGTGATGGACGCCGTGCAGCGCATGCGTGCTAAAGCAAAGGACACTGGCAATCTCAAGTCTAACGAGCAGATGAAGGTGGAAACCCAGGTTATCGAGAACAAGAGCGTCGTTGTAATACAGCAATCCAACCCCGAAGTAGTTTACGTTCCGAGCTACAACCCCACGGTAGTGTACGGGCCTCCTGTGTACCCCTACCCACCCGTCGCTTATCCCCCTCCGGGCTACTATGCCGCCGGCATGGCGATTTCGTTCGGCGTAGGGATGGCCATTGGAGCAGCTTGGGGTGGTGGCGGCTGGTGCTGTAACAGCGGTTGGGGAAGCAACAACAACATCAATATCAATAACAACAACACGTTCGTGAATAATTCCAATCGGCAGAACAACATTTCAAATACGAGCGGCAATAGAACCGGAAACAACAGCTGGCAACACAATTCGCAGCACCGCGGCGGGACCCCCTACTCGAACAAGGCCACTGCAAACAAGTACGGCGGTACGGCGCGAGGAGATTCCATGAGCAGCCGCCAGGCAAACGCACGCCAGAATCAAGGGCAGGGGGGCGGGGGGCAGCGGGGCGGCGGGCAGCAGCCTGGTGCTGGCAACCGCGCGACGGGCGGCGCGAGCAGCTCGGGAGCAAACCGAGCCGGTGGGGGCGGCGATCGCGTAGGCAACCGAAGCGTATCCCCAAGCTCCGGAGCTAGCACGCGGGGAGGCGGTTTTGGTGGCGGTTCTGGGGGGACGAGCGGAAGTAGCGCGCGTGCCAGCAGCTCACGCGGCTCGTCCAGCATGGGTGGCGGCGGCGGTCGGGGAGGCGGCGGGAGGAGGAGGTAAGGAAGCCATGAGCGGAGGGAATCCCATGATCGGACCAAGTTCAAAAAGCACCGCGTGGACCATGCTTCTCACCATGATGGCCACGGCCTCTTATGGCCTCCTGGTTTCGCCTTCGGCAGCGCGGCCACAAGCGAAACAATCTCCGGCCCCATCCTCGCAGCCGTCCCAAAAGCAGTTCGCGACGCCGAGAGAAGCTGCCGATGCTCTCATCCAGGCGGCCGGAAACTTTGACGTGCCTGCTCTGAAAGAGATTCTCGGCGCAGACGGCGAGGATCTGGTGTCGTCAGAAGACCCCGTTCAAGACAAAAACAGGGCTGCCGCATTTGCGGCGAAGGCCCGCGAGAAGACCGAGGTTAGTGCGGACCCTCAAGATTCCAAACGGGCCACCGTTTCGGTTGGCAATGACGATTGGCCGCTGCCCATTCCTATCGTCAAGCGAAACGGAAAGTGGCTTTTCGACACCAATGAAGGCCGCGAGGAAATCCTTTTGCGGCGCATCGGCTCCAACGAACTGGATGCCATCCAGATCTGCCGCGGCTACGTGGAAGCGCAACACGATTACGCTCTCGAAAAGCATGATGGTAGCGAGGTGAACCAGTACGCGCAGCGGATCATCAGTTCTCCCGGAAAACAGGACGGTCTGGTTTGGCGAAACGCAGATGGAAGTTTAGGTGGACCCATTGGAGAGGAAGTTGGCAAAGCGCTCGAGGAAGGTTACACGAGCAAAGCCAATCCTTATCACGGCTACTATTTCAAGATTTTGAAAGGGCAGGGCCCCTCGGCGCCGTTAGGCCGAATGGACTTTGTGGTGAATGGCGCGATGATTGGAGGCTTTGCTCTAGCGGCCGCGCCGGCCGACTACCGCGTAACGGGAGTGAAGACCTTCATCGTCAGCTACGAGGGGATTGTCTATGAGAAGGATCTGGGCCCGGACACTCTCAACCTATTCAAGAATATGGAACTCTACGACCCGGGCAAAACCTGGCACGCCACCCGCGACAACTGGTGACGCGCTACCCGCCGTATGTAGGCAAAACAGAAGAGATTCGTAACATCTCTTATCTTATAAGGAGAAGGAGCATGAAAAAGTTAACACTTCTAACGGTTGCTCTGTTCTTGTCGAGCGTAACCCCGGCTGTTGCCCAGGATGTTCGCTACGACTTTGACAAGGATAAGGACTTTTCGAAATATAAAACTTACAAGTGGGTGCCCATCAAGGGCGCTGACCTGCCCGATGAGCTCACTCAAAAGGCGTTAACGAGCGCTATTGACACTGAGCTCGCTGCCAAAGGAATGACGAAAACGGACTCGGACAACGCCGATGTGTTGGTCGGCTATCAAACTGCCCTTGGTCAGGAGAAAGAGTACACCTCGTATAACACGGGTTGGGGCTACGGTCCTGGTTGGGGAGGAGGATGGTATGGGTATGGTGGTGGAATGTCCTCCACGACGACCTATGGTTCAACGTCCACGGTTTATGTTGGACAGCTAGATGTGAGCATGTACGACCCTGCGGCAAAACAGCTGGTTTGGAGGGGGGTGGCAACGAAAACATTAGATCCCAAAGCCAAGCCGGAGAAGAAACAGAAGAACATCACCAAAGCCGTCGCGAAACTTCTTAAAAAGTATCCGCCAGAAGTGAAAAAGTAGTATGCACTTCAAGCTGGTCGTGCTCCTGATTGCACGAGAGCACCGGGGCTGCCCGGTGAGGTGCTAGTGGCCTGTTTATGCTCGCCTGGCATGAGCCATTTCTGCTGCGGTTAGAAGAGTCGCGCACCGGCAACTCTGCTCCGAAACTGACGATACAAGGGCACTGCGTTCTAGAAATTCAAGCGCAGAGCCAACTGACCGACGCGAGGATTTACAGAAGTGCTGCTGATCAAGCCGAAGGTCGCCGATGAGAAGTTCGTGTCGGGATTCGCAAACTGCGGGTGGTTGAAAGCGTTGAAGAACTCGGCACGGAATTCAACGCTGCTTTTTTCTCGGGGCCATGGCACAAATATTGCTTTTGTAACGGCGAAATCGAAGTTTGCCTGGCCTGGCCCGTCCACGATGCCGGTCCCACTATTACCAAAGCCCGTCCCGATGCCGTCGGCGCCAATTATGGGCGGAGTCGTAAAGCAAGACTTGTTAAAATAGCTGTTCAGCTTCGCGCCCATCGGTCCTGAGGAGACCAATTGGCTCTTGGTGCACGTGCCGGTTAGTTGTGCGCGATCCTCGCTGATTCCAAAGAGGTTGTTTGGATTGGTGTACGCGATGGTGAGTGCATTGCCAGACTGAACCGTGGCTACCGCGGCCAGGTTCCAAGCACCGAGAACTGCACGTTTGTAGCCGCTCGATGGACTGGGGAGTCTCCAGAGTACACTGAACACGAAGCGGTGGGTGCGATCAAAGCTTGCTCGTCCCCAGCGTTGGCCCGGAGAGTTTTGATCACCGAGTGTGAGTGCATTTCCTGTTGATGTGGAATTGATATCCGCGCCATCGGTGTCCAAAGTCTTGGAGAGAGTATACGCGGCTGAGAACTGTAAGCCGCGGCTTAAGCGCTTTGTCAGGCTGGCCTCCAGTCCGTTGTACCAGGAGCTGCCCTCAGCTTCCATCAATAGAAGGGAATCTGGGGGGATACCGAGAATGGGGACGCGCTGGTGAATGTTGGCGACAGTATCCGCTGTTACTCCCCTTATCGGATCCGTCATTAACGCCGGCAACGCCTGATTCATGGAACGCTGACGAAGCAGATGGGTGCCGCGAGTTCCCACGTATCCGACCTCCAACAACCAACCGGGATGTAACTCGGTTTGAAGATTGAATGAGTATTGCTGAATCATCGAGGGCCGAAAGCCGGGAGCGACACTGTAGACCGTCGTGCTTGTCGTGGGAGAATACGAAGGGAACGAGGGGAAAGACTCCGGAGTTGGAAAAGGTTGCTGGAAGGGAACCTGAAAGGTCGCGTCGGCGTTGGCCGCGCCGGCGATCAGACGAAATTCGGAAAACGGAGCGCCAAAGACATTCTGGTAAGACGCTTGTGCTGTCGGTCGAGAATAATACGTGCCGTATCCGCCGCTAAGAACCAACCGACCCGAACTGGGCCAGATCTGCCAGGCAAAACCAACTCGCGGAGCAAGCGTGTTTTGTCCGTTGGCATAATTGCCAAACCTGTTGTTGACGCCAGTTACGCCCGAGGGAAGGACGCCCGAAAAGTTCGACGCAACGACATACCCCGCAACACTGCCGGCTGGAGGAGGGTTGGGATCAGCCTTGGCGATGTCGAAACTGGCATTTCTGCCGAGCTTGTCGGCAAACTGGCCCAGACGTTCGTAACGAAGGCCGATGTTTAAGGTGACGGATTTAGAGACCCGATAGTTGTCTTGTGCAAACGCCGTACCCTCCCAGCCCCTGTATTCCCGAGTGGTTAGGCCGAAGTCATCGAAGGAAGCGAATACATTGCTGAAGCCTGAGCCGTTCCTGGCTGCGCTGAGTCCCAAAAGAAAATCGGGCCAGCTGAGAAACCGCACAAGCGATCCCAAGCCGACCAGATCGACATTGTCTTGCAATCTGGTAATGCTACCCCCGAAACGAAGCGTGTGACCTCCCCGAACAAAGCTAAGATCGTCGCCAAAAACAAAACTGTTCTGCGTGATGGATCGCGGAAATCCAGAAGCGATACTAACGGAACCGACGATCTCCAGGCTCGGCAATTGGTTATTTCCGCTCATCTCGCCTTCCGCCACGCCAATATCAGACCAGCTGAAGGCGGTGTTCGCCTGAGTTGCTGTCCTCGTGCGCACGTATCCGATGCGTACCTCATTAAGCCAAGCGTTGTGGAACGTGTATGTGTGGGCGAGCGAGAAAACTCGAAAGCCAGAATCGCTGGGACTCGAAAACCCCGGGATATTGCCAGCCGGGTTCAACCCGTTGCCGGGAAATGTGACAGTCTGTTGGTCCTCAGCGAAGAAGAAGCGGGCGGCGAGCTTGCTGTTTGGGCGAACGATGTAGTCAAGGTTGCTTGAAAATTGGTCTTCATCAAAATGGCAGGGATCGGAGAGAACCAGGAAACCTCGATTGAAAAAAGGTTTTGAGGGATCCACGGCTTGGGGAGTAGGAATCAAAAACGTGCCGTCGGGTCGCTTCAGGTTCAACAGAGTCAGCGCCGAGGAGTTGATGTTTGACCCATCTGGATCGACGGTGGCTCCTCCCAGGGCCCCTTTCATGCCGGCAAAAAGCCGTCCGAGGGCCTTTGCCGACCGATCATCGGTCAGAGGGGGCTCGGTCAAGCTTGCGGTGCAAGCTGTCCTGGACTGACCCGCAGCGAGACCGTTTACCTGGCGTGTTCCCTGATAGGACCCAAAAAAAAGCCATTTGTCCTTACGGATTGGCCCTCCGAGCGCAAATCCGAACTGGTTCTGTTTGAGCATCGGACGAGGTTGGCTAGTTTGCTTCAAGAAGAAATCATTTGCGTTGAGAAGCTCGTTACGCAGAAACTCAAAAACCGTTCCGTGAAAATCGTTATCGCCCGTTTTTGTGATCAGGCTGACCTGGGCACCTCCGTAGCGGCCAAACCCGGCATCGTATAGCGCCGTCTGAACCTTGAACTCCTGAATACTGTCGGGGTTCGGAATGGGGATACCACCGCTGCCCGCCGCACTTCCCTGCACGTCACTGACACTAATCCCGTCCAATTGGTAGTTGTTGTCGTAAGAGCGCGCTCCGTGGACGTAGACCCCGTCGTTCGATGGGGCAATCTGCGACAAAGCGATCCCGCCTAGTCCCAATTCCCCGGCGTTGTAGACACCCACGCTGACACCGGGAGATAGCCCGGTGATCTGCGTGAAATTTCTCGTGACCAAGGGCAAACTACTAACGGCCTCTTGGTTCGACACTCTTCCTAAGGCAGATGAATCGAGTCGAATCATAAGCGAATCCAAGGACACCTGGGTGCTTTCGAAGCGTGTGGCCAGCTCCAGATGAAGCTCGAGCCGGAGCGTCTCGGTTACGTAGACATGGAGGTCCTTTAGGGTCAGAGGCCGGAAGTCAGTCTTGCTCGCACGTAGCTCATATCTGCCTGGCGCCAGCAATAAGAATGCAAATCGTCCATCCTCGTCCGAAGTCGCGGATAGCGCTTCACCGGTCTTACGGTCAACCAGGTTCGCGGTCACATCGGGAACCACAGTCCCGGAAGGATCCAGGATGACGCCAATCACAGCGCCTGTGGAGGCTGTCTGTGCGCACACGCCGTCCGCCAATGCAAGGCTAAGGACAAACACAACCCACCAGCGCGGAGATCGCCGTGGGGACACGCTCAGCACAGCGAGCACCCGGCCCCAGTCTTGAGAGAGGCCGTGGCACGATCGAACGAGGCACTACGGCGGCCCTTTACTTGAGCTGTTATGATAACCTTCCGTTTATTGGCATGATTTTAGATTCTTGTCAAAGAATGGGGACCTGTCAAGTTTGACAGGTTCTGCCAGGCCTAGGACGGCATGAAGTTTTTGCCTTCCCGGGCTGGGCACACGGGATATCCACCAGAATGACCGCACGCTTCTTTTGCCGGAGGGGTCAGTCGCTAAAGCCAAGGACCTGGCGGGTTGGCCAGAGCCGCGGGCGATCGAGCACGCAACCTGAGGGATGTTGGCCATGGGCACCCATGCTGCTGATGCTGCTCGGCTGCCTCTTGTTCGTCTCGAGCCTGGGAGCGCAGCTCAAGCAGAGCCGGAGAGTACTGATTGTCAATGATCTTGGGACCGTCTCATCACCTGGTTTCTCGGAAGTGGATCAAGCAATCTTGAGCGGTCTACGGAATTCGGCTTACCAGATTGAGTTGTATCAAGAGAGTCTGCAACTGACGTATTTTCCAGACGAAGCTTCCCAGCGCCTGTTTCGCGAGTCGCTTATACAAAAGTATTCAGATCGCAAGCCCGACGTGATTATTGCGGCCGGATCGGCATCCCTCAAGTTCATCGCCGAGTCGCAAGAAAGCTTCATCAGACATACGCCGATCATTTTCTGCATAGTTTTAGGGGAAATTCCGAGCCAGCTAAATTCCGGCAGGCACTACACGGGTGTTTTGGGCAGGCTACACCCGGCGGAGACTTTGAATGCTGCGCTGCACTTGTTGCCTGGAACAAAGCACGTCGTGGTCGTGGGTGGCGCGGGCAAGTTCGACGAAACGTGGGAAGGCGTAGCAAAACAGGCTTTCCAAAACTACGAATCGAAGCTTGATTTCACGTATCTTACGGGCTTGACGATGCCTGTCCTGCTTGAGCGCCTTGGGCATCTGCCAAGCAATACGATTGTCTATCACACTGCAATCTCACAAGATGCCGCGGGAGAACGATTTATTGATTCGGCTCAATCGGTGCCCTTAGTGGCCGCAGCGGCGAATGCCCCGGTTTTTGTCATGGACGATGTGGATCTTAGGGCAGGAACTGTGGGCGGCGACCTGGTGAATTGGGCCGACGATGGTCATGCCGCCGCAGAGATGGCTGTGCGGGTCCTCAACGGCGAGAAGCCCGAGGATATTCCCGTCGTGGTTAGCAACCACGCCTACATGTTTGATTGGCGAGCCCTAAAGCGCTGGGGGATGAAAGTTAGCGACCTGCCGCCCGGTAGCGTCGTGCTCCATCGAGAGCTCAGCTTCTGGGAAATCTACAGACGATACATTGTCGCCAGTGTCATACTTGTTTTCGCTCAGGCCCTGATTATTTTCGCGCTTCTCAGGCAACGAGCCAAGAGAAGAAAGACCGAGGCGGAGCTGGTTCGTTCGAACGAGCAGCTTCGTTTGGCCATGGAGCATGGCAAAACGGTTGGCTGGGACCTAGATGTCAAGACCAGTCGGGTGGCTTGGTTTGGCGATTTACCTACGATGTTTGGGATCAAGTCCGAAACCTTCGCCGGGGACATCGAGGAGTTCTATAGGTATGTGTACCCTGCTGATCGGAAGCGAATCTCGGACGCCGTGGCGGAAGCGAGGCAAGCTCACAAGCCCTTTGCTCAGGAGTTCCGGATTCTTTGGCCTGACGGCACGGTCCGTTGGATTGTCTCAAGAGGTACGCTGGAAGACGCGAGGAACCGCGAGCCCAAGCGTATGGTCGGCATGGCGGTTGATATCACCGAGCGCAAACGGGCGGAAGAGGCGCTCGAGAACTCGGAGCGGAAGTTTTCGAGTGTCTTTCATCAAAGCCCCCTAGCCATCGCCATTACGAGGCTGCAGGATCATCGCTATGTCGAAGTCAACGAAACGTACGAGCACCTGACCGGGTGGCGCCACGACGAAGTGATTGGCCGAAGTCCCTTGGACATTAGCCTCTGGGTCGATCCTGTTCAAAGAAAGGAATTCGTGAAGCGTCTTCTGGCTGAAGGCGCGGCCCGAAATGTCGAGGTTCGGGTTCGCAGGAAAGACGGTCAGATCCGAACAACCTTGGGGTCCTCGGAGATAATCGGTTGCAACGGTGAGCCTTGTGTCCTTTCTGTCTTCTCGGATGTGACCGATCTTAACCAGGCTGAAGACGCGGAGCGAGCTTCCGAGCATCGATTCCGGCAGTTTTTTGACACCTTGCCGGAATACTGCTTTATGACTTCGGCGGATGGCGAAATCTTGGACGCCAATCCCGCAGCCTGCAAGGCTCTCGGTTACCTAAGAGAAGAACTGATAGGGAAATCTTTGTCCACGATTTATGCTCTTGGGTCCGTCACTAACATGGTTGATTTGCTTGAAAAGTGGCAGAGAACAGAAACACTGCACGACGAGGAGATGATCATAGTCACGAAAGAAGGGCAAAAGCGAACCGTGCTCCTCAATGCGGGATCAGTGAAAGACGCCGACGGAAACCTCCGGTATTCGACTACCGTGCTTGTGGATGTCACTGAGCGGCAGCAGGCCGAAGCCGCTTTGCGCGAAAGCGAAGAGCGCTTTCGCCATGTCGCCAACGCTGCTCCGGTCATGATCTGGATGTCCGGCCCGAGAAAGCTCTGCACCTATTTCAATCAGTCCTGGCTGAATTTCACCGGCCGCCCACTGCACTCAGAACTGGGAGACGGGTGGGCGGGGGGCGTGCACCCCGAGGATTTGCAACATTGCATGCAAACCTATGCAAGTGCGTTCGAGAGACGCGAACCTTTCGAGGTGGAGTATCGCCTCCGGCGACATGATGGTGAGTATCGATGGATTTTTGATCGAGGAGTGCCGAGATTTGACCCGGATAATTCCTTTTCCGGATACATCGGTTCGTGCATCGACGTCACCGATCGCAAACTGGCGCAAGAGTCTCTTTCGAACATCAGCCGTAGATTGATCCAAGCCCAGGAAGAGGAGCGCGCGTGGATCGCCCGAGAGCTTCATGACGACATCAATCAGCGAATTGCTTTGGTCACGGTTAATCTGGAGCGCTTACAAAAGGACTTTTCTTCTCTGGCAGCTGCGGCAACCAGTCAACGCCTCGAAGAGATACGTGAACTTCTTTCAGGTCTCGGGAGCGACGTGCAAGCCTTGTCGCATCACCTGCACTCCTCAAAGCTGGAATACCTGGGCATCGCGGCAGCAACCGCGAGTTTCTGTAAAGAGCTATCCGCGGAGCACGGAGTAGAGATTCAGGTTCACACCGATCAGATCTCGAGGAAGCTGCCTCCGGAGATCGCGCTTTGCCTGTTTCGCGTCTTGCAGGAAGGGCTCCAGAACGCCGTTAAGCATAGCGCGTCGCGGCACTTCGAGGTTTGCCTCAACGGTGCACCGGATGAGGTTAAGCTGACGGTGCGCGATTCGGGAGTTGGCTTTGACCCCGAACAAGCAATTACGGGCAGCGGCTTGGGCCTCACTAGCATGAAGGAACGTCTGAAACTGGTCCATGGACAACTTTTCATAGATGCCCAACCGGGGCGCGGCACCGTAATTCGCGCCACTGTTCCGCTGAACCTTGGCGCTAGGGCCGCGCACCCCGGGACTACCTGAGACACGGCGTTTCCTGAAGGCATGGCCGGTGATTTCGGGCGCGCAGTGTGATCATCGGTTCTTTTGAGCCAATCAATCCGTTACTGACAAATTGTTTGCCTTCAAGGACTGCGGCGACGGCCGGGAATAGATCGTTTGCAGCTCGTGGTTTGTGGAAGTAGCCTAGCGCACCTGAGCTGAGCGCCTCTTCCACTACCTCGGAGGAGCCTTCCTGGGTGAGGAAGACGATTCTGGATCTGGGGGCTAGCTCTCGAATCCGGCGTGCCGCCTCGATTCCGTTCAGTCCAGGCAGGCCAATGTCCATGAGGATCAGATCGGGATGCAATTCTCTTGCGCGACGAACTGCCTCTAACCCATCTGAGGCTTCACTTACGACTTGGACGTCTGGCTTTTCCCGAAGCAAAGTTGACACGAACGCGCGGAAGGGCCCGAAGTCTTCTACGAGGAGGACGCTGTTCATTGTTCGCATGGTTTTAGCCCTCGGCCGTTTTCCTTTTCCATAGCATCTTGCTTGACCCTCAACAATCCGGACGAGCCTGCAAGCTGGACTAGGAGAATCACCTTAGGTCGTGTTGTGTCCGTTTGGCCGAGGTTGTCGTAACCCCAAAAGCAGACTGGCTTTCCAATCTATCTTCCCTGTAAGAAGTGACAGTTGAGCCTTCTGGCGACGTATTCCAACCTTCTTAACTGGAAATTGTCCAGGTGTTGGCCGCAATTCTGCTCCGCCCGCCGGTCGGTCCAAGCAGAGTGGAACGTAGCGAGGAAACTCGTTCCAAATGCGAGCGAACTCGATAGCAAGAATTCCGGGGAAGAGGTGCTAAATGAAGGGCCGCACACTGGTATTATCGATAGCTTTGCTTGCCGGAACCGTCTTTCCGGCGCAGGCCATGGCTCAGTCGGATTCCAATCAAAAGGTGGAAGAACTGCAAAAACAACTCGACGAACTGCGCAAACAAATGAGCAAGCTCGAGGCGCAGCTCGGCGAACTGCGAAGCAAGGCGACGGAGGCTGCCGCCCCCACGGCAGCCCCGCCGGCCGCGCAGGAAGGTACCATCCAAGCAACGCTGCCCCCGGCGCAAGCTGCCCCTTCCAAGCAAGTGGGAGAGGCGACGGCAACCTACACTACCTTCTCCGAGGACAGTGTTGCTGCTGCGCGTTTTAATAACGTTCCTCTTGATCCCAAATACCACGGTTTTTTTCGCTTACCGGGTACGGAGACGCTCCTGAAGATTGGTGGCTACTTCAAAACGGATTTCATCTACGATCTCAAACCAGCCGGAAACACGGACGCGTTCGTCCCATCTTCGATTCCCATCCCGACGGTGGTCGGCGTGAACAATACGACCGTTTCGATCCGTCCGACACGCCTGAGTCTTGACTTTAGAGTTCCCACCACGAACATTGGAGATGTGCGCTTCTACGTCGAGGGCGATCTCTTTGGAACTAATGCAACTACACCCCGCTTACGTCATGCCTACGCTCAGGCAAGGAACGTCCTGATTGGCCAAACCTTTTCAAATTTCATGGACCCGGACGGATTCCCTGACACTCTGGACTTCCAGGGACCCAACGGCATGGTGAGCGTGCGAAATCCGCAGCTGCGCTATGGACTCGCGCTGACACCGAGTACGACTCTGTACATCTCCGTGGAGAAGCCCAGTTCTGACGTAATCTTTAAGACTCCGCAATTCTCAAACCAGCCCAATGCTCCTGGCCCGGATGGCGCGATCCGGTTGCGTCAGGAATTCGAACGGGGACATTTCCAGGTCGCCGCAGTATTTCGTTCCATCGCTGCTTTTGTTCCAACCACACCGACGCCGAAAACGGATTCTGTTTTTGGATGGGGAGTGAATGTCTCCACTGGGCTAGAGACATTCGGCAAGGACGAAGTAATCTTTGCCCTGGCCTTCGGGCACGGAATCTCTCGGTATCTCCAGGACACCTCCGGACTGGGGATTGACGCAGAACCAAAATCCTCCACGGGCCTGAAAGCTACTCCCGCGGTGGGAGTTGAGGCAGCTTATCAGCATTATTGGCTGAAGACGCTGCGGTCTAGCGCCATCTACTCCTACGCCGCAGTGAACAATACGGCCTTCCTCGCCTCAGCGGCCCCGGCCACATATAACCATGCCACTTACATGGGCTCCAACTTGATTTGGAATCCGTATGGGTCGCTTAATGTCGGCGTGGAGTTTCTCTACGGCTGGGCAATGGAGCAAAGCGGCCTAAAGGCAAATGCGCCACGCATTCAATTCAGCGCAAAGTACAGCTTCGTGAAGGTGGACGCAGACCGGTAGAGGTTTCTGCGCCATGAGCCTTGCGGCTCAGGTTCACTTGTGAGGCAAAGACCCTCTTGAGACCGCTCAAATGACCAGGGATACGCGTCCGTCTCGCATGATTCGGGCTCCGCATTTAGGGAGAATCGCTCCCGGTTTGACGAGCCTGCTGAAATATCAGCGATTGGACCTCCCTTGGGATCTGCGCGCTGGATTGTCGGTTGCCGCAGTAGCGCTCCCGGTGGGTGTGGCCTATGCACAACTCGCCGGATTCAACCCTGCTGTGGGGCTATATTCAAGCATCCTTCCCCTTCTCGCATACGCGATCTTCGGAACCTCTCGCCAACTCATCATTGGCCCCGATGCAGCCACCTGCGCCCTGGTAACGGCAGCGGTGGCTCCTCTGGCCTCCGGCGATCAGCAGCTCTACGAATCTTTATCCGTAACACTGGCTGTCCTGGCAGGCATCTTGTGCATCGGAGCCAGCTTCTTGAAATTGGGCGCACTGGCGGATTTCTTGTCGAAGCCAATCCTGGTCGGGTTCCTGAATGGAATCGCGTTAAGCATCATTCTCGGTCAGATTGGCAAGATCTTTGGTTATTCCATAACGATGGGAGGAATCGTACCGCGACTGACGGAATTCATTGAGAAGCTCGGGCTTACGCATTGGCCTACGCTCGCCGTGGGTTTGGGCACATTTCTGGTCTTGCTGGCCGCGCCACGGCTGTTTCGCGGGATTCCTGCAGCGCTCGTGGCCATTATCGTCGCGGCGATAGCCGTTCGCGTGCTGGGTCTGGAAGGGCAGGGCGTTAAGACCGTCGGTGACGTGCCGGCCGGGCTTCCTCATGTCCGAGTTCCACAGGTTCCCCTGGCTTTGCTTCCCAGCCTTCTCGGAGATGCTGCAGGTTTGGCGCTCGTCACCTTCTCGAGCATGATGCTGACCTCGCGCAGCTTCGCCTCCAAAAACAAATACGACATCGACGCGGACCGGGAATTCGCGGCCCTCGGTGTGGCCAATATTGCCTCCGGACTTTCTCAAGGTTTTGCCGTCAGTGGTGCGGATTCTCGAACCGCCACTAGCGATTCGACTGGCGGGCGAACGCAGCTTACCGGACTTGTCGCGGCCGCAACCATCGCAGTTGTGCTGCTGTTTTTTACCGACCCTCTACGGTATGTCCCGGTTGCGGCTCTCGGTGCGGTACTCGTCAAGGCCGCGCTGTCTTTGATCGATGTTCCCTCGCTACGCACAATCTATAGGATTGACAACCGGGAGTTCGCATTATCGGTCCTTGCCACGTTGGGTGTGGTGGCAGTTGGCGCGATTCAGGCCATTCTCGTTGCGGTGGTTTTGGCGATCCTACGTTTCATAAGACTCGTATCACACCCAAAGATCGAGATCCTCGGAGAAGTGCAGGGCCTGCCAGGCTTTCATTCGATTGAGCGTCACCCCCAGGCCGCGACCATACCGGGTCTGACCCTTTTGCGTTTCAATGCGCCACTGGTGTTTTTCAACGCCCCCTATTTTAAGCGTGGAGTGATGGCAGCTGCGGACGCTGCGGGCCCTTCCCTGAAGTGGCTCGTGCTCGATATGCTCCCGATTACGCTCGTCGATGCCAGCGGACTTTACACCGCAGACGAAGTTGCGGACGCTTTGCGGGAGCGGGGCGTGCTTCTGGCCGCCGCGGGCCGGCAGACGGAATGGCGCCTCTGGGTGGAATCCCGGAGACGTGCCCCTGGTGATCGCAAGATACCTTTCTACCCCACATTCGGTGAGGTGATCACGGCCTATCAGAGCATGCAAGCTCTCCGGAGCGAGTCTCCATGAAAGCGGCGCGAATGGACTTGACCTTGCCCGGAGAGCACCGAAAGCCACGTCTTGGCACTGAAGCACGCGCAGGGCGAGTGCTTGGCGTGCTCCTTTTTACGGTCGTCTTCCTTACCTCCGGCACTCGTGGCCACTGGTTTGTTTCGGTTGGCCAAACATTCAGCGACGCTCGTCCCGCTTCGTCGGACAGCAGCTTGCTTCGCGAGATCATCACCTCGGGCCGTCTTACAGATCTGCGCTGGCCTGACTTTTCCGACTACCGGGACCACCTTCGGAGCCTTTACGAGCCGAACGCCTTTAGCTTGTTGTGGATTCACCAAGGACGGCCTACGCCACAAGCGTTAGCCATCATCGAAGTCTTCGAACAGGCGGACCGGAATGGATTGGACACGGAAGATTATGACGGGTCTCGCTGGAAGGAGCGGCTGGCACGAGAGTTCCAAGCAGGCAATGATGCGCGCTTCGATGCGGCTCTTTCGGTTTGCGTCATGCGCTATGTTTCTGACCTGCACATTGGGAAGGTCAATCCCAGACATTTCAGTTTTGGCCTCAGCGTCGAAAGCAAAAAGTATGACCTGCCGCGATTCATTCGTGATCGTCTCGTGACTGGCCAAGATATCAAGGAAGCACTGGCCGAGGTCGAGCCGCCTTTTCCAGGGTATAAGCGCACCGTGGCGGCGCTCCGCAACTACCTTGATATCGCCCAACAAGATGACAGTGAGAAGTTGCCCGTTCCTTCCAAGACGCTCGAACCGGGAGACCGGTACGTCGGGGTGGTGCGCCTAACACGTTTGCTTCAGTTATTAGGGGACCTGCCGAAAGAGACACCAGTCCCCTCCGACGTTCTTTACGATGGGGCGGTCGTGGAGGGGGTGAAACGCTTCCAGCAGCGCCACGGTCTTCCGCCAGACGGGCTCCTCGGAGAACAGACTCTGAAGCAACTCAACACGCCCTTGAGTTTCCGGATACGGCAACTACAGCTGACGCTGGAGCGTTGGCGCTGGGTTCCTGAGGAGTTCCCGCAGCCGCCGGTAGTGGTAAATATTCCGGAATTTCGACTGCGCACTTACGACGATGTTGGCCGAAGCGTTCTATCCATGAATGTAGTTGTAGGCAAAGCACTCCGGCACGAGACGCCTGTCTTTGAGAAAGACATGCGTTTCGTTGTATTTCGTCCGTACTGGAATGTGCCACCAAGTATCCAACGCTCCGAACTTGTTCCCGCGATTCGGCGCGATGTCAATTACGTCGCAAAGCACAACTACGAAATTGTCACGCAGGATGGACACTTTGTTAGCGCTGGTCAGGCGAGCGACGACGTTCTGCAGAAACTCAAGTCAGGCAAGCTGGCCATTCGACAAAAGCCGGGGCCAACGAACGCCCTTGGTTTGGTCAAACTTATGTTTCCGAACGAGTACCACGTTTACCTGCATAGCACGCCTTCGCAGCAGCTCTTTGCACGAGCCAGGCGGGATTTTAGTCATGGATGTATTCGCGTGGAGAAGCCCGCCGAATTGGCTGCTTGGGTTCTAAAAGACAAGCCCGAGTGGAGTCTGGAGCGCGTTCGCGCTGCGATGCAGGGTGGAGAGGATAATTTCCAGGTGAACCTGACCAAGCCGATCCCTGTGCTCATCCTCTACGGCACGGCCGTCGTCGATGAAGAGGGACGGGTACATTTCTTCGATGATCTCTATGGCCACGATGCCGCCCTTGAGAAGGTACTGGCCAAGGGATACCCCTATCCCGGGTAGTCGCTTTGCGGGAGGAGTGATTCGCGATGGGAAATAAGGATGACGGCAAGGCTAACGGCCGTTTGAAGCGCAAACAATACGAAAAGGAGCTCAGCAGACTTCAAGCTGAACTTTGCAAGCTTCAGGACTGGGTCAAATATAAGGGTCTGCGTGTCGTCGTGGTGTTTGAAGGTCGTGACGCCGCAGGCAAAGGCGGCACCATTCGTGCGATTACCGAACGGGTCAGCCCACGGGTGTTCCGCCTTGTAGCACTGCCCGCTCCATCCGATCGGGAAAAGAGCCAAATATACATCCAGCGCTACATCAGGCATTTCCCTGCGGCGGGAGAGATCGTAATCTTCGATAGAAGCTGGTACAACCGTGCTGGCGTGGAATATGTGATGGGTTTCTGCACGAAGGAGGAACACAGCAGGTTCTTGGAGCTCTGCCCCGTAGTCGAGAATTACGTCGTGGATGGCGGTGTTATTCTCATTAAATACTGGATGGAGGTTGGAAAGAAAGAGCAGCAGCGCCGATTTGAGGCCCGCATCAGCGATCCGGTTCGTCAATGGAAGCTAAGTCCGATGGACCTGGAATCATTTCGCCGCTGGTATGAGTACTCGCGAGCGCGCGATGAGATGCTGAAAGCCACTGATACAAAGCATGCGCCCTGGTACATCGTTCGTTCGGACGATAAGAGGAGAGCCCGGCTTAACTGCATCTCACATTTGTTGAGCATGATCCCTTACGGTAAGGTGCCCCGCGAAACAGTGAAGTTGCCTAAGCGTAAGGATAAAGAGAGTTATGACGACCAGGCCCCGCTAAGGGCGAGACACTTTGTCGCTGAGAAGTTCTAGTTGTTGGCGGGCCAGCGTAGCCGGGGCGCAGGTTGTGCCTCCCTTCGGCCCACTTTCTCCTTGACGAGCATCTGCTTCGTACCATTACTTGAATCCTTCTTCTGAAAATTGATTGTTCGTGCCCGCGACGCTGAAGCTGAAATACGCTTTGCTAGAGCTTAATGCCACGAAAAAGCTAAACACAACAGGCGTGCCTGGGCACGTCGTTGTGGCTGGAGGCGTGGCTGTCAGAGGTGTGGCGGTCAGTTGTCCAAAGGCGGTCGGCCCCGTTTCTTGATATGTGCCCGTGATTTGAGCAAGACAGGAACCTGCAAAGACCATGTTGCCGGTGAGACTACCGTTAGTGGCGGTGGTGGCTCCAACGAGCGGTCCGTTCCCAAAGGCGAAAGTTCCGCTGAACTGCGGCGGATTCTGCGCCTCAACCGAAGATGAGATTTTTCCGCACCCCCACGCCGCGATGAGAACTGCCGTGATTAATACAATGACTGCTTTCATGGTCTCCCCTCTTCTCCTGACGCCCAGTGTCCCTAGGCGCGCCGTTGCATCATGAGGTAAAGTCTAGCTGTCGCCGAGGCATTCTTGCCAGTGTCGGCAGCCTCAAAGACCGGGGCTTTTCAACTACGTCCTATTGGCGGGTCAACCGCGACCGGAAGCGGCGCCAGCCTTGGCATGCGCCGCTGCTAGGGCCGCCTCCAAAGCGCTGGTGACTGCGGCGACCTTGCCAAGCTCAAGAGCCTGTTCGGGCGTAGTCGTCGCAAACAGATGCATGATGCCGGCAATCAGACCCGTCCACCCGGTCTGGTGGCTCGCTCCCAGGCCGGCGCCGTTGTCGCCGTGGAAGTACTCGTAGAACGAGACGCAATTTCGCCAGTGGGGATCTTCTTGAAACTTTTTGGTTCGTCCGTACACCGGCCTGCGACCGTCTTGGTCTAGCAAGAAAATGTTGGCGAGACGGCGCGCCAACTCTTGCGCGATCTGATACAACGTCATCTGCCGCCCCGACCCGGTCGGGCACTCTACAATAAAACCATTCCCGTAGTACATGTAATACTGCAACAGGGCGCGGATGAGCAGAGCGTTGACGGGCATCCAAATCGGACCGCGCCAGTTGGAATTGCCCCCGAACATGGCACTATCGGATTCTGCCGGCAAGTACGACACGCGGTACTCCTGATCACCCGAACGAAAAATGTAAGGATGCTCGGCATGGTAACGGGACAGAGCACGAATGCCGTAGGGACTTAGAAACTCATTCTCATCCAGCATCTTCGAGAGAACCTTGCGAAGCTTGCTCTCGTTCAAGATAGAGGCCAGCCGCCGGCCAATACAACCTGTTTTCGTTGGATCGTGGATGAAAGCTGTGAGTTCGGGCCGCTTCGATAGAAATCTTCGAAATTCATTGCCGAGCCGCGGGTACTTCTCAACAGGTTCTCCCTCAAGCACGGTGACGGCGCACAGCGGAAGCAGTCCCACCATGGAACGCACTTTCAGGCGCTGAGCGCTGCCATCGGGCAGCCGCAGGATGTCGTAGAAAAAACCGTCCTCCTCATCCCACATTCCAACATTCTCGCCTCCATGTACCAGCGCCGCGGCAATCCACAAGAAGTGCTCGACGAGCTTGATGCACATCTCGGTATAAGCTGGTCTCTCCAGGGCCAACTGTAGGGCGATCTCTAGCATGTTCTGGCAGTACAGCGCCATCCAAGCCGTACCGTCTGCTTGTTCAAGGTATCCCCCGGTGGGAAGCGGCGCACTGCGGTCGAACACACCGACGTTGTCAAGCCCCAGGAAACCGCCCTCGTAAGCGCTCCTACCGGTGCGGTCCTTACGGTTCACCCACCAGGTGAAGTTTAGCAGTAGCTTCTGGAAGCTGCGCTCGAGCCAGTCCACGTCACCCTTGCCTTGCCGGGCTTTCTCGACACGGTAAGCAAAGATCGTGGACCAGGCATGCACCGGAGGATTGACGTCGCTGAAGTTCCACTCATACGCAGGTAGCTGGCCGTTGGGGTGCAAATAATGGTCGCGCAACATGAGGTCCAACTGCTGCTTGCTAAAGTCTTCGTCAACCAGACGCAGAGCCAAAACATGAAAGGCCAAGTCCCAAGCGGCGTACCAAGGGTATTCCCATTTGTCCGGCATCGAGATGATGTCCGCGTTGTACATGTGATGCCAGTGCTCGTTGCGCGGGGCTGCACGCCGATTCGTTTTGAAAGGATCGACGTCATGCTCCTCGAGCCACCGGTCGACGTCGTAGTAGTAAAACTGCTTGGACCACAACATCCCGGCAAGCGCTTGGCGCATGACATTCGCCTCGTCGGCGGTCAACGACGACGGGATGACCGCTGCATAGAACGTGTCCGCTTCCCGCTCGCGCATCTGCATGACTACGTCGAAGCTTGTCGCAAAAGAAGCGAATTGGCTGTCTTGTTGCGGCGGTAATGGGGGCGCCACGTCGCTGAGACGCAGGCGAACGGTTTGAAATTGTCCCGGTCCGAAGGTCAACCGATAATGGGCAGCCGCTTTGGTCCCAATGTTTTGCGGGTTTACCGCCCCTTCGCGGCGATCGACGATGTAGTCGTTGATACCGTCCTTGACATAGGGCGTCGGGTTAGGCGCTTGAAAGAGACGCTGCTTATTCGTTTCATTCTCGGTGAAAAGCAATCGAGCCGCGCCGTCACAGTACAAGAAACGATCACCTAATTCAGGGTGAGAGGCGGAGATCACACTGTTGCCTGCCCCGGTTGGTACCTTTTGCAGCACGGGCCGAGGGACACCTTGTCTCCTGGACCAAACATTTCGAAACCAAAGCGTCGGAAGCAGATCGAGCGTAGCCGGCTCGGACCCGCGATTGAAAATCGTTATTCTAACCAGGATGTTTTCCGGTTTCTCCTTGGCGTATTCCACAAACACATCGAAATAGCGATCATCTTCAAAGATGCCAGTATCGATCAGCTCGTACTCAAGCTCGTTCCGCGTTCTTTTCCGGTTGTTTTTTACCAGGTCGTCGTATGGGAATGCTCGCTGCGGATATTTGTAGAGATATTTCATGTAGGAGTGCGTTGGCGTGCTGTCCAGATAGAAGTAGTACTCCTTGACATCTTCGCCGTGATTACCTTCACCGTTCGTCAGGCCGAAGAGACGCTCTTTCAGGATGGGGTCCTGGCCGTTCCACAACGCGAGGGCAAAGCATAGATATTGTTGATCGTCGGAAATACCCGCGAGCCCGTCTTCGCCCCAGCGATACGCGCGCGATCGTGCCTGGTCGTGACTGAAATAGTCCCAGGCATTGCCATCTTGACTGTAGTCTTCGCGAACGGTGCCCCACTGGCGCTCACTCAGGTATGGCCCCCATTTTTTCCACGGCACACTTTGCAGGCGCGCCTCCCTCAGACGTGTCGCTTCTGTCGTTTCGCCCATGATGAGGCCTCCTCGGCGTGTCCTCGCGTTTGTGTCGCGCACCTCGCCGATTTATCCAGCAGAACCCTTCGCGGAGGTCGCACAACCAGGGCCTCTGGCCGACGAAAACACCGAGATGCCTTAGCACTTTCTTCGCTATAGACTAGAGATGGAACTGTTAATACTTACAGTGTCGTTCAAGGATAATGTTCATCGATAAGTGAGAATGAGTTTTTGGACCGCAGGTTTGTGCGGGATCACTGTCTGTTTCAGCGGCAGTCTCGCCGCCAACGTTGGCCATGCTCAGGATCTCGCTCCTCGGGCCTACGTCATTACGCCCATCCATTCGAATGCGATCACGCTGACGTATTCCTTTTTTGATGGCAGCCTTGTCTTTGAGGGAACCATCCCCATCACGGGCGCTCAAGCGAGGGTCAATGTCACGATTTTTAATTACTCCCATTCCCTTAAGCTTTTCGGACGCACGGCAAACTTCACCGGTTCGTTACCCTATGGCATAGGACACTTACGGGGCACCGTTGTCGGCGCGGAGGCCCTTGCGTACCGATCCGGGCTCCTGCCGGCCTCTGTCCGCTTCTCTGTGAATCTCGTGGGCGGCCCCGCAATGAACGTCGCCGAATACACGAAATGGCGGCAAAGAACTATTGTAGGCATCAGCCTCAGGCTAGTTCCGAAGACTGGCCAATACGACCCGACAAAACTGATCAATTTCGGCACCAACCGCTGGGCCTTCAAACCCGAGCTCGGCTTTTCCGAGCGCTGGGGGCATTGGATTCTGGATGCATACGGAGGAGCTTGGCTCTATACCACGAACCCCGAATTCTTTTCGCACAATCAGTTTTCGCCCGGCACGAACACGCAGACGCAAAGCCCCATCGGCTCTTTCGAGGGGCACCTCAGCTACGATTTCAAGCGGCGGCTCTGGGTGTCTCTCGATGGCAATTATTGGTTTGGCGGCACGACAAGCCTAAATGGAGTAGAAAACTTCAGCACTCTTCAGCAGAATTCGCGGGTCGGAGCTACTGCTGCGATCCCTTTAAGCAGGCATCAGTCAATAAAACTAAGCTACAGCAGTGGCGCATACGTTCGGTACGGGGGGAACTTTCAAAATGTCTCTGTGGCTTGGCAATATTCCTGGCTGGGGAGACCTAATTAGCTGATTGAAACCTTTTTTTGCCTGGGTGGACGGAGGGTGCAATTTTGATGAATTTCCCACTGCTTGTGTTTGCCATGTCGTTTCTGTTGTTGTCTCTGGCCGCTGCGGTCGGTGACATTGTCCGCAGCAAAATCCATCCCTTGGTGGAAGAAGAGCGGGATGATTTTGGCATTATCCTCAGCGCAACGCTGACCCTGCTCGGACTCCTCATAGGTTTCAGCTTTTCCATGGCCATCAGCCGGTACGATCAGCGCAAGAATTACGAAGAGGCTGAGGCCAACGCGATCGGCACGGAGTATGTGCGGGCGGACTTGCTTCCCCCTGGAGACAGGGCGAGAGTACGTGAACTACTCAGGATGTATGTCGATGAGCGCGTGCTGTTCTACACCACGCGCGACCGGGGCGGGCTTGCCAAGATTAATACCGATACAGCCGAACTGCAGAATGAGCTGTGGGCGACCGTCCGACCGGCAGCGACTGGCCAGCCCACGGCCGTTGTTGCCCTCGTGATTTCCGGCATGAACGACGTGTTGAACTCGCAAGGATACACGCAAGCGGCGTGGTGGAACCGCATCCCTCTTGCAGCATGGGCGCTGATGGCGGCCATCGCCGTCTGTTGTAATTTGTTGGTCGGCTATGGCGCACGGCGGAGAGATTGGCACATATTTCTGATCTTACCGATTGCTGTTTCCCTAGCGTTCTTTCTGATATCGGACATTGACAGCCCACGCGGCGGGGCCATTCGGGTGGCACCCCACAATTTGATTAGTGTTTCCGAATCTTTGCGGGCGCAATAGATTCTACGAAATGTTCGCTAGATGCGCTGATGCGCTGGTACCTCGCGTTGCCTTTTTATTGCGGGCTAACGCTTGACCGGAGTCCGAAAAACCATCGTTTGGCTGGGGCAAAAGCAGAACTCTTCTCGACCGCGGATCGCTTTCAGGAAATCATTGGCAGGTGCCGTCGTCCACGAACTGGTTGTTTGCCGCCATGGCCGCCAGGGAGTGAGCGCAGCTCAGAATTTTCTGGTCTAAGGGGTCATTGTCCAGGGCATCGGGTGAAACATAGGTGCGCGACCTATTTGCTTCCACAAATCTATTGCTCAACTGCTTCATGTTGTTGAATTCATTGTTCAGCAATCGCAGACCGTTTCGGTCCGCGTCGGTTGAGGCGGCTACGGAAACCAGCCGGAGGTTCTGTTGCGCCTGCCCACGAAAGCTTGCGACCCAATCTTCCGTCACTGGATATCCCTGGCGAATGGCATTTATCAGGGCAATCCGCCACTCCCTGATTACGGACATCTCCTCGATCCCTGCCTTAAGGAAATCTTTGGAGAATCCAGGCGTGGTTGATGGACTCGCCTCCGAATTGGTTGCCGGAGTATTTGCGGTCGGCGGCGACAGGCTCAATACCATTTGATTTCCTTTAAAACTGATTGAACCATTCGCCACCCGCGTCAATGCTTCGATATCGACATAGTAGCGCCCGCCCATTTCCATTACGGTCAGCTCTCCAGGATGTCCGGTGAGAACGAGTGTCCGATTCTGCGGAGCAGCGAATAGCTTAACGAGAACCGGCAGGGTTGAGAAAAACGCGAGCGCGAGAAAAAGGGCGATCCTGCTCCCGAGTAAAAGGGGCTTTCGAGAGTCTTTCTGATCGACTTCGTTCCACGTCTGGGAATCTGCCATTTACCCTCGCTCGGCCTAAGTCATTAAAGCGACGATGATGGTGCCCCACGTTGTGAGCAGGATATGTCCGAACGCAACGGTGTAGGAATAACCCAGCGTGGCAACCGGGCTGTCTGACTTCTCTTGCACGGCGGCGACGCCAGCTATCATGGTTTGAGCGCCCGCGAGTCCACCGAGCAGCAGTACCGGGTTTAGCCTCACAACGTAGCGGCCAAAAAAGAGGCCAGAAATCAGGGGCGTGAGCGTCACCACAATGCCCCCCAGGAAGAGAATGTAGCCGTATTGTCGCACAGCCGTGATGAAAATCGGGCCAGCCTTGAGCCCCACCATGGCCACGAATGCCGCCAAGCCTATGTCTTTCATGAAATGAATCGCACCATCGGGTATTTTGCCGAACCATGGTTTCACCGATCGCAGCCAGCCGACCATTACACCGGCGAGCAACGTACCCACACTGGTCCCGAGAGTGATCCTTAGATGGCCCAGCGGTATCGTGACGACGGCACCAAACAAAACGCCGAGAAATATTGCTGTTCCGAGGACAATAAAATCGGTATCTTCCGTGGGATGAATCATTCTGCCAACCAGGGGCGCAAGTCGTTCGACGGCGGCCTGGGGACCGGATACTTCAAGCGTATCGCCGCGCTGAACGACGGTGCCCGGGCCAATGGGAATCGATTGCTCGCCTCGAGTGATGCGACGAATCAAAACGCCGCGCGCTTCATCGGTGTTTTCGTTGATCGCGCGGAGAGTTTTCCCCGCGAAGCGGTCGCTCGTGACATAAAGCCCAAAGGAAGCCACGGGAATGTCCAGCAATTCTGGATCCGTCGCCTCGATGGAGGAAGGACCAAGCAGATTGATTAACGCCTCGGTCCTTCCAAGAACGGCAACCGTGTCGCCTGCCTCCAGCACGGTGGTCGAAACCGGGGAGAAGATCTCGCCACTGCGACGAATGCGTTCGACAAAGAGACGTGCGCCGGACACTGATCTTTCGGCTTCAGCGATGGTTTTCCCGGCCACCTGCCCATTCGGCGGAATGGTGTACGCTCGAAAGCTGATAGGTTGCCACGCAGAGGACACGCCAAGTTTGGTGTGCTTAATGCCCAAAGCGTCTTCCACTTTCTTTGATTCGGCCCGCAGGTCTATCCCCAGGAGTTTCGGTCCGAAGCTGCTGCACACCAGGATCACGCCCAGAGTTCCGAAAATGTAGCAAATTGCATCGGCGACCGCGATGTGCGAGATCCATTGCTGCTTCTGATCATCTGAAACGGACAAGGCACGGATAGCTTCACCCGCAGTTCCGATTACCGGAGATTCGGTCAATGAGCCGGATAACAAGCCAGCGGCGTAGCCGGGATCCAGTTTCAAGAAGCGGGCGACGACGTAAGCTGCGAAAAGACCAACAACGGGCACAAACACACCGAGGAGAACCCATCGCCACCCATCGCCTTTCAGATTCTGGAAAAAACCGGGTCCGACCGAATAGCCGATCCCGAAAAGAAACAACAGGAACAGCATCGCCTTCGCTTGATCGGATACGGGCACATGAAAGAAATTTCCAATAAAAACGCCGCCCAACAGCGAACCGGTCACAACTCCAAACCCCACACCGTGAAACTTGAGCTTCCCGATGAAATATCCGATGCCAATTGCCAGATAAACGGCCATTTCCGGATATTTGGTGAAGACGGTCGCAAGCGATTTCATGTGCCGTTCCTTCTTTGCGCGGCTCTGGACCGTTCAACGGATCCAAGATGTGCGACCGTCCAGAGCCCAAAGAAGTTCCCTGCGCTCAGGCATGTGGCCCAAGAGAACCCCGGCTGAACGGGGAATACTTGTTCGCCGAAGATTGCCAAGCGGAATCGCCGACGAGCTATCGCCCCGCCGCTTTTTGCGACTTTTCGGGTTTCCCGTCGTGCTTCGAAGCCTCGAAGGCATCCCGGTAGCCGCGCGCAATCGAGCGAACCCCGCGCCCTATTTCTTCATAGACCTCGTCGTCCAAATTCGCGAGGGACACGCGCAGGGACCAGTCTGGCGCGTCGAAGCCGCCGCCATTCAAAAGCACGATTCCGTGATCGTCGGCCAAACGAAACGCCAGGTCGAGCGGATGCACGTTCTTCTTGAGGTACTCGACGGCTTCCTCCCCAATCCTCTTACGGGCAAAGAACTCGAAGTCAATCAAACCGTAATAGGCGTCGTACAGTGGGTTGGGGGAAAGCTCAATGCCTAAGCCTTCGATCATTGCCTTGGCACGCCGCTGCACAATGTCCATGCAGGCCTTTTGATAAAGCTTGGCTCCATCCATCATCTCGGCAAGAGAGAACAGGCTCATCATGACCTGCTGGGGCAGGGAAAGCCCCGAGGTGTGGTTGAGGGCCACATCCCGGCTGTCGGCGACAATGCGGTCAATGAACTTGATCTTGCGCGGCTCGAGAGTCAGCGCGCCGTAGCGTTTGTCGAGTGCCTTGAGATCGGCATCTGGCAGCTTCGTGATCAACCGGTCGAAGAGATTCTCTTCGTGCACGGCAATGAGGCCCAGCCGCCATCCGGTGGCCCCGAAATATTTTGAATAGGAGTACACGCCGATCGTGTTGTACGGCAGTTCGCCGAGCAAGGAGCGAAAGTCCGGGACGAAGGTTCCATAAACGTCGTCGGTCAGCAGCATCAGATCGGGACGCTTGGTCTTTACCAAATTCGCGATCTTGCCGATCGTCTCTTTGCTCAGCGCGACGCCCGTCGGGTTGCCCGGATTCACGATGAAGAACGCCTTGATCTTAGGGTCTTCCAGCTTTTTGAGTTCCGTATCCGTAAACTGGAAGCGATTTTCCTGAGGAGCGTGGACATTGACCACGTTGAGGGCGTAGTCCTCGAGATGAGGCATTTCGATGTAGGGCGTGAAGATCGGTGTTCCTAAGGCGATCGTGTCTCCGGGACGTAGCAGACGGTTGGCTTTCAGGGACTTAAAGATGTAGCACATCGCGGCTGTCCCGCCCTCGGTCGCGTAGAGGTCGAATTTGCCGGCGGGCCGCGGGTTCCCGCACATCGCCCACATCAAGTACTCGTGCGCGATGCGTTCATTGTGCACCAGCATGCGGTCGGGAACCGGATAGTTGTCGCCAATGATAGAGTCTACGAGTTCGTGCACGAAGGCGTCCGGCTCGAACGCGAATTTTTTTACCGTAAACGCGACCATCTGCGAAAGAAACGACGCCCCGGGCATATCGGAGTGTTTGGCGAGCCAGGCCTCCAAACGGCCCGCGATGCCCTGCGCGCGGGGCATCCCGCCGATACCGGCGGGATGTTCCATCACGCGCTTGCTCTCGGTGATGGCAAACTGACCAAGCAGGAAATAACCCTCGCGCGGAGTCGTGGCAATCCAGTTGGGGTTGCCGCGGCCAGCGTTGAGGAATGCCGATTGCGTCGTGCGGGAAGTCTTCTTAGCGAGCTTAATGAGCTCGTCCTTAATCTCGAATGGGCTTAGCGTTTCAAAGTTCCGAAGCTCCAATACGTCCATGGTTATCTCCTTTTACTGGCCTCTCGCAAGCACCATGATGAGGACCATGCCCCAGATGGTGAGCAGAGTGTTGCCGACGGCGTAGGTCACCGTGTATCCGAGCGCGGGAATCTGACTTTGGGCTCGATCGCAAACCAAGCCGAGCGAAGCCGTCGTTGTCCGCGCGCCGGAGAGGATGCCGAGCAGAATTGCGTCGTGGAACCGGAAGAGGTACTTGCCGATGAACATGCCAAAGACGAGGGGCAGGGTGGTCGCGACAGCGCCCCAGAGAAACAGCCCGATGCCCTGGGTTTTGAGTCCGTTAACGAAGCCAGGGCCTGCCGAGATTCCGACAACGGCGATGAAAATGTTGAGGCCAACCGAATTCATGAACCAGACGGTGGGAGAAGGAATCCGTCCGAACAGTGGGCGCACCGAACGCAGCCAGCCAAAGACGAGGCCCGCGATAAGCGCGCCGCCCGCGGTTGAAAGTGTCAGCGGTACGCCGCTGACTTTCAAGACCAAGGCGCCGACCAGGGCGCCCAGTGTGATTGCTCCGCCGATGAACGCGACATCGGCGATATCGGTCGGCCGGTCCATAACCCCGAGCATTTTGGACGCAGCGGCGATATCTTGTGTGCGCCCAACGAGAGTAACTATGTCCCCACGATAAATCTGCGTGTTAGGGAGGATGGGGATTGTCGTGGCGGTTGCGCCGCGTGTGATCCTCCGCAGAAAAACGCCGCGTGAGCCGGGTCGCTGAGCGAGCTCAGCAAGGGTCTTACCATCAACCTCTTTATTGGTTACGTAAACGTCGACGCCTTCCACCGGAACGCTGAGCAGTTCGGGATCGTCGACCTCGATCGAGACTTCACTGGCGGCTTTCGTGAGCGAGTCGCGCGAACCAGCGACAGCCGCCACCTTCGCGCGTTCGCCAATGATGCTCACGAGTGCCTCACGAGAACCTGCGATGGCCACAACGTCGCCCTCACGCAATACGGTGTCTGCGGTCGCTTCCTCAATGACCCCGTCACGACGCAGGCGTTGGACAAAAACGCGCGCATTGGGGACCATGGCCTCCGCCTCGATAGCGCGGAGACCGATAACTCTGGCTCCAGGCGGCACACGGAATGCTCGCATTTCCCAGCGGTGCCAGGCCGTGCCGGCCCCGCCGACTTCCTTTTTCCCGCCTTGCTTCTCTTCGTATTCCTTGCAGGCAGCAACGAGGTCAATACGAAGCAATGCAGGGCCGACCAGAGCGATCACGATCGCGGAGCCAACGGTGCCGAACATGTAGGTCACGGCGTAAGCGATCGGCATGGAGTCGATCAAGCGTTTGGCGTCGGCGGCGGCCAAGCCCAGTCGATTGATCGCGTCCGTTGAGAGGCCCAACGCAGCGGAGATTGTCTGTGAGCCTGAGTAAAGTCCCGCAGCGTAGCCCAGGTCGTAGCCGGCAAACTTGGCGATTACTACCGGGACTAACAGGCACAGCACACACTGGACCACCGAAAACAGCGCCTGTGGAAGGCCGTCTTTGGCGACACCGCGGACAAACTGCGGCCCGACGCCGTAGCCGACGGCAAACAGAAACAAGAGGAAGACGGTGGCCTTCAGCGGTGCCGAGATGGTGATGCCAAGCTGTCCGATGAGCACGCCGGCCAGAAGCGTGGCGGTGACCGAACCCAAGCCAATTCCTTTGAAGGTAAATTTGCCAAAGTAGTACCCAAGAGCGAGGGTCAAGAAAATGGCGATCTCCGGGTATTGTCGGAGAGTTGCTGCGATCCACGATGCCATGCCCATCATTTACCTCCATGCTTTGTGGCGCTGACCTGTGTTAACAAGACGGAGATTAAGGTCGGCAAGAACTCAAATCACCTGTCAGAGCTGACAGGTCTCGCCGGGGTAAACGAAGGCATTCAAAGGCAAGTCGCGGCATAGGCCAAAGGTTGGTCTCTACACTCATTCTTTGAGGTGCTACGATTTCAGTACTAGCGTTGTCAGATTCCGCCCGCTAGTCTCCTGATGCCGCCCGCGCTGACTTGCCCCTGGCAGCCTTCGCCGCGTGCGTAACATCGTCACTCGGCGGCTTTGCAGATCTTAAAAAGGCTGGATTTAACAGCTTTAGTCCAAGCGCTGCCGCGTAACCGTGGATTTCCTTGACATCCAGTTTGCGCATAAACTCAATGGTTTCTGCGTCGATGACTTGGCCGGGAACCATAATTGGAAATCCAGGCGGGTACGGGATCACGAAATTCGCGGAAACCAGCTCGGGGCCGTCCTTCAAACGTTTATCGATCTCCGGGCTGAAGAGCTTCAAGTGCTCGCATTGTTGTTCGCGATAGGCTGCGAAGAATGCGGAGCGCATGTCTCCTTCGCCCGTCATGCTAGAAGGGTCTTGACGGAAGCGATTGAAGAAAGAGGTGAAGTTCGGAAGGTTCGGCACGTCCGTCATGAGGGACTTCACCCGTGCCGCAAAGGTTTGCTGCCCTGCGCTGCCTCCGTCCGCGAGTTTCTTTTCGATCCCCTGCGAAATCTCGACGAGCACTTTAATGAGCTGAGCGATATCGCTCCGCGTATTGTTGATGTTTGTCTGCAACAGAACGCTATTTCGCGATGTCTTGTTAAGCTGGATGTCGTAATCGGCCGCAAGCATATTCTTGAACTGCGTGCCGTCAAATCCCGCGGAACCGCAGACAAGCGTCAGACGTGTTACGTCGAGGGCAAATTCATCCTCTCTCAGCGCATTTACCGCCGTCCCCCAGGTCACTCCCGGCGTCAGGTAGTCAACAAACCCTGAATTTCGGAATTCGCTTGGGATCATTTCGTCCGCACCAAGCACACGAAAATATTTCGAGATTAGTGGGTGAGAGTTCACTTCGCGCCTCACATCCAGCGCTAGTTGAATGGCGCGATTGACCAGTTCATAGCCCTCCAACTCCATCTGTCGCCTGGCAACGTCCAGAGAAGCAATGATCTGCAAGTTGGGCGAAGTAGATGCGTGGGTAAAGACGGCTTCGTGAAATTGTTCCTCGACGGTGTGGTAATCCGGATCTTTCACAAGCACCATCGAGCCTTGTCGTAAGCTGGACATGGACTTGTGTGTTGAGTTCGTCTGATAGACGCGCAGGCGAACTTTGTCGGGGTTGGCAAGCAGGCGAGTCTCCAAAATCTCTTTATCGCTGGGATCGGTCCCGAGTTTCTTTTGCTGCTTTAGATACGCCTCACGGTACGCTGGGTCCTTAAACTTTCGCTCTAAAATAGCGGCGGCGCCCATCGCCGTGCGCCTGCGGTAGAAAGGGCTCCACCTTGCAAATCCAAACCATGCCTCGTCCCAGAGGAAAATGAGGTCGGGCTTAATCGCCAGACACTCCTCCATGACCCGCTCAACGTTATAGATGTGCCCATCAAACGTGCAATTGGTAAGTACCAAAAGACGCGCGCGATCCAGCTTTCCTTCGGCCTTCAGATCGAGCAGGGCTTTCTTGATAGTGCGCAGCGGGACCGCTCCATACATAGAGTATTGCGTAAGGGGATAAGCTTCTACGTAGAGGGGAAGCGCACCGGAGAGTACAGCTCCGTAGTGGTGGGACTTGTGACAATTGCGGTCGACCAGCATGATATCGCCAGGGGCCAGCAGTGCCTGTTCGACCATCTTGTTGGATGTCGAAGTGCCATTCGTGACGAAAAACACGCGGTCCGCTCCAAATGCGCGTGCTGCCTTATCCTGAGCAAGTTTGATGTTTCCCGTGGGCTCCAGCAGGCTGTCGAGACCACCTGTAGTCGCGGAGGACTCCGCAAGGAAGAGGTTTAATCCGTAAAACTGGCCCATGTCCCGAATCCAATTCGACTTGAAGATGGATTTACCTCTCGCGACGGGCAAAGCGTGAAACGTGCCTATGGGGCGTTGCGCATATTTCTGCAAGTTATCGAAATAGGGAGTGTCGTACCTGTCGGCGATACCATCGAGGATGCTCAGATGCAATTCGAGAGGCTCCTCAACTTGATAAAACACGCGCCGGATGCAGGCCCCGCCGGTGTCACCTGCAAGCTTCTCGGGTTGCCGGTCACTCAGGAAGTAAATGTCGAGCTCGGGACGCAGCTGCTTCAGTCCCTGGGCAAGGGCCAAAGAATATTCCCCGGTATCCTTATCGATATTACTGGCTGCCAGATGTGCCGTTAGAAACTCGCGCAAAACCGGACTGTAGTGTGAAGAAGCAAAAGAAATACCTTCATAGATGATAACTGCCTCTATGCTGCCGTTGAGAATGGCCCCCAGAACAGCATCTTCGAAATCGCCGACAAAGACCGGTTCGTAGATGAACTTGTCCTGAGGTCTACGCAATTTCCGCAGTTCTTGAGCCAAGTCCGACCATGTTGCGGCGCGAGCAGGACTTACCATCAATACTTCAAAATAAGGGCGGTACTGTGTCTCTCCGCCAGCCCCGGGCACACGATCAGCCAAACTTATTGCCGACTGTTTCTCGCCTTCCCAATCGGCGAGATTGGTGCGGTAGGAGTGTGTGAGAAGGGCGGTACTGATGGACTGTGCCAAATGAGCAGTTCCCGTCGCATCACCCGAGGTAATGCGTTCGCCAAGTGTTCTCAGCAGCGCTTCCCCGGGATAGGCAAAAAAATCCTCCCATTGGCGTAGTTCCTGAAAGGACGCCGAAGTCGCCTCCTGTTGCTTTTCCTTTTCAGAAGGCTGCCGGTTTGCGGCAGCTTCCCACACGCGTGCCGCTTGGAGCAGGGAGCGCCAACGGTCGAAGCGCGCCTCTGCAACGGTAAAGAACTGGTCCACTCGAGCAGCTGGTGCTTTTGCTGTGGTACTCATGATGGCTCTCCATTTCGTTCTTTGGAACCGAGCAAACGGGCACCGCTGATGTCACGACTGACTTCACACCAGACCTCATCGCGTGTGCGCCTAGGGTCACACGATAAGCCACGAAATCAGTGTGGGAACCTGTCAAAACTTACAGAAAAAGAATCGCACGATTTTCATTGCCGTCAAGTTGGCGTTTTTCGACGCTTCTTCATTATTGAAGACGAAATAGGACAGCAACAAAACTGTCAAAAGTGACGGTACCGAGCGCTTCCCCATCCGGCGCATGCTGAACTGGACAAATAATGATGACTTAGGGTGCGTACATATAGTTTGCGGCTGTTGAATAAGGCCACTCGAAGACAAGATTTATGAACTTTCCCGCGCAAGCTCGAACGCAAGCAGTCCCAGGGAGGTGTGCACTGATTGTTGATGCTGACCCACAAGTTACAAGCGCGCTAGGCAGCGTGTTTGAACCTGAACAGTGGGCTATCCTGCATGCGCCCGACAACCGCGAAGCGTTGAAGTTGGCTGAAGCGAGAGCCTTTGATCTCATCATAACGGGGGCAAAATCCACCGGAAAAGAAGACATCGATTTACTGAGGAAAATCCGCCGGGTCCGTCCGCATGTTCGTCTCATCATCCTCACGGACGCAAGTACACCGACAGACGTGATCGCGGCGATGCGGGAACGTGCATTCAGCTATTTCTCGAAGCCATTCTCGACGGCCTCACTCGCCGAGATCGTGCGCTGTGCCACAACGGAGCCCTTCTGGGATGATGGCATCGAACTCGTCTCGGCCACGCCGGAATGGATCAGCATCATCGCCCGTTGCGATAAGAACACGGCCGACAGGTTGGTCCAGTTTTTCCAGGAAGTGTCGGAGCTGCCTGCCCCCGAGAGAGATGACGTGGCAACCGGTTTTCGTGAAATGTTGCTCAATGCCATCGAGCATGGTGGGAATCTCGATCCAAACCAATACGTTGAAGTCGCGTATGTACGCACGCGCAAGTCGGTCATGTGCAGGATTAAGGATCCTGGCCAGGGCTTCTCTCTAGAAGAAATTCACCAGGCAGCCGTCAGTAATCCTTCCTATGACCCGATTCGACATGCCCTTTTCCGGGAGGCCCAAGGGTTGCGCCCCGGCGGCTATGGTGTTTTGCTCACTAAGCACATTGTGGATGAGCTGGTGTACAGCGAGAAGGGAAACGAAGTTCTTCTAATCAAATATCTCTCTCCCAAGGTCCAGTATCAAGATTTTCCGGAGAATGTTCGCAGCCGAACTACTTGACGTTTTATCTGAACTAGTGTGGTTTGCAGCTGTCAGCGCCAGAACCATCTCATGTCCCAACTCGTGGACCTCCTGGACTAGCAGTTCTGACAGTTTCGTGCGCGACCTCAAATCGCAACGCTTAAACATTGCGAGTTGCGTCGAGGAGGCCGCGCCATGGAATTCCGTCACCTCGCGATTACGCTATCGGTGATTTGTTATGCGGTGACCGCCTACGGACAGGTGTTATCTGGGAAGGATGAAAATTCAGAGAGGACCCAAAGCTCCCAGCAGCAACGCCACGATCTGGACGAGAACCTCCTTAAGAAAGCAGTGCAGCAAGCCTCAGGATTCGGAGAGCTGGATACTCGGTATGGAACAGCCCTTTATGATCTGGCGGCATTCTATTCCGCACATCACAATTACACCCAAGCGGCATCGTTGTACGAGCAGGTTCTCACTATCGCTGAAAAAGTTCACGGACCTCAAGACCAGGATGTGGCTACCGTGCTTGATGAGCTAGCCAGGATCTTCCGTGAGCAAGCCAGATATTCCGAAGCTCAGGACCTTTTGCAGCGCGCCCTGACCATTCGGGAGCGAATACTGGGACCGCAGCACCCCCGCACGGCTACCATTCTCCATGACCTGGCAGGCGTCTACAGTTCGCAAGGCAAGTATTCGGATGCCGAGGCCCTTTACCAGAGAACTCTCGCTATTTGGGAGAAGAACCTTGCACCGGAAGATCCCAATATTCCTACCGCATTGGACAATCTTGCAACCGTGGAACAAGATGAGGGCAAATATCAAGAAGCCGAAGCGCACTTCCAGCGCGCTCTGGCAGTACGAAGGAAAGCCGTTGGACCAGAAAGTCCGAGCGTAGCAACGGTCCTCAACAATCTTGGCATGCTTTACGCCGAACGGGCTAGGTACTCGGAAGCTGAGCCACTGTTGCAGCAAGCGCTGGACATTTGGGAAAAAGCGCTCGGTCCGGAGGCCCTCCCGGTCGCCCTCGCCCTGGGCAACCTCGCCGGGGTTTGGAAACACGAGGGCAAATATTCGGGGGCGGGTACCGCTCTCGAACGTGCGTTGGCCATCTCGAGAAAGGCTCTTGGCCCGGAGAACGCCGAAGTTGCCATTGTTCTCAACAAGCTGGGAATGCTCCAGGACAGCCTGAAGAATTACACTGAGGCGGAATCCAATTTCCAGCGCGCGCTGGAGATTCGGGAAAAGACTTTTGGGCCGGAACATCCGGAAGTGGCTGACGTCTTGATTAATATCGCCCTCCTTCGCCGTGAGGAAGGGAGATTCTCCGAAGCGGAGGCTTTTTTTGACCGCGCATTGGCAATACGCGAGAAGGTTCTTGGACCGGAGCACGCCAAGGTGGCTGACGTGCTCAACGACTTGGCAGTAGTCGATGGCTCGCAAGGTAAGCATAAGGAAGCCGCGATGTACTATCGGCGAGCCTTGGCCATCTGCGAAAAAAAACTCGGGCCAGACAATCCGAACACTGCAACCCTTCTCCAAAATTTAGCCCTGGCCCAGCTGACGGCAGGCAAATATTCGGAAGCTGAACAACTCCTCGATCGCGCGCTGGCTATCAGAGAAAAGAACTTTGGGCCGAACCATCTGGAGTTAGCACCAACGCTCAGCGATCTCGCAGTACTGCGATATTTCCAGCACCAAAATGCCGAGGCTGAGGCCCTTTACAAGCGTTCGCTGGCGATATGGAACAGAAGCGGGGAGACCAGATCAACGAATTTTGGACTGTCATTGCAGAATCTAGGGGAGCTCTATCTGAAGGAACACAGGTATGACGAGGCGGGACCGCTCTTTGCGCAAGCGCTTGCCGTTAAGGAAAGTTTATTGGGCCTGGAACACCCGGACGTCGCACATGTTCTTAACGAGTTGGCCCTTTCCGATCTGCTTCAGGGTAACTATGCCGACGCCGAACCTTCGTGCCAGCGAGCACTGGCTATCTTGGAAAAGTCTTCTCCTCCGGATTACCCCGCTTTCATTCAGACCCTGAGAATCTACGCTCAGGTGCTCCAGAAGACCAACCGCCAAGCTCAAGGTGAGTTGCTCGAGACCAAGGCGATGGTCTACGCGGCCAAAATGAAGAATAAATCCAAGAAGGACATCGCCCTTGTGTCTCCCTAATCATGGGCTTTCGCCGTCATCCCATTAACGATAAAGCACCCAAAAGAACTGTGAAGTTGACAGCCCTTTGTGCCCCCCTCATAATGCCGACCAGTGCCCCAGAACCTTCCCATTGGGTGCGAAAGGGACGCTTTTTCCACGGCAACGCCCTTCGTAACGGGAAACGTTATCGGACCACAGGTGCTGTACACGTTGTCAGGGACGGAGTCGGCGCTTGTCCAAAACCCGCGTACTGTTGGCTGACGACAACATTCAAGTCGTCGAGTATGTCCGTGGATTCTTATCTGGCAACTGTTGCGAAGTCGTTGGCGTGGTAATGGACGGGGAAGCGGCTATTGGCGCCGCTGCTCAATTGCTTCCGGATGTTGTCGTGCTCGACATCTCGATGCCCGTTCTTAACGGAATGGAAGCGGCCAAACGCATACTCCGGGCCAACCCTTCCACCAAAATTGTTTTCCTCACGGTTGAGAAGGATAAGGATACGTGTCGCGCCGCCCTCGAAGCGGGCGCTTTTGGCTATGTGCTCAAGCCTCGCTTGGCTACCGACCTGATTCCAGCAATTGGCCTGGCAAAAGAAGGCCATCGCTTCGTGTCCCCCGGCTGCGAATAATTCCTAACTCTTTCCGCCTGTCGTGTCAGGCGCCTTCGAAACGGCTTCCTGGCTGCGAAGTTCTAGTGCATCAGCTGATTCGATTTGGTACGCCCACCGAATCTCTGGATGCACCCTGCAGAAACGAGAAGTTGGCTGGCGCCAAAGTATTCAATACACCTGTAATCGCTCTGGTGGTTGCCTTCGGCTACTACCTCGGCTCACAAATCGGTTTTCTACTGACACCAGCCAGCACGCCGATTGCGACCTTTTGGCCTCCCAACGCAATGCTGCTCGGCGCGCTCTTGCTAACTCCTGCGCGAAGCTGGTGGGTCCTTGTGTTGGCGGTGTTCCCTACGCATCTTTTCGTTCAGCTAAGGACCGGCATACCCGTGATCTCCGCGCTCGCATGGTTTGTCGGAAATACCGGCGAGGCACTGCTGGGGGCTATCTGCGTTCGAATCTTCAAGAAAGACAAGCCCTTGTTCGAAAGCGTTTACGGTGTGCTCGTTTTCTTGATCTTTGGTGTTTTCCTGCCGACACTTGCGACATCGTTTTTGGATGCTGCAGGTGTGCTTTTGACCGGACTCGGCAAGGATTATTGGACACTGTGGACCACCCGGCTCACGTCCAACATCGTCGCTGATCTGACCATCGTGCCGACCATCGTGATCTTTGGAGTCAAGGGGCTCTCTTGGTTCCGCAGAGCAAGCCTTTCGGCATATTCTGAGGCAGCCGTGTTAACGACGAGCACGGTGATGGTCGGTCAGTTCGTATTTGGCCGGGAAAGCGCTGTAAGCAGTTTCTGGGCATTCACTTATGCTCCCTTGCTACTCCTGATTTGGGCGCTACTGCGGTTTGGGTCCGGAGGAGTGAGTGCAGCTCTGTTGGCCGTTGCATTGATTTCCGCCTGGAACACCATACACGGACGGGGTCCGCTCGGGATGCAGTCTATGGTTTATGCTGTCCTGTCGCTTCATTTCCTGCTGACCGTGCTTGCAATATCATTCCTGTTGTCGGGTGCGCTGATTGTCGAGCGGCGCACCGCGGAGGAAACTCTGCGTGCCAAATGTGGCCATTTTCTCCATGCACAGGAGCAGGAACGTTATCGCATCGCACGAGAGCTGCACGACAACATTCTCCAGCGACTGACGCTTTTGGGCCTCAACATCAACGAGCTACGAGCTCCGTCACTGGTCTTTGCGAAACCGCCTCTAAACAAACTCTACGAGCAGATTTCCGATATTTCCAAATCCATTCGCGAACTATCCCACAAGCTGCACCCTTTCATGCTTGAATACCTAGGCCTTCCCCGCGCCCTAAGAAAGCTGTGCCGGGATGCTGGTGCTCAGTGCGGCATCACCATCGACTTCTCGGGAGACAATCTAGCGTCTCCTTTACCATCAGACGTTTCAAGCTTCCTATTTCGCACCTCCCAAAACGCTTTACAGAGCATCGCACAACACAGCCATGCTAAAACCGCCCTCATAGAGCTGAGATTCGACGGCCCAGCAGTCCAATTGCGAATCTCTGATGACGGAGTCGGATTGGGGAGCAGCGAAGGCGCTTGGCTGACACTCGTGCGCGAGCAGCTCCTGGCTCTGGACGGTACGCTTCACATTACATCGGCGGCCTCAAAGGGCACGATTGTCGAAGTCTCTGTGCCGCTCAAGGCATCTTCTTGAATCGTCGCCAGGCTGGATCCGGCCTCAAAACGAATCCTTGGGTACCATCTCCTGAGCGTTTGTGGCCCATCCTTAGCCTTAGAGCTACGGCCGTACGACCAGGATTGCGCTGCCCCCATTTTCTCGCTGACCTTTCTTATGCCTCCAGACTGCCAAGGCTGGTACTTCTAACAGTTGGTGACTCATGAGGGGAAGGCCACGATTGCCTTTGGCGCTGGAGGTTTGCGTGAGCTCACTTCGCACCTTCATTCTGATCACGCAGTGTTCGAGTGAGCTCGGAAAATGGCGTGTCCTTTTGCCTTGTGTCGTCGGTCTTTCCCTTGCGGCGTGTAGTGGTCGAGTTGGATCGACCGGGGCCGGGGGGAGCCAAGGGGGCGGTGCAGGATTGACGGTTACACTTCGTGCCGTCCCTCTGTCACCTCCTTCCCATACTAACCTTCTTGCTTTCAGGACAACTGTGCTCGGGATTTCGTTGATTCCAGCAACGGGCGGCTCCGTAAATGTGCCCTTGAATTCCGACTTGTACCGGGTAGATCTGACCAAGCTGCAAAGCGACACGGCATTTCTCGCTTTTTCGAATGCAGTTCCAGCCGGAACCTACACGAGTATGGTCGTAAGCCTCTCGGATTCCGCGGTCACCTTTTGCACGCAGACTCAGGGAATAACCGGATGTGCGGCAGGCAGCGTAAGCACCTTGAGCGCTGGACCGGCCATCCCGGTAATCACAGCAGCGCCCTTTCCACTAGTTGTCACTCGTGGACAAAGCATTGGACTGGCTGTCAACATAAATGTCGCGAATGCATTGACCGTGGACGAACACACGCAGGTCATCGGGGATGTAAACCTAGGCGCCGCTAACGTTTTGACCGCGGTCGTGCTTCCACCGTCATCCAGCAGTTTACCATCCTCGACACTGGACTTTATTGAGGACGTAACCGGGGTCGTTTCGTCCGTTGATGCGACGAAGCAGAGCGTCACGATCGAAACGGCTACGAGAGGTTCAATCACCGCCATCGCTGGACCATCAACGACGGTGTCTCCCAACTGCACCACGTTCAATCTTGGCAGCACGTTTACGTGTGCAAAGCAGGGTCAAGTCGCCAGTATGGAAACGGTTCTGAATGCGGATGGCACATTCACTCTTTTGGAATACGATCCGTTGGGGACCACCGCCGGTGACTGGATCGAGGGCGTTATTGGACTGCCGCCTTCGTCGTCGACACAATTTCAACTTGTTACAAACGACCTCGTTCTTGCGCCGGCCAACAGTCTTATTGGGAACAACCTCGATTTAGGGACTCCTGTGAAAGTCACCCTGGCGAACCCTAAGCCGTTTGTCGTGGATACCAGGGATCTTGTTGTTCCGAATACATCTTTCAGCGGCGCCACAGACGCCTCCGTTCTGGCGCCCGGCGAGACCCTTGCCATACATGTTGTTTCTTTCACACCAGGTTCCGGTGCCACTCCGGCGGCCGCCAGCGTGGATTTCGTGTACCTCCGTTTCACTCGCGTCACCGGAAGCGTGGCCAGTGCTGCTCCTCCCAACGCTTTCACCATGCAATCGTTTCCACCGTTCTTCGGGCTGACCGTCCCCGCAACCATACAATTGTCGAGCGGTTCGTCAAGAACGAATTTTGACGGAATTACGGCCGCAAGTGATCTGGTTTCCGGACAAACTGCCTCGATTCGGGCGCTCTATTTTGGCCCCCCGACGGGCCCTACACCGACACCCAGTCCCTTTACTGCGGCGAAGGTTCGTATTCATTGAAGGCCTGTATCTGTCGAGGACACTCCGGTTCCCGTAACCCGCAAGGCCGGCTAGTCGAAGGACCATCAGAATCGGCCCTAGCGTCTAGGTGTGTAAGATTTCTGATAACGCTGTCCCGACTCTTGACTCAGTGGTGCCTCGGTTCCTACGAAATAAGTTCTTTTTTGCAGATTCAGTTGTTCATTCCGATTGGACAGGGCACACGCCCCAAAATAACCTGGTAGCTTTGCGCGACCGACGGCCAACTGTAATTCTTGACAGTATTCTTGGGGCTTGCTAACACCCATGCTGCGTCCTCCCAGGTGAGAAACATCCAGGAGGGCGACATGCAGAGTGCTTTTGAATCGTGGGTTGGCCAACACGTGCTCGTGCGACTAACCTTTGGGAAAACCAAGCTAAGCCTGCGCGGGGTTTTGTTGAAGGACCGAACGGAGACTCTGCTGATGGGACCCGAATTTGGTTCTGAATTAGAAATTCCGAAAAAGATGATTTTGGCCATAGAAGAGGTGGGCGCCGCTCGACTCCCGGTCATGCTCGGGCCTTTTTGGAAGGTCAGCTCAGTCAGCCCAAATCAAGAATACAAAGAGGGATGTAGGATGGACAAACCCGTTACACCGTTCAACCCGAGAAGGCTGGAACACAATTTTGTACCTCAACAGTCGACGAGTGCAACGAAGTGTTAGCCAGCCAGAACATTGCTCTACAGTGTGTTGGGCAGGGACCGCATAGTTTCTGTGCGAGACCCAGCCTGGTTCAACAGTATCAAGAACCTGGAGGAAGAAATACCCCTTAGACACGGGCCAAGTGGAGACGAACGCCCATCTGGTCAACCCTCGAAAAGGAAGACCTGACTCACTGGCTCTCGTGACTGCAGGCTAGCATTTCCGCCAGTGGCTGGCGTGCCATGTAAAAACTACCATGACCTTGAACGTTGGAGGTCTGCAAAGGCCGGTAGATGTGCAGACATGAACCCCAATCGGGAAGCGGGAACTACACGCCGATCGAAGAACGCTAGACGTATACCTACGGAGCGTCGGTCACCTCGAAGGGCATGGTGACCAAGACACCCGGCATCGCCTCGATCTATCTGCCCACCTACAAGACAAAGACGGTAGCTGGCTCGACGGTGCCAACACCTATCCCTGCCTGTTCCCCCCAACGTACCCGCTGCGCTGTTCTGGTCGATGGCCGTCTGCGACACGGACACGATCAGAGCGCGGACCTGCAGGACCCCGTACTTCGGAGCTCGCCCCGCTCACCGGCGATCTCCCTGCGCAGAGCCATCAAGCCGAGGGGACTAAAAAACGTGAGATTGCGTCAGGAGACAAAGCCGGAGGAAAGAGTTCTACGGGACAACGTCTACCAGGTGCCGATGCGCAAGACGGCTTCCGTTGTGAAACGAATCCCATTTTGCGGACGGATGGTACCTACCTCACCCATCCAGGTGTGCGTATATTGCAAATTGATGAGGCGCCAAGCGAATGGCCGACTGACTATGAAATCCACGCCGCCACCAGTGGCCACACTGACTCCGTTGTTTGACGTTTCAATGGACCAGTCACTTCGCTTTGGATAATGCGCTAGCGTGCCGTCACCATTGTTCCATTCCTTCAAGAGTTGCGCATGGAGGGCTTGGTTGTCCACTTCATAGGTTACTTTTCTGCCTCCAAACAGGAATTCCATGTAAGGCGAAAGTCGGTGAGAGGCTCGTGGTGTCCACCTTGGCCCAGCGCCGTAAAACAACGAATCGCCGCTTTCGTTGTACTTAGGAAATGCCATAACAAGGCAGCCATTCACTTCGACAACGATCTGCAGACTTGGACTTATCCTCGCCGCCCCCGAACCTCCTCCGCCTATGCAGTTGCCGCCGCCCAGCAGATTTTCATAGTAGGGATAAGCGGATAACTCGATCGGCGCTTCCTTTGGATAGGTGTGCGAAAACTCCACTGCACGGAGATCCGAAGGCTGGCGCACGAAAGAGAAGGGCTTTTGTCCGCTTCCGTTCTTGTATTCCTGAACGAGTTGTTTGCGGATTTCCGAGTCGCGAAAGAGGCCGAGCCGAGTGTCACGTCGCCAAGGCACTTGCACGGCCATGATATTGGCGAAGGTCTTGCCGGGATTTAGAAAGCTCCTGGCCAAGATAATGATCAGCCGATTACTGGTGTGATTTTCAAGGCCAATGATCAAATAGCGGTCGGCGGCGTCCTCGGCTATCATGGTCACCGCACCAAGCGTTGGCGTATCCACCAGAGTAATGAAACCCGGTGAAGCGTGCAGCATCACATTTCCCATCGAGGCTTCGCTGATCGGACCGATCTTCCACTGTGTATGCCAAACGGCTGACCAAGCCATCGACCGCAGCAGGCTAAGAAAATAATCTCGGCCGTCGCCCCACTGCACGTTTCGATACTTGGCATCGTTCTGCCGGAAGATATAGCCAAAAATGGATCCTTCCAGGGGATGACCCACATAAGGGGCCATAAACCTGTCGCTATCGCTCCAGCCACGGAGTTCGCTGACTGAACCGACGTAGTTTTGGAACCAATGACCATTCAGAGTGTCGCGTGTCCCAGCTTCGGTCGTGACATTGAAACTGTGCATGATCCCCGTGTAGAGAAGCGATTCCATAAAGGCTTGTTTCCAAAAGACATTATTGTTTGGCCGGGAAGACTCGAAAGGCGTCATCGAGTTCGCGGGTATCGGGCCGCGGTACAAATTACGGGGCAAATCCGGGGCTTTGTAGGCCGGTATGTCTTTAGGAGTTGGGAACGAAAGCGGTGCAGGCGCGCCGGAAGGAGCAGAAATAGCCGTGAAATTCTTTGGCGACACCACAACAATGGGAAGGTCTTCCGATGTCTCGCAGAGTCTCGCGTTCGAGTCCAAACCCGACTGGCCAGCTGCGGAAGTGTCTCCAAAGAGCAATCCTAACGCCCCATAGAAAACAACTTTTCGTAGAAAACGCTTTGTTCCCAAGCGTCCTGGGGTTTTCGTTTGCAAACTGTGCATACACCCAAAATGCTAGTAAGGCGGGGCCAAGCGGAAAACTAGTAAAACTATCAGCGGCGGCGGCACACTATCTTTCAATTGCTCCTTCGCGTCGTAGTTGGTCACGCTGATTGGCCTGATGTCGGGAATCGGCCATAAATGGCGCTGAAGTGAATCATTTTGGACACGGAGCCAATGCAAAGCCGGTTTTGCACTGACCCTTTAGGTCCAAAGAGCCACAAAGCTGTTACTTCTACCAGTGTTCCCCTCATCGAGGCTCTCTTATCTTCGCCGAAGCTAAGCTAGGCATGCAAACAGTGCGCACTAACACTATCTCGCTAGACGACCTGTCCGTTTCTGACAGTTATCGCATGGCGGATAACTCTTGGCAGGGGCCTTTTTGCCAGGAGGAATCGGAGTGACTGCGACCATTGCTCAGATGAAACCGGTTGTTAAGCCGCGAGCCTGTGTGACCTAACTGGCTGGCCCGACAATGCGAGCTTTCGAAATTTGCTGGCCTGGAGCTGGCAGAAGATAACGAGCGATACCTCATTGGCCATCTTAGCGATAGTTCTGCAACCCGGCCAAGCGCCCGAACGAGTCCAGACAGAACGGTGTTTCTGACCAGTTCTAGAAAAAAAGGGTTCGGCATGAAATTCCGAGGCTTTGACGTCTGCAAGCGTTCGTGCTGTCTAAGGGCTTTCCTTTTGTTGAGCGTCGGACTCTTGCCGTCTTGGGAATGTTCAGCTCTTGCTCAGCAGTCTGCTGTGGCCCAGACACCGCAACCTTCTCGACCCAAGTCAACAGAAACGGGAATAGCCGCTGGTGAGCAACCGCCAGGCCAGGAACTGGTTGGGACCATCAGCGGAACGATTGTGGATGGAACGGAAGCACCCATCTCAGAAGCCCACATCAAACTGTCGCGCGAGGGGCACCCTGATCAAGACGTTGTCTCAGACGATGGCGGACAATTCTCCTTTAACAATGTAACCTCCGGGCCGTTCCAGCTGACGATCAGTTACGCGGGCTTCACACCGACCACATACTCGGGGACCGTGAGTTCGGGAGGCAGCTATATTGTTCCGCCGATTGTACTCATCGTGGCTACCAAGGTGACAGATGTGTGGGTATCCATGTCGCAGGAAGAGATCGCGGAGGCGGAGATTAAGGACCAAGAAAAGCAGCGTATATTCGGTGCCCTTCCAAATTTCTATGTCACCTATGATCCTGCCGCACCTCCACTTACGTCGAAGCAAAAGTTCAAGCTCGCGTGGAAGGCCACGACCGATCCTATCAACATTGCTGTGGCCGCAGGTACGGCGGGAATGGAGCAGGCGCAAAATTCTTCTCCTGGATACGGGCAAGGTGCGCAGGGCTATGCCAAGCGATTCGGCGCCGCCTACGCGGACTCCGTCACAGGAACCTTCCTAGGTGCAGCCATACTTCCCTCACTCTTTAAACAAGATCCGCGGTATTTTTACAAAGGAACCGGGACTGTTCGTTCTCGGATGCTTTACGCACTCGCCGCTTCTGTGATCTGCAAAAGCGACAATGGACGCTGGCAGACGAATTACTCCGTTATCGTTGCTGGTTTCGTCTCCGCCGGAATCTCAAATCTATATTATGCACCGGCAGCGGATCGAGGCCGGCCGGCACTAACGGTGGAAAATGCCTTAATCGGAATTGGCTCATCTGCGGTGACAAATGTTTTACAGGAATTTCTATTTCGAAAGTTAACACCGCGTGCTCCGAACTACGCTTCAGCCAATCCCTGATACTCCCCTCTCCACTCCACGCGAAGTATCTGGGCTCGCCATACGCAATCCCATCGAGTCAGCTTCCAATTCTCTAAGCCGCAAGATGTCTATTCTGGCGACCTTCAGTTGTCCAGTCAGGTCCCGCAAAACGCGCGGGATTCCCACTTTTCGCACAGCTTCAACAACAACAACCTTGACGATCGTGATCACTTTCTGCAAAATGCAACCGCCAGCGTCGCTTCGCTCCTACTGATCACATCAACCCCGGCACGCTGATCACGATCAGTTCGGAATCCTGATCACCTTCATCGGAGTCCGCACTCGAGCATTTGCAACCGCTCCGCCATCTTCAGCAGCCGTCGGTACATGGGCTGGAGATCCTTGCACGCAGCGAGCGCGTCACATAATTGTTCCGGGGTGGCGCGTGAAGGTTCATCTCGAGCCAAGCGCCTTGCTTGGATATTCTGACTTGTTGGACCCATGCGCAAGACTATTTAGTCAAGCTCCAACGTTCCCGCCTGTTTGTTTTGACAGTTTCCCTAGAAGCGCGACAAGAATAGCGTCCAAGTGGTGCAGCCGTCACCTCTCGAGTCCTATAGGGCCCGTGGTGGTTCCGGTAAAACGGGCGCGATTCTGGAGAAACAGTGAAGCGCGAAGTGCCAGCGGTGGCTTTGTCGTTTTTCTTTGCTATTACCCTCATCTTTGTCTCTCTGGCTTTGCCCGGCTCACCTGTGTTGGTTGCTGCCCGACAATCTGCCACACCAGCCGACCAGGGAGATGCGAAATCCCAGCCCGACGATGTTAAGAAAAACACTTTAGGTATTCCTTTCAAGCCCTCGCAAGGCCTGCACATAGATGTGGACCTGGCTCTGGTAAATGTGGTCGTTACTGATCCCAACGATCGCTTGGTTAGTGGTCTCGATCCTGACAATTTCCGTGTTTTTGAGAACAACGTCGAGCAGGAAATCGCTACCTTTTCTTCCGAGGACGTCCCCATCTCAATCGGCGTGATCTTTGACTGCAGCGGCAGCATGAGCAACAAACTTGGCAAGGCTCGCGAGGCTGCGGTCCAGTTTCTCAAGACCGCCAACCCGCTAGACGAATTCTTTCTCGTCAGCTTTAACGAGCGCGCCGAACTGACCAGTGACTATACCAATAGCGCTCAGGATCTGCAGGGCCGTATGATACTCACTACGGCAAAGGGCCGCACTGCCCTCTTCGATGCTATTTACCTGGGGCTCAGCGAGATGCGGGGTGCGCACAACGCTAAACGTGCTTTGCTCATAATATCGGACGGTGGCGATAATCACAGCAGGTTCGGCGAAAGCGATATCAAACGACTGGTAAAAGAGGCTGATGCCCAACTCTATGCCATCGGCATTTTCGATTCGCTTGGATATCGGAGCCGCACCGAAGAAGAACTTAATGGCCCCTCGCTGTTGAGCGAAATCACCGAGATGACGGGCGGGCGGGTTTTCGCTGCTGAGAATCTCGGCGAGTTGCCGGACATCGCGGCGAAAATCGGCATTGAGCTTAGAAATCAATATGTCCTGGGGTATCGCCCAAGCAACAAGGCACACGATGGGCGCTGGAGAAAAATCAAGATCAAGCTCCGTGCTCCCAGAGGGCTTCCACCGTTAAGCGTTCATTCAAAGACAGGCTACTACGCCCCCAGCCATTAACGTCGTGCTTCAACTTTCCGCACTGAACCGGAAGAGGCTCGCTTGGCACCGACATGCGTGGGGCGATTGCGGAATTCCTGAGATGTACTCGCTTCCACGAACGTCCGGAGTCCTTCCCGGCGAGCTGATGCTGCCATCCATAAGAAGCAACCGCTCCATGCGAGGGAAAAGAAATCAAGACGCTTCGCGACTAGCGCGATCATCAGAGCGGGTGACAATCACCGAGCAGGATGGCTGTCGTCGGTGGATGAGGCCGGCAGAGCTCTAAGGCATCCGGAACATATCAGGTTCGGGAGATGTTAAGGCACTTGCGGCACGCCTCTTGGCATTGTCGCCGCCTTGCCCCGCGGTGCTTGGCAGCGGAATTCGCGTTCGAATTCGCGTGCCGTGCGATACCTCGGATTCGATCGAAAGGTGGCCCCCCACCAGTCGCAGGCGCTCACGCATGCTTATTAAGGCGAGACCCACGTCTGCCTTTGCAAACCCAGTGTCAAACCCTGCTCCGGCGTCCGAGATGCAGAGATCGATTTGCTCGTCATGACGAGTCAGTTCTACGCGAACCTCCGCCGCCCCGCTGTGCTTTACAACGTTTCTCAGCGCTTCCTGCACGACTCGAAACAGACAGAGACTTATGTCCTTCGGAACCCGCTCAGGAACCTCTTGATGAACAAATTGCACTCGCAGGTTGTGCTGCAATGAGAATTCTTTGCAGAAACTCCGCAGTGTGGTCACTAGCCCCAGTGTGTCTAGCCTTGACGGATGAAGCTGGCGGGAGATGTCATGGAGTTCAGACGAACATTCTGATGTCAGTTCCGCAATGTTGTTTAATTCATGTCGTGGCTTGGACGAAAGCTCAGCCGTGTCCTGCTTCAATCGCTCGACGTTAATCTGGAGAAGTGCCATCCGCTGCCCCAGATCGTCGTGTAATTCTCGAGCAATGCGCGCGCGCTCTTCTTCCTGGGCATGGATCAGCCTGCCGCTCAATTCGGAAAGCTCTCGTTCCGCACACGCCCGCGCCGTAACGTCCGCCACCATCCCTATCAATCGCAGCATCTTGCCTCGCTCATCAAACTGCGCACGGGTGTGGCGCTCTACGCAGCTTACAGTACCGTCCGCACGCAGCACGCGATAAGTGATTTGAAGATGGGGCCTCTCAGGACGAAGCTCGGCAATCGCGTACTTAAGCCTTCCTAGATCCTCAGGGTGGACCTTGGCGAATATTTCCTCACCAGTAATGCGCACTCCCGGCTCTATGTCGAGAATCTCCGCGCTCCCTGCCGTGTGAACCACAACATCGGTGGCGACGTCCCATTCATAGGCAAACATTTTTCCGGCCCGACTTGCCAGACGAAACCGCTCTTCAGTCTTTCTCAGTGCCTCCACATCCCTTTTGTGTTCTTCCACAACGCCTGCCAGAACCATGAAGGGGGTCGCAGTGCAAATTAGGAAAAGCTGTATCGAAGAAAGGCTGTTGAGTGGAACGGGGTCGAGGAAAGGTCCGCGGCCATGGACGGCACCCCAAATCGATAAAAAGGCAACAATGATCACCGCAGAGCTGATCCCAAACGATCCGAAGCGCAGCGCGGCCCACAGCAAAAATGGCACGAGAGAATAAAGCAATGCCGGCCAGTTGCTCCCGACGGAGGCTGTAAAGCTGAGGTAGCTGAGGAAGCCCAGCCCGGCGAACAGCATCGCCGCCTCAAGGTGGTAAGTACGTGATCTTCGCACCCAGGAACGCCCGTTACTGACCCAACTCAAGACGGCCGGAGTCAAAGTGAGGAACGCTAGCACTTCAGAAAAAAAAGAAATCCCCCAGCCATTCCAATAACCGCCGCCGATGCCAGGCGCGCTTAGGAATGCCGCCGCGAACGGAGCAAAGATCACGGCAAAACACAGATATTTGGCCAACGCCTCTACGCTATTTAGCTCGGGAATGTCTCCGAAGAAATACGTAAGACACAGTGCGGCGAGAAGGACTTGGACCGTATCGGCTGGAATGAACCAGGCAATCGAACGAAGGGGCACGCCAGCCTGCAAGTCGTACAGGGCAAACGATGCCAGGGCCACGGGGATGAGTATTGACCAAATCCTTCGCGGAACCAGCAACAAGACTGGCACCAAAGTGCGCAACCCGGCCAAAGGGGCCAGATCGTTTGAGGATGCGTGATCAAGGCCCCTTCCAGTTTTGGAGCGAGGTAAGACAGGGCGGCCACGAGGCACACAAACATCGCGGTGTGAAGCGGCGAAATCGATTTCCGGGTGTTCCACAATGGACGACTACGGCCGGTTTCCACGGCTTAACTCCCGATCTCGCGACCGGCGGCGGCCTGGGTGCACTGCGGGCGACACACCTGCCGTATTTACAACAGGAAGAGTACCTAGCCCCTATCTTAGCGGTAGTAATTATACTTCCATCGGAATCAGCAGGTCACTCCCGTTCCGCTTTGGCACGCCAAGAGCGCCCTTCATTCGAGGTTCTACACCGCTCTTCCACGATCGCTGTCGCGTAGACTCTTTTGCTGTGCCTCCGACTCATGGTTATCGGGCGACCAGCTTCGATCTGTTGCCAATGGCGAGCGGAGAAGCCGAAGGCAATCATATCCTCTTGGACGTAGCCGCGCCTCTTGCGGAGCTCCTTGACCCGCTGGACGAGCGTTGAAGAACTTTGCGCGATCTACCACGCAACGACTTTTACTTTTGCCTGACCAGAAACACCACGAGCAGATTAGCCGCCTCTTTCCTTGGGCATTGGTACTAGCAGGGCTGGAGTTCAGAACTAAATCCAAGTGGACGAAAACGTCAGAGCTTTATCCGGCGAGCGTTCCCTAGGAACTAGAACGCCACTTGCAGTCGGAACCGGATACTTCGCGGACCGCTCGCCGGGCTGGCCGCGTTAAACGTACTGCTTCGCACGTTGACATACTGTGCGGGGTTGTTAGTGGCGAACGAGAAATTGTCCGTTATGTTTCCAGTTTGGATGATTGAATGCGTTCAGGAATTCGACATAAATAGTGAATCTCACCTTCTCGTAGATGGGTATCGATTTTAGAAGGGAAATGTCCGCGTTTGCATACATCGGCCCGGCCAGGAAAATGAACTGTCCCATTTGGCTAGGCGTGGTGACCGGCAAAATGGGTTGCGCGCCGTGATCCCAGCGCGGGTCCCAGCTTTCCCTCTGCGGGAGCCGGCCAACAGCGGAACAAGACGTACGCGAGCACAGTCCACAGGGCGACTCGCAACACGTTCTTCCCCACAAACGTCGGCCCAATGGGTGAAAAAGACCAATGCATTGTAGCGAGCGTGTGAGACCGCGGCGGGAACGACAGATTGCGAGCGCAACGTAAGCCAGGCCAGAACAAAGCTCAGCGCCACGCACATAAACATCCGAAACCCTAACTTAGCGAGCACTTCCTGATCAGTGAAACTTGAAAAAGAAAAGTCCGAGAAAAAATGAAACGCTGCCCAAATGACTCCGACAAGGAATATGCCGCGGTACAGCCCGTACCCATGAATGAATCGCGTTTGCAAGAAGCCGCGAAAAATCACTTCCTCGAAAAACGCACCAAAGATTAGAAGAAGTAGCAAAATATGGGGAACCTTAAAGTACGACCCGAATTGTGGCGGGCCAAGTCTGCCGAAGTCATGTGCCGCCCACTGCGCCCGCTCAAGTACGTATTGCCCTGAGGAAATGAAAACATCGATGCTAGTGGGAAACGCTACCGCAAGCAAAAACGACCTTAAGTCTGGCAGTCGGATTGAGCTTCGGACTGACTCTCTTCCATCCCTCCCCATAATGCACAGCGCGACTCCGAGAACTATTGCTTCCTCCGTGATCGGAGACAATCTCGAGAACCAATCACTTTGAACGAAAGAAAGGCAGTCGCGAGGTAAGGGAAAAGGAACCCCGACTATTAGCAAGCCGAGTAGGACACCAGGCAAAAACGCGAGGCTCACAAGAAACCATATCAGCAATTGTAGTCGTCGCCAGGATCCAGGAGCTTCTGGTTGCGAGGCAGGTCTTCCCGCCAAAAAGAGAGAGGCAGAGTAGCGATTCCAAAAGCGAGCCGTGAAGTGAAGATGGCAATGAGGAACAGCCCGATCAAACAGAACTGGAATCCTTGCGGCAGCTTCCACAAGAGCGTTTGCGCCCAATAGATTCGGTGAGCTATTACGCTGCCTGTGCTTTCGAGAACTGACCGGCTAGGCCCGCTGAAATAAGCTAAAAACCCGAAGGTCAAGCCAAGGCCCGCCATAGTCGGGAGGAAGATTAACCCTAAGATTCGGCAGACCGGATGATTACCAGGCCAGAAGCAAACGAAATAGCCTGCCGCTCCCGCAAAAATAATTGGAAGAACACCCACGGCGTTGAATGGCCCAGCGTCGGGCCACCATTTCGAGCCGTGTGCCACGACTAGGCATACAATGCCGGCAAGAAAAAGCAGCTGAAACGCGTCCGTTGGTACGACGGATCGTAGGAATTCGGCAACGCGTTTCAATAATGAACCTCGAACGTTGCCGAATTATGTCCTAGTTATTCCCGTTTTAACAATGCCTAAGCGAGCAAGCTCAAAAACTTACGTTGCCCGGCGAAGCGCGTTCCTTCGCGACCAGTCGCGGGTCTCTGTCCTCTTGCAGCCGCGCAAATTCTGCATGCCCGACCCGAACTCTTGCTGGCCACTCCGGAAATGCGATTTGAGCTACAGCCTCCGGACGCAGCCACACGCATTCCTTCGTTTTCTCGAGCGGTAAGTTCATCGCCTCGCCCTGTTTGGGCGACGCGCGGCACCTGTTTCAGGCGCAGTTTCTACTGCACCATGACATTCACTTGCACGGCATGAGTCGAGGTGCCCGAGGTGCCGGTGATGGTCAGCGCGACCGGTACCGGTCCCTTCGGAGCCCCCGGTGAACTGGCGCATCCCGCTGAGAACGCCAACAGGATCACCGCAGTGGCCATTCCCAGCCGCACTCGTAACGGCCGCATTTTCGGCACAAGCGCCAACAGCAGCAGCGCGAGGAACAGCGGAATCCATCGCCAGGCAGGCGGCGCGGGTACCGGCAAACGCGTCGGTGGAATCACGAACGCGTTGGTCGTCATGGACACTTGCGCCTGTTGGGGAGTTGCTCCGTCCGTAGCGGCGACCGAAGCCGGGGATACCGTGCAAGTGGAGCCCATGAGCGCTCCCGCGCACGCGAGGCCGACAGGCGACTTGAATCCTCCGATCGGCGTCATGGTGACCGTAAACGTGAGGGTATTTCCGGCTTTCACGTTCTCGGTTGCGGCTGGCCCTGTCAATCCAAAGTCAGGCGCCGCCGTGCCGTTTCCGCTGAGCGTCATGATCTGCGGACTGCCGCCGGCATTGTCGGTAACCGACAGCGTTCCGGTCCGCGCACCGGAGGCCGTCGGCGTAAAGGTCACGTTGATGGTGCAATTTGCGCCAGCGGCCAAAGTCGCCGGGCTCGTGGGGCAGGCACTTGCACCAGTACTCGTTGCGGCAAAATCGCCGGAAGCCGCAAACGAGTTGATCGTCAAAGCGGCCGTGCCGGTGTTTGTCAGCGTTACCGTCATCGGTGCGCTGGTGGTCGCGAGCGGCTGGTTACCAAAGTCTAGACTCGTGGGAGCCAATCCCACGCCGGGAGCCGTGCCGTTTCCGCTGAGCGTCATGATCTGCGGACTGCCGCCGGCATTGTCGGCGAGCGACAGCGTTCCGGTCCGCGCACCCGAGGCCGTCGGCGTAAAGGTCACGTTGATGGTGCAATTTGCGCCAGCGGCCAAAGTCGCCGGGCTCGTGGGGCAGGCACTTGCACCGGTGCTCGTTGCGGCAAAATCGCCGGAAGCCGCAAACGAGTTGATCGTCAAAGCGGCCGTGCCGGTGTTTGTCAGCGTTACCGTCATCGGTGTGCTGGTGGTCGCGAGCGGCTGGTTGCCAAAGCCTAGACTCGTGGGAGCCAATCCCACGCCGGGAGCCGTGCCGTTTCCGCTGAGCGTCATGATCTGCGGACTGCCGCCGGCATCGTCGGCAAGCGACAGCGTTCCGGTCCGCGCACCCAAGGCCGTCGGCGTAAAGGTCACGTTGATGGTGCAAGTTCCACCGGCGGCCAAAGTCGCCGGGCTCGTGGGGCAGGCACTTGCACCGGTGCTCGTTGCGGCAAAATCGCCGGAAGGCGCAAACGAGTTGATCGTCAAAGCGGCCGTGCCGGTATTTGTCAGCGTTACCGTCATCGCTGTGCTGGTGGTCGCGAGCAGCTGGTTACCAAAGCCTAGACTCGTTGGAGCCAATCCCACGGCGGGAGCCGTGCCGTTTCCGCTGAGCGTCATGATCTGCGGACTGCCGCCGGCATTGTCGGCAAGCGACAGCGTTCCGGTCCGCGCACCCGAGGCCGTCGGCGTAAAGGTCACGTTGATGGTGCAATTTGCGCCAGCGGCCAAAGTCGCCGGGCTCGTGGGGCAGGCACTTGCACCAGTACTCGTTGCGGCAAAATCGCTGGAAGCCGCAAACGAGTTGATCGTCAAAGCGGCCGCGCCGGTGTTTGTCAGCGTTACCGTCATCGGTGCGCTGGTGGTCGCGAGCAGCTGGTTACCAAA
>WNFW01000058.1_pt1 | contig 118821 bp, 117 predicted proteins | sample 5400131 | NCBI WGS metagenome assembly WNFW01 (sample SAMN13153362, study PRJNA577476) | soil metagenome | isolation source: 20 cm soil or saprolite under grassland replicate 1 | place: USA:California | collected 2016-06-15
CGGTGAGTGTGCGGCGCTGATGATCGGGAATGCCGGAGGTGACGATGCGCGTTGATCTGACCGGGCGTGTGGCCCTCGTGACCGGCGCGTCGCGAGGCATCGGGCGCGCGATCGCCGAGGCCCTGGCGCGCGCCGGCGCGACGGTCTGCGTCAACTATCGGCAGCAGCACGATCGCGCCAAGGAGGCGCTCCAGTCCATCGAAGCCTCCGGCGGGCACGCGTTCGTCCACCAGGCCGATGTCAGCGACCGCGAGGCGGTCACGGCGCTGATCGCGGCCGTCGTCGAGCGGGCCGGGGGCCTGGACATTCTCGTGAACAACGCGGGGATCAGCCGGGAGGGCTTGTTCCTCGAGATGTCCGACGAGGAGTGGACCTCGGTGCTCGGCACGAACCTCGACGGTGTCTACCACTGCGCGCGGCTCGCCGCGCGCCAGATGCTCGGCCGCGGATGGGGGCGGATCATCAACGTGAGCTCGGCGCTGGCCGCGCGCGCCGGCCGCGGCCAGGTGAACTACGCGGCGTCGAAGGGGGGCGTGAACGCGCTCACGCGCGCGCTCGCCAACGAGCTGGCCGGCCACGGCGTAACCGTCAACGCGATCGCGCCGGGGCTGATCGACACCGACATGAGCCGCCCCTTCATCGGCCTCGCGGCGAAGAAAATCCGGGAGTGGATCCCGATGCGGCGCGTCGGCCGACCCGAGGAGGTGGCGGCGCTCGCGGTGTTCCTCGCCTCGGACGCGGCGAGCTACATCACGGGCCAGGTCATCGCGGTCGACGGCGGTATCGGGTAAGGAGGGTCGGAGGGCCCATGGAGCCAGACACCACCAAGATTTGGACACGCGCGGAGGTGCGCGTGACCGTCGGAAAGCTCATCGTCGAGTCGCTCGGCGTGGACGAGGCCACGGTGACCGACGACGCCGCGCTCGTTTCCGAGCTGGGCGCCGAGTCGCTCGACTTTCTCGACCTGAGCTTCAAGTGCCAGCAGACGTTCGGCGTCGACCTGCCCGTGCGCCTGATCCAGGACCGCCGGATCGCGTGGCGCGACCTCAGCGTGCTGGCGACCGTGATCGAGGTGCGGTACGGAGTGGCCGTGCCCGCCGAGGAGCTGCGGACCGTGGCGCCCGCGACGGTCGGCGCGATTCTCGCCCATCTCGCCGCCAAGCACGGCGCGAGTATCGCCGCCGGCGACGAGGAGGAAGTGGCGCGGGCGCTGGCCCAGCGGATGCTCGCCGACCTCGAGGGGACTCCGCTCGATCTCTCGGACCTGACCGTAGAGCGCTTCGCAGGCTATCTCAAGGAGGACCTCCACGGGCCCGCGGCGATCGAGGCCGTGATGAGCCGGTTCACCGTTCGCGCCGTGAGCGACTACATCGTGGGGCGGCTCGCCGCCGCGTCGCGCCTCGCCCCGGGGGCCTGAGCGGCCGCGACGCCGGCGGCGGCGACCGAGGAGCGGCCGAGCCACATGCGCTTCGTGTTTGTTGACCGCATCATCGCCGTGGTACCGGGCCGGAGCATCGAGACGCGCCGGAACGTGAGCGCGACCGAGGACGTCTTCACCGACCACTTCCCCGGCTGCCCGATCCTGCCGGGGGCGCTCATCGTCGAAGCGTTCGGCCAGGCCGCGGAGCTCCTCATCGGGATGAGTCACGACTGGAAGAAAGTGGGCCGGTTGGCCGGGTTGTCGCGCGTCGGGTTCCGTCACTTCGTGCGCCCGGGCGACCAGCTCCGGCTCCGCGCCGAGCGGCGCGGGTCGGCGGACGCCTGGGTGCTGGCGGCGACGGCGGACGTGGACGGCCGCCGCGTGGCGACGGGGACGCTCGAGTACGCGCTCGAGGAGGCGCGTCCTGGGAGCGACGCGGCGGCGCGGGCGGCGCGGCTCGGCGCGCTCGCGCGGGAGCTCCAGCCGTCGCCGCTCGAGCTCGCCCTTCGGGGGATCACCCTTTGAGCGGGAAGCTCCAGCGCCGCGAGGTGCTGGTGACGGGCGGCGGGCGGGGAATCGGGCGCGCCATCGCGCTCCGCTTCGCGGAGGCCGGCGCGCGCGTCTTCGTGAACTTCTTCGTCAATCGCGAGGCGGCGGAAAAGACGGCGCACGACATCGAGCTGCGCGGCGGCTCGGCTCACCTGGTTCAAGCGGACCTGAAGGAGCCCACGGAGATCAAGCGCCTGATCGCGGAAGTCGGGCGCGTCGCCGGGCGCCTCGACGTCCTCGTGAGCAACGCCGCCTCGGGCGTGCTCAAGGACGGTCTCGAGCTGTCGGCGAAGCAGTGGGACTGGGTCCTCTCGACCAACGCGCGCCCGCTCCTGCTCCTCGGCCAGGACGCCGTGCGGCTCATGACGGCCGGCGGGCGGATCGTCGCCCTGTCGAGCCTCGGAAGCCAGCGCGTGATCCCCGGGTACGCGGCGATCGGCGTCTCGAAGGCCGCGCTCGAGTCGCTCACCCGGTATCTCGCCGTCGAATGCGGGGCGAAGGGGATCACCGTCAACGCGGTCTCGGCCGGCGCCGTCGAGACCGACGTCTGGCACATGATCCCCGAGGGCCAGCGGGCGCTCGAAGCGATCCGCGCGCGGACGCCGGGACACGCGCTCGTGACTCCCGAGGCGATCGCCGACATCGTGTTCTTCCTGGCGAGCCCGGCGGCGCAGGCGATCCAGGGACAGGTCTTGACGGTGGACGGTGGCTACTCACTGCTCGCCTAGCGCCGCCGGCCGCCGCGTCGTCGTGACGGGGCTCGGGGTCGTCACGCCGATCGGGTTCGACCTCGACTCGTTCTGGAAGGCCGCGCTCGCGGGGACATCGGGCGTTCGGCGCATCAGCCACTTCGATCCCGCGGGGCTGCCCACCCAGGTCGCCGCGGCACTGGCGGACCCCGCGCTGATCGAAGAGTTCCGCGCCGAGGCCGAGCTGGACGCCTGGGAGCCGCGCGGGACGGTCGTGGGCGTGCGGGCGGCCGGCGGCGCCGTGGCCGCCGCCGGCGCGCGTCCCGCCCTCGGGTCGCCGCGGGCGGGGGTGTTCGTCGGCACGAGCGGCGAGCGGCACGATCTGCGCGAGCTGGGCGCGATCGCGTACGCGAGCCGATCGGCGGAGGGGCGGGTGACGCCGTCGGGGTTCGTGACGGAGTTCGCGCGTCGGGTTGGCCGTGACCGTTCGTTTCGCGGGTGCCCCCAGTACCTCGCGTCGCGGCTCGCCGGCCTCTTCGGCATCGAGGGCCCGACCGCGACGATCCAGACCGCGTGCACCTCGTCCGCGCAGGCGATCGGGGAGGCGTACCGCGCGATCCGCCGCTCCACCGTCGACCTGGCGCTCGCGGGTGGCGCCGAGTGCATCGTGTCGCCCCTCGAGGTCCAGCTGTTCTGCCTGCTGGGTGTCATGTCCCGCCAGAACGCGTCGCCCGAGACGGCGAGCCGGCCGTTCGACGCGCGCCGCGATGGGTTCGTGATGGGGGAGGGGGCCGGCTTTCTCGTCCTCGAGGAGGCGGAACATGCGCGGCGGCGCGGCGCGGAGGTCCTTGCCGAGGTCGCCGGCTACGGGACGACGTGCGACGCGTACCGCATCACCGACGAGGCGCCCGACGGCCGCGGGGCGATCGGGGCGATGCGCGCGGCGCTCGCCGACGCCGGCCTCGGGCCCGGGGACGTCGACTACGTGAACGCGCATGGCACCTCCACGCCGATGAACGACCGCGTCGAGACCACGGCGATCAAGGCCGTCTTCGGGCCGCACGCCCGGCGGCTCCGCGTGAGCTCGACCAAGTCCATGATCGGCCACACGATCTCCGCCGCCGGCGCGATCGAGCTCGCGGCGACGGTCCTCGCCGTGCGCGATCAGATCGCGCCGCCGACGATCAACTACCGCGTGCCCGACCCCGAGTGCGACCTGCACTACGTGCCGAACGCGCCGCGCACCACCAGGATCCGGGCGGCCATCTCCAACTCGTTCGGCTTCGGCGGCCACAACGATTGCCTGCTCGTGCGCGAGGTGCCACGGTGAGCGCCGAGGCCCGGCCCCTGCTCTCGGTCGTCGTCCCGGTCTTCGACGAGGTGCGAAGCCTCGGCGACCTCCACGATCGCCTGACCCGGACGCTCAAGGAGCTCGGGCAGCCGCACGAGATCATCTTCGTGGACGACGGGAGCCGCGACGGCTCGCCCGACGTCCTGCGCGCGCTCCACGCCCAGGACCGCGCGGTGCGCGTGATCCGGTTCAACCGGAACTACGGGCAGCACGCCGCGGTGTTCGCCGGGATGGAACGGGCGCGGGGGGACGTCGTCGTCACGCTCGACGCCGACCTCCAGAACCCGCCCGAGGCGATCGGGCACCTGCTCGCGGCGCTCACGGACGGCGTGGACGTGGTCGGCGGGCGGCGCGTGAGCCGCCACGATCCGTGGCTCCGTCGTCTCGCCTCCTGGGCCGTGAACCGCCTGAGCTCGGCCGTCGTCGGCGTCCGGATGCGTGACTACGGCTGCATGCTGCGCGCCTACCGCCGCCCCGTCGTGGACCAAATCGTGGCCTGCCACGGCGTGTCGCAGTTCATCCCGGCGCTCGCGAACACCTTCGCGAGGTCGGTCGCCGAGGTTCCGGTCGAACACGGGCCGCGCGAGCATGGGCGCTCGCGCTACGGCCTCTTGCGCCTGCTCCGACTGAACTTCGATCTCCTGACGGGCTTCTCGCTGCTCCCGATCCAGGTCGTCAGTCTCACCGGGATCCTCGTGTCCGTGCTGGGGCTCGGCTTCGCGGTCTTCCTCGGGCTCAGGCGTCTCCTGGTGGGGCCCGAGGTCGAGGGCGTGTTCACGCTCTTCGCGATCCTCTTCTTCTTCGTGGGCCTTCAGATCCTGGCCCTCGGGCTGATCGGCGAGTACGTGGGACGGATCTACCAGGAGGTCCGGCGGCGGCCGCGCTACGTCGTCAGCGAGGTGCTCGAGTGACCCGGGCGCGCTGGGCGGTCTTCGCCTACCACACCTTCGGCGCGCGCGCGCTCGAGGCGCTGCTCGCGCGGGAGGAGCCGGTGGTCGCCGTCGTGACGCATCCCGATGACCCCGACGAAGGCGACTGGTTCGAGTCGGTCGCCGAGCTCGCGCGCGTTCACCGCCTGCCCCTCTTCACCGCGCCGTCGCCTGAGCTGCCGGTGATCGTCGAGACGCTGCGCGCCGAGGCACCCGACGTCCTGCTGTCGGTGTGGTACCGCCGGCTCCTCGGGCCCGACCTCCTGGCGCTGCCGCGCATCGCCGCGCTCAACCTGCACGGCTCGCTCCTTCCCGCGTACCGCGGCCGGGCGCCCGTGAACTGGGTGCTGGTGAACGGCGAGCGGCAGACGGGCGTCACGCTCCACCACATGACGGCCGAGGCGGACGCCGGCGACATCGTCGCTCAGCAGGCGATGGACATCGAGCCCGATGACACCGCGCTCACGCTCTACAAGCGCATGGTCAAGGTCGGTGTCGAGCTGCTGCTCGACGCGTACCCCGCGGTGCTCGCCTCCACGGCGCCGCGGATCCCGCAGGACCACACCCGGGCGACGGTCTTTCCCCGGCGGCGTGCGGAGGACGGTCGCGTCGAGTGGACGTGGCCCGCGGCGCGGATCGCCGACATGATCCGCGCGGTCACCCACCCGTACCCGGGGGCGTTCGTCGGCGACGGGGCGAGTCGTCTCTTCCTGTGGTCCGGCGGCGCCGTGCCGCGGGTCGAGCACGGCGCTCCGCCGGGCACGCTCCTCGAGATCCTCCCCGGCCGGGGAATCGAGGTCGCGACGGGGGAGGGCACGCTGCGGCTGACGCATGTCCAGAGCGCGGGCGCCGCCGAGCAACCCGCCGACGCGTGGGCGCTCGGGCGGGGCCTGCGGCCGGGCATGCGCCTGACGAAGGAGCGCGTGAAAGTCGGTGTTCCGTCATGACCCACGCGACCGTCGCGTGGCGCGTGGACGTCGACACGCGGCGCGGGCTCGAGGAAGGCGTGGACCGCTTGCTTCCGCTCTTCCGGCGTGCGGGCATCCGGGCCTCGTTCTTCGTCACGATGGGACCGGACCGTTCGGGCGTGGCGATCCGCCGCGCGCTCCGGCCGGGCTTTCTCCTGAAGATGTGGCGCACGAATCCCTTCAAGCTCTACGGGCTCCGCACGCTCCTGTCCGGCACGCTGCTCCCGGCGCGGCCCGTCGGCGCCGGGTCGCCGGCGCTCCTCCGCCAGATCGCCGACGAGGGCCATGAGGTGGCGCCCCACGGCTGGGACCACGTGGGCTGGCAGGATCGGATCCATCGTCTGGCGCCGGCGGCGATTCGCGACGACCTGGCGCGAGCCGCGTGCGCGTTCGAGGCAATCTTCGGACAGGCGCCCCACGCGAGCGCGGCGCCGGGCTGGCGCACCTCGCCCGACGCGCTCGTGATCCAGGAGGAATGCGGCCTCCGCTACGCGAGCGACACGCGGGGGGAGGCGCCCTTCCGGCCGTGGGTGGCCGGCGGGCCGCTCGAGACTGTTCAGGTCCCGACCTCGATGCCCACGATGGACGAGCTCCTCGGTCGTGTCCGCGACCTTCCCGGAGCCCTCGTGGACGCGCTCCGGCCGGGCGTCAACGTGCTCACGCTCCACGCCGAGGTCGAGGGTGGAGCGCTGGCGCCCGCCCTCGAGCGCTTCGCCGGGCAGGCCCGGCGCGCCGGGGCGGCGTTCACGCGCCTCGACGAAATCGCGGCGGCCGCGCTCGCCGCCGGTGAGGACTTGCCCGTGGCGCCCGTGATCCGGGGCCGGGTGGGCGGACGCAACGGCTGGGTCTCGGCGCCGGGTCCCGCCTCGCGCTCGGACGTCGGGGTGGGTGACTGAACAGAAGGCCCGATGGAATGAATCGCGACAAGCGGAACGGAGCCGGAGCGCACCTCGTCTTAGGCCACCCACGCAAGATGCCGGCCCCGCGGCCTTGGGATGGAATGAGAAGCGACAAGCGGAACGGAGCCGGAGCGCACCTCGTCTCAGGCCACCCACGCAAGATGCCGGCCCCGCGGCTCTCGATACAGTGGATGCTCGGCGCGGTGTCGCTCATCGCAGCGACGCACGCCGCCGCGGCCGATCAGGCGCCGTTCCGCATCCAGAGCGGTGGCAACGAGCTCATCGTTGTGCGTGACGCGCCGGTCGCATACACGAGGCTCGCCGAGCTGGTGGCGGACCTCAGGCGATCGCGCGAGCCGCGTGCGGCGCCCATCCGCGTCGTGCGCGCTTCGCCGCGGGAGCTGATCGACTACGTCCTGTGCGTGACCCGCGACGGGACGCTCGTGCTCGGCGAGCAGATCCAGACGTTCGACCCCGGCGCGCGCCGGTATGTCTTCACGAAGGGGGAGATCGCGCGGAGCTACCGGCCGGTGGACACGCCCGAGGGCTGGCTCTGGCTCGTCGAGGTCGTGGTGAGCCGAGAGATGCGGCTCACCCTCGAGCTCCGCGCGCTGGGGCCGTGGCCGCTCGATGGCGTCACGGTGACGACGGGTCACGTGCCATGAGGGGCGCCGTGCTCGGGGTGGTCTCGGTGAGCCTCGTCCTGGCGGGGTGCGGGCTTTTCCGGCAGAGACCTCTCACGGCTGAAGCGCCGCGGCCGCCGGCCCGAGAGGCCCAGGGCCCGGCCGCGCCGAGCAGGCCCACCGCGCCCGAGCCGCCGAAGCTTGCCGAGCAGCTCGCTCGCGTCGCCGGCGAGCTCTCGGAGCTCCAGAACGCTGTCGCCAAGCTGATGGCGTCCTCGCGCGAGCAGGAGGACCGGCTCGTCTACCTCCAGCGGCGCGTGGCCGAGCTCGAAGCGCAAAACCGTAGCGGCGTGCCGGCGGTGCCGCGCGGCTTCGCCCCGCAGGCGCCGACGGCGGCTCCCGCACCGCCGCAGCTCGGATCGGCGACGACGACGCCCGCAGCCGACCTCTACCGCGTGGGCGTCGAGAAGCTGCAGTCGAAGGAGCTCGATGCGGCCGCTCTGACCTTCTACGACCTCATCGGGACCTACCCAGACCACCCGCTCCGCGAGAGCGCGCAGTTCTTCGTCGCGGAAATCCTCTACCAGCAGAAGGACTATCACGGGGCGCTCACGGAGCTCGAGGCGCTCATCCGTGCGGTCCCCACAGGCGAGAAGGTGCCCGACGCGCTACTGAAGATCGGTCTCTGCCAGCAAAGTCTCGGCGACGGCGCGCTCGCCAAGCGGACGTGGCAGCGTCTCGTGCGGGATTACCCCAGCAGCGTCGCGGCGCGCCAGGCGCGGGTCCTGCTAAGAGGCTAGGCGCGGCCGACGGGAACGACGTCGGCGGGGTGGATCTCGACGACCGCGGCCTGGTTGATCAACGTGACGGCCAAGACCAGACGGGTGATGCGATCTTTCCGCAGTAATTTGCCGCGAACGCCGGCAAGCGGCCCACGAACGACCTCGACGTCCATCCCCTCCGTGAGGAACGGATGGGGGTCGTACTGGAGCGTGGTGGCCGCGAGCCGCTGAATCGCGTCGATCTCCGCGTCGGGAACGGGCTCGGGCTGGCCGCTGCACCCGACGAGGCCCGCGGCCCCGACGACGCTCAGGACGCGCAGCCGCTCGACAAGGGAAAAGCGGGCGAAGCAGTAGCCGGGGAAAAGTGGGAAGGCAATCTTCTTCCTGCGGTCCTTCCACCGGCTCCAGCGCTCGACGAGGGGCAGGAAGGTCTCGACTTCGCGCTTGACGAGCTGGTTGTGGACCGTCTTCTCGTGGCGGGAGCGCGTCCTCAAGACGTACCAGGCCGCCACGTTCGCTGACCCTTCGAGACTCTTAGGTTCTGTCACGGTGGTCAGAAACCGCTCAGCAGCGATTATAAGGCGTTCCGTCCAAGTCCGGCTCCACTATTCAACGGTGTTCTCGACCCTGCGGTTCCGCAGCGCGTGCAGGGGCTCCAATCCGAGGAGACGCGTCATGACGCGAAGACTGTGCGAGGCGGGCAAGCTGCTCCAGTGGCTTGGGGAAGTCCTGAGGCAGGCCAAGGCCGTCGACGTTGATGTCGTCGTCGTCGACACCCCGGATGCGCGGTCGTCGGTGCAGATCACGCTGCACGACGTCCCGGGCCCGCTAGCGGGGCTGGAGGTGGGTCCGCCGTCGGACGACTGAGCCCGCCCTAACCCCTTCGAATAACCCCTCTCGAGTCCCCTCGCGGCCCTGCGTCTTCGCCCCTGCGCTACAATCGCGCGCATGTGGCTCGCCCTGGCGCTGGCGGCGGCGCTGTTCCAGGTGCTCCGCAACACCGCCATGAAGCGCCTGGGGCACGCGCTCGACGAGTACATCAACGTCTGGGGACGCTTCACCTTCCTCCTGCCGTTCGCCCTCGCTGCGGCGCTCCTCACGAGCTGGCCCGTCCTCAAGCCGGGATTCGTCGCCTGGTGCGCGGCCTTCGGCGTCTGCCAGACGCTCTCGACGCTCGCCCTCTCCAAGGCGCTCAAGCTCGCGGAGATCTCGCTCGTCACCGCGCTCTGGAAGGTGAGCCTCCTGATCCTCCTCGGGATGGCGTGGGTGACGATCGGCGAGACGCCGAGCGCGCTCGGCATCGCGGGCGTGCTCCTCTCCGCGGCGGGCGTCTACCTCCTGAACGTGAGGCGCGCGCACGTCTCAGCCTGGGAGCCGCTCACGGTCCTCGTGCGGGACCGGGGCCAGCGCTACACGCTGCTCGCGGCGCTCTTCTACGCGCCGAGCGTGATCACGATCAAGAAGGCCATCCTCGCCTCGAGCACTGCGGCCGGGACGTTCGGCGCCTACCTGGCCGCGAGCCTCATCATGACGCCGCTCGCCCTCCGAACCTCCGCCCGCCACTTCCCGGCCGTCCCGCGCCATTTGAAGGAATTCGTGGCGCTCGGCCTTTTCGCCGCGCTCACCACCCTGAGCCAGGGTAAGGCGTACACGCTCACCCTCTCCTCGTACGTCGAGGCGGTCAAGCAGGTGGAGATCCTCTTCGCGATGGCGGTGGGCGTGCTCTTCTTCGGCGAGGCGCAGCGGGTGCGAGAGACGGCGCTCGGCGCCGTCGTGATGCTGGCGGGGATGGTGCTGCTCGCGCTGGCGCAGTAGGCGTATCCGATTCCCGGCGTTGACACGCCGTTCCCGCGGTCGCTAGAGTTCGGTATGGCCGATCGGACCATTCTCCTGACGTACCGCGACTATTGCGAGCTCCCGGACGACGGGCGGCGGTACGAGATCCACGACGGAGAGCTCTCCGTGACGCCTGCCCCGACCCCCCGCCACCAGCGCCTCGTGGGCGCCCTCTACAGAATTCTCCACGCTCACGTACGGAGCCACGGGCTGGGCGAGGTGTTCCTCTCGCCGCTCGACGTGATCCTGAGCGACATCGCCATCGTCCGGCCTGACGTGGTCTACCTCGAGCGCTCGCGGGCCGGCGCCGTGTCGAGCCGCGGGATCGAGGGTGCGGCGACCCTCGCCGTTGAGATCCTGTCCCCCTGGACCGCCGCCATCGACCGGCAGCGGAAGCGCCAGCTTTACGCGCGCTACGGGGTGCCCTTCTACTGGATCGTGGACCCAGACGCGCGATCGGTCGAGGCGCAGGCGCTCGGACCGCAGGGGTACGCGCAAGCCGGACGGCTGGCAGGCGAGGAACGTGCGGCGCTGCCGCCGCTCGGCGATCTGGTGCTGGACGCGGCGGCCCTCTGGCGCGAGGCTGCGGGGGAAGGCTAGTGCCGGTTCAATCATTTGCTTGGACCGGCCCGCGTGGACACGCGCTGGGGCGGCGTCGGAACTGGTTGGAGGCGCGCTAGACTTCGAGCCGCTTCCCGTACGTCGCGCGGACCTCGGTCTTGATGCCCCCGCGCACGTTGAAGTCCCCGGCCACCTCGACCCAACGGGGCTGGGCCGCCGCCACGAAGTCGTTCAGGATCCGATTCGTCACGTCCTCGTGGAATACCCCCTCGTTCCGGTATGACCAGATGTAGAGCTTGAGCGACTTGAGCTCGACCAGGTGCGCATCGGGCACGTAGCGGATGCGAATCGTCGCGAAGTCGGGCTGGCCGGTCCGGGGGCAGAGGCACGTGAACTCCGGCACGGTCATCGAGACCTCGTAGTCCCGGTCCGGGTGCGGGTTCGGCACGACCTCCAGCATCTTCGACGGCGCCCCGTGCATGCCCGGATTATAGCAGCGCGTGCTCAGTGGCTCGTGACCTCTCAGGCCCGCTTCGATGAGCTTGTGAGCCCGATGCCGACGGCGACCGCGACGCTCGCCAGGAGGAGGTCGAGCGTCAGGGGATCGCCGGCGACGAGAGCGGCCGCGACGACGCCGAAGATCGGCTGGGTGAGGAAGAAGGCCGCGAGCGCGCTCGGCCGGTAGCGGCGCAGGAGCCAGAGGTTCACGACGAAGTTGAAGCCCGCGATCAGGACGCCCTGATAGGCGAGAGAGGTCGCGAGGCGGGCGGTCCAGCGGGTCGGCGAGGGCTCGAAGACCAGCGAGACCCCGACGAAGACGACCGTGCCGATGAGCGCCTGGGAGAGGAGCAGCTTGACGAGATCGAAGCGCTGGACGGCGCGGGCGAGAAAGATGGTGCGCTCGGCAAGGATGAACGCCGAGACGATCATGATCGCGTCGCCGAGGAGCGTCGGCGCGCCGCGGCCGATCTGGTGGGCGAAGAGCAGGACGATGCCCGCGTAGGCCACGAGGACGCCGGCGAGCTTCCGAAGCGTCAGCCGGTCGCCCGGGATCAGGAAGTGGGCGAGGACGACCGTGTGGACGGCGTAGAGGTTCAGGAGGATCGCGGAGTGCGCCGCGCTCGTGAGCGAGGTGCCGACGTTCATGGAGCCGATCTGGAGGGTGAAGAGGAGACCGAGGAGGATGAGCGGCCGCCACTCGGCGCGTGCCATGCGGAGGCCGGCGAATCGTCCCGTCGTCCACGCCCAGAGCCCGATGACGACACCGCCCACGAGGAAGCGCATCCACGCCAGACGGATCGGTGGGGCGTCCTCGAGGCCCAGCTTGATCGCCACGGGATTCGCGCCCCAGAGAATCGAGACGAGCACGGCGACCACCGCGCCCTTCGCGTCGACGTTTCTGGTGGGATGGCTCAGAACATCTCTAAAGATACGACACCTGGCATAATCGATTCATGAAGATCGGCCTGATCGGACTCCCGAAAAGCGGCAAGACCACGCTGTTCAATCTGCTGACCGGCTCGGCCATCGCCACCGCGCGCTACGACACGGGCCGCGCGGAGCTCCACACGGGGGTCGCGCGCGTGCCCGACCCCCGCGTGGACCGGCTCAGCGCGCTCTTCAAGCCGAAGAAGACCACCTACGCGAGCTTCGAGGTCGTGGATCTCGCGGGCATCGCCAAAGGCGAGCGCGGCGGGCTCGAGACCAAGGAATTCAGGGACGCCGAAGCGCTCCTGCACGTGGTCCGCGCCTTCGCCGACGAGGTCGCGGGCCCGCCCGATCCGCGGCGCGACATCGTGGATCTCGAGACCGAGTTGATCCTGGCCGACCTCGAGGTGATCGAGCGGCGGCTCGAGCGGCTCGAAGCGTCGATCCGAAAGCAGCACAAGGAGGTCGAGGCGCGCGAGCAGGAGATCCTCCGGCGCCTCAAGTCGGCCCTCGAGGCGGAGACCCCCCTGCGCGCCGTGGCACTCTCGCGGGAGGAGGCCAAGGCGATCCGCGGGTTCACGTTCCTCTCGGAGAAGCCGATCCTCCACTGCCTCAACCTCGACGAGAAGGCGATCGGCGACGGTCCCGCGGTCGAGGCGAAGTACGGGCTCCGGGACATTGCCGGCCGGCCGCGGACCCGGATCGGCTGGGTGTCGGCCGTGATCGAGACCGAAGTCGCCCAGCTCGCCGGCCTGGAGCAGCAGGCATTCCTGGCCGATCTCGGCCTCAAGGAGCCTGCGATCCACCGGGTTCTAAGCGACTGTTATGCCTTGCTCGGCTTGGTCTCCTTCTTTACCGTGGGCGAGGACGAGGTTCGGGCCTGGCCGATCCCCGAGGGCACCCGGGCTCAAGACGCCGCGGGCGGGGTCCACTCCGATATTGCCCGCGGGTTCATCCGGGCCGAGGTCAACACCTACGACGACCTCGTGGCGGCGAGCGGGTCATTTGCAGACCTTCGAACCCGGGGCCAGCTTCGCCTCGAGGGCAAGGACTACGTCGTTCGGGATGGAGAGATCTGCCACTTCCGCTTCAACGTCGCGAAGTGAGGCGCCGGCCGCGACGTAAGGCGCCTCAGGGGGCGACGCCGGGAATCTTTTTGAGCGGCCCGCCGAGCGCTTGCACGACCGCGGCGACGTTCGCGTCCGGCGTGTTGTTCGGCAGAACGCAGCCCGGTCCCACGATCAGCCCGATCCCGCCCGTCTGAGCGATCGCGTCGAGCGCTTCCGCGCGCGCCTCGGCGGGGGTCCCGTCCCGCAGCGTCTTCCACTGGTCGAGCCCGCCGACGACGGCGCCGACGGTCTTGGCTCGGCCCTCCGCGAGGGTCGGCGGCGTGGCGCGGTCGTCCCAGTTCCAGGCGTGGCCGGGCAGGGCCGCCAGGCGGTCCCACATGAGCCGGTCGCCGTGGCAGTGGATGATCGTGAGGATCGACTTGCCGCGCACCGACTCGAGGACGCGGCGGTCGTAGGGCTCGCCGAAGCGCGCGTAGTCCTCGTCGGCGCTCACGCTCCGGCTCGCCGCCTGGATCGAGTAGAAGATGCCCGCGACGCCCTCGGCGAGGGCGAGCGCCGCGAATCGTATCACCGTCTCGGTGATCGCCTCGAGCGCGCCCGTGACCAGCGTGGGATGCTCGTGCAGGTCGTGCGTGAGGCGCGTGCCCGAGAGCTTCCGGGCGAGCGACAGGGGCGAGAAGAGCGTGGGCAGGACCGGAGCGTCTCCGATACGCCGGTCGAAGCCCATCCGCACGATCGTCTCGAGGTGCTCGACCCAGCCCGCCGCCGATCCCGCGTCGAGCGCGCGGATCGTCTTCCAGTCCTCGGGCGAACGGACGGCGCAGCGCGCGCAAGGCCGGTGGCCGTCGTCACGCAGCTCGTCGCCCTCGACGCATCCCCACGCCTCGACCGCATACCCGCTGCGCGGCGTGATCTTGAGGAAGTCCGAGCCGTAGCGCTCGTGGAACCGGAGCGTCGTCTGCGCGAGGCCGGCCGCGGACCGGTCCACCGACGGGAAGTGGCGCCACACGGCGTAGGGCACGCGATCGACCGGCTCGCGGTTGATCGCCGCCACGATGCGCTCGCGCCGGCCCATCTGTTTCACCGGTCATGACCTCGAGTCAGATAAATCACATCGTACTGCCCGAAGCCCGCCGGATAGCGCGCAGCGACGCGGCTCAGCGCCTGCGTGATCGCTCCGACGTCCCCTGCGAAGCTCGCCGGGCACAGGATGATGCCGGCGTGAGGTCGGTGATCCCGGACGGCTCGACGGCCGAGCTCGATGAAATGGCGGAGATCACGCGTGACGAGGCAACGTCCTTCGCTCGATGCGAACGCGAGTTGTACTTGATCGGGAGCGCCGACCATGCCGACGTCGTGAGCGCTGGTTGCGTCGAGGCCGCGCTCGTGAAGTGCCTGAGCGATCACTGGCGACAGATTCTCGTCGAGATAGAACGTCAAGCCCGGCGTACGAGGCCCGGGTATCGGACCTCGAGCGCTTCGAGCGTGAGCGCGTTCTCGGCAATAGCTTCGTCGATCTCCTGCGGATACTGCCGATAGTACAGCAACGCGGACTTGAGGCCGGCCGGCCCGACGTGCGGCAGAGCCTTGTGGAGCTTCTTCTCGTTGGCCTTCACAACCTGGTATCCCTGAATGACTTCCCACACGCCGAGCCCTGTCCCAGCGACTTTGGCCTCGCGGCCCAGGACCTCGTCGGCGAAGTAGATCCCGGGGCACTGGCGCATCCGCAAGGCCTCCTCGAGCAGGTCCTGCGTGACCTCGGCAAAGGAGCGGCGGGTGCGGCGCGCGATCCGCTCGATCTCCGTCCGCAGGCGGGGTCGGAGCCTCAGCGTCTTCGTCGGCGTGGCCATCTCGGGATCCTCCAAGCACACTGTAACACAGTGTGCTCCGATGACTGTCAGGACGCCCGGAGGATCCCGTCGCTCAGCACGGGCTCGCCGCGCTCGTTGACGGCCTCGAAGGCGATGACGTCGCCGGCGCGCCCCCGCCCGCGCACGGTGAAGGTCGACGGCACGGGAACCATGCCGGTCAGGCGCGCGGCGACGGAGGCGACGCGCGTCGGGTCGCCACCGAGGTCGTGGCGGATCACCCGCGACACGACGAGCGCCAGCGTCGCCGTTCCGTGCAGGATCAGCCCCGGGAGGCCGGCCGCCCGCGCGGCCGCGATGTCGGTGTGGATCGGGTTCCAGATCCGCGCGCACTCGGAATAGACGTGGGCGCCCTGCGACGACACCGAGACCGTCGAGCTCCAGCGGACTTCGTCACCGGACGGCGGCTCGACCCGTGCGAGGGGGGCGATGGCCGCGTCCGCGTTGCCGTCGGTGGAGACGCCGCGGAAGACCGAGCCGTAATCGGTCGTCGTGACGGGCCGACCGTTCCGGTCCACGGTCGAGTATCGGATGACGACGAGCGTCCCGGTCCGGCTCGCTCGGACCGAGAGGACCTGCCCGCGCGTCAGGAGCCGGTCCCCCGCCTCCGGCCGTCGGTGGATCACCAGGTGGTGCGTCGAGTGGACGCCGAGCGGCAGCAGCTCGGGCTTGATCGTCTTCGAGCGGAGCGTCAGCGCCACGCTCCACTCGTAGCACACGGGGAAGAGGGGGTGGGCGATGGGGCCGCCGGGCGCGGTCGTGTCGTAGTACCGCGGGTCCGTCTCGCCGAGCGCCGCGGCGTACGCCATGAGCCAGCGCGCGTCGATCGTCTGGCTCACCGCGCCGACCTCGAGGCCGACGACCTTGGTGGGGATCGTGCCTCTCATCGGGCGGGCGGGAAGTTCATGGCGTCCACGAAGATCTGCTCGAAGTCGGGGTGGGCGGCGAGCGAGACGTGCTCGATGCGCGCCGCGACGCTCTCGGCGCGCCGCCGCTCGGTCTCCGAGACGAGGCAGAGCTGCGCGCCGAGCGACGCCGCGTTGCCGACGTAGCGGATCTTCTCCTTGGGGAGCGGCGGAATCAGCCCGATGCGCAACGCGCTCGCGATCGAGACGTAGTTGCCGAAGCCTCCCGCCAGCATCAGCTCGGCGACCGTCGAATCCGGCACGCCGGCGACGTGCTGGAGCATCGCGACGCCGGACGCGATGGCGCCCTTGGCGAGCTGGACCTGACGCACGTCGTCCTGGGTGAGGACGATCTCCGCGCGCGCGCCGGCCTCGCCGGGCCGGAGGACGATCACCTGCCGCTCCTCGCCGCGGATGACGACTCGCTCGGCGAGCCTCGGGGGCAACGCGTCGCGCGCCTCGACCTGGATCAGCCCGGTCCAGTCGATCACGCCCGCGTCGAGCAGCCCGGCGATCAGGTCGATGAGCCCCGAGCCGCACACGCCGAGGGCGTCGGCCTCGCCGATCGTGTGCACGCGGATGTCGTCGTCCACCGTGACGCGGTCGATCGCGCCCAGGGCGCCGCGCATCCCGTGGCGGATCTGCGCGCCCTCGAGCGCGGGGCCCGCCGGGGCCGAGCATGCCCAGAGGCGGTCGCGGGAGCCCAGCAGCACCTCGCCGTTGGTCCCGATGTCCACCGCGATGCGAATCTCGGTGCTCTCATAGATGCGCGTGGCCAGGGCGACCGCGACGGCGTCGGCGCCGACGAAGCCGGCGACGAGCGGCAGCAGGCACACGCGCGCCTCGGGAGCGACCTTCAGGAACAGCTCCCGCGCGGGCAGGACGAGCGCGTGGCGCATCACGGGCGCGTACGGGGCGAGCCCGACGTACGAGGGGTCGATGCCGAGGAGGAGGTGGTGCATGCACGTGTTGCCGACGACGACGACCTTGTAGATCCACTTGGCCAGCACGCCCGACTGGCGGCAGATCTCCTCGATGTGCTGGTTGAGGAGCCCGACGATCCGCGTGTGAAGCTTGCGGAGGTTGCCCGGGTTGAACTGGGCGAAGGCGATCCGCGACATGAGGTCGCCGCCGAACACCGCTTGTGGATTCAGGCTCGAGACCGACGCGAGCTGTTCGCCCGAGTCGAGCTCGAGGAGCGTAGTGACAACGGTGGTCGTGCCGATGTCCACGGCGAGGCCGAACTTCATCCCCGCGGTGTCGCCGCGCTCGACGGCGAGCACGCGCTCGCTGCCGCCTCCGCCCGGAGCGGCGAACGTCGTGACGGTGACGCCCGTGGGGTCGTCGCGCAGCGCCGCCGGCAGGCCCTGGAGCACCGCGAGCCCGACGTCCGACGGGGTCACGCCCAGGGCGGCGGCGAGCTGCCCGAGGTCCGAGCTTTGATGGTGCTCCTCGCGGGGCAGGCTGACCTTCACGACCTGCTTGCGGACCCCGGAGTCGAGGGTGACGCGACCCAGTCCGACGACGCCCGGCCCGGGACCCAGAATCTGGAACGCGCGCTCTTCGAGGGGGGGCGCGACCTGGACGGTCACGGCTTCGCTCGGTAGACACTGGCAGGCGAGTCGGTAGCCCTCGCGGACGAGGTCGTCGCCGAGCTGGATCTCGTCCATGATCGTCGGCGGCGGCACCGTGCCGGCGACGAACTTCACGCGGCAGGACGTACACCGGCCACGGCCGCCACACGTGGCGGTGATCTCGATCCCGGCCGCGTGCGCCGTTTTCAAGATGGAGGTGGCGGGCGGGAGGGAGAGCGTCCGCTGGGCCGACGGGTCGCGAGGATCGGTCAGGATGGTCAGGGGGACGGCCATGCCCCCTCATTCTAGTGGTATGCTCCCGCCCATGGAAGTGAGCCTGGACGCCCTCAAGCGGGCCAGCCGACTCGCGGGGTTCGACTGGAGCGACGCCGAGCTCGAGGCGATCCGGCCGGCCGTGGCGCGCGCGCTCGATCTCCTGGCGCGTCTGGAGAGCCTGCCGCTCGCGAACGTGGAACCGACCACGCAGTACCGGGTGCTGTGAGATGCAGGACCTCGTGTGGCGCTCCATGGTGCAGCTCGGCCGGATGATCGCGACCAAAGAAGTCTCGCCGGTCGAGGTCGTGCGGGCCTTCCTCGAGCGTGTCACGGCGCTCGACGGCACGCTCAAGTCGTTCATCACGGTCGGCGCGGACGCGGCGCTCGCGGCGGCGCGCGGCGCGGAGGCCGAGCTCATGGCCGGGGGCCCGGCGGGGCCGCTCCACGGCGTGCCCTATGCGCCCAAGGACCTCTACAACACCAAGGGCGTGCGGACCACCGGCGGCTCGAAGATCCTCGCCGACTTCGTCCCCGCGGAGGACGCGACGGTCGTGAGCCGGCTCCGCGCCGCCGGGGCGATCGTGCTCGGCAAGCTCAACATGCACGAGTTCGCCTACGGGCCCGAGGGGCTGAACGCCCACTACGGCGACGCGAGGAACCCGTGGGACGCCCGCGCGCACCGCGTCGCGGGCGGCTCGTCCTCGGGCTCGGGCGTTGCGGTCGCGGCGGGGCTCGCGCCCGGAGCGCTCGGCTCGGACACGGGCGGCTCGATCCGCATCCCCGCCTCGCTCTGCGGGATCAGCGGCCTCAAGCCGACGTACGGGCGCGTGAGCCGGGCGGGCGTGCTGCCGCTCTCGTGGTCGATGGACCACGCCGGGCCGATGGCGCGGACGGCGGCCGACTGCGCGCTGATGCTCGGCGCGATGGCGGGCTACGACCCCGCCGATCCGACGACGAGCGTCCTGCCCGTGCCCGATTACATGGCGGCGCTCACGGGCGACGTGAAGGGGCTCCGCGTGGGGCTCCTGCGGGCCCACTTCACCGACGTGGCGGCCCCCGAGGTGCGTGACGCCGTGCTCGCGGCGGCGAAGACGCTCGAGCGCGCGGGCGCGGTGGTGGACGAGGTGAGCCTCGCGCACGTGGCCCATGTGGCCGCCGCCTCGTTCGCGATCGTCGCGACCGAGGCGCTGGCGTACCACGCCGAGTGGCTGCGGACGCGCGCGAGCGACTACCAGCCGGACGTCCGCGAGCGGCTCCGGATGGGCGCCTTCGTGAGCGGCGTGCACTACGTGCGTGCCCAGCAGGTGCGGCAGCTCGTCCGCCGGGAGGTGGACGCGGCGCTCGAGCGGCGCGACGTCCTCCTGGCGCCCGCGACGCCGATCCCGGCGCCCGTGCTGGGCGAGACGGAGACGGCGCTCGGCGACGGGCCCTCCGACGTGCGGTCGGCGCTCATCCGCCTCACCCGTCCCTTCAACTTCTCGGGCCATCCGGCGTGCTCCCTCGCGTGCGGGTTCACCACGAACGGCCTCCCGATCGGCATGCAGATCGTCGGGCGGCCCTTCGACGAGGCGACCGTGCTCCGCGTGGCCGACGCCTACCAGCGCTCCACGGACTGGCACACGCGGCGCCCGGTGCTCGCGTGAGCGACTGTGGGGAGCGGGCACGGCGAGGAGGCATAGCATCGTGGGCGGTCTGAGAGAGGAGCGTATGGATCCGGACGGTGTCAACGCGCGGTTGGCGGCGCTCGAAGGGCGCCTGGGTCGGCTCGAGGCGCGGCTCGCGGCACTCGGTGACACGCTCGGCCGCGGCGCGCCGAGCTTCACGGAGGCGAAGCAGGAGATCCAGGCGTGGGTGACCGACTACGTGTCGCTCCGCCTCCAGCAGCTCGTGCCCGAGACGTGCGAGCATCCCGAGCGGACCGCAGAAACCGTGGTCGCCGAAGGGCCGGTGCTCCCCGGCACGCGGATCCGCTGTACCGAGGAGGTCATCCACCGGCTGGGCCGGATCCCGATTCCGTTCGTGCGCCAGATGGTGACCCAGAAGGTCGCCGAGAGCGCGCGCGCCGAGAACGTCCTCCTCGTCGACGTGACCTTCTTCGAGCGCGCCGCCACCTTCTGACAGTGCAAGCTCTCGGGGGAGGATCTCCTGAGCTTCGACCACTGGAAGCAGCATGTGACGGGGGGGCCGCGGCTGTAGCCGGCGACGAGCCCGTCCCCCTCCCGATCGAGGACGCGCTCGACTTGCACGCGTTCGCGCCGCGCGACATCCCGTCCGTCGTCGCCGAGTACCTCGAGGCCGCGTACGCGCGCGGGTTCACGGAGGTGCGGCTCATCCACGGTCGCGGCGTCGGCGTCCAGCGCCGGATCGTGCGCTCGGTGCTCGCCGGCCACGCGCGGGTCGCCGGATTCACGGATGCGCCCGCCGACCGCGGAGGCTGGGGCGCCACGATCGTTCGTCTGAAGCGCTAGCCCCGCACGCGCCCGCTGGCTCCTCCCCGCGGGGATCGTTATCGCGACTTTCCGGACGAGCGCTAGTCGCGGTCGGCGCGCACCAGGATCATGCGGTCGGTGAACGAGGCGATCCGCTCGCCCGCGAGCTCGAAGTCGAACGCGGCGCGGCAGCGCTCGGGCGCCCGACGCACGAGCGCCTCGAGGTCACGCCGCGCCTCCGGGGTCATGCGCGTCCGCGCGGTCCATTCGTCCCAGAGGCGGACCTTCCGGACGACCCCCTCGTCCATCACCGTGAGCCCCGCGGCGCGCAGGAACGCTTTCCACTCCGACGCGCGGTAGGCTCGCACGTGCGAGGGATCGCGACGCCGTTCGACCTCGGTGATGAACGCGTTGGCGTCGGGGTCGTCGTGGCCCAGGATGTCCTGGAGGAGAAACGAGCCGCCAGGACGAAGGACCCGGTGGATCTGGCGGATCGCGGCGGCCACGTCGGCGAAGTGGTGTGGCGCGATCCGGCAGGTGACGACATCGAACGCGCCGTCGCGGAAGGGGAGCGCGGCGACGTCGCCCGCGGCGAACGCGACGTTGGTCGCGCCGCGGCTTCGGATGAAGTCTCGTCCGGCGCGGAGCATCGGCTCCGTCAGGTCGTAGGCGACGACCCGGGCCGCGACGGACGCGAACGCGAGCGCGGTGTGGCCGCCGCCCGTGGCGACGTCGAGCGCGCGCCCCGGGCGGCAGGCGCGGCCCCACGCGAGGAGGCGCTCGAGGTCGTCGCCTCCGGCGTGGCCGGCGCTCGTGACGTAGGCCGCGGCGCTCGGGCCGAACTGCGCCTGCACGCGGCGGGCGTGGGCGTCGCTCACCGCGTCTTCGCGCGCTCCGCGAGGTGGCGGAAGAGGAAGTCCGCGTCGAGAGGCGACAGGTCGAAGCGCCGCGCGGCGTCGTCCACGAGCTTGACGCGGTCGGCCGCGGGGTTGTCGCGCAGCTGGTCGTCGATCCACTTCACCGCCTGCTTGATCGGCGCTTCGCCTGCCGCCATCGAAAGCCTCCCCTCGGGTGACGTCTCGCCGGCCGGCGCCGGTGTTACTTGGCGCTGGTCTGCCGCTCGAACGTCGTCTTCCACTCCTTGTTGAGGTCCTCGACGCCCGGGATGTACTTGATCGTGGACCACGTCGCGCGCGCCGCGCCGCGCATCGCGTACATGAGCGTCTCGCTGATCTCGTCGTCCGTGGCGCCCGCTTGCTTCGCAGCCGCGAAGCGTCCGGGCACTCAGGACGTGCAGCCGGCGGCCGCCATCGCGGCGAGCGCCACCAGCTGCATCGTCTTGGGGTCGAGCGCGCCTTCCCGGTAGTAGAGGCCGGCGAACTCCTTCATCTGCGCCATCGGGCTCCTCCTTAAGGTCGTGGATTGGACCGCCAGAGCGATTATAGCGGACGCGCATTGGCCCGGTGGGGGTCAGGCCAATTGGCTCTTGACGGAGTCGTATTCATGGTAAAAATGGCTTGGTAGGTGACCACTGTGAACATCGCGCTCGACCGGGACAAGCCGATCCCGCTGGCGCGCCAGATCCAGGCGCACCTCGAGCGGCTCATCCGCGAGCGGCTGCTGGTCCCGGGGATAAAGCTCCCCGCGACCCGCGAGCTGGCGCACACGCTCGGGGTGAACCGGGGGACGGTCGCGGAGGCGTACGAGGAGCTGGTCGCCGCCGGCTGGGCACGCGCCCACGTCGGCCAGGGCACGTTCGTCGCGGAGCGCCTCGGACCGTCGGGCGCCTCGCTCGGCCCACCCGCGGATTCGGTGAGGCTCGCCGCGGGGGTCGATCGGCCGGTGGCGTCGCACGACCACTCCGGCCCGACGGGCCGTGCGACGACGGCGCCCACGACCCTCAACTGGTCGGGGCTCCTCTCGCGGAGCGCTCAGATCATCGCCGCCGAGGACGATCGGGCGCGTACGCTCGTGAGCACGGCGGCGTCGAACCCCGCGGTGATCTCGTTCGCCGGCGGCATGCCCGACAGCGGGCTCTTCCCGACCGACGCGTTCCGGCGGGTGCTGAACCAGGTCATCCGCGAGGAGGGCGCCGCGCTCCTCCAGTACTACCCGGCGGGCGGCTACCCGCCGCTCCGGCGCTACCTGTCGACCTATCTCTTGCGATTCGGCCTCGAGGCGCTTCCCGAGGAGATCTTGATCGTCAACGGCTCGCAGCAGGGCTTCGACGTGATCGCGCGCACGCTCGTCGACCCGGGCGACACCGTCGCGATCGAGCAGCCCACGTATCCGCGCGCGCTCCAGGTGTTCCGGTCTTTTGGCGCCCAGCTCGCGGCCGTGCCCTGGGACGCGGCGGGGCCGCGTGTGGAGGTCTTCGAGCGGCTGCTCGAGCGCCACGCGCCGAAGCTCCTGTACTGTCAGCCGAGCGCCCACAACCCGACCGGCCTCACGCTCCAGCCCGAGACCGGGCGACGACTGCTCGAGGTCGCCGTGCGCCACCAGGTGCCGATCGTCGAGGACGGCTTCGACGGCAGCCTCTACTATGGCGCGCGGCCGGCCGTGCCGCTCAAGGCGGGCGACACGCACGGCGTCGTGCTCTACATCGGCACCTTCTCCAAGATCCTCTTCCCGGGGCTGCGTCTCGGGTGGGTCGTCGGCGCGCCCCCGATCCTCGAGCGCCTCCAGGCGGCCAAGCAGCTCGCCGACCTGCACACGAGCGCACTCATCCAGGCGGCGGTCCACCGATTCTGCGAGCGCCGGCTCCTCGACCGCCACGCGGCGCGCGTGGCGCGCGAGTACGCGCGGCGGCGCGCCCTCCTGCTCGCGGCGCTCGGGCGCCGGATGCCGTCCGATGTGACGTGGACCGAGCCCCAGGGAGGCTTCTCGCTTCTCCTCACGCTGCCGGCCGGGCTCGACGCCACGGAGCTCCTCCCGGCGGCGATCGAGCGCGGTGTCGCGTTCACGCCGGGCGCGCCGTTCTTCATGGACGGCGCCGGCACGGGCACGCTGCGGCTGTCGTTCTCGTCCGTTGCGGCGGCGCGGATCGACGAGGGGACCCGCCGGCTCGCGGAAGCGATCAAGGCGGCGCGGGGCCGGCTCCGGGGTCGGAGCCGGCCCGAGCCCGCCGCCGTCCCAGTGGTGTAGATAGACAAAGGAGGCGCACACATGTCGGAGCTCGACGAACCGAGGATCGCGGACAAGAAGCACATCGGCCTCGCCGAGATGCTCAAGGGCGGGGTCATCATGGACGTGACGACGGCCGAGCAGGCGAAGATCGCCGAAGACGCCGGGGCGGCCTCGGTGATGGCGCTCGAGCGCGTGCCCGCCGACATCCGCCGAGACGGCGGCGTCGCGCGGATGGCCCCCGTGCAGAAGATCAAGGAGATCCAGAAGACGGTCTCGATCCCCGTGATGGCCAAGGCGCGGATCGGCCACTTCGTGGAGGCCCAGATCCTCGAGGCGCTCGCCGTGGACTTCATCGACGAGTCGGAGGTCCTCACGCCCGCGGACGAGCACTTCCACATCGACAAGTTTGCCTTCCACGTCCCGTTCGTCTGCGGCGCGCGCGACCTGGGCGAGGCGCTCCGGCGCATCGGCGAGGGCGCGGCGATGATCCGCACCAAGGGCGAGGCGGGTTCGGGCAACATCGTGGAGGCCGTGCGGCACATGCGCGCGCTGACCTCGGGAATCCGCCGCCTCACGACCCTCTCGCCCGAGGAGCTCATGACCGAGGCGAAGAACCTCGGCGCGCCGTACGAGCTGGTGCGGTGGGTGGCGCGGACCGGGAAGCTCCCCGTCCCCAATTTCTCGGCGGGCGGGATCGCGACGCCGGCCGATGCCGCGCTCATGATGCAGCTCGGCGCCGAGGCCGTCTTCGTGGGCTCCGGCATCTTCAAGTCGAGCGACCCGGCCAAGCGGGCCAGGGCGATCGTCCAGGCGACGACCCACTACAAGGACCCGGACGTGCTCGCGCGCGTGAGCGAGGCGCTCGGCGAGGCGATGGCCGGGATCGAGACGTCGAAGCTCGCCGACAAGGATCTGCTCCAGACCCGGGGCTGGTAGCGTGCGGATCGGAGTCCTCGCCCTCCAGGGTGACTTCGCGCTTCACGCGAAGGCGCTCGCCCGCTGCCGCTCTGCGGGCCGCGACCGTTCGACGGGCGAGGCGGCCCCCGCGATCGATGTCGAGGCGGTCCTGGTCCGAAAGCCCGAGGAGCTCTCGGGCGTGGGCGGGCTCATCATCCCGGGCGGCGAGTCCACCACGCTCCTCAAGCTCATGGACGAGTGGGAGTTCGTCCCGGCGATCGAGAAATTCCACGCGGCCGGCAAGCCCATCTTCGGCACGTGCGCGGGCCTCATCGTGCTGGCGCGCGAGGTCGACAACCCGCGCCAGTTCTCGCTGGGGCTCATCGACGTCACCGTGGAGCGTAACGCGTATGGCCGCCAGCGCGAGTCCTTCGAGGCGCCGGGCGCCGTGGTCCTCGACGGGCGGGCCGTGCCGGTCCGGATGGTCTTCATCCGGGCGCCGCGCATCCGCCGAGTCGGCGCCGGGGTCGAGTCGCTCGCCGAGCACGGCGGGGAAACGGTGATGGCGCGACAGGGGAGCGTGCTGGTCGCGACGTTCCACCCCGAGCTCACCGACGACACGACCGTCCACCGCTACTTCTGCGATCAGGTCCAGCACGTGACGGCGGCGGCATGATCTTCCACGACTACTACGCGACGGTCCCGGGGAACGAGATCGACCGGTTTGTCCAGAGTCAGGAGCTGGCGCGCCTGGTCACGGTGGGCGAAGACGGCACGCCCCACGTCGGGCTGTATCCGTTCGTCTACGATGGAAAGTCCGTGGATTTACATCTGGTTAGGGCCGATGAGCAGATCCAGGACTTGAAGGCCAGGCCGCGTTGTGTCGCCGAGGTGGACGAGCCGCTCGGCGTGATCCCGTCCTACTGGGTCCACCCGCAGTACGCGGGCTCCGCAACCGCCTATCACCGGACGGTCATCTTCGAGTGCCGGGCCAGCGTCGTCGAGGATCCTACCGCCGTCTCCGCCCAGCAGCAGAGGCTCCTCGCGCGCTATCAGCCCGAGGGCGGGTTCAAGCCGCTCGACCCGGCGGATCCGCTGTATCAAGGCGCGCTGGCCCAGCTTGCCGCGGTCAGGCTTGAGATCGTTCGCCGGCGCACCAAGTTCAAGCTTGGCCAGAACCGGACCGCGGAGGCGCGGCGGCGCGTCATCGAGGAGCTCCGGAAGCGCGGGCGGCCGAACGACCATCGGGCGGCCGACGCGCTCCAGTGGACGATCGACGTGCAGAGAGTCTGAGGAGGGTCAGATGAAAATCACGGCCAATGGCATCGGCGTCAGCTACACCGTGGACGGGCCCGCGGGAGCCCCCGTCGTCACCCTGAGCCACTCGCTCGCCACCACGTCCGCTATGTGGGAGCCTCAGGTGAAGGCGCTCACGACGCGCTACCGCGTGCTGCGCTATGACACGCGCGGCCACGGCGGGAGCGACGCCCCGGCCGGGGCCTACACGCTCGACCAGCTCGCCGAGGACGCGCGCCAGCTCCTCGCGGCGCTCGGCATCGCGCGCACCCACTGGGTGGGGCTCTCGATGGGCGGGATGATCGGCCAGACGCTCGCCCTCAAGGCGCCGGATCTCTTTGCGAGCCTCGTCCTCTGCGACACGTCGAGCCGCGTGCCGGCCGAGGCGCGTCCGCTGTGGGCCGAGCGGATCACCACGGCCGAGACGAAGGGGATGGAGCCGCTCGTCGAGGCGACGATCGGGCGGTGGTTCACGCAGCCGTTTCGCGAGGCGCGCGCCGACGTGGTGAACCCGGTGCGGGCGATGATCCGCGCCACGCCGCCCCGCGGATACGTGGGCTGCTGCCACGCGATCTCGCAGCTCGACCTGACCGATCGCCTGTCGGCGATCCGGATCCCGACCCTTGTCGTCGTGGGGGAGGAGGATCAGGGTACGCCCGTCGCGGCGTCCCGGACGATCCAGGAGCGGATCAAAGGCGCCGAGCTGGTCGTCCTTAAGTCCGCGGCACATTTGTCAAATCTCGAGCAGCCCGAGGCCTTCACGCGCGCCCTCACAGGGTTCCTCGCGAAAGTCGGTTGACGGGTTCTGGCCCCGGCGGTATTCTCTGGTCAGACCAGCTGACCGCCGAGCCAGCGGCGCATCGTCCGAGGAGGCGTGCATGGCAGCGCTGACCGTCGAGATCGTCTACCGTGGCATCTTCCAAAAGAACCTCGCGGCGCGCATCGCTCGCGGGATCGTCCTCTCGGCCCGGAAGTCGGGTCGCTGGGGCATCGCGTTCGGCCGCTACGGTGACAGCCCCCAGCGAAACGGCATTCCCGCCAAAGACTTCGCGATCGTCGCCGACACCAACGAAGAGCTCGAGCAGAACATGGCCCGTTACGAGCCCAAGCACGTGGACGTCACCATCTGCGTCGACGACACGCTCTCGAAGGGGGTCGAATCCTGGGCGTGGTACGGGCTGCAGCCCATCAACCGGCTGACGGTGCCGAACGGCACGGTCCTCATGACCTCGCTCCAGCCCGTCGACGGCCTGCTGAAGGACATCCACAAGAAGGACGCGCCGTACAAGCTCTCGCTCATCCGGGCGAAGGCGTCCTTCTCGGGGCTCTGGGTCTACAAGGAGGACCACACCGAGGTCCGCATCCTCGGGGCACTGGCCAAGATCGCGCCGGCGTTCCTCACGCTCGACGCCGTGTGTCAGGCGATCGCCGAGATGGAGTGGGGCTCGGACCTCAAAGCCGCCTCGGCCCGCAAGGCCTACGAGCGGCTCGAAACGCGTGAGGTGAAGATCACGGAGGGCAACTCCGAGATCCCGTACTCCTTCGAGATGCCGAAGTGGTGGGAGATGCGTGAGGGGGTGACGATCCCCGCGATTCCCGTCGGCAAGCCGAAGGAGGCGGGGAAGGGGTACGTGCCGGAGCGCAACCCGTATTTCAAGAAGTTCACCACCCGCACCATGCGCCCGGTCGTCAACTTCGACACCTGCGTGAAGTGCACGCTCTGCTGGATCCAGTGTCCGGACTCTTGCTTTGACGTCATGCCGGACGGCACCTACGACGCGAACATGGAGGCCTGCTGCGGCTGCGGCGTCTGCGAGGCGGTCTGCCCTGTCGAGAACTGCATCACGATGGTCAACGAATCGGTCTTCGAAGACAACGCGAGCCAGTGGGAGATGTGGCGGAAAGACAAGCCCGCCTACGCGGCCTGGCTTGGCGACAAGATCGGCGACAAGAAGGCCACCGTGCGCTCGCACGGCTTCCGCTTCCGCGGCCAGTATGAGCAGGAGCTCAAGGCCGACCTGGACGCGGGAGGGGTGGAGATCACCGCGGGCATCCCGGGCGAGAACGCGCAACACAAGACGGTCTAGGGGGACGACGGATATGGCGGTAGCGACGCGACCGGCTCCGGCAGCGGCGGCGGACAAGGAGCTCCTGATCTCGGGCAGCGAGGCGGTGGCGGAAGCCCTCGTCCTCGCCGACATCGATGTCGTCACGGCCTACCCGATTCGGCCGTACGACACCGTGATGCAGGCGATCGCCAAGAAGATCGCCAACGGCCAGCTCGTCGCCGAGTACATCGTCGCCGAGGGCGAGCACAGCCAGTTCGAGATCGTCAAGCACGCCTCCACCGTCGGCGCGCGCGTCTTCTGCGGGTCGTCGGGCGTGGGGTGGGCGTACGCGATGGAGTGCCTGGTCGTCACGCCGCCGCTCCGCGTGCCGATGATCGCGCTCGTGGGCAACCGGGCGCTCGACGACCCGGGCGCCTTCGGCGTCGAGCACAACGACGCCCTCTTCGTCCGCGACCTCGGGTGGCTCCTGTGCTGGATCGACACGTCGCAAGAGGCTCTCGACACGACCCTCATCGCGTACCGCGTGGCCGAGGACCGGCGCGTGTTCCTGCCGCTGGCCATCTCCGCCGACGGCGCGTTCCTCACGCACTCGCAGGCCCTCACGCTGGTCCCGCCGAAGGAGAAGGTCGACCGGTTCCTCCCGCGCTACAACCGCGGCGACCTGCAGCTCCACCCGGACAACCCGATCACCGTGGCCCCGCAGGCCAACGAGGACTGGGTCATCGAAATCCGACGTCAGAACAACGAGGCGATGACGCGCGCCTACACGGTCATCGAGGAGGCGTACGCGGAGTTCCGGCGGGTCTTCGGCCGCGGGCCCGAGAACCCGTGGTTCGAGGAGTACATGGCCGACGATGCCGAGATCATCCTGATCGGCATGGGCACGATCTCGCTGCCGATCAAGGTCGCCATCCGCGAGATGCGCGCGAAGGGCAAAAAGGTCGGGCTGGTGCGGTTGCGCTGGTTCCGGCCATTCCCGTGGGAGCAGCTCGTCAAGGCGCTCTCCAGGGCGCAGGCCGTCGGCGTCATCGACCGCGACTACTCGTTCGGGTCGCCGTTCGCGTCGGGCGTCGTGGCCAACGAGGTCCGCGCCGCCCTGTACAACGCCGACCGTCGGCCCCCGCTGCTCGCGTTCATCTGCGGCCTGGGCGGCCGCGAGGTGACGCTCGAGGACGTCTACAAGGCGACCGACATGTGCTACGGTGCGGCGAAGGCCGGGAAGTCCGACACGAAGACGCACTGGCTCGGCGTCCGCGAATAGGAGAGACCATGGCTGAGAGCACGACGTTCACCAACGCCACCCAGATCCTGGAGCCGTTCCGGGGCGTCAAGAAGGTCACGCTCGAGGAGTACTTCACCTCGGGCCATCGGACCTGCCAGGGGTGCGAGTCCGCTTTGGTCATGAAGCTCATGGTGAAGGCCTCCGGCCCGCGCACGATCGTGCTCGGCTCGACCGGGTGCATGTACGTCGCCAACACGACGTACTACACGACGCCGTGGGTCGTGCCGTGGATGCACACGCAGCTCGGCTCCTCGGGCTCGGCCGCGCTGGGGACGGCGGCGGGTCTCAAGGCGCTCATGCGGAAGGGCAAGATGAAGGCCGAGCCGATCAACGTGATCGCGTTCTGCGGCGACGGCGGCGGAGCCGACATGGGCGTGGGCGCGATCTCGGCGACCCTCACGCACCGGGAGTACAACTCCCTCATCCTGCTCTACGACAACGAGTCGTACGCCAACACCGACATCCAGCTCTCCGGCATGACGCCCTTCGGCGCCCACACGACCTTCAGTCCCCCGGGCAAGGCCAAGCGCATCATTCACACGCGGTGGAAGAAGAACATGGCGGGCATGATGGCGGCCGGGCATCCCGAGTGTCGCTACGTGGCCACCGTCTGCGCTTCCTACGCCGTGGAGATGATGAACAAGGTCCGCCGGGCGCTGACGATCGGCGGCCCGACGTTCATCCACTCGCTCGACCCGTGCCCGAAGGGCTGGGACTACGATCCCATGCTCTCGCACGAGCTCGGCGAGCTGGCGATCGAGACCGGCATCTTTCCACTGTACGAGGTCGAGGACGGCCACGTGAAGTACTACGGCAAGACCAAGGCGATCGTCGAGGGGCGGACGCGCAAGCCTGTGCGCGAGTACCTGCTCAAGCAGGGCCGCTTCGCCCACTTCGTCGAGGAGGACCTGGAGTATTTCCAGAAGAAGGTCGACGAGATGTGGGAGCAGTGGGAGATCCCGGCCGTCGTGCCGTTCCGCCGCCTGGACGCGACCAAGGCCGCGCTCGAGGTCAAATAGTCAACCGGATATCGCGCGTGACCGCTCGGTCCATCGTCTCGTAGAACCAGGGCCGGGCCCCGAAGGGGTCCGGTCCTTTTTTTCTGTCGCCGAGGGCCGGTTTCACCGCGAACGCTTCGGCGCGCACGCCGAAAGGAGTGGGCCATGGGCCTCACGACCGCTCTCGCTCTCGTCCTCGTGCTGGTGGCCGGGTCGCCGGCCGGTGCCGCCTGGGAGCCGGCGAAACCGATCGAGTTCGTCGTGCCCGCCGGGACTGGGGGCGGCGCGGACCAGATGGCGCGCCTGATCTCCGGCATTGCCGAGAAGCACAAGCTCTCACCTCGTCCGGTCATCGTCGTCAACAAGTCCGGCGGCGCCGGCGCCGAGGGATTCCTCGACGTCAAGGGGAAGAAGGGCGATGCCCACACGCTGATCATCACGCTCTCCAACCTCTTCACGACGCCACTCCACACCGGCATCCCGTTCAACTGGAAGGACCTGACGCCGATCGCGCGAATGGCGCTCGACCAGTTCATCCTTTGGGTGAACGCGGAGACGCCGTACAAGACGGCCAAGGAGTACCTCGCCGCGGTGAAAGAAAAGCCCACCAGCAAAAAGATGGGCGGCACGGGCTCGGCGCAGGAGGACCAGATCCTCACGATCCAGCTCGAGCAGGCGCTGGGCCTCAAGTTCATTTATGTGCCGTTCAAGGGGGGCGGCGAGGTGTGCGTGAACCTGGTCGGCAATCACGTGGACTCGACCGTGAACAACCCGATCGAGTGTGCGAGCCACTGGAGAGCGGGACGGGTCCGCCCGCTGGCCGTCTTCGACACGGCGCGTATCCCCGTCGCCGAGTGGAAGGACATCCCGACGGTCAAGGAGGCGCTCGGCGTCGACGTGTATTACCAGATGCTGCGCGGGATTTTCGGGCCGCCGAGCATGCCGAAGGACGCCGTGGACTGGTACGTCGGATTTCTCAAGAAGGTCTACGACACGCCGGACTTCCAGAAATACCTCAGCGACGGGGCGCTGAAGCCATCGTTCGCCTCGGGGGCCGAGTACGTGAAGTGGGTGGAGGAGAACGAGCAGCTCCACAAGGACCTGATGGCCAAGGGGGGACTGCTGAAGAAGTAGCGCTCACGCCATGCGCGTCGCCGACATCGTTACCGCGTCCGTGCTTCTGCTGGTGAGCGGCGTCGTGGTCTTCGACGCCGTTCGGCTCGGGATCGGCTGGTCCACCGACGGCCCGAGGAGCGGCTTCTTGCCGTTCTGGCTCGGCGTCCTGATGATCGCCGTCTGCGCCGTGATCGTGGCCCAGGCGGCCCGGCGGGCCGACGCCAGGCCGTTCGTCACGCGCGCGCAGCTCGGTCCCGTCCTCAAAGTGCTCTGGCCCGCCGTGGCGCTCGTCGTCCTCACGCAGTGGCTCGGGCTCTACGTGTCGGCGGCACTCTACACGGGCTTCTACATGCGCTGGATCGGCCGGCACTCCGCGCTCGCGGTGCTGGCGGTGGCCATCCTGTTTCCCCTCGCGACGTTCTTCATCTTCGAGAAATGGTTCCTCGTGCCGATGCCCAAGGGCCCGCTCGAGGCGTGGCTCGGGCAGTAGGCGATGGGGATCGAGAACCTCCTCCTCGGCTTCCACATCGCGATCACGCCGTACAACCTGTTCGTCTCGGTCGTGGGCGTCACCCTCGGCACCATCATCGGCGTCCTGCCCGGTCTCGGCGGGGCCAACGGCGTCGCGATCCTCCTGCCGCTCACGTTCACGATGGCCCCCACGTCGGCGATCATTTTGCTGACGTCGCTCTACTGGGGGGCGCTCTTCGGCGGCGCGATCACCTCCGTCCTGTTCAACATCCCGGGTGAGCCGTGGTCGGTGGCGACGACGTTCGACGGCTACCCGCTCGCCCGGCAGGGGCTGGGAGGTCAGGCGCTCACGGCGGCCTTCACGTCGTCGTTCGTCGGCGCGCTCTTCTCGATCATCCTGATCACGTTCTTCGCCCCGCTCCTGGCGGAGATCGCCCTCAAGTTCGGCCCGCCCGAATTCTTCGCGATCCAGCTCCTGACCTTCTCGAGCTTCGTCGGGCTGGGCGGCGGCAACCCGCTCAAGTCGCTCGTCTCGATCCTGCTCGGGTTCATCCTCTCGGCGGTGGGGCTCGACATCGTCACGGGTCAGCTCCGGATGACGTTCGGGCTCGTGGACCTGATGAAGGGATTCGACTTCATCGTCGCGGTCATCGGGCTCTTCGGGATCGGCGAGATCCTCCTGTCCGTCGAGGAGGGCTTGAGCTTCAAGGGCGTCCGCACGGGCATGAACCTCCGCGTCGTGTTCGACACCTGGCGGATCCTGCCGCGCTACGCGCGCACGTTCGTGCGGGGCGCGTTCATCGGCTTCTGGATGGGCTTCAAGCCGGGCGGGGCGACGCCCGCGTCGTTCATGAGCTACGCGTTCGCCAAGCGCTTCTCCCGGAACCCGGAACGGTTCGGGAAGGGCGAGCTCGAAGGCGTCGTCGCGCCGGAGACGGCGGCGCACGCGGCGGGCGTCGCGGCGATGCTTCCCATGATCACGCTGGGCATTCCGGGCTCGCCCACAGCGGCCGTCATGCTCGGGGGGCTCATCATCTGGGGCCTCCAGCCGGGGCCGCTCCTGTTCACGGAAAAGCCGGACTTCGTCTGGGGGCTCATCGCGAGCATGTACACCGGCAACATCATCGGTGTGGTGATGGTCCTGGCGTTCGTCCCGTTCTTCGCCGCGATCCTGAGAATCCCGTTCGCGATCCTGACCCCGGTGATCGTGGTCGTGTGCGCGCTCGGCTCGTACGCCGTGCACAACAGCATGATCGACATCTGGTACATGGTGATCTTCGGGGTCGTCGGCTACGTCTTCAAGAAGCTCGACTACCCGCTCGCGCCGCTCGTGCTGGCGCTCGTCCTCGGCGACCTGGCCGAGAACGCGCTCCGCCAGAGCCTCATCATGTCGCAGGGCTCGCTCGCGATCTTCATGACGCGCCCGATCTCCGGAGCCATCACGGCCGTCGCGATCCTGTTCTTCGCCCTGCCCGCGCTGACGCCCTGGTGGCGGCGGCTGCGTGGGCCCGCGGTCCCCCGGGCCGCCCGGGAGATCTAGATGGCGGTGATCGCCGACCCCGAGTTCTGGCTCCGCCTGCTCTCCATCTCGGTCCTGAACATCCTCCTCTCGGGCGACAACGCGCTGGTCATCGCGCTGGCGGTTCGCGCGCTGCCCAAGCGCAAGCGAGTGGTGGGACAGATCTGGGGCGCGGCCGGCGCGGTCGTGCTCCGGCTCGTCTTCGTCGCGATCGTGAGCGTGCTGCTGCGGGTGCCGCTGCTGCAGCTCCTCGGCGGTCTGCTCCTGCTCTGGATCGCGGTGAGGCTGGTGCGACCGGACACCGGCGATGCGGGCAACGGACGCCACGGCGGGTCCCTCTGGGAAGCGATCTGGATCATCATCGTCGCCGACGTGACGATGAGCCTCGACAACGTGCTGGCGATCGCGGCGGCGTCGCACGGTGACCTCGTCCTCGTCATGTTCGGCATCGGACTCTCGCTCCCGATCGTCGTCTGGGGCGCCGGCCTCCTCGCGCATCTCATGAACCGTTTTGCGTGGATCGTCTGGCTCGGCGGCGGCGTGCTCGGCTACGTGGCCGGCGAGATGTTCATGGAGGACCCGATCGTGAAGCGTGGGCTCGGCGAGACCGCGAGCGCCCTCCACTATCCAGTGCCTGTCGTCGTCGGTCTCGTGATCACGGCGTCGGGCTGGTGGTTCGCGCGCGGGCACCGCCACCGGGTCAGGGTGCCCGGGAACCTGTGAGACACCAGGGACCGCCCAAGGCGGCGCGGACGGACGAGCCCGCTGCCGACCGGACGATGGAGGTCGCCCCCATCAAGTCGACGCGGATCTACGAGGAGATCGTTCGCCAGGTGAAGCAGATGATCGCCGAGGGCCGGCTCAAGAGCGGCGACCAGCTCCCGCCCGAGCGGGACCTCGCCGAGAAGTTCGTGGTGAGCCGCACCTCGGTCCGCGAGGCGCTGCGCGCGCTCGAGAGCCTCGGCCTGCTCGAGAGCCGGCCGGGTGAGGGCACGTTCGTCCGCGAGGTCTCGGTCGAGTCTCTGATCGAGCCGCTGGCGCTCGTGATGGCCTCCCACCGCGAGGCGATTGGCGAGCTCTTCGAGGCGCGCCGCCTCCTCGAGCCCGCGATCGCGGCCCTGGCCGCGCGCCGCGCGACCCCCGACGAGCTTGCCGAGATGGAGCGGATCCTCGAGGACCAGGCGAAGGCGATCGCCGCGGGCAAGACGGGCCTTACCCAGGACGCGGCCTTCCACGCCGCGATCGGCGCCGCGGCCCACAACGGTGCGATCACGCGGATCGCGCACGCGGTCATGGACCTGCTGACCCAGAGCCGCGAGGAGTCGCTCAACACGCCCGGCCGGCCGGACCGCTCGCACCAGGACCACCGCCGTATCCTCACAGCGATCCACGCGCGAGACGAGCGCGCCGCCCAGCGGGCGATGCTCGATCACCTCGAGGCCGTCGAGGGTCTCGTCCTCGGGCGGGAGACGGGAGGCGGCGGCAGGCAGAAGCCGTCTTGACCGGTGTCGAGGGGACGCCTATACTGACCGCGCGATGACGTCATTCACGTCGCGGGTGTTGCCGCTGGCACTGATCCTCCTGGCGCTGCCGGGCCTGCCCGGAGCATCCGCGAAGTAGTTCAACGTCGGATGCCACGGGCAGGGTGACGCCCGTGGCGTGAGTCGGCTCCGAGGGCCACGGGTGGAACGACCCGTGGCCTTTGGTTTTTTGGCGAATGTGGCGGTTCTGCGGGAGTCGGGGAGCTTGAGAAAGATTGACACTAATGCGCTCCATCCTGTAGCCTTAAAAGACTTTTTTGACATTCGGGACGGAGACTCAAGGCCATGACGAAATACGTCTACTTCTTCGGCGCTGGGAAAGCAGAAGGCTCATCCCTGATGCGTAACCTCCTCGGCGGCAAAGGATGCGAGCTCGCCGAGATGACCAACCTGACGATCCCCGTGCCGCCCGGGTTCACGATCACCACACAGGCGTGGTCCCGCTACAACAAGTCCGGTCGCCAGTGGCCGGAGGGGCTCTGGGAGCAGGTGCTCGAGCACCTCGCCAGGCTCGAGGCCACCGCGGGGCTCAAGTTCGGTGACGCCGAGCGTCCGTTGCTCGTCTCCGTCCGCTCGGGTGCGCGGACGTCCATGCCGGGCATGATGGAGACAGTCCTCAACCTCGGTCTCAACGACACGACGGTGCTCGGGCTCGCGGCGTGGACCAAGAACGACCGCTTCGCCTGGGACTGCTACCGGCGGTTCATCACGATGTTTGGGAGCGTCGTGCTCGGAATCAGGCGCGAGACCTTCGACGCCGAGCTCGACGCCGTCAAGCGGCGCCTCGGCGTGAAGAGTGACCCCGAGGTGTCTGCCGACGAGCTCCGGAAGCTCACCCAGACGTTCAAGGACATCGCGAGCGCGCGAACCGGCGCGCCATTCCCGCAGGATCCCAGGGAGCAGCTGCGCCTCGCCATCGACGGGGTGTTCGACTCCTGGTTCGCCAAGAAGGCCACCGAGTATCGGCGGATCCACGGGATCCCCGGAGACTGGGGGACCGCGGTCACCGTGATGGCGATGGTCTTCGGCAATCTCGGCGAGACGTCGGGCACCGGCGTCGGATTCACTCGGGACCCACGCACCGGCGAGCGCCGCTTCTACGCCGAGTTCCTCGTCAGCGCGCAGGGCGAAGATGTGGTGGCCGGCATCCGCACGCCCGAGCACATCGACGACCTCAAGCGCCGGATGCCCGCGATCTACGACGAGCTGCTCGAGATCGCCGATCGCCTGGAGCGCCACTATAAGGACATGCAGGATGTCGAGTTCACCGTCCAGGAGGGCAAGCTCTACCTCCTCCAGACGCGCTCCGGCAAGCGCTCGGCCTCCGCCGCGGTACGCGTGGCCGTCGACCTCGTGCGCGAGAGCGTCATGGATCAGCACACCGCGCTCCTGCGCGTGCCGCCGCGCGAGCTGGGAAAGCTCTTCCTTCCCGTGCTGGACCCGAAGGACACGGAGCGGGCCCGCGCGGAGGGGCGCCTGCTCGCCCGGGGCCTGCCCGCCGCGCCCGGGGGGGCCGTCGGGCACGTGGTCTTCAACGCCGACCGGGCGGTGGAGGCCGCCCGGAACGGCCAGCGCGTCATTCTCGTGCGCCCGGAGACGTCCCCCGAGGACGTGGCCGGCATGTACGCCTCCGAGGGCATCGTCACGGCGCGTGGTGGGCGCACCTCGCACGCGGCGGTCGTCGCCGTCGGCATGGGGAAGTGCTGCGTCGTGGGCGCCAGCGACATCGTCGTGGACGAGGAACGACGCGTGTTCGAAGTGGGTGGCCGCACGATTCGGGAGGGCGACCTGATCTCGATCGATGGCGACAAGGGCGAGGTGCTCGTCGACGCCGTGAAGCTGATCCCGCCGCAGCTCACCGAGGAAGTCAAGGAATTCCTGGGCTGGGCGGACCGGGTCCGCACGCTGGGCGTGCGCGCGAACGCGGACACGCCCGAGGACGCGAAGAAGGCGCGCGAGTTCGGCGCCGAGGGCATCGGTCTCGTCCGCACCGAGCACATGTTCTTTGCCGCCGACCGGATCCCGATCGTGCGCGAGATGATCATGGCGAGCGATTCGGCGTCGCGCCACGCGGCGGTGAAGAAGCTGCTCCCGTTCCAGCGCGAGGACTTCATCGGGATCTTCCGCGCGATGAACGGGCTGCCGGTCACGATCCGCCTCCTCGACCCGCCGCTCCACGAGTTCCTGCCCAAGTACACCGACCTCCTCGAGGAGTACACGCGCCTCGACGCGCGCCACATGGGGCGGGAGCGCCTCGAGCAGATGATGGCGAAGGTGCGGTCGCTCCAGGAGGCCAACCCGATGCTGGGCCACCGCGGCTGCCGGCTCGGCATCACGTACCCCGAGATCTACGGGATGCAGGTGCGGGCGATCATGGAGGCGGCGTGCACGGTGGCGGCGCAAGGGGTGACGGTCGAGCCCGAGGTTATGATCCCGCTCACCGGCACCGTCGGCGAGATGCAGCTCACCTACGCGCAAACGAAGAAGGTCGCCGACGGCATCATCGCGGAGATGGGGGTCGCCGTGCCGTACCTCATCGGGACCATGATCGAGGTGCCGCGGGCGGCGCTGATCGCCGACAAGATCGCCAAGACCGCCGAGTTCTTCTCCTTCGGCACGAACGATCTCACGCAGATGACCTTCGGCTACAGCCGGGACGACGTCGCCAAGTTCCTGCCGGAGTACCTCCAGAAGGGGCTCCTGGCGCACGACCCGTTCTCCGTGCTCGACCAGGAGGGGGTCGGCGAGCTCATCCGTATGGGCATCGAGCGGGGCCGCCGCGCGCGGCCCGACCTCAAGATCGGCATCTGCGGCGAGCACGGCGGCGAGCCCTCGTCGGTCGAGTTCTGTCACCGGGTGGGCATGACGTACGTGTCGTGCTCACCGTTCATGATTCCGATCGCGCGGCTCAGCGCCGCGCAGGCCCGCATCAAGGCGCGTCAGGCGTCGGAAGGGACCCCCAATGCCTAACTTCGACGGCGTCTTCATCCCCGTCTCGACCCCGTTCCGCGGCGACGACGTGGCGGCGGAGCAGCTCCAGGCGAACCTCCGGAAGTGGAACGCGACCGCGCTGGCGGGCTACGTCGTGCTCGGCTCGACGGGGGAGTTCCCGATGCTCAGCGAGGCGGAGCGCGAGCGGGTCCTCGTGGCCGCGCGCGAGGCGATCCCGAAGGACAAGGCGTTCATCGCGGGGACCGGCACCAACTCCACGCTCCACACGATCCGCCAGACGAAGCGGGCCGCCGAGCTCGGCGCCGACGCGGCGATCGTGATCACGCCGCACTATTTCACGAAGGGGTTTTCGCAGGGCGCCGCGCAGATCCGTCATTACCTGGCCGTGGCGGACGCGTCGCCCATCCCCGTCATGATCTACAACTTTCCCCTGAATACCGGGATCAACCTCGAGGCCGACACCGTCGCGAAGATCGCGCAGCACCCGAACGTGTGTGGCATCAAGGACTCCTCGGGGAACATTCCACAGGCCGCGCAGATCATCGACCAGACGCCCAAGACCTTTCACGTCCTGGTCGGCTCGGCCTCGGCGCTCCTGCCGTCGCTGGCGATCGGCTCGTCGGGCGGCATCCTGGCGCTCGCCCTCATCTGCGCGCGCGAGTTCTGCGACGTGTACGCGCTCGCGAAGGGCGGGCGGTGGGACGAGGCGCGTGAGATCGCGGCGCGCATGATGCTGGCCGACCGCAGCATCCCCGGGCGTTACGGGATCGGGGGCCTCAAGGCCGCGCTCGAGCTCCAGGGATTCTACGGCGGCCCGTGCCGGGCGCCGCTCGGGACGCCCGACGGCGACGCGATCGAGGACATCAAGGAAGTCCTGGCGACGGCCGGGCTCCTCTAGGAGGGCGAGTCGGTGAAGATGCCCGGGGCGCGCATCGTCCTGGAGTGCCTCAAGCGCGAGGGAGTCGACATCATCTTCGGCCTCCCCGGAGGCGCCGTGCTGCCGATCTACGACGCGCTCTACGACTTCCAGGGGCTCCGCCACATCCTCGTCCGGCAGGAGGCGGCGGCGGGCCATGCCGCCGAGGGCTACGCGCGGACGAGCGGCAAGGTCGGTGTGTGCCTGGTGACGTCGGGGCCCGCGGCGACGAACCTCGTGACGGCGCTGCAGGACGCCTACATGGACTCGATGCCGATCGTCGCCTTCACGGGGCAGGTCCCCACGCACCTGATCGGGAACGACGCGTTTCAGGAGGCGGACAACGTCGGGATCACGCGCCCGTGCACGAAGCACAACTTCCTCGTGAAGGACGGGAAGGATCTCGGCCCGACGATCCGCGAGGCGTTCCACATCGCCTCCACCGGCCGCCCCGGACCGGTCCACGTGGACCTGCCGAAGGACGTCCTCGTGAAGGAGTGGGAGCTCGTCTGGCCGGAGAAGGTCCACCTGCGCTCCTACAACCCGACCTACGACGGTCACCCGGGCCAGGTCAAGCGCGCGGCGAAGCTCCTCGTGCGCGCCAAGAAGCCGGTTCTCTACGTCGGCGGCGGTGTGATCTCGGCCGACGCGAGCGCCGAGCTCTACGAGCTCGCCGAGCTGACCCAGATCCCGGTCACGCAGACGCTGATGGGCCTGGGCTCCTTCCCGATGGCGCACCCGCTCTCGCTCGACATGCTGGGCATGCACGGGAGCTACTACGCGAACATGGCCGTCCATTATTCGGACGTGCTGATCGCGGTGGGCGCGCGCTTCGACGACCGGGTGACGGGTCGCGTGGACGCCTTCGCCCCGAACGCCGAGATCGTCCACATCGACATCGATCCGTCGTCGATCTCGAAGAACATCAAGGTGGACGTGCCGATCGTCGGCCACTGCAAGCGGGTGCTCGCGAAGCTGCTGGAGGCCGTTCGTGAGGAGCTGCGGGAGGAGCCGTCGGCCGCCGTGCGGGAGGGGCGCCGCGCGTGGGCGGAGCAGCTCGCGCAGTGGAAGCGGGACTTCCCGTTCCGCTACGAATGGAGCGACGAGGTCGTCAAGCCGCAGTACGTGGTCCAGGAGATCTCGAACGTCACCGGCGGCGAGGCGTTCATCGTCACCGGTGTCGGGCAGCACCAGATGTGGGCGGCGCAGTATTACCGGTTCAAGCACCCGCGAATGTGGTGCACGTCCGGCGGCCTGGGCACGATGGGCTACGGGCTGCCCACGGCGATGGGGGTCCAGGCGGCCAACCCGGGCAAGCTCGTCATCAACATCGACGGCGACGGGTCCTTCGCCATGAACAGCCAGGAGCTCGCCACCTGCTTCACCGAGGGGTTGCCGGTCAAGACGGTGATCATCAACAACAGCGGCCACGGCATGGTCCGCCAGTGGCAGCGGATCATCTACAAGGAGCGCTACTGCGCGATCGACCTGCCGGGGATTCCGGACTGGGTCAAGCTCGCGGAGGCGTACGGATGCGTGGGCCTCCGCGTGACGAAGCCGAGTGAGATCGTGCCGGCGATCGAGAAGATGATCAGCACGCCCGCGCCGGTGGTCCTCGACGTGTGCGTCGACAAGGACGAGTGCGTCTTCCCGATGGTTCCGGCGGGCGGGGCCAATATCGACATGATCCTGGCCCCACCGAGCCGTGAGGTGCGCGAGAAGGCCGTGAAGTCGCAGACGGGGTTCTAGTGCCGGGCCAACTCAGTTCGCCAGGCTTCGTTCTCGCGCGGTGCCAGCCGTCGACGTACAACCGCGTACGCCTCCGGCCGGCGCCGCCCTCGGGCCTCGCCTGGCTCGTCATTTGGCTCGGCACACGGCGGTCGCTCTCGGCGAGTAGCCGAAGCTCGTTGGCGGGGTTCTAGATGCAGAACGGGAGCGGGCCCCGGAAGCACACGATCGCGGTCCTCGTCGAGAACAAGTTCGGCGTTCTCTCGCGCGTCGCCGGTCTCTTCTCGGCCCGTGGCTACAATATCGAGAGCCTCTCGGTCGGCGAGACGCTCGATCCGTCCGTCTCCCGCATGACGCTCGTCGTGACCGGCGACGAGTTCGTGATCGAGCAGGTGACGAAGCAGCTGCACAAGCTCATCGACGTCATCAAGGTGTCGGACCTCACCGACGACGACCACGTGGAGCGCGAGCTGATGCTCATCCGGGTCAACGCCGAGCCGCAGCACCGGGAGGAAATTCTGAGGACGGCCGACATCTTCCGCGCCAAGGTGGTCGACGTGACGCCGGTCTCGTTCACTCTCGAGGCGACCGGCGACGCGGGAAAGCTCGAGGCGCTCGTCGAGCTGCTCCGTCCGATGGGGGTCCAGGAGCTGGTGCGGACCGGCAAGGTGGCGATCGCCCGGGGGTCCAAGGTACGGGTGAGGAAGGTCGAGGCCCCGAAGAAGGCTCGCGTGTCGGACGACCCGAAGGTGGTCGGGTTCGCGGACTAACGCAGCGGAAAGGAACGTCAAGAATGCCGGCGAAGATCTACTACGACGCGGACGCCGACCTCGGCCTGCTCAAGGGCCGGAAGATCGCGATCATCGGCTACGGCAGCCAGGGCCACGCCCACGCGCTGAATCTCAAGGACTCCGGCCAGGACGTCGTGGTCGGGCTCTACAAGGGCTCGAAGAGCTGGGCGAAGGCCGAGAAGGACGGGCTCCGCGTGGCGACCGTCAACGAGGCCGCGCAGGCGGCGAACGTGATCATGATTCTGCTGCCCGACCAGAGCCAGCGCCAGGTATTCGAGAGCGAGATCAAGGGGGGGCTCGGCCGGGGCAAGATGCTCATGTTCGCCCACGGCTTCAACATCCACTTCAACCAGGTGGTGCCGCCCCCCGACGTCGACGTGACGATGATCGCACCCAAGGCGCCCGGCCACGTGATGCGCGACCTCTTCACCCAGGGGCCCGGCGTCCCCGCGCTGCTCGCCGTCTACCAGGACGTCTCCGGCCGGGCACGGGATATGGCCCTCGCGTACGGCAAGGGCGTTGGCTGCACGCGCGCGGGCGTCATCGAAACGACGTTCAAGGAGGAGACGGAGACCGACCTGTTCGGTGAGCAGACGACCCTCTGCGGCGGGATCTCGCACCTCATCAAGGCGGCGTTCGAGACACTCGTGGAGGCCGGCTACCAGCCGGAGGTCGCCTACTTCGAGTGCATGCACGAGATGAAGCTGATCGTCGACCTCTTCTACCAGGGCGGCCTCGCGTACATGCGCTACTCGGTCTCCGACACCGCGGAGTACGGCGACTACACCCGTGGGCCGCGCATCGTGAGTGCCGAGACCAAGGCCGAGATGAAGAAGATCCTCACCGAGATCCAGTCCGGTGCCTTCGCCCGCGAGTGGGTGCTGGAGAATCAGGCCAACCGTGCGGGGTTCCTCGCGATGCGCCGGCGTGACGCCGAGCACCCGATCGAAGGGGTCGGCACGCGGCTGCGCGCCATGATGTCGTGGATCAAGCCGCCGCGGATGGGATGAGGGTGAAGCTCGCCGTCGCGCGCGAAGGCCGGCCCTTCATCGCGATCCCCGCGGTCCTCGCCGCGGGGCTCCTGCTCGGTGGTCGCCGCGCCCTCGCGCTCCCGTTTGCCGCGGCGGCGCTCGCGTCCCTCGGCTTCTTTCGGGATCCCGACCGGGACGTGCCGTCGGTGCCGGGCGGCGTGCTGTCGCCCGCCGACGGGCGCGTCCTCTCCGTGGACGAACTCGACGACCCGTTCGTGGGGCCGGCCGTGCGGGTCGCGATCTTCCTCTCGCCCCTCGACGTCCACGTCAACCGCTCGCCGATCGCGGGGCTCGTCGTCGGGACGGTGTACTCGCGGGGCCGCTTCATCGCGGCCTATCGAGCCGCGGCCGAGGGGGCGAACGAGCGCTGCTCGCTTCACCTGCAGGGCGAGACCGCCCGCGTCACCGTCGTCCAAATCGCGGGGGTACTCGCCCGGCGGATCGTCTGCCGGGTGGGCCCGGGAGACAAGCTCGCCGCCGGCGAGCGGTTCGGCATGATCCGCTTCGGCTCCCGCACCGACTGCGTGATGCCGCGCGGGAGTGACGTGCGCGTGCGGGTCGGAGACCGCGTGACGGGCGGCGTCACCGTCCTCGGAGTATTGGCATGATGGCGAGTGGAATGAGAAGCGACAGGCGGAGCGCAGCCGGAACGCACCTCGTCTCGGGCCACCCACCGACGGTGCCGGCCTCGCGGCTCTCGATCCAATGATCCGACGGCACGGGAAGGGACCGCGGCGCCGTCGCTGGCACGAGTTGCGTGAGCGGCGGCGCGAGGGGATCTTCTTGCTCCCGAGCCTGCTCACGACGGGGAACCTCTTCTGCGGATTCGGGGCGCTGCTCCTCACCGTCGAAAGCCGGTACACCGAGGCCGCGCTGGCGATCCTCGTCGCGATGGTCATGGACATCCTTGACGGGCGCGTCGCGCGCCTGATCAAGGCCACGACGCAGTTCGGTCTCGAGTTCGACTCGCTCGCCGACGTGGTGTCGTTCTGCGTGGCGCCGGCGTTCCTGATCTACTCGTTCGCGCTCTCCGAGCTCGCCCGCCCGGCCTGGTTCGGCGCGTTCCTGTTCGTCATCTGCGGGGCGCTCCGGCTCGCGCGCTTCAACATCCATACGGGGACGGTGGACCGGCGCTTCTTCGTCGGGCTGCCGACGCCGGCCGCGGCCGGCGTCGTCGCCTCCGCCGTCATGCTGCTCCAGGGAGTCGAGGCGAGCCGCTGGATCTTCGTCACGATCGCGATCGTGACGTACGTCGTCGCGCTGCTGATGGTCTCGACGTTCCGGTACTGGAGCTTCAAGGAGTTCGATTTCGCCCGGCGGCGGCCGCTCTGGACGCTGCTGGTCATGGTGCTGAGCGTGATGATCGTGGCCACGCGCCACGAGCTCTTCCTGTTCGTCCTCTTCTCGGGATACGCGGCGTCGGGACCGATCAGGCGACTGATCGTGGGCCGGACGCCGGCGCTGTTGCCGGCGGACCAGGTCGCGAGGGAGCACCCGTGAGCCAGGGGGATCATATGGATCGCGTCATCATCTTCGACACCACGTTGCGAGACGGCGAGCAGTCGCCCGGGTTTTCGATGAACACGCTGGAGAAGCTCGAGATGGCGCGGCAGCTGGCCCGCCTCCAGGTGGACGTCATCGAGGCGGGGTTCCCGATCTCCTCCGACGAAGACTTCGAGGCGACGCGCGAGGTCGCCAAGCAGGTGGGCACGCTCGACAACGCGCCGGCGATCTGCGGGCTCTCGCGCGTGGGCCTGGCCGACATCGACCGCTGCTGGGAGGCGGTGAAGTACGCGCGGAAGCCGCGGATCCACACGTTCGTCGCGACCTCCGACATCCACCTGAAGTACAAGCTCCGGAAGTCCCGGGCCGAGGTGCTGCGGGCGGCGGTCGAGGCCGTGCGGCACGCGCATGGGTACTGCGCGGACGTCGAATTCTCACCCGAGGACGCGTCGCGCTCGGACTTCGACTATATGTGCGACGTGCTGTCGGCGGTGATCGAGGCGGGCGCGACGACGATCAACATCCCCGACACGGTCGGCTACGCGATCCCGCGGGAGTGGGGCGAGCGGATCGCGCGGATCCGCGACACGGTGAGGGGGGTCGAGAAGGTCGTGCTGTCGGTCCACTGCCACAACGATCTCGGTCAGGCGGTCGCCAACTCGCTGACCGCGATCATGAGCGGGGCGCGGCAGGTCGAGTGCACCATCAACGGAATCGGTGAGCGCGCGGGCAACGCGTCGCTCGAAGAGATCGTGATGGCGCTGCGCACCCGCAAGGACTTCTTCGCGGCCGACACCCGAGTCCGGACGGAGGAGATCTTCAAGACCTCGCGGCTGCTCTCGCACATTACGGGCATCCACGTCCAGCCGAACAAGGCGATCGTGGGCGAGAACGCGTTCGCCCACGAGGCGGGGATCCACCAGGACGGCGTGCTGAAGGAGAAGCTCACCTACGAGATCATGCGCCCCGAGGACATCGGGCGGCCGTCCAACAAGCTCGTGCTGGGCAAGCACTCCGGACGACACGCCCTCGCGGCACGGCTCAAGGACCTCGGCCTGGACCTCGCCGGGCCCGACCTCGACCGGGCGTTCAAGGCCTTCAAGGACCTCGCCGACCGCAAGAAGGAGGTCTACGACGAGGACCTGATGGCGATCGTCGCGGACGAGGCGACGCAGGGTGCGGCCGGCTACGAGATCGAATACCTCCACGTGATCAGCGGGACGGGCGTGGTGCCGTCGGCGACCGTGAAGCTCAAGAAGGACGGGCAGGTGTTCCAGGACTCGGGCGTGGGCGACGGGCCGGTCGACGCCGTGCTGAACGCGATCGACGCGGTCACGGGAATGAAGGGCCGGCTCCAGGATTATTCGCTCCGCTCCGCGACGTCGGGCAAGGACGCGATCGGCGAGGTGGCGATGAAGGTCGACTTCGACGGGACGGTCGTCTGGGGCAAGGGCGCCTCGACGGACGTCATCGAGGCGAGCGCGCGTGCGTACCTCTCGGCGCTCAATCGCGTGGTGCACCCCTCCGGGCAGCGCCTGAAGGAAATCGGCCCCTGACGCCCCCGGCGCCGGCCTGATGGCCACGTACCGGATCGCGGTCCTGCCCGGCGACGGCATCGGGCAGGAGGTGACGCGCGAGGCCGTGCGCGTTCTCGAGGCGGTCGCCAAGGGCGCGGGCGTCGCGTTCGAGTTCGAGCAGGCGCTCGTCGGCGGCGCGGCCATCGACGCGACCGGGCGCCCGCTGGCGCCGGGCGCGCTCGAGCTGTGCCGGCAGTCCCACGCGATCCTGTTCGGCGCGGTCGGCGGCCCCAAGTGGGACGACGTCGCGCACGAGCAGCGCCCCGAGCGTGGGCTCCTCGCCCTCCGGAAAGAGCTGGACCTCTACGCCAACCTGCGTCCGGTCACGTGTTTCCCGATGCTCGTGGACGCCTCGCCCCTCAAGCGCTCGGTGGTCGAGGGCACCGACCTCATGGTGATCCGCGAGCTCACGGGCGGCCTCTACTTCGGCGAGCCGCGCGGCGTCGAGCGGTTCGCGGACGGCGGCGCGCGGGCGATCAACACGATGGTCTACACGTCGCGCGAGATCGAGCGGATCGCCCGCACCGGCTTCGAGGTGGCTAGCCGGCGCAAGAAGCGCCTGGCGTCGGTGGACAAGGCGAACGTGCTCGCGGTGTCCCAGCTCTGGCGAGAGGTGGTCACGCGCGTCGCGAAGGCCTACCCCGACGTCGCGCTCGAGCACGTGCTCGTCGACAATTGCGCGATGGCGCTCGTCCACCGTCCGACGCAGTTCGACACGATCGTGACCGAGAACACCTTCGGTGATATTTTGTCGGACGAGGCGGCGATCCTGGCGGGCTCGATGGGGATGCTCCCGTCGGCGTCGCTGGGCGGGTCGGTGGGGTTGTACGAGCCGGTGCACGGGACGGCGCCGGACATCGCCGGCAAGGGGATCGCGAACCCGATCGCCGCGATCCTCTCCGCGGCGATGCTGCTCCGGTACTCGCTGAGCCTGGAGAAGGACGCCGATCGGGTCGAGCGCGCCGTGCTGCGGGTGCTCGAGCAGGGCCACCGCACAGCCGACATCGCGTCGTCGGGCAAGCGGGCGACGGTCGGCACGCGGGAGATGGGAGACCTGATCGTGAGGGACGTGGAGGCGCAGTACTGATGGCATCCGGCCGGACAGTCGCGGTCGTCGGCGCCACCGGAGCGGCGGGAGGCGCGACGCTCAAGATCCTGGAGGAGCGCAAGTTCCCGGTGCGGGAGCTGCGCGCGTTCGCGTCGGAGCGCTCGGTCGGCAAGACCGTGCCGTTCCGCGGCGAGGCGATCCGCGTCCAGAAGATCGAGCCCGGAGCCTTCAGGGGCGTGGAGATCGCCTTCTGCTCCGCGGGCTCGGCCCAGGCGAGGGAGCTGGCGCCCATGGTCGTCCGGGCGGGCGGGGTCGTCATCGACAAGTCCAGCGCGTTCCGCCTGGATCCGAGCGTGCCGCTGGTAGTCCCCGAGATCAACGCTCACGCGGCACGGAACCACCGTGGTATTTTGGCGTGCCCCAACTGCACGACGATCGTCACCGTGATGCCGCTCAAGCCCCTGCACGATGCGGGGCGCCTGCGCCGCGTGATCGCCGTGAGCTACCAGTCGGTGTCGGGCGCCGGAGTCAAGGGGATCGCCGAGCTCAGGGAGCAGACGCTCGCCTGGGCGCGCGGGGAGACCGGCGCGCCCCGGCACTTCCCGCACCCGATCGCCTTCAACCTGATCCCGGCGATCGATCGGTTCGGGCCCGACGGCTACACGGCGGAGGAGATGAAGCTGGTCAACGAGACGCGAAAAATACTGGAATGGCCAGACCTCCTGATCTCGCCCACGACGGTCCGCGTCCCGGTCTTCACCTGCCACTCGGTCGCCGTGACGGCAGAGACCGAGCGGAAGATCACGCCCGCCCACGCGCGCGAGCTCTTCGAGCGGTTCCCCGGGCTCAAGGTGTGGGACGATCCGGCGCAGGACCGCTATCCGATGCCGATCGCGGTCGAGGGCCAGGACGACTGCTTCGTCGGTCGGATCCGGGAGGACCTCTCGAGCCCGACGGGATTGAACTTCTGGGTGGTCGGCGATCAGCTCCGCAAGGGCGCCGCGACGAACGCGGTTCAGATCGCTGAGCTCCTCCTGGGCTAGGCCCGGCTCCATTCCACGCGGGGGCGCAGGGTGATGTCGCTCCGGCGCTACTATCACCGGCACTTCGGCCACCAGGAGCGATTCCACGTGGCCGTCATCCTCACCATCCTTGTCGTCGCCTACGTGGTCGTCCCCGTCGCGGTGCGCTACATCGAGGCCCTCCAGGGGTACGCGCCGGCCTACTACGAGCCGAAGGACCTCGAACGCCAGGAGTGGCTGCGCCGGAAGGGGATCCCCGAGCGACTGGCCGGCCTCTCGTGGGACGTCGTGGTGGACATCGTGCTCTTCATCCTGGTGGCGATCGTCTGGCTCACGCTCGTGCCGACCCGGGCGCCGCGGCGTCGCTCGCCACCGCGATAGCCTCTCCGTCCACGCTCCTCCTGGTGCTGGCGTACGACGGCACCGAGTATCACGGCTGGCAGATCCAGCCGGGCGCGCGCACCGTCCAGGGCGTTCTTCTCGACGCCGCGCGGCGGCTCGCGGCCGACGCGAAGGTGATCGGGGCGAGCCGCACCGACGCCGGCGTCCACGCGCTCCGCCAGGTCGCCTCGCTGACCCTGCGTGGCGGGCTCACGACGCGGGCGGTCCGCGGGGCGCTGAACGCCGCGCTGCCCCGCGACGTCCGCGTGCGCGAGGTGCGGGAGGCCCCGTGCGGGTTCGACGCGCGCCGCGCAGCGCTCGGCAAGCGGTACGCCTATCTGATCGACAACGGCGCGGTCGCGAACCCGCTCCTGGCGCGCTACGCGTGGCAGGTCCCCGGCGCCCTCGACGTCGCGGCGATGCGCCGGGCCCTCGTCCCCCTGCGTGGTCGGAGGGACTTCAGCGGCTTTTGCGCGGCGCCCGGACGGGCGAAGGATCCCGTGTGCGACGTGCGGGCGCTGCACGTGGTGCGGCGTGGCGATCGGATCGCCGTGCTCCTCTCGGCGGACCGCCTGCTCCATCACATGGCGCGAAACATCGTCGGGAGCGTCGTCGCCATCGGTCGCGGCGCCCGCGATCCCGACTGGCTCGAGACGGTGCTCGATTCGCGCGACCGTCGTCTCGCGGGAGCGACGGCGCCGGCGCAGGGCCTCACGCTGGTCCGGGTTCTCTATCCGCGCTAGAATCGCGCCGGGGCGTCGCGATGCGAACCTATCTCCGAGTCCAGGGCAATCGCGCCGACGAGGTCGCCGGCGAGGTCGTGCGCGAACAACCGCTGACGATCCACGTGAATGGCGCGAAGTTCCTCACGCTCCTCTGCTCGCCGATCAAGCTCGAGGCGCTCGTCGTCGGCTACCTCTGGATGGAGAAGGTGATCGAGGATCTCGCCGAGATCACCCGGCTCGACGTGTCCGCCGTGGACGGCCGCGCGGAGGTGACCCTCGCCGGCCCGGTGGCGCTGCCGACCGAGCGCATCCTGACCTCGGGGTGCGGCGGCGGCATCACGTTCCGCATCGACCACCGGCTCTTCCCCAGGCTCGACTCCGCGCTCCGCGTGGCGCCGGAGGCGCTGGCGCTCGGTATGAAAGAGCTCTTCGCCGCCGCGGTCCACTACCGGGCCTCGCGCGGGATCCACGGCGCGGCGCTCTCGGATGGTCAGCGACTCCTCGTCGTCGCCGAGGATGTCGGACGCCACAACGCGGTGGACAAGGTCAAGGGCGAGGCGCTCATGCGCGGGATCCCCACCGAGGACCGTATCCTCCTGTCGACCGGCCGCGTCTCCTCCGAGATGCTGCTGAAAGCGGCGCGGATGGGCGTGCCGCTCGTCGCGTCACGGACGTCGCCGACCGAGATGGCGGTGGCGCTCGCCGAGCAGCTCAACGTCACGATCTGCGGGTACGTCCGGGGGGACAGCCTCAACCTCTACGCCGGGAGCGCGCTCCGGCTGGGGGAGGCGGCTGTGGTGGCGCGACGCTGACCGGCGCTCCCGCGATGCAGCGCCTGTCGGCGGATGAGCTCAAGCGGGCCCAGAGGGAGACCCTGGCGACGCCGCGGATGCGCTATGGCTTCCTCGCCCGCGCGCTGTTCCTCACGATGGACCTTCTCTACGGGCGCGCCCGGCATCTGTCGAAGTTCAAGGTCCTCGAGGTCATTGCCCGCGTCCCGTATCAGGCGTGGGAGCACGTCGCCTACATCGCGATCACCCACGTGCATACCCGCCCCGACTTCGCGCGACGCATCTTCGAACGCGTCAGGGAGAGCCGGATCCAGCAGGACAACGAGCAGTGGCACCTCTTGATCCTGGAAGAGCTCACCGACCGGCAGGGGATCCGGGAGGGCTTCGTCCGGCACCGGTTGGTGCCGCAGGCGCTCGCGTTCTTCTACTACCACATCTCCTGGATGCTTTATGTGCTCCGACCCCGGTGGAGCTACCTCCTCAACGCCCGCTTCGAGGACCATGCCGAGCACGAGTACATGCAGTACGTGGCGGAGAACCCCGCGCTCGAGGCCGAGCCCTTCGAGTCCATCTTCGCGGACGATTACGGCCACTTCGCGTCGCTCGCCGACTTCGTTCGCCAGGTGGCCTACGACGAGCGGGTGCACAAGCTCGAGAGCCTCGAGCGCGTCGCGACCGCACGCTTCCAGTAGACCCGCATGAGCGACGAGCCTCCGGTCGAGGCGAAGTACCAGGCGCTCCGTCGGGGTCTCAGGTCTCGGCGCCGCGACGACCACGCGCTCGATCTCTTTCGCCGGATCGAGACGAATCTGTCGGACGTCGGGCTGGTCGACCGTGTGCTTCTGGAGCTCAGCCGCTGCTACAACCCGCTCACGAATGGGCCTATCGTCGACTTGGCCACACGCCGGGCGATCATCGAGTCCCTCCGGGCCGGGCGGGCCGGTGAGGCGAGGCGGCTCCTGGACGAGTGCCTTGCGCGCTACGCGCCCCCCGCCGAGGCGCCCAGACCGGCCTCTCCAGCCGAGCCTGGCGAGCTTCCCCTTCCCGGGCAACCCACCTAGCAACGCTGGCTCATGTCGCCTCGCATCGTTTTGCCCCGAGGTGGCCCGCCGAGATCGTCCCCCTCGGAGGAAACTAGACGCGGTGCGGCTTGACCGATGGTCAGACCACTCACTAGCATTCCCGCGACACGAGCGCCCAACTCCCCGGATTCGAGGAGGTTCAGGCGATGACGCAGAGCCTCACGGACGAGCTCCAGAGGTCCCGTCTTGTGGTTGTCGAAGTGAAGCGCGCTGAGGGTCGGCTGCGTGTTAGAGGTGAGGCCGACGTGTGTACCGAGCTCTCGTGCTCGGCCCACATCATCGTGGTCACGGACGAGGACGCCCGGGCGGGTCTCGATGCGCTCAATCCCGGGGACATCATCAAGATCGAGCCGACGGGCGGCCGCCCCGAACGGATCGTCGTGCTCCGCCGGGCGTGGGATGAACTGGCCAGCCCCGAGGTTTAACGGCGAGCCGCTGACCCGGTCCAATCGGACCCCCCAATCCTGTCACCGTGGAGGAGTGTCGCCATGAGTCTGTCTCGACGCGACTTCCTGAGATACGGCATGGCCGCGGCCTCGACCGCGGTGGCGTCCGAGGCGATCGATCTGAGCCCCGTGGAAGCCGCGGCCACGTCGCTACGGATCAAGGAAGCCAAGGCATTCCCGGGCGTGTGTCCGTATTGCGCGGTCGGCTGCGCCCAGCTCATCTACGTCAAGGACGGAAAGATCGTCGACATCGAGGGTGACCCCGATGCGCCCCACACCGAGGGCGCGCTCTGCCCGAAGGGCTCGTCGACGTACCAGCTCTCGCTGAACGAGCGGCGGATCACCCGATGTCTCTACCGCGCGCCCGGGGCGACCGCGTGGGAGGAAAAGCCGCTCGCCTGGATGATGGCCGAGATCGCCCAGCGCGTGAAGAAGACCCGCGACGCGAGCTTCGTCGATCGGGTGAAGATCGGCGCCAACGAGGTCACCGTCAACCGCTGCGAGGGCATCGCGTGGCTGGGGTCCTCGGTGCTCGACAACGAGGAGAACTACCTGATCGCCAAGCTCTCGCGCGGTCTCGGGCTCGTGAACCTCGAGAACTCCGCGCGTCTTTGCCATTCGGCCACGGTGCCCGCCCTCGGCGCGACCTTCGGCCGCGGCGCGATGACGACTAACCTGATCGACGTCCAGCACGCGGACGTGATCATGCCGACATCGAACTGGGCCGAGTGCCACCCGGTCAGCTACAAGTGGGTGATGAAGGCCAAGGAGCGCGGCGCGAAGATCATCCACGTCGACCCACGCTTCACGCGGACCTCGGCGACCGCAGACATCTGGGTGCCGATCCGGTCGGGCACCAACATCGTGTTCTTCGGCGGCCTGATCCGCTACGCGATCGAGAGCAAGAAGTACTTCCACGACTACGTCGTGGCGTACACGAACGCCTCGCTGGTGCTCGATCCGCAGTTCAAGACCCCGACGGATCTGGACGGGCTCTTCAGCGGGTTCAACCCCGCGATCCGGAGCTACGACCAGTCGACGTGGAAGTTCCAGCTCGACGCCGACGGCTATCCCAGGAAGGACCCCACGCTCCACGATCCGAACTGCGTGTTCCAGCGCCTCCGCCGCCAGTACAGCCGCTACACCCCGGAGATGGTCGAGCGCGTGTGTGGCATCCCGAAGGAGCTGTTCCTCAAGGTCGCGGACATCTACTGCTCGGCCTCCGGCCCGGACAAGACGGCGACGGCCTCGTACGCGCTGCAGCTCAACCAGTCGACGAACGGCGTCCAGCAGATCCGCGCCCTGTGCATGCTGCAGCTCATCCTCGGGAACATCGGGCGTCCCGGCGGCGGCGTCGTTGCCCTCCGCGGTCATTCGAACGTGCAGGGCGCCACGGACTTCGGCACCCTCTACCACATGCTGCCGGGCTACCCGGCCGCGCCGCTCCAGGGGCCACATCCAACACTCACCGAGTATCTCGAGAAGACGACGCCGAAGGGCGGGTACTGGGTCAACAACCCGAAGTTCGTCGTCAGCCTGCTCAAGGCGTGGTGGGGGCCCGCGGCGACGAAGGCGAACGACTACGCCTACGACTACCTCCCGAAGCGCGAGAAGGCCGACGCGTACTCCCATCAGCACTTCATCGTCGGGATGCTCGAGAAGAAGGTGAAGGGGTTCATCAGCATGGGCCAGAACCCGGCGGTGGACAGCCCGAACGCCAAGATGTCGCGGCAGGCGCTCCGCAGCCTCGAGTGGCTGGTGGTCGCCGACCTCTTCGAGACCGACACGGCCGCCGTCTGGAAGGAGCCGGGCATCGATCCGAAGTCGTCGCAGGTCGAGGTCTTCTTCCTCCCCGCGGCGCCGGCCGCCGAGAAGGACGGCTCGATCACCAACACGATGCGGATGGCCCAGTGGCACGTGAAGGCCGTCGAGCCGCCGGGCGACGCGCGCTCCGACGCGGCGTTCATCGTGGACCTCGGCAGCCGCGTCAAGGCGCTCTACAAGGATTCCAAGGCCAAGAAGGATCGGCCGGTCCTCGACCTCGTGTGGGACTACCAGCCCCAAGGGGCGAAGAAAGAGCCCAACATGGAGCTGGTGCTCAAGGAGTGCAACGGCTACGCCACCGACGACATCGCGGACAAGGACGGCAAGCCCCAGTACGCGAAGGGCGAGCCACTGAAGACGTTCGGCCACCTGAGAGACGACGGCCTCACGGCGTGCGGCAACTGGCTCTACACCGGCATCTACCCAGAGGAGGGCAAGAACATGGCCCTCCGGCGCGAGAAGCCCAAGGCGGGCGATTATCTCGGCCACGGCTGGGGCTTCGTCTGGCCGGCGAACCGCCGGATCATCTACAACCGGGCCTCCGCCGACCCCTCGGGCAAGCCGTGGAGCGAGAAGAAGAAACTCGTCTGGTGGGACGCCGAGCAGAAGAAATGGGTCGGCAACGACGTGCCCGACTTCAGTCCGACGATGGCGCCGGACGCGCCGCGGGCGAAGGACGGCCCGTTCAAGGGCGTGAGCGGCACGGACGCCTTCATCATGAATCCCCACGGCCTGGGACAGTTCTTCGCGTCGATCGTGGACGGCCCGTTCCCCGAGCACTACGAGCCGTTCGAGTCGCCGACGCACAATCTGCTGTCCAAGGTGCAGAACAACCCCGTGGCGAAGGTCTACAACATCGGCGACCTCAACAAGCTCGGCACGCCCGACAAGTACCCGTACATCCTGACCACGTACCGGCTCACCGAGCACCACGCCGCCGGCATGTCGCGGCACGTGCCGTGGCTCTCCGAGCTCTTCTTCGGTCACTTCGCGGAAATCGGACCCGAGATGGCCAAGGAGCTCGGGATCCAGAACGGCGACATGATTACGGTCGAGACGCCGCGCGCGAAGATCAAGGTGCAGGCGCTCGTCACCGAGCGGATCAAGGCGTTCACGATCAACGGCAAGAAGGTCTACCAGGTCGGAATCCCGTGGCACTGGGGCTACCAGGGCGTCATGAAGTCGGCGCGGGGTGACATCACGAACGACCTGGTCGCGAGCCTGGGCGACCCCACGACGTTCATTCAGGAGTCGAAGGCACTCCTCTGTAACGTGCGGAAGGAGGCGTAGCCATGGCACGCACCCTCGCGATGTTCACGGACGTCTCGCTGTGCATCGGGTGCCGCGCGTGCCAGGTCGCCTGCAAGCAATGGAACCAGCTCGCGCCCGAGGAGCCGGAGTGGACGGGGACCTACCAGAACCATGCCCACTTCACGGACAAGAGCTACCGCCTCGTCCGGTTCTTCGAGGAGACCGACGACAAGGGGCAGATCAAGCAGTGGCACATGATGTCCGACGTGTGCAAGCACTGCGCCCAGGCCGGCTGTCTCGAGGCGTGCCCGACGGGCGCGATCTACCGAACCGAGTACGGAACCGTCAACATCAACCAGGATATCTGCAACGGCTGCCGATATTGCGTCTCCGCCTGTCCGTTCGGCGTCGTCGCGTTCAACCACGACACCGGCACCGCGACGAAGTGCACCTTCTGCAACGACCGGATCCACAACGGCCTAGGGCCCGCCTGCGCGAAGGCGTGCCCGACCCAGTCGATCAGGTTCGGATTCCGCGACGAGCTCGCCGTCGGCGCGAAAAAGCGGGTCGAGGATCTCAAGCGTCTGGGCTACACGGACGCCCAGCTCTACGGCGAGGACACGGGCGGTGACCTGGGCGGTCTCAACGCGTTCTTCCTGCTCCTCGGCAAGCCGTCGATCTACGGGCTCCCGGACAAGCCGAAGCTCCCGCAGAGGAACGTCGTCGTCGACTCGCTCCTGTCGATCGGCTCGGCGCTGCTCGTGGGGCTGGGCGCCGTCGTCGCCTTCAGGGGGCGGGCCGGGAGGGGAGACGCGTGATGGAACCCGGTCTCCTGAAGAGCGCGGACTGGCCGGTCCTGATCGACCTCTACTTCTTCCTCGGGGGGATCGCCGGCGGAGCCTTCGTGATCGCCACGATCGCCAATCTCCTCGACGGCGAGCGGTATCGCGACATCGTCAGAGTCGGGTACTACATCGCGTTCCTGGCGGTGCTTCCAGGGCCGATCATCCTGACCGTGGACCTCGGTCTCCCGACGCGCTTTCTCCACATGCTGATGGTGCCCAAGCCGTCCCTTGAGATCGGCATGGACGCGATCACGATCGGGCCGTTCCACATCAAGCCCTTCTCACCCATGAACATGGGAGCCTGGGCCCTGCTCGGGTTCAGCGGATTGGCGTTCCTGGCGGCACTGGACGTCTTCCTCGAGGACCGGGGCGGTCGGAGCATGCGGACGTTCCGTGTCGTCGTCGGCGTGATCGGCGGGTTCTTCGGGTTCTTCCTCGCCGCCTACCCCGGCGTCCTTCTCGGCGCCACGGCGCGGCCGCTCTTCGTCAGCGCCCACTGGCTGGGCGCCCTCTTCCTCGCCGTCGGCGCGTCGACGGGTGGGGCGGCGATCGCGCTCATCCTGAGCCTCTCCGGCGGCCAGCGGCGCGAGGCGCTCGCGCGGCTCATGGGCTTCACCGCGTTCGCGCTGGTCCTCCAGCTCGCTGCTCTCGCGCTGTTCATCCTGGGGCTCTCCAGCGGGGGCTCCGCCGGTATCGCCCGCGCGCTGGCCCCGCTCATCACCGGACCGTATGGTCTCTCGTTCTGGCTCGGTGCGGTCGTGATCGGCATCGTGGTGCCGTTGGCGCTCCAGTTCGGAGGGATCATCCGCAAGGCGGCGCCGGCCATGACGGCGCTCGTCTGCGTCCTGATCCTGATCGGGGGATTCGTCGTCAAGTACGTGATCATCGCCGCGGGTCAGGCGACCTGACGCGGAGTTCCGCGACGGCTCGCCGGGACGCTGGGCTCCGGCCTCCGAAGCCGAGCTCCCGTTGAGCTACGCCAAGCTGCTCGAGGAGTGGGGCGATCTGCTTGGGCGCCGGCCGACCTTCCGCGAGCCGCTTGCGCCGTACCGCCCGGTGCTGGAGGCATGGGCGCGGTGGCCGGCGGAGCGTGTGACACCGCTCGCCTGGACGGCCTCAGACTGTGAGGAGCGGTGGCGGCGTGGGGTTCCACTCATTTCTGAATCCCAGGTTCCTATCCTACCAGAAGATATAGAGGATCTGATCGGATCAGCCCTCGATTTCCTGGCGGCAATCGGTGAGCCCGAGGAGGCTCTCGAGAAATTCGCTTCCGCGTGGGATCGGGCCGAGGTCGGCCCCGCCGCATTCTTTCCGCTGCGGCGCGCCGCCCGGCTTCGGCGACCTCGTCGAGACGGGCCAGCGTCGGCTCGCGTGCCACGTGTGCGGCGGCGGCTGGGTCTTCCCGCGACTCCGCTGTCCGTTCTGCGGCACGCAGTCCTCCACAGACCTCGCTCGCTTCGAGGCGGAGGAGCGAGAGGAAGGCTACTTCATCTCCGCCTGCAGGCAATGCAAGGCGTACGTCAAGGAACTCGACCGGCGACTGCGCTGGAACGCCGGCTCGGCGCTCGTCGAGGACTGGGGCTCACCCCACTTCGACCTGGTCGCCGTTCGCCAGGGATACTGGCGCCCCATCGCCTCGCTGATCCATCTGGCCCGTCGCGCCTGAGGCGCGGTGTGCAAATCAGCATCGGGAATGTGGTAAACTCACGTTACGCCTCACTTTTTTTGACGCCATGTACCCGACTGTGCTCGATCTCGCGATTTTCGGCTACATCGCCGCGACAGGACTGTCGCTCGCCTATTTGGTCCAGCGGGAAGAGTGGCTGCACCGGGTCGCGTCCGTCGCGACGATCGCGGGCTGGGTCCTCCACGCTGTCGCGCTTCTCGCCCTCGCGTTCCGGCTCGGCCGGCCTCCGCTCGGCAGCCTGAGCGAGGCCGTGTCCGTCGCGGTGTGGGTCGCGGTGCTGTTGGCACTCTGGGTGGAGCGTCAGTACGGCGTCAAAGTCCTCGGCGCATTTGTCCTGCCGGTCGTGCTCGTGCTCAGCATCAACTCGGCGACGACACGGCCGCTCGGCATCCCCGGGATCGAGCGGGCGCTCGGGGGCGCGTGGATCTGGGTGCACATCGGGCTGGTCCTCATCGGGATCGCGGCGTTCGTCCTGAACTTCGCCGGTGCGCTGATGTACGTCCTGCAGGAGCGCCAGCTGAAGGCGAAACGCCCCGGCACGCTCTACTACCGTCTGCCCGACCTCGAGACGCTGGACCGTCTGACGTACCGCACCCTGGCGCTGGGATTTCCCTTCCTCACGACGGGCCTGATCCTTGGCGTCCTCTGGGCCGGCCGGGCGTGGGGGAGCGTCTTCGCCTATGATCCGCTCGCGCTCCTGTCTTTCGTCGCCTGGGCGATCTACGCTGGGACACTCGCGGGCCGTGCGGCGGCGGGCTGGCGCGGGCGGCGCGCGGCGTACTTCGCGATCATCGGCTTCGCCACGCTGGTACTCACGCTGGGCGCGGGGCTCTTCCTGCCCGGAAGGCATGGCTCCTAGATGGCACGGGCGTAGATGACGCTGTTCGTCGCGGGGCTCTCGCACAAGAACGCGCCCGTCGAGCTGCGCGAGCAGCTCGCCGTGGAGGAGGACAAGCTGCGGGAGCTCCTGAGCGATGTCTCGGCCACGGGCGCGGTGCGGGAGACGTTGATCCTCTCCACGTGCAACCGGGTCGAGGTGTACGGGGTCGCCGAGGCGCCCGGCGAGGCGCGCGCCGTCGTGTTCCGCCACCTCTGCCGCTACCGGGGCGTCGCCTACGGCTCGGTGGAGCCCCTCCTGTACACGCACCTGGACGGCGACGCCGTGCACCACGCCTTCCGGGTCGCTGCGAGCCTCGACTCGATGATGATCGGCGAGCCGCAGATCCTGGGCCAGGTGAAGGACGCCTTCGGCCTCGCCCAGGCGTGCGCGACGGTCGGGCCGGCGCTGCACACGCTCTTTACCGCGGCCTTCGCCGTAGCCAAGAAGGTCCGGACCGAGACGGAGATAGCACGCCACGCGGTGTCGGTGTCGTTTGCGGCCGTCGAGCTCGCGCGGAAGATCTTCGCGGGGCTCGGTGGCAAGGCTGTCCTCCTCGTGGGTGCGGGCAAGATGGGCGAGCTGGCGGCGCGTCACCTGGTCGAGCAGGGTGCGTTCCCGGTTTACGTCGCCAACCGGACGTGGCCGCGCGCCCAGGAGATGGCGCGGGCCCTCTCGGGGGCGGCGGTGCCGTTCGCCGAGCTCGAGACGGCGCTCGCGGGGGTGGACATCGTGATCACCTCGACGGGCGCCACCGAGCCGATCGTCACGCTCGCGATGGTGCAGCGGGTCATGCACGGGCGACGCGCGCGGCCGCTCTTCTTCATCGACATCGCCGTGCCGCGCGACGTCGAGGGGAGCGTGAACACGCTCGCGGACGTGTACTGCTATAACGTCGACGACCTGAAGCAGGTCGTCGAGGCGAACATCCGCGAGCGGCTCCGCGAGGCGCAACGCGGTGAGGCGCTGGTGATGCGCGAGGTGGCGAAGTTCCTCACCCGCCAGAGCGACGTCGAGGTCATTCCGACGATCGTCTCGCTGCGCGAGCGGCTCGAGGAGATCCGGGTGGGCGAGGTGCGGAAGGCGCTGGCGCGGCTGCCGGGCGCAACGGCCGAGACGCGCGAGGCGATCGAGGCGCTCTCGGCGGCCATCGTGAACAAGATCTTGCACGCGCCGATCACGAAGCTGCGCGAATCGTCGCGCGCGGGCTCGAGCCGCTCGTGGCTCCCGCTCATTCACGAGCTCTTCGGCCTGGGACGAAAATGACGGCGCGGACCTCGGTCCAATGAAGCCCCGGGCTCCTCTCTCAGGCCACGTGCGGTCCGAGCCGGGCAGGCGGACCTCGGTCCAATGAAGCCCCGGGCTCCTCTCTCAGGCCACGTGCGGTCCGAGCCGGGCAGGCGGAACTCGATCCAATGAAGCTGGGAACGCGGGGCAGCGCGCTCGCGCTGGCGCAGGCACGCGCCGTGGCCGCGCGTCTGCGCGCGCTCGGAGCCGACGTCGAGATCGTCCCGATGCGGACCGAGGGCGACCGGCTGCTCGAGGCGCGACTGGCCACGGTCGGGGGCAAGGGCCTGTTTGTGCGGGAGATCGAGGAGGCGCTGCTCGAGGGCGCCCTCGACCTCGCGGTCCACAGCCTCAAGGACCTCCCGGCCGAGCTCCCGGCGGGGCTCACGCTCACGGCGTACGCCGAACGCGAGGACCCGCGTGACGTCCTCGTCGCCCGGTCGGCGGTGGACTTCGAGGGCCTGCGGGCGGGAGCGGTGATCGGCACGTCCAGCCCGCGCCGGCGGGCCCTCGCGCTCGCACTCCGGCCCGACCTCGTCGTCGAGCCGATTCGCGGCAACGTGGACACGCGCGTGAGAAAGCTCGAGAGCGGACCCTGGGACGCGGTGATCCTCGCCGCCGCTGGGTTGAGCCGCCTCGGGCTCAAGCCCGGGCACGCGCGGCCGCTGGACCCGGCGGTCTTCGTTCCCGCCGTCGGGCAGGGGATTCTCGCGGTCGAGGTGCGCGCTGCCGACCGGGCCACGCGCGCCTGGGTCGACCGAATCGACCACGGCCCCACGCGCGTCTGCGCGCTCGCCGAGCGCGCGTACCTGGGCCGGCTCGGCGCCTCGTGCCACACGCCGATGGCCGCCCACGCGGTGCTCGAGCTGGGACGCCTCCAGATGACGGCGTTCGTGGCCAGCGAGGACGGTCGGCAGGTGCTCCGCGGTGCGGACAGCGGGACACCGGACGAGTGCCTGGCGCTGGGGCGGCGTCTGGCCGAAGCGTTGCTCGCCCAGGGCGCGGCCGCCGTGGCCGCGCTGCGGGTGTAACGTGGCGAGGGTGACGCGGGTCGGTGGGACGCGCCCGCTCGAGCGGCGGACGATCGTCGTGACACGGGCGGCCCCGCAGGCGCAGCGCTTCGTGCAGCTCCTCGAGGAGGCCGGCGCGCGGGTGCTGCAAGCGCCGACGATCGCGATCGAGCCCCCCCAGTCCTGGGAGCCGCTCGACGGAGCGCTCGCCGCGCTGGACACGTTCACGTGGGTGATCTTCACGAGCGTGAACGGTGTCGTCATGGTGGACCGACGACTCTCCGCGCGCGGGCTCGGCTGGGCCGCCGTCGCCAAGAAGCGCATCGCCGCGATCGGCCCGGCGACGGCCGAAGCGCTCGCCGAGCACGGGGTGCGCGTGGAGGCGGTCCCGGACGAGTACCGCGCCGAGGCGCTCGTGGAGCGGCTCCGGCCGGCGATCGCGCCGGGTGACCGAGTGCTGCTGCCGCGCGCGAAGGAGACGCGCGACGTGCTCGTCGTCGAGCTGCGGCGGCTCGGGGCGTCGGTGTCGGAGGTGCCGGTCTATCAGACCCGACGCGTCGAGAACGGCGCGGGCCGCCTGCGCGAAGCCCTCGCCGCGGGCACGATCGACGCCGTGACGTTCACCAGCTCGTCCACGGCGCGCAACTTCGCCGAGGTCTTCACCGAAGAGGAGCGGCGCGCATGGCGCGGTCGGGTCACCATCGCCTCGATCGGCCCGATCACGGCGGCTACCGCGGCCGAATACGGGCTGACCACCGATGTCATGCCGAGTGAGTACACGATTCCGGCGCTCGCTCGGGCGCTCGTCGACTACTTTTCCCGGGTCCCGACACGCTCGGGGCGCCGGGGCAAAAGGAGCGCGTGATGGCGCATGCGATGTTCCGTCCGAGGCGTCTCCGAGAGAAACCGCTGCTGCGCGCGCTGATCCGTGAGACGGCGCTGGCGGTCGACGACTTGATCTACCCGCTCTTCGCAGTCCACGGGCGCGGCGTGCGCGAACCGATCACGTCGATGCCGGGGCAGTTCCGGCTGTCCATCGACGAGCTGGTGAAGGAGGTCAAGGACGCGGCGGGGATGGGGATCCCTGCGGTGCTCCTCTTCGGGGTGCCGGCGGAGAAGGACCCCCGTGGCTCCGAGGCCTACGCCGAGGACGGCATCGTTCAGCAGGCAATCCGCGCCGTGAAGGACGTCGTGCCCGATCTCCTGGTCGTGAGCGACGTGTGCCTCTGCGAGTACACGAGCCACGGTCACTGCGGGATCGTCGAGGGCGGCAGCGTCCGCAACGATCCGACGCTCGAGCTGCTCGCACGCGTCGCAGTCTCACAGGCCGAGGCGGGGGCCGACATGGTGGCGCCGTCGGACATGATGGACGGCCGCGTCGCCGCAATCCGCGAGGCCCTGGACGAGGCGACCTTCACCGACACGCCGATCATGGCCTACTCGGCGAAGTACGCCTCGAGCTTCTACGAGCCGTTCCGGGAGGCCGCCGACTCCGCGCCGCAGTTCGGCGACCGGCGCCAGTACCAGATGGACCCCGCCAACGCGCTCGAGGCCATGCGCGAGATCGCGCTCGATCTCGACGAGGGCGCGGACATCGTGATGGTCAAGCCCGCGCTGCCGTACCTCGACATCATCTCGCGCGCGAAGGCGGAGTTTGGCGTGCCGCTGGCAGCGTACTCGGTCTCCGGCGAGTACTCGATGATCCGCGCGGCGGGCCGGCTGGGCTGGCTCGACGAGGAGCGCGCCATGATGGAGGCCCTCGTGGGGATCCGGCGGGCGGGTGCGGACGTGGTGATCACCTACTTCGCGCGCGAGGCGGCGCGCCTCCTGGAGCGAGGCCGCTCGAGATGACGCCACGGGTGCCTTTGTCAGGCCACCCCCGGTGGGAGCCGGCCTCGCGGACCCCGCTACAAATGACGCCACGGGTGCCTTTGTCAGGCCACCCCCGGTGGGAGCCGGCCTCGCGGACCCCGCTACAAATAACGCCCGGCGTCGACCGGTGCCGGCGGGGCATGACGCGCGCGCGCTGAGCGATGCGAATCTCGGCGAAGGGCGAGTATGCGATCAAGGCGGTGCTGGATCTGGCGATCCGCGGCGGGGAGGGGCTCGTGCCGATCCAGGACATCGCCGGGCGGCAGGCGATCCCGCAACGCTACCTGGAGCACGTCCTCTTGGCGCTGAAGGGCGCCGGGGTGCTCGGCTCGAAGCGCGGCGCCTCGGGCGGCTATCACCTGACGCGCCGGCCCGAGGAGATCAGCGTCGGTGACGTCTTGCGGGCCGTGGAGGGGTCCGCGGCGCCGCTCGAGACGCGCCGACGGACGGGCCGGCGGAACGGCGACGAGACGTACGAGCTCGGCGAGCTCTGGGAGGAGATCGGGAAGGCAGTCTCCGAGGTCGTCGACCGCGTCACCTTCGGCGACCTCGCGACCCGCGCACTCGCGCGCCGCAGCGCGGTGCGCGCGATGTACCACATATGACGCCGCGGCCGAAGATCGCGTCGTCGGTGCTCGAGCTGATCGGGCACACTCCGATGGTCCGCCTGAACCGGCTCCCGAGACCGGGGGGCGCGAGCGTCGTCGCCAAGCTCGAGTCGCTGAACCCCGGGGGAAGCGTCAAGGACCGGATCGCGCTCGCGATGCTCGAGGCCGCGGAGCAGCAGGGCCGCGTCAAGCCCGGCTCGACGATCGTGGAGCCGACCAGCGGCAACACGGGCATCGGGCTGGCGATGGCCGCCGCGGTGAAGGGCTACCGGCTCATTCTCACGATGCCCGACGACATGACCGTAGAGCGCCAGCGACTGCTGGCGCGGTTCGGCGCTGAGATCCACCTGACGCCCGCGATCGAGGGCATGACTGGCGCGGTGTACGCGGCCCAGGAGCTTTGCCGCGAGCACCCGGACTACTTCATGCCCCAGCAGTTCGAGAACCCGGCGAACCCCGAGGCGCACCGCCGCACCACGGCCCTGGAGATTCTGGACGCCGTCGCCGGCCGCCTCGACGCGTTCGTCGCGGGCGTCGGCACCGGTGGCACGGTGACCGGGGTGGGTGAGGTGCTCAAGCAGAAGCTCCCCGGCGTGCGCGTGATCGCCGTCGAGCCGGCGAAGTCGCCGGTCCTCTCGGGCGGCCGGGCGCGGCCCCACGCGATCCAGGGGATCGGTGCGTCTTTCGTGCCTGGCGTCCTGAACCGGAGCATCATCGACCGGATCGTTCTGGTCCGCGACGAGGACGCGATCGGGTGGTCGCGGCGGCTCGCGCGCGAGGAGGGCCTGCTGGTGGGGGTCTCCGGCGGTGCCGCGGCGTTCGCCGCGTGCGCCGTCGCGGCGGAGCTCGGCCCCGAGCAGCTCGTCGTGACGGTGCTTCCCGATACCGGCGAGCGGTACTTGAGTCAGGGGTAGTGCGAGCCGAGCGGCGGCCGCGGAGGCTCGGCGACGCGCGCCGCGAGGCGAGGCTGCAGACGGGGTAGTGCGAGCCGAGCGGCGGCCGCGGAGGCTCGGCGACGCGGGTGACCGTTCGGGTTCGAGCGCCGGCTTTGCCGGCGCAACCGATTCCTGGGGGGAGGTTTCGGAAGGGGGGCAAAGCCCCCTCCGAGGTTTCAGGAGGCCAGTATGGCGGTCACCGTGTACATCCCGACGCCGTTCCGACGGGCGACGAACAACCGCGATCGCCTCCAGGCGTCGGCGAAGACGGTCGGCGGGCTCCTCGACGAGCTCGAGGAGGCCTTCGCTGGTCTCAAGGGGCTCGTGCGCAACGAGGGCGGCGAGGTGCACCACCACGTCAATATCTACGTAAACAGCGACGCGATCGAGTCGCTCGACGGACTCTCCACACCGCTCAAGGACGGCGACGAGGTGGCGATCATTCCCGCCCTGGCGGGCGGTGGCAGGTGATCGTCACCCCGGAGGAGCTGCGAGCGATCCGAGAGCAGGCGATCGCGGAGTATCCGCACGAGGCGTGCGGCGTGGTCGTCACGCGTGGCGCCGAGCGGCGTCTCGTGCGTTGCCGCAACGCGCAGAACGACCTCCACGCCAAGGACCCGGCGCGCAACCCGCGCGACGCGCGGACGGCGTACTCCATCGATCCCGCCGACCTCCTGCGCATCGGGCGCCTGGAGGGCGAGGGATTCGCGGTCGCGGTCATCTACCACTCGCACGTCGACGCCGGCGCCTACTTCTCCGACACGGACAAGCGCCAGGCGCTCATCGGCGGCGAGCCCGCGTATCCCGGCGCCGCGTATCTGGTGACGTCGGTCGTCGGCGGGCGGGCGGAGTCGGTGACCGCCTTTCGCTGGGACGCCACGCGGCGCGACTTCCTGCCGGTCGACCTCGAGGCTTCGGAGCCAAGCTCCGGGAGACGCGCGACATGAGTGATTCGAAGCGGCTGTTCGAGACCGCGACGCGGCTCATTCCCGGCGGCGTGAACAGCCCCGTGCGCGCCTTCCGGGCCGTGGGCGGCGAGCCGTTCTTCGTCGCGCGCGGCGAGGGCCCGCGCATCTGGGACGTGGACGGGCGCTCGTACCTGGACTTCTTGGGCTCGTGGGGGCCGCTCATCCTGGGACACGCGCCGAAGGTGGTGGTCGAGGCCATCACCGAGGCCGCGCGACGCGGCACGAGCTACGGGGCGCCGACGGCGCTCGAGGTCGAGATGGCGGAGACGATCACCGCCGCCTATCCGTCGATCGAGCTGGTCCGCCTGGTCAGCTCGGGGACGGAGGCCGCGATGAGCGCGATCCGCGTGGCCCGCGGCGCGACGGGCCGCCCGCTCCTGGTCAAGTTCGACGGCTGCTACCACGGTCACGCCGACAGCCTCCTGGTGAAGGCCGGCTCGGGCGGCGCGACCTTCTCGATCCCGGACTCGGGCGGCGTACCGGCGCCGCTCGCCGCGCTCACCCTGAGCGTGCCGTTCAACGACCTCGACGCCGTCCAGGCGCTCTTCCGCGCGCGCGGCGACACGATCGCTGCGGTGATCGTCGAGCCGGTCGCGGGCAACATGGGCGTCGTGCCGCCGCGGCCAGGCTTCCTCGAAGGGCTCCGCGAGATCACGCGCGCCCACGGCGCCGTCCTGATCTTCGACGAGGTCATCACGGGCTTCCGCGTCGCATACGGCGGAGCGCAAGCGCTCTACGGCGTCCGCCCCGACCTCACGTGCCTCGGCAAGATCATCGGCGGCGGGTTGCCGGTCGGCGCGTACGGCGGCGCCCGAGCGCTCATGAGCCAGGTGGCGCCGCTCGGCCCGATCTACCAGGCGGGCACGCTGTCGGGAAACCCGCTCGCCGTCGCCGCCGGCCTGGCCACCCTCCGCGCGCTCACCGGGCGCGAGGTCTACGCGACGCTCGAGGCGCGCGGCGCGATGCTCGAGCGCGGGCTCACGGACGGCGCCCGGAAGGCGTCCGTCGCGCTCACGGTGAACCGGGTCGGCTCGATGCTCACCGCCTTCTTCTGCGACGGCCCCGTCACCGACTACGCGGCGGCGAAGCGGACCGACACCGCACGCTATGCCGGCTTCTTTCACGCGATGCGGGAGCGCGGCGTCTTCCTGGCGCCCTCGCAGTTCGAGGCGGCGTTCGTCTCGCTCGCCCACGCCGAGGCGGACATCGAGTACGCGGCCCGGGCGGCCGCGGAGGCGCTGGCGTCGCTCGCGCGCTCCGCGCGGGGAGGGCATTGACGCGGTCGCGGGGCGAGTGATAGGCTTCACAAGCATCACACAATCCCGCGGAGGGCGATCGACTGCCGATGGGCGCAAAGGCGGGCGTGGGAGCGCTGGCGCTCGTGCTCCTCGCCGTTCTGGTCTTTCTGGCGGTCTCGTCGTGGAGTCGCCAGCCGGCAGTCGCGAAGCCCTCGAGTCAGCCGATCAACTTCCCGCACAGCGTGCACGTGCAGACGTACCGGATCGACTGCCAATACTGTCACAGCGACGCGCGGCGCTCGGAGTACGCGGGCCTGCCGTCGGTCGAGCGCTGCATGGGCTGTCACAAGATCGCCGGTGCGGCGTTGCCGGAAGTGAAGAAGGTCGCGGACTACTACGCGCGGAGCGAACCGATCCCGTGGGTCCGCGTGAACAAGCTGCCGGAGTTCACGTACTTCCCGCACAAGGCGCACATCCGGGCGAACGTGAAGTGCCAGACGTGCCACGGCCCTGTCGAGACGATGACGACGTTCGGCGCCGAGACGGGTCCGCGCCTGACGAACGACCTGCTGAACCTCGTCGGGCTCCGGCCCGCGCCGCCGCCGCTCACGATGGGCTGGTGCGTCGACTGCCACCGGCGGCAGAACGCGACGGCGGGCATGCACGCGCCGCTCGACTGCGTCACGTGCCACCATTGACCGGACGGAGCCGCACGTGCCTGTGACTCGCCACCCTCGCCCGGATGCGAGCTGGAGCTCCGATAAACGGAGCCGCACGTGCCTGTGACTCGCCACCCTCGCCCGGATGCGAGCTGGAGCTCCGATACATGATGAACCGACGGGACTTCTTTCGGGTCGTCGCGGCGAGCGGCGCCACCGCCGCCGTCACGGGCTGTCAGCGGACGGCGGAGAACATTCTGCCGCTCGTGGTGCCGAACGAGCACATCGTGCCGGGCGTCGCCGCATGGTTCGCGACGGTGTGTCGCGAGTGCCCGGCCGGCTGCGGCGTCATCGCGAGGAACCGCGAGGGCCGCGTCGTGAAGCTCGAGGGGAACCCCGACCACCCGGTCAACCAGGGCGCGCTGTGCGCGCGCGGTCAGGCGGCGCTCCAGGGCCTCTACCATCCCGATCGATTCGCGGGCCCGCGCCTTCGCGACGGGGCCGCGCTGAAGCCCGTGAACTGGGACGCGGCCCAGAAGGTCGTCGCCGACAAGATCGCGGCGCTGCGGAGCGCGGGCAAGGGATCGGCGATCGCGCTCGTGACCCAACTCGAGACGGGAAGCCTGGGCGCGCTCCTCGACACGTGGACGCGGGCCCTCGGCACGCGCACGCGCCTGAGCTTCGAGCCGTTCGGCTACGAGGCAAACCGCGCGGCGAACCGGATCACGTTCGGCCGCGACGCGATCCCGTACTACGCCTTCGAGGACGCACGGGTCGTGGTCTCCTTCGGCGCCGACTTCCTCGAGACGTGGCTGTCGAACGTGAACTACGCGCGGGCCTTCGCGCACATGCATACGTTCCGCGACGGCCGCGCGGGCACATACCTTCACATCGAGCCACGGCAGTCGCTGACCGCGTCGAACGCCGACGAGTGGGTACGTAACGCTCCCGGCAGCGAAGGGCCGCTGGCGCTCGCGATCCTCAAGGTGATGGTCGACGAAGGGCTCGCCGACCGGCGCTTCGGCGAGGCCGTCGCCCGGATCGACGTCAAGAAGGTCGCGGCCGACAGCGGCGTTCCCGTCGAGACGATCACGCGCGTCGCCCGGGCCTTCGCCGACGGCAAGCCCAGTCTCGCGATCGGCGGCGGGATGGCCGTGACGGGCTCGAACGCGACGCAGACCCTGGTCGCCGTCAACCTGTTGAATGCGGCGGCGGGCAACGTCGGCAAGACCGTCCGCTTCGGCCCCGACTCGGCGTTCGGCAGGGTGACGCCGTACGCGGAGACGGCCCGGCTCGTGCAAGCCATGGCCCGGGGCGAGGTGGAGGTGCTGGTGCTCGGCAGCGGCGTAAACCCCGCCTATACGCTCCCGGGTGGCCTCAAGTTCGCCGACGCCGCGAAGAGGGTGGGGCTCGTCGTCAGCTTCGCGAACCAGCCGGACGAGACGACGGCGCTCGCCCACGTCGTGCTGCCCGACACACACTGGCTCGAGTCGTGGGGCGACTACTCGCCGCGGGAGGGCGTCGCCGGCCTCATGCAGCCCACCATGGCGCCCGCGCGCGACGCGCGACCGATGGGAGACACGCTCCTCGCGCTGGGCCGTGCAGTGCTCGGGAGCGAGGCGGGGAAGGGGCCGCTACCCTGGGCGACCTTCGAGCAATACCTGAAAGCGGCGTGGGAGCCCAGCGTCAAGGGTGCGTGGGCGTCGGCGCTCAGCCTGGGCGGTGTCTGGAAGGAGACGGCGCCGGTCGCGGTGACCGCGCGCGTGGCGCCCGTCGACCCGGCGCCCCCGACGTTCGAGGGCACCGCCGATGGGCTCGCCCTTCTCGCGTATCCATCCTTCAGGTTCTACGACGGGCGGGGCGCGAGCCGCGCGTGGCTCCAGGAAGCGCCGGACACGATGACCCAGGCCGTGTGGGATCCGTGGGTGGAGATCGCGGCGGAGACGGCGGCGAAGCTCGGCATCGCCCGGGGCGACGTGGTCAGGGTGACGTCGCCCCACGGTGCGATCGAGCTTCCCGCGTACGTCTCGCCGACCCTCCATCCGCAGGCGGTCGCCGTCCCCATCGGCCATCGCTACGCGCCCTATCACATTCCACGCTACGTGACGGCGCCCCTCGGCCCACGCAACCCGGTCACGCTGCTCGGGCCGGCCGCCGAGGGCGCGTCCGGCGGCCCCGCGTACCTCGGCGTCCGCGTGACGCTCGCGAAGACGGGCGCCCGGCACCCGCTCGCCATCCTCCAGGCGACGCACGATCAGGAGGGTCGAGAGCTCGCGCAGCACGTGGACCTCCGCGCGGCGCGCGAGCAGGCGCTCCGGGGCCGCCAGGACCACGAGGCGCACACCAGCATGTACCCCGACCCCCGGTACCCCGGGTACCGCTGGGGCATGGCGATCGACGTGGACGCGTGCATCGGCTGCCAGGCGTGCGTGGTCGCCTGCCAGGCGGAGAACAACGTGCCCGTCGTCGGGCGCGCCCAGGCGGCCTACGGGCGACAGCTCCAGTGGATCCGCATCGAGCGCTGGGCGGAAGGGAAGCCGGATCGGCCCACGAACCTCTTCCTGCCGATGCTCTGCCAGCATTGTGAGGTCGCCCCGTGCGAGCCCGTCTGTCCCGTGTTTGCGGCGTATCGTACGGAAGAAGGTCTCAACGGTCAGGTGTACAACCGTTGTGTCGGGACTCGATACTGCGGCAACAACTGTCCCTACCACGTGCGCCGCTTCAACTGGTTCCAGTACGAGTTCCCCGCGCCGCTCGACGTGCAGCTGAACCCCGACGTGACGGTTCGCCAGCTCGGGGTCATGGAGAAGTGCACGATGTGTCTGCAGCGCATCATCGCGGGCAAGGACCACGCCCGTGACGAGAGGCGTGCGGTGAAGGACGGCGACATCCTGACCGCGTGCCAGCAGACGTGCCCCACCCGGGCGATCACCTTCGGCAACCTGAAGGACGAGCAGAGCGCCGTGGTCAAGCTCGCGCACTCGCCGCGCGCCTATCACGTCCTGGAGGAGATCGGGACGCGGCCATCCATCACCTACCTCCAGAAAGTCGTTCGTGAGCACGCGTAAGCCAATGCAGCCCCGCGTTCCTGTGTCAGGCCACCCACGGTGCACGCCGGCCTCGCGGATCTCGGTGCAATGAAGCCCCGCGTTCCTCGCCCGTGAGCGACACCCGCGCCGCGTCCCCCACGTTCGCCGACGTCACTCGCGACGTCGTCCGCACGCTCGAGCCGCCGGGCAACCTCTACTTCGCGTGGATGTGCGTCGTCGCCCTGATCCTCGCCGGCGGGATCGGCGCCTGGACCGGCCAGATCTGGTGGGGCATGGGAATGGCCGGCAAGCGCGTGCCCCAGATGTGGGCGATGTATATCACAAGCTTTGTGTTCTGGATCGGCATCGGTCACGCGGGCACGCTGATTTCGGCGATCCTCTATCTCTTCCGGGCGCGGTGGCGGACGTCGATCTACCGCGCGGCGGAGGCGATGACGATCTTCGCCGTGATGACGGCGGGCCTCTTCCCGCTTATCCACGCCGGGCGGATGTGGTTCGCCTACTATCTTCTCCCGTATCCGAATCAGCGGCTCCTCTGGCCGAATTTCCGGTCGCCGCTGGTCTGGGACGTGTTCGCGATCTCGACCTACCTGACGATCAGCACGGTCTTCTTCATCGTCGGGCTCGTCCCCGACATCGCGGCGCTCCGAGACGTGTCCACGGGCTGGCGGCGGCGCATCTACGCGATGCTGGCGCTCGGTTGGGAGGGCTCCGACTCGCAGTGGCGCCACTACCGGCGCGCGTACGGGCTGCTCGCATCGCTCGCCACTCCGCTCGTCCTGTCGGTCCACAGCGTGGTGTCGTGGGACTTCGCGATGGCTCTCGTCCCGGGCTGGCACTCTACGCTGTTCGCGCCGTTCTTCGTGGACGGCGCCATCTTCTCGGGCTTCGCGATGGTGCTCATCCTCGTCCTCCCGATGCGCCACTTCTTCAGGCTCCACGCCTACATCCAGGAGAAGCACCTGGACGCGATGGGCAAGCTCATCCTGGTGACGGGTCTGGTGCTGACCTACTTCTACGTGTGCGAGGTCTTCACCTCGCTCTACAGCGGCGACGAGATCGAGAAGGCCTCGCTCTTCTGGAAGGTGACCAAGAACTACGCGTGGGCGCTCTGGCTGATGTACTTCTGCAACTGCGTCTCGCCGCTGATCCTTTTCTGGGGGAAGGCTCGCACGAGCCCGGTCGTGCTCTACGTCGTGTCCATCCTCGTCCTGATCGGCATGTGGTTCGAGCGCTTCAACATCATCGTCCCGTCGCTCGGCCACGACTTCTACCCTTACACGTGGGGGATCTACTACCCGAGTCCGACCGACACGATGATCGTCATCGGCAGCTTCGCGTGGTTCTTCCTGCTGTTCCTCGGCTTCATCAAGGTGATGCCGTCGCTGTCGGTCGTCGAGGTCAAGGAGACCCTTCCGCCGCCGATCAAGGACCGGTCGCATGGCGGCCACCGCTGACACGGTGGTGGGCGTCTTCGCCCACGTCGACACGACGGTCCGTGCGCTCGAGGAGCTCCGGTCGAAGGGCTACCACGACCTGGCCGTGTACACCCCGGTGCCGGTGCACGAGATCGAGGAGGTGCTCGAGCGCGACCGCCCGGTGAGCCGGGTTCGCCTCTTCACGCTGATCGGTGGGCTCACGGGAACGGCGTCTGGGTTCCTGCTGACGATCTGGTCGGCGATGCAGTGGGGGCTCACGACCGGAGGCAAGCCCGTCGTCTCGATCCCGCCCTTCGTCGTGATCGCGTTCGAGCTGACGATTCTGTTCGGCGGCCTGGCGACCGTGATCGGAATGGCCGTGCTCGGCCGGCTGCCGCGGCTCCGGCCGAGCCCGAGCTTCGACCCGCGCTTCACGAACGACCGCTTCGGCATCGCCGTCCACTGCGCCCCGGGGCGTAGCGACTCGGTGCGCGAGATCTTGCGCACGGCGGGCGCCGAGGAAGTGCGCGCATGAAGTACGTCTTCATCCTCACGCTCCTGGTCGTCGCCGCCGCCGGCGGGATGATGGGCACGGCCGTGGTCATCCGGTGGAACGACAACATGACCGAGACCCCCAAGATCGTGCCCGGCGAGCGCGTGTTCAAGATGCCGCAGGGTGTGGTGCCGCGCGGAGGCGACCTCGTCATCCGCAAGGAGCAGCGCGAGATCGCCGCCAAGCAGCCGAACCCGATCAAGGCCTCCGAGGCGTCCGTCACCATCGGCCGGGAGCGCTTTCAGACCTTCTGCGTGCCCTGCCACGGCCCCGAAGCCAAGGGCGGCACGACCGGCCCGGTGGCGACGAAGTTCATCCCCACGCCAGACCTGACCAACGCCGACCTTCAGAAGCAGCGGACCGACGGGTACTGGCACAGCTACATCGTCGCCGGCGGCGCGGTGATGCCCGCTTACGCGGAGGCGCTGTCCTCCGAAGAGGCGTGGCACCTGGTGAACTTCCTGCGGAGCGTCGCGCGGAAATGACGATCGTCTGGGGTCTCGTCGTGGCGGTGGGTGCCATCGCGTTCCTCACGGGCGTGGGCTCGGCCGACGCGTCTCGGGTCTGGTCGGTCTATCTCGTGAACCTGGTCTTCTGGGCCGGACTCGGCGTCACCGGCCCCGCCATCGCCGCCATGATGCAGCTGACCGAGGCGCGGTGGTCGCCGAGCGTTCGACGGATCGCGCTGACGACGGCGGGCTTCCTGCCGGTCGCCTTCGTGCTGTTCCTCGTGCTCTTCGCGGGCCAGGCGACGCTCTATCCATGGGTGACGACGCCCCTGCCCGCGAAGCAGGCGTGGCTGAACGTGCCCTTCTTCTGGTTGCGGACGCTCGTGGGCGCGGCGGCGCTCTTCGTGGCGGCGCTGGCCCTCGTGAGGGCGCTGGTGCGCGATGCGGTGCCGCCCGACGACGCACGCGAGCGCGCCCGGCGCAACCGCCTCGCGGTCGTCCTCCTCTTCCTCTGGGTGATCGGCGTCTCGCTGTGGGGCTTCGACCTCGTGATGTCGCTCGACCCCACGTGGTACAGCGGGCTCTTCGGCGGGTATTTCGTCGTCAGCACCCTCTATATCGGGTTCTGCCTGCTGTCCCTGCTCACGATTCGGGCGAACGCGCGCGGGCAGGCCTCGATCCCACCCGCCGCCGTGCAGGACGTCGCGAAACTCCAGTTCGCGATCTCGATCATGTGGATGTACTTCTTCTGGTCCCAGTACCTCGTGATCTGGTACGGCAACGTCCCCGTCGAGACCCGCTTCGTCGTCATGCGCTTCTTCGTCCAGCCGTGGCTCACGCTCGCGTGGATCGTGCTCGTCGTCGGCTGGCTGATCCCGTTCGCGTACCTGCTCAAGCGTCTCACGGGCCGGCCGCCCCAGCGCCACACGCCGCTCGTCGTGGTCTCTGTGTTCGGCCTCGTCGCGATCTTCCTCGAGCGCGTCCTGGTCGTGTTCCCGTCCGTGTCCCCGAGTGCCAAGCTCCCGTTCGGCGCCCGCGACCTCGCGATCACGGCCGGATTCCTCGCCCTCTTCGTGTTGTGCCGGCGCTGGTTCTTCAGCCAATTCAAGCCCGTCATCAACCTGCCGCACACGGGTCACTAGAGCATCGAAGGGGGCCTCTGACCGACGGGCTCCGCCCTCTGGGGCCCCCTCCGAGCCTCCCCCAGGATTCGATTGCGCCGGCGGAGCCGGCGCTCGAACCGCGCGAAAGCACTGCCACCCGCGGCTCGTCGCGGCACCTGCGTGTAGTAGAGTAACCACTGTGCTGAGCGTAGAAGAGGCGCTTGACCAGATTCTTTCACGCATACGGCCACTCGGGACGGAGCTCGTCGAGCTCACCGCGGCCCTGGGGCGCGTGCTCGCGGAGCCGGTCGTCTCGCGCCGCGAGCTCCCGCCGTGGCCCAACTCGTCGATGGACGGCTACGCGATCCGCGCAGACGACACGCGCGCGGGCGGCGCGGAGCTGGTGGTGGTGGGCCGGATCATCGCCGGGTCCATGCCCGGGCGGGCGCTGCGGTCGGGTGAGGCGATGCGGATCTTCACGGGCGCGCCGCTACCTGACGGGGCGGACGCCGTCGTGCCGCAGGAGGACGTCACCGGTGACGACGCGCGTGTCACGATCCCCGAGCGCGTCGAGGCCGGCGCGTTCGTGCGGCGCGCGGGCGAGGACGTCCGCGCCGGTGACGTCGTCGTGGAGGCGGGGCAGACGATCTCCGCGGCGGAGGTCGGCCTGCTGGCGGCCCTCGGCGACGCGCGCGTGCGTGTCTACCGCCGGCCACGCGTCGCCGTGCTCTCGACCGGCAACGAGCTCGCCGAGCTCGGCACCGAGCCCGAAGCGGGCCAGATCCCGAACACGAACACCTACGCGCTCATGGCGCAGGCGGTCGAGGCGGGCGCTCTACCGATGAGCCTCGGTGTGGCGCCGGACCGGCTCGACGCGATCGTGGAGCGGATCCGCTGGGCGGCGTCGGCCGACATGCTCGTGTCCTCGGCTGGCGTGTCGGTGGGCGAGCTCGACCTCGTGCGGGAGGCGCTCGTTCGGTGCGGGGCCGAGCTCCACCTGTGGAAGGTGGCGATGCGTCCCGGCAAGCCGATCACGTTCGGCTCGCTGGCGGACCGGCCCGTCTTCGGGCTGCCCGGGAACCCCGTGTCGGCGATGGTGACTTTCGAGCTCTTCGTGCGTCCCGCGCTTCGGAAGATGGCGGGGTGGAGCGCGCTCGACCGGCCCCGCATCTGGGCGCGGGTATTGGAGCCGATCCGGAACCCCGGCGGCCGGCGCGGCTACCTCCGGGTGACGCTCGCGCGGGACGGCAGGGAGTACGGCGCGCGGCTCACCGGCGATCAGGGCTCCGGGATCCTCCGCTCCATGGTGCGTGCCGATGGCCTCGCAGTGGTGGCACCGGATACGATCGTGCCGGTGGGCGAGCGCGTGGAGGTCATCCTGCTCCGAGCGCTCGAGCCTCGCGCGCCCGGCCGTTGACTTCGTTTTCGTACGCGTGCTACGGTCGCCGCGAATGAATCGCGCCCTTGCCGTGCTGGCCGTCAGCGCTATCGTCGCGACCGGCTGCGCAACCCAGGGCGCGGTGAACCAGCTCCGCTTCGACGTCACCCAGGTCCGCTCCGAGCTTGCCGACATGCGATCCACGCAAGCGAGCGCGGGCCAGAACGCCGGCCGCGCCACCGCTGACGTGCAGGTGCTCGACGCGCGCACGCGGGAGCTCACCGGCACGGTGCGCGAGACCACCGACGAGGTCGCGCGACTCGGCGCGCGCGTCGCAGTGACCGAGGAGGCGGTGCGTACGATTCGGGCGCGGGTCGAGGCGCTCGCGATGCCGCCGCCGGCACCACCGCCGGCTTCGCCCGTCGCGCCACCGCCGGCGCCGGCCGTCGCGCCGCCACCGGCGCCGCCGCCGGCGAGGCCGGCGACGCCACGGCCAGCGCCGGTGGTCGCCCCGCAGGTCGAACGGCGCGCACGCGAGCCCGGGCCGGGGACCGCGGAGCGGGGGTACGCCGCGGCGATGGCAACCTTCCGCGCGCGTGAGCACGGCCAGGCAGTACTCGATCTCCTCGATTTTCTCGCCCGGTACCCACGACACCCACTCGCCGGAAACGCGCAGTACTGGATCGGCGAGGCGTATTACCTGCAGCACGACTACCGCCAGGCGCTGGTGGAGTTCCAGAAGGTGCTCGACCTCGGTCTGGGGAAGATGCCAGAGGCGCTTGTGAAGATCGGCCTGTGCCACCTGAGCCTGCGTGATGCGAACCGCGCGCGGCAGACGTGGCAGCGGATCGTGCGCGAGTATCCTCAATCGGAGTCCGCTGTGACCGCGAGGACGCTTCTCCGCAACCACGCCGCCGCCCGGCGCTAGTGCGCCGGGCGGCTGTATCCGTCCGGATTCGTTGACCGGGCGGGTCCGTCCGATATACTGAGCATCCGCCACACCGCTGATCCATGGACCGGCTCCATCCAGGTCATCCGGACTATCCCGACCTGCTCGGCGCGATCTCGTCGCCGCCGACGCTCCACGTGCGTGGTGCGCTCACCGAAGACGACGCGCTCGCGCTCGCGATCGTCGGCGCGCGCGCCGCCACGCCGTACGGCATTGAGGTGACCGAGCGGCTGGCCGGCGAACTCGCGGCGCGCGGTGTGACGATCGTGAGCGGCCTCGCGCGCGGCATCGACGCGGCGGCGCACCGGGGCGCGCTCGGCGCGGGCGGACGCACGGTCGCCGTCCTCCCGTGCGGCATCGATATCGTGTACCCGCCAGAGCACCGTGCACTCGCGCGCTCGATCGAGGCGCGGGGGGCGCTCCTGTCGCAGTTCGCGCCCGGCGTGCCGGCGCTTCCCGGCCACTTCCCGGCGCGAAACCGCACGCTCGCCGGGCTCAGCCTCGGCGTCGTCGTCGTGGAAGCGGCCGAGCGGAGCGGCGCCCTGATCAGCGCGGGGTTCGCGGCCGATCTCGGCCGCGAAGTGTTCGCCGTTCCAGGCAGAATCACATCCGCGACCAGCGTCGGAACGAACCGGCTCATCCAAGACGGTGCTAAACTGATTACTTGCTGGCAGGACGTCGTGTCAGAATTACCCGAGCCGTGGCGTCGGATGGTTCGCGCGTCGTCGCCGACGACGCAGGACCCGGCGCGGCCCGATGGCGAGAGTGACGAGGGCCGGATCCTGGCGATGTTGACGCCGGACGAACCGCAGCACATCGAGCGACTGATCGCGCGCGGCGGGCTCGAGCCCGCGCGCGTGGCGGCGACGCTCGTGGCCCTCGAGCTGGGCGGATGGGCCCGGCAGCTTACGGGACAGCGATGGGTCTCGGTCGGCGAACGCGCAAGGAGAACGTAGTGGCAAAGCGATCGCTGGTGGTGGTGGAATCACCCACGAAGGTGAAGACGATCCAGAAGTATCTGGACTCGAGCTTCGTCGTCAAAGCGTCGATGGGCCATGTGCGCGATCTGCCGAAGTCGCAGCTCGGTGTCGATCCCAAGAAGGGCTTCAAGCCGAAGTACGTCGTCTCGCCGAGCAAGAAGAAGGTCCTCGACGAGCTGAAGAAGGCGGCGCTGAAGGCGGACGTGCTCTACGTCGCCACGGACCCCGACCGCGAGGGCGAGGCGATCGGATGGCACCTGGCCCAGGAGCTCGACGTCGACAAGAAGAACGTCTATCGCATCACGTTCAACGAGATCACCGAACGGGCCGTGCGGGGAGCGTTCGCCAAGCCTGGGAAGATCGACCTCAAGAAGGTCGACGCGCAGCAGGCGCGCCGCGTGCTCGATCGTCTCGTCGGCTACAAGCTCTCGCCGCTCCTCTGGGATAAGGTTCAGCGTGGGCTCTCGGCGGGACGCGTCCAGTCGGTCGCCGTCCGTCTGATCGTCGATCGCGAGCGCGCGATCCTGGCGTTCGTGCCGGTCGAGTACTGGTCGTTGCACGCGCGGCTCGCCGCCAAGCTCCCGCCCGAGTTCGTCGCGACGCTGAAGGAGGTCGGCGGCGAGAAGGCGTCGCTGTCGGACGAGAGCGCGACGCGCGCGCTCATGGCGTCGCTCGAGGGCGTCCCCTTCGTCGTCAAGTCGGTCACGCGTGGTGAGCGTCGCCGGAATCCGGTGCCGCCGTTCATCACGTCGACCCTGCAGCAGGAGGCGGGTCGGAAGCACGGCTTCAGCGCCAGGAAAACGATGTCGGTTGCCCAGCAGCTCTACGAAGGAATCGACCTCGGACCCGACGGTGCCACCGGCCTCATCACCTACATGCGGACCGACTCCGTCCGCGTGGCGCGCGAGGCGCAGGAGGAGGCACGGGGGTGGATCACGGCACGGCTGGGACGCGAGTACGTGCCCGACACGGCGCCCACGTATCGCTCGCGCGGGAGCGCCCAGGAGGCGCACGAAGCGGTTCGACCCTCCGAGGTCCGCTTCGAGCCCCGAAGTGTGGAGCGGTTCCTCACGAGGGACCAGCAGGTCCTCTACCGGCTCATCTGGGAACGCTTCATGGCGAGCCAGATGATGCCGGCGGTCTACGATACCGTGTCGGCGGACATCTCGGCGGGCCGGTGCCTCTTCCGGGCTCAGGGCGCGACGCTCCGGTTCAAGGGCTTCACGGCCGTGTACGAGGAGAGCCGCGAGGACGACGCGCGGCCTGCCGAGGACGACGCCGAGAGCGCCGTCCCGCAGCTCGAGGAGGGCGAGGTGCTGCGGCTCCTGCTCCTCGATCCACGACAGCACTTCACGCAGCCGCCACCGCGCTTCACGGAGGCCTCGCTGATCAAGACCCTCGAGGAGCTCGGTATCGGCCGACCGTCCACGTACGCCTCCATCCTCGGCACGATCATCAACGACCGCGGCTACGTGCGTCGTGAGCGGAAGGCGCTCATTCCCACGGAGCTCGGCATCGAGGTGACCGACTTCCTGAAGCCCTTCTTCCCCGAGATCTTAGACGTCGAGTTCACCGCGCAGATGGAGGACTCGCTCGACAAGATCGAAGAGGGTGACCGGAAGTGGGTCGACACGGTCGCGGAGTTTTACCGGCAGTTCGAAAAGGACCTCAAGAAGGCGGCCAAGGAAGGGCGCAACGTCAAGGTCGGCGCGCCGACCGGGGAGAAGTGCCCCGACTGCGGCGAGGGGCTGGTCGAGCGCTGGAGCAGGTACGGGAAATTCATCGCCTGCTCGGCCTATCCCGACTGCAAATACAAACGGAACTTGCCCGGGAACGAGCGCGCCGAGGACCAGCCCACCGACGAGGTGTGCCCGACGTGCGGCAGGCCGATGGTCATCAAAGACGGCAAGTTCGGCAAGTTCATCGCGTGCTCGGGCTACCCGGAGTGCAAGACCACGAAACCCGTGACGCTCGGCATCGGGTGCCCCGAGCCGGGCTGCACCGGGCAGCTCGTCGAGCGCCGCTCTCGGCGCGGGCGCACCTTCTTCGGCTGCTCGGCGTACCCGAACTGTAAGTTCGTCGTCGGGCAGCGACCCATCCCGGAGCCGTGTCCCAAGTGTGGCGCCCCGTTCACGACCGAGCGTGCCACCCGCGGCCGCGTGCTCCGCCGATGCGCGCGCAAGGAGTGCGACTTCGAGCGGGAGGCCGAGACCTCGGTCGCATGAGCGACCCGCTGTCGGCGTTCCTGCGATACCTGTCGCTGGAGAAGGACGCGTCGCCTCACACGCTCCGGAGCTACCGCACTGATCTGGATCAGTTCCGTGTGTTCGTCGGATCTGGGACGCCGCTCACCCAGGTCGACGGGCGCACGGTGCGCGCGTATCTGGCGCACCTGCACTCGCGTGGCCTCGACGCGTCGTCCGTCGCCCGGAAGCTCGCCGCGCTGCGGAGCTGGTTCCGCTTCCTCGTCCGGCGGGGGATGCTCACCCGCAACGTGGCCCGCGAGATTCGCGGGCCGCGCCTCGGGCGGAAGCTCGTGGGGTTCCTGCCGATCGACGAGGTGCTCATGCTGGTGGACGGAAAGGCGGTCGGCGGCGCCGCGCGCGAGCGGGACGTGGCGATCCTGGAGCTCCTGTACGCGACGGGGCTGCGCGTGTCCGAGCTGGCGGGCCTGGACGTGGACGACGTGGACCGGGCCGGCCTGACGGTGCGCGTGCTGGGCAAGGGGCGGAAGGAGCGGATCGTTCCCTTCGGCAGCCAGGCGGCGCGCGCGCTGGACGCCTACCTCGGACGGCGCGCCACGCGGTGCCCCACGCTCTTCACGAATGCGCGTGGGGGGCGGCTTTCTGCGCGCGCGATCCACGCGATCGTCCGCAAGAGCGCCGCGGCGTCGGGCATCGTGCGTCGGGTGAGCCCGCACACGCTCCGGCACACGTTTGCGACGCATCTGCTCGACGCGGGCGCCGACCTGCGGGTCATCCAGGAGCTTCTCGGCCACAGCCGGCTCAGCACGACGCAGCGCTACACCCACGTCGGCGCCGACCAGCTCATGCGTGTCTACGACGCCGCCCACCCGCGCGCGCACACCACGTCATGAGCGGAGGTCGGGAGCCCCGCCGCACCCATGGCAGGCCCACCGTGGTCCAATGGGGGCTCGAGGTGCCCGCGACAACATTCCACGCGACGACGGTGCTCGCGGTCCGCCATCGCGCCCAGGTGGCCCTCGCCGGTGACGGCCAGGTCTCCATCGGGAACGCCATCGTGAAGGCGGGCGCCAAGAAGGTGCGGAAGCTCTACCACGACCGCGTGCTGGCCGGCTTCGCCGGCACCGCGGCCGATGCCTTCACGCTCTTCGCGCGCTTCGAGAGCCGGCTCGAGGAGCACCGGGGCAACCTCCCGCGCGCCGCGGTGGAGGTCGCCAAGGACTGGCGCACCGACCGCGTCCTCCGGCGGCTCGAGGCGCTGCTCGCGGTCGCCGACCGCGAGAGCTCGTTCATCATCTCGGGCAACGGCGACGTGATCGAGCCCGACGACGGCCTCGTCGGCATCGGCTCGGGCGGCCCGTACGCGCTCGCGGCGGCCCGCGCGCTGGTCGCGCACTCGGACCTCGACGCCAAGGGGATCGTGACCGAGGCGATGCGCATCGCCGCCTCGATCTGCGTCTTCACCAACGACCACATCAGCGTGGAAGTCCTGTGAGTCAGCAGCTGACGCTCACCCCGACGCAGATCGTCGGCGAGCTCGACCGCTACATCGTTGGTCAGGAGAAGGCCAAGCGCGCCGTGGCGATCGCGCTGCGCAACCGCTGGCGGCGGCAGAACCTGCCGCCCGAGCTGCGAGACGAGGTCGCGCCGAAGAACATCATCATGATCGGCCCGACCGGCGTCGGGAAGACGGAAGTCGCCCGGCGGCTCGCGAAGCTCGCCCAGGCGCCCTTCCTGAAGGTCGAGGCCTCCAAGTATACCGAGGTCGGCTACGTGGGCCGCGACGTGGAGTCGATGGTCCGCGATCTCACCGAGCTGTCGGTGAACATGGTCAAGGCCGAGATGATGACACGCGTGCGGGAGAGGGCGGAGCAGCTCGCCGAGGACCGGCTTCTCGACCTCCTGCTGCCGAAGCGGACGCACGAGGCCTTCTCGTCGGGCTCGCTCGAGGAGGTCACGCCGGATGCCTCGCGCGAGACCACGAAGGACAAGCTCCGGGCCCAGCTCCGGGCGGGCCGGCTCGACGACCGGATCGTCGAGCTCGAGACGCAGCAGCAGGCGCTGCCGATGATCGAGGTACTCTCCGGTCAGGGCATGGAGGAGATGGGGATCCACCTGAAGGACATGCTGTCGAACCTCATGCCGACACGAACCAAGCAGCGGCGCGTGAGGATCGCCGAGGCGCGGCGGCTCCTCCTCCAGGAGGAGGCGCAGAAGCTCGTCGACATGGAAGAGGTCGTCGCCCAGGCGATCCGGCGGGCCGAGAACTCGGGGATCGTCTTCCTCGACGAGCTCGACAAGATCGCCGGGCGCGAGGGGGGCCACGGCCCCGACGTCTCCCGCGAGGGCGTCCAGCGGGACCTGCTCCCGATCGTGGAGGGCTCGGCCGTCACGACCAAGTACGGGATCGTGCACACCGACCACGTCCTTTTCATCGCGGCCGGCGCCTTCCACATCGCGAAGCCCTCGGATCTCATCCCCGAGCTCCAGGGGCGCTTCCCGATCCGCGTCGAGCTCGACCCCTTGACGCGGGAGGATTTCGTCCGCATCCTGACGGAACCTCAGAACGCGCTGCTCAAGCAGTACACGGAGCTGCTCCGGACGGAGCAGGTGACGCTCCGGTTTGCGCCGGACGCGGTGGAGGCGATCGCGGAGATCGCGATGAGGGTGAACGCGAGCACGGAGAACATCGGGGCGCGACGCCTCTACACGATCATGGAGCGGCTCCTGGAGGAGATCTCCTTCAACGCCCCGGAGATGCCTGGCAAGGAGTTGACCATCGACGCCGGCTACGTGTGGGGACGCCTCAGCGACATCACCCGTGACCAGGACCTGTCGAGGTACATCCTGTGACGACGGACCCGAGGCGGGTCGAGGTACTCCTGGAGGCGCTCCCGTACATCCGGGAGTTCCGCGGCAAGACGGTGGTCATCAAGTACGGGGGGGCCGCCATGGAGCGCGCGGACCTCAAGGAGCCCTTCGCGCTCGACGTGATCCTGCTGCGCTTCGTGGGCATCCGGCCGGTCATCGTCCACGGCGGGGGCCCGCAGATCGGCGCCCTCATGAAGCGGCTCGGCAAGGAGCCTCGCTTCGTGGGTGGCATGCGGGTGACCGACGAGGAGACCGTCGAGATCGTCGAGATGGTCCTGGTCGGCAAGATCAACAAGGCCATCGTCGGTCTGATCAACCACCTCGGCGGCAAGGCGGTGGGGCTCTCCGGAAAGGACGCGGGGCTGCTCCGCGCGCGCCGGCGGCCGCACCGGCTCCCGACCGGCGAAGAAGTGGACATCGGTCTCGTGGGCGAGATCGAGGCGGTGAACACCGAGCCGATCCGGTTGCTGGAGGACGCCGGGTTCGTCCCGGTCATCGCGCCGGTGGGTGTCGGCGCGGGCGGCGAGACGTACAACATCAACGCCGATCTGGTCGCCGGCGAGATCGCCGCGGCGCTGGGCGCCGAGAAGCTCATCCACCTCACGGACGTCCAGGGCATTCTCGACAGCGAAGCGCGCCTGATCAGCACGCTGAACCGGAAAGAGGCGGAGCGGCTCATGTCGGCGGCGGTGATCGAGGGCGGGATGCTTCCCAAGATCGAGTCGTCGCTGCGGGCGCTCGAGAGCGGAACCTCGAAGGCCCACATCATCGACGGCCGAGTCCCGCATGCGATCCTGCTCGAGTTGTTCACGCGCGAGGGCATCGGCACCGAGATCGTCCTCTAGGAAAGGCGCGCGCCATGGACACCAGAGAGCTCCTGGAGTGGGCGGCGAAGTACCACACCCCGAACTACGCGCGGGCGCCGATCTGCCTCGTCCGCGGCGACGGCGCCCGCGTGTGGGACTCCGACGGCAAAGAGTACCTCGACTTCGGCGCCGGGATCGCCGTCGCCTCGCTCGGCCACTGCCACCCGCGCGTGACCGGCGCCATCCGTGAGGCGGCGGCGACGCTGCTTCACGTGTCCAACCTCTACCACACGGCGCCCCAGATCCACCTGGCGAAGCTCCTCTGCGAGCACTCCTTCGCCGACCGGGCCTTCTTCTGCAACTCGGGCGCCGAGGCGAACGAGGCCGCGCTCAAGCTGGCGCGCAAGTACGCCAAGGAGCGGCACGCGTCGGACCGCTACGAGGTGATCGCCACGCACAACTCCTTCCACGGCCGGACCTTCGCCACCGTGACGGCCACCGGCCAGGAGAAGTACCACCACGGTTTCGAGCCGCTCGTGCCCGGCTTCAAGCACGTGCCGTACAACGACCTCCGCGCGATGGAGCGCGCGCTCGACAACCGCACGGCGGCGATCATCGTCGAGCCGATCCAGGGGGAGGGGGGCGTCCACGTCCCCGACGACGACTACCTGCCCGGTCTCCGGAAGCTCTGCGACGAGTCGGGGGCGCTCCTGATCTTGGACGAGATCCAGACCGGGGTCGCCCGCACCGGCACGCTCTGGGCGTACGAGCACTCGGGGATCGAGCCCGACATCATGACCCTCGCGAAGGCGCTCGCCAATGGGGTGCCCATCGGTGCCATGCTCGCGCGCGAGGAGGTCGCGCGGGCGCTTGGGCCGGGCACGCACGGCTCGACGTTCGGCGGGACGCCGTTCGTCACCTCCGTCGCGCTCGCGACGCTCCAGACGGTGATCGAGGAGAAGATTCCGGAGCGCGCGGCGAAGATGGGGCGGCGCCTCGTGGGCGGACTGCGCGAACTGGCGCGTGGAGGGACGGGGATTCGCGAGGTGCGGGGGCGGGGCCTGCTCATCGGCGTCGAGCTCGACCGCCCGGTGAGCCCCATCGTCGACGCCTGTCGCGGGGCCGGACTGCTCGTCTTGTCGGCGGGCGAGAAGGTGTTGCGCCTCGCGCCGCCCCTGATCGTCGAGGAATCCCACTGCGACCGGGCGCTCGAGATCATCGGCGCGGCGCTCCGGTCCAAGGCCTGATGCGCCACTTCCTCTCGTCGGCGGACCTGACGCGCGACACCGCGCTCTCGATGTTCCAGCTCGCCGCCGACCTCAAGCAGCGCTGGAAGGCGGGGCGGCGCGGCGCGCCGCTCGCCGGGCGCACCATGGTGCTGATCTTCGAGAAGCCTTCGCTCCGGACGCGCGTCACCTTCGAGGTGGGTATCGTGCAGCTGGGCGGGCGTGCCGTCCACCTCTCGGGTGGAGAGATCGGCATGGGCACGCGCGAGTCGGCTCCGGACGTGGCGCGGAACCTCTCGCGCTGGGTGGACGGTATCGCCGCACGCGTCTACGCGCACGCAACCGTCGATGCGCTGGCGCGCCACGCCACCGTGCCCGTGATCAACGGGCTCTCCGACTTCGAGCACCCGTGTCAGGCACTCGCCGATTTCTTCACGCTCTGGGAGCGCGGCCTCGACTTCGGCGCGATGCGGCTCGCGTGGATCGGCGACGGCAACAACGTCTGCCATTCCGTGATCCAGCTGGGTGCGCTGCTCGGCGCCTCGATCGTCGTCGCGTGCCCGCCTGGCTTCGAGCCCGACCCCCGCGTCGTGGACACGGCACGCCGGCGCGGTGGCCGGATCGAGATCACCGAGGACGCTCGCCGTGCGGCGACGGGCGCCGACGTGATCTACACCGACGTGTGGACGAGCATGGGGCAGGAGGCGGAGCGGGCGCGGCGGCAGGAAGCGTTCGGCCGCTATCAGGTCAACGAAACGATCGTCGGATTCGCCAAGCCCGCGGTGCTCGTGATGCACTGCCTGCCGGCCCACCGGGGCGAGGAGATCACCGACGCCGTGCTCGACGGCCCGCACTCGATCGCGCTCGACCAGGCGGAGAATCGGCTTCACGCGCAGAAGGCGGTCATCCTGACGCTGCTGGGAGGCTCGATCGACGATGTCTAGCCCCAAGCGCGTCGTGCTCGCGTACTCGGGCGGGCTCGACACCTCGGTCATCCTGCGCTGGCTGATCGAGCGCTACCACTGCGAGGTCGTCGCCTTTTGCGCCGACCTCGGGCAGGGCGAGGAGCTCGTCCCGATCCGCGAGAAGGCGCTCCGGACCGGCGCCTCGGCGGTGCACATCGTGGATCTCCGCGAGCGGTTCGTCCGCGACTTCATCTTCCCGATGCTACGGGCCAACGCCGTGTACGAGGGCGCCTACCTGCTCGGTACCTCGATCGCGCGCCCGCTCATCGCGCACGCGCAGATAGAGATCGCGGCGAAGGAGGGCGCGGACGCGGTGGCCCACGGCGCGACGGGGAAGGGGAACGACCAGGTCCGCTTCGAGCTGACGTATGCCGCCCTCGCGCCGCACCTCCGCGTGATCGCGCCCTGGCGCGAGTGGGAGCTCGGCTCCCGCAGCGCGCTGATGGAGTTCGCGAGGCGTCACGACATCGCGGTGCCCGTGACGGCCGAGCGCCCGTACAGCACCGATCGCAACCTCTTTCACATCTCGTACGAGGGCGGCGTCCTCGAAGACCCATGGGCCGAGCCGCCGGCGAAGATGTTCCAGCTCACGCAGGATCTCGAGGCGGCGCCCGACGCGGCCGTGCCCGTCGAGATCGACTTCGAGCGGGGCGACCCGGTGGCGGTGGACGGCGAGCCGCTCGCCCCTGTCGAGCTGCTGACCCGACTCAATCGCCTGGGGGGTGAGCACGGGATCGGCCGAGTCGACCTCGTCGAGAACCGGTTCGTCGGGATGAAGTCGCGGGGCGTGTACGAGACGCCCGGCGGCACGATCCTCCACGCCGCGCGCCGGGCCGTCGAGTCGCTCGCGCTCGACCGCGAGGTGCTCCATCTGCGCGACTCGCTCGTGCAGCGCTACGCCGAGATGATCTACTACGGCTTCTGGTTCTCGCCCGAGCGCCAGGCGCTCCAGGCCCTGATGGATGAATGCGCGCGCGACGTGATCGGGACGGTGCGGCTGAAACTGTACAAGGGCAACGTCACCGTCGTCGGCCGCCGCTCGCCGCGGTCGCTCTACCGGACCGAGTTCGCCACGTTCGAGGCCGATACCGTCTTCCGTCAGCGGGACGCCGAGGGGTTCATTAACCTGAACGCGCTCCGGTTGAAGATCCGCGCCCTCCGGGACCGCGCCGGCTCCTAGGGGTGCGCATTGACGTCGTGCTGGCCGCCGACGCGGTGGCCCCCGGACAGCTCGACGGCGCCACCGCGCTCGTCGTCGACGTGCTGCGCGCCTCCACGACGATGATCACCGCGTTCGCTCACGGTTGCGCCTCGATCACGCCGGTCGCCGACCCCGCCGAGGCCCGGCGCCTGGCCGCGGCGCAGGGGGCCGACGTCGCGCTCGCGGCGGGTGAGCGTCGCGGCGAGCCGGTCCCCGGGCTCGACCTCGGCAATTCGCCGGTCGAGTTCGCGATCGAGCGGGTCCGCGGCCGGGCCGTCTACTTCACGACCAGCAACGGTACGCGGGCGCTGCTCGCCGCGCGCGAGGCCCGCGCGGTCGGCGTGGCGGCCTTCGTGAACGTGAGCGCCGCGGCGCGCTGGGCGGCCGGGCACGGGCTGGACGTCGTCGTCGTGTGCGCGGGCGAGCGGGGCGGACGCTCGCTCGAGGATCACGCGTGCGCCGGGCTCCTCGTCGAGCGCGTCCGCGCGGCCGCGCCGACCGTGGCTCCGACCCCGGCGGCGCTCGCGGCGCTCGCCGTGGGCCGGCGCTACGCCGGGGACGTCACGCGCCTCCGTTCCGATTCGCCCTGGGCGCGACGGCTCGTCGCCTCGGGGCGCGGCGCCGACGTCACGGCGTGCCTTCGCCTGGACACGACCTCGCTCGTCCCGGTCTACCTTCCGAGCGTTGACAAGGTCGTTCCGGGGTGCGGATAATACGGGCATTCGACTCTTGAACGGAGTCGCCGCGTGAACCTACCCATCGGCCTCACACTCACGCGCATCGTCGCGGTGCCGCTGCTCATCGTGTTCCTGATCTCGTCGTCGCGCGTCCACGCGCTGATCGCCGCGGCGATCTTCACCCTGGCGGCGATGACCGACTGGGCCGACGGGGCGGTGGCGCGTCGGCGCAATCAGGTCACGACGCTCGGCACGCTCCTCGACCCGATCGCCGACAAGCTGCTCGTCGCGGCGGCGCTCGTCTCGCTGCTGGCGATCGACAAGATCGACGCGTGGATCGTCGTCGTGATCGTGGGCCGCGAGCTCGCGGTGACGGGACTCCGCGCGGTCGCGGCCTCTGTCGGGGTCATCGTGCCGGCCTCGCGCCTCGCGAAGTGGAAGACGGTGAGCCAGTACGTGGCCATCACGATGCTGATCGTCGAGAAAGGGTTCGATCCGCCCGGCTTCCACATCGCCGCGGGCACCGTCCTGTGGGTGGCCCTCGTCCTGACCATCGGCTCGGCCGTGGACTATTTCTACCGGTTCTTCCGAAAGGCCGACTACCGCGCGATCGTGCCGGGCGAAGACCGCTGGTCGTGAGCGGCGTCCTCGCGATCGTCACCGCCTACGTGGTCGGAGCGGTGCCGGTCGGCTTCCTCGTGGCGCGGGCGTTCGGCGTGGGTGACATCCGTCGCCACGGCAGCGGTACCATCGGCGCGACCAACGTCCTGCGCACGGCGGGCCGGGTCGCGGCGCTCGGCACGCTCGCCGGCGACATCGCCAAGGGCTACGGCGCGGTGTGGACGGGCGCGTGGCTCGCGGGGGGCGAGCCGGCGCCGACGGCGTTCTGCGTGGTCGCCGCGGTCGTCGGCAACTGCTGGTCGGTCTTTCTCGGCTTCCGCGGCGGCAAGGGCGTCGCGACCGGCCTCGGCGCGCTCCTCCGGCTCGCCCCCTGGGCGGTGCTTCCCGCGATCCCGGTGTGGCTCGCGGTTGCCCTCACGACGCGGTACGTGTCGCTCGGGTCCATCCTCGGTGCCACGTGCGTCCCCCTCGGCGCGCTGCTGCTCGGGTACCCGCGTCCGTTCGTCGTCGCGGCGCTCATGGTCGCGGGCCTCATCATCGTGCGCCACCACGCGAACATCACGCGCCTCGTCGCGGGGACCGAGCGCCGGCTCGGCGAGAAACGGACGCTCGCGTGAGTCACGCAGACCCCGCGTCCATGGTCTCGATCATTGGGGGGGGAAGCTGGGGTACGGCGCTCGCGATCCACGTCGCGAAGAACGCGGGCGCGGTGCGTCTCTGGGCGCGCGAGCCCGAGGTCGTGGCGGGGATCCGGACGCGGCGTCGGAGCCCCTGGTATCTGCCCGACGTCGAGATCCCCCCACGCGTCGACGCGACGACGGACATCGCGGAGGCGGTGCAGGGGGCGTCGCTCGTCGTCGTCGCCGTGCCGAGCGAATTCTTTGCCGCGACGCTCAAGAGCGCCGTCCCGATCCCTGACGCGGTGCCGATCGTCACGGCCACCAAAGGCTTCGACCCCGTGCGTCACCTGCGCATGAGCGAGGTCGTCGGCGAGCAGTTCCCACGCGCCCGCGTGGCGGCGCTGTCGGGGCCGACCTTTGCGCGCGAGGTCGCGCTCGGCCGGCCCACGGCGGCGGTGATCGCCTCGCGCGACGACGCGCTTGCCGCCACGCTCCAGACGCGGCTCGGCTCGCGAGAGTTTCGGCTCTACGCGAACCGCGACGTCGTGGGTGTCGAGACGGGCGGGGCGCTCAAGAACGTGATGGCGATCGCGACGGGCCTCGTCGACGGGCTCGGCCTCGGTGAGAACGCGCGCGCCGCGCTCATCACACGGGGGCTCGCCGAGATGACGCGACTCGCCGTCGCGCTCGGCGCGGCGCCCGCGACCCTCGCGGGACTGGCGGGGCTGGGCGACCTCGTGCTCACGTGCACCGGGAGTCTCTCGCGCAACCGCCAGCTCGGTATGGCGCTCACGCGCGGTGAGACGGTCGCCGCGGTCGAGCGCGAGACCCGGATGGTCGCCGAGGGCGTGCGGACGGCCACCTCGGCGCTCGCGCTCGCGCGCCGCCACGGCGTGAGCATGCCGATCTGTGAGGCGGTCGGCGCGGTGCTCTTCGAGGGCAAGGCGCCGACGGACGCCCTGGCTTCGCTCCTCGAGCGGCCGCCGCGACGCGAAGAGGAGCGGTAGTGCCAGCGGAGTCACCACGTTTCGAGCGCGGGCTTTTGCCCACGCAATCCCATCTGGGGGTTCGCTCCCTCACCGGAGCGCTTCCCCCGGATTCGGAGGGGGCCGTAACGTCCGCCCCCTCCGACTGAGGTAACGATGCCCGAGCTCCGGAAAGACCCGGTCGTCGGCCGGTGGGTGATCATCGCGACCGACCGGGCGCGCCGACCCTCTGATTTCGTCGCGGAGCCGGTGCGACCGGTCGGCACCGAGTGCGTCTTCTGCGAGGGCAACGAGGACAAGACCCCGCCCGAGCTCCTCGCCGGCCGGAGCCCCGAGAGCCGTCCGAACGGGCCGGGGTGGTCGTACCGCGTCGTGGCGAACAAGTTCCCCGCCCTCCGGATCGAGGGGGAGCTCGAGCCGACGGGCGAAGGGCTCTTCGACCGGATGAACGGCGTCGGCGCCCACGAGGTCGTGATCGAGACGCCGACGCACGCGGCCTCGCTCGCCACGCTCCCGGTCGAAGCCGTCGCGGACGTGCTCCTCGCGTTCCGCGAACGCATGGTCGACCTCAAGAAGGACCCACGCTTCGAGTACGTCCTGGTGTTCAAGAACCACGGCGCGGCCGCGGGCGCCTCGCTCGAGCACCCCCACTCGCAGCTCATCGCGACCCCGATCATCCCCATCATGGTCGCCGAGGAGATGGCGGGCGCGGCCCGCTACTACGCGATGAAGGAACGCTGCGTGTGGTGTGACATCCAGCGCCAGGAGCGGCGAGGCGGGCGCCGGACGATCGTCGAAGCGAGCGGCTTCCTCGCGCTAGCGCCGTTCGCCCCGCGCTTCCCGTTCGAGACGTGGATCCTGCCGACGGTCCACCGGGCCGCCTTCGAGGAATCCGGCGTGGACGAGCTGCGGAACCTCGCCGAGCTCTTGAGCGGCTTTCTGCGGCGAATGAACAACGTGCTGGGCGACCCGCCGTTCAACTTCATGCTCCACACCGCGCCCCTCCGCGGCAGCGAGCTCGAGTCCTTTCACTGGCACCTGGAGGTCATTCCGAAGCTCACGCGCGTGGCGGGGTTCGAGTGGGGCAGCGGGTTCTTCATCAATCCGCTGCCGCCCGAGGACGCGGCCGCGGCCCTGCGGGCGGAGTCGAGCTGAATCCGTGATACCATCTGGCGCTGTGGCGCGGGAATAGCTCAGTGGTAGAGCACGACCTTGCCAAGGTCGGGGTCGCGGGTTCGAATCCCGTTTCCCGCTCCACCACTTCTCCCCGTCCTTTCCGCGGTCTCGCGTCGGGGCGGCGTAGCCAAGTGGCCAAGGCGGAGGTCTGCAAAACCTCTATTCAGCGGTTCGAATCCGCTCGCCGCCTCCACTTCCAGCCAACGAAGACCAAGGGCTGCGTAGCCAAGCGGCCGTGAGGCGTGCGCGGCAAGACCTCAATTCAGCAATTTGAATCCGCGCGCCGTCGCCGTGTACCCTCTGTACGCAATGCTGGTGGCGACGTGTCCACGTTTTTGGGCATTGCGCCCAGACACGGCGAGCGCAGAGAATAATGGAGGATGCTCGTGGGGGCGTGACGGAACTTGGTGAGACGTGGAGGGCTTAAACCCCTCTGTCCGTAAAGGACATGCAGGTTCGAATCCTGCCGCCCCTACCAATCTCCCTTCCTGGGTCTTCGGATCTCGGTGACGGCTACCTCTGCCGGATGCCGCGCACATGGCGACTTGAGGTCTACCTGCATCGCGACGACACGCCCACAATCGACCGGGTCAGAACAGCGATCAGCGCCCTCCTGCCTGGGCGGCGAGTGGGGCTGCGAGCTCACGGCGCCGCGGTGGTCGTGACCTCTTATTTCAAGGGTTGGCCCGCGCTGTTCCCGCAGCACGGGGCGGGCCTGAAGCACACGCGGCCGATCGTACTCCAGCCGTGGCAGCGAGACATCGTCGAACGCCACCCCGAGGACTTTATCCGGGGTTGCATTGATTCCGACGGCTGCCGCCATCGTCGGATAGTCAAAGGACGCAACTATCCCGCCTACTCGTTCAAGAACCACTCCGCGGATATCCTCGCCCTGTTCGCCGAAGTCTGCAGTCTGGCCGGGATTCGTTGGCGAAAGGCCAGTCGGGTGACCATCTCCATAGCTCGACGCGCGGACGTTGGTCGGCTCGACGAGATCCTGGGGCGGACGCCGGAGCCTGGGCCGTTCTTGGTGGCGCGCGAGGTCGGGCGGCGTCTCTACTCCTTCCGATCGTACGTCGGGATCAGGCCACCGATCAGGAAGGTCGCAATGGCGAGCGCCACCATCGATCGAGGTCGAAGGTCTGGTATCGGGTGGGGTATACCAGCGCCGTGATCTCGCCCTCATAGTGGGCGTTCCAGATCCGTCGCTGGCATTGGACGAATGGCGTGGGCCGGGCTAATCTAATCCCGAATGTTCAGCTCTCCCGGCGCGATTGCGTTTGAGATCGGCCCCCTGGTGATCCGCTGGTACGGGATCCTGATGGCGACGTCGATCGTCGTCGGCCTCTGGCTCGCCTACCGCCAGGCCAAGCGCGAAGGCCTGCCGGCCGACGACATCATCGCCTGCGGCCAGTGGGCGATCCTCGCTGGCCTCGTGGGCGCACGACTCTACGAGGTCGCCTTTAACTGGGATTACTACGGCCGGTATCCGTCGAAGATCATCGCGGTCTGGGAGGGCGGTCTCGCGATCCACGGCGGGCTGATCCTCGGCCCCCTCGTGGGGGCGTGGCTCGCGTACCGGTGGAAGCTGCCGGTCCTGCGCGGTCTCGACGTCGCGGCCCCGTCCATCGCGCTGGGCCAGGCGATCGGGCGCTGGGGGAACTTCTTCAACGAGGAGGCGTTCGGGCGGCCCACCGACTTGCCGTGGAAGCTTTACATCTCGCCCCTGCACCGGCCCCTCGGCCTCGGCCAGTACGAGTACTTCCACCCGACGTTTCTTTACGAGTCGATCTGGAACCTGGTGGTGTTCGGGCTGCTCGTCGGCTGGCTCCGCCCACGGCTCGCCGGCCGCCCGGGCGCCCTCTTCTTCTGCTACGTCGGCCTCTACTCGGTCGGCCGCTTCGCGATCGAGGCGCTCCGGCTCGACAGCTTCTGGCTCGGCGCCTACCGCGTGCCCCAGCTCGCGAGCATGCTCGGCATGATCGTCGCGGTGGCGGGCGTGGCCTGGGCGAACCGTCGGGCGTCGTCGATCGCCACCAGCTAGTCCGGTCGTGCAGCTCGAGCGGGTCGGTCCCTATCTCTGGCAGATTCCGCGCGACGAGCGGCGTGGGATGCGCGTGCCCGGTCTGATCGTCGCCGACGAACGGCTGATCGCGTCGATCCGGACCGATGCGTCGCTCGAGCAGGTCGCCAACGGCGCCACCCTGCCCGGGATCGTCAGGGCCGCGCTCGCCATGCCGGACATCCACCAGGGCTACGGCCTGCCCGTCGGCGGCGTCGTGGCGACCGACGCCTCGCACGGCGCCATCAGCCCGGGCGCGATCGGGTTCGACATCAACTGTGGCGTGCGTCTCGTGAAGAGCCACTTCGACGCCCGCGACGTCGCGGCCCGGATGGAGCCGCTGGTAGACGCGCTCTACGCGACGATCCCCACCGGCGTCGGGTCGCGCGGCCCGCTGGCGCTCGACGCGCGGATGCTCGACGAGGTCATGGCGCGCGGGGCGGCCTGGGCGGTGGAGCGGGGGTATGGCGTGCCCGACGACCTCGAGCGAATCGAGTCCGGCGGCTGCCTCGACGGGGCCGACCCGGGCAAGGTCTCGGAGCGCGCGCGCGAGCGTGGCCGCCGCCAGCTCGGCACCCTCGGCTCGGGGAACCACTTCCTCGAGGTGCAGGTGGTGGAGACGATCGAGGACCCAGCGACCGCCGACGCCCTCGGTGTCCGCCAGGGGCAAGTGATGGTGATGATCCACACCGGGTCGCGCGGCCTGGGCCACCAGGTGTGCACGGACTTCCTCGACGTGGCGGGCAGGGCGCTCCGGCGCTACGGCATCACCGTGCCCGACCGCCAGCTCGCCTGCGCCCCCGCCGACTCCCCAGAGGCGCGTGACTATCTGGGCGCCATGCGGGCGGCGGCGAACTTCGCGTTCGCCAACCGTCAGCTCCTGACCCACTGGACGCGCGACGTCTTCGCCCGCGTGCTCGGCGCCGACACCCGCGACCTGGCGGTCGTCTATGACGTGGCCCACAACATCGCGAAGGTCGAGGACCACGTCGTGGACGGCGTCGTCCGCCGTCTCACCGTGCATCGGAAGGGCGCGACGCGCGCGTTCCCCGGACAGCCGGTGATCGTGCCCGGCGACATGGGCCGCTATTCCTACCTCCTGGTCGGGACGGAGGCGGCGATGCGCGAGACCTTCGGGTCCACCTGCCATGGCGCGGGGCGGCTGCTCTCGCGGACGGCGGCGGTGAAGGCGGCGCGCGGCCGTCGTGTCGACCTCGAGCTGCGCGAGCGCGGCGTCGTCGCCCGCGCCACGGGCCGTGACGCGCTCGCCGAGGAGATGCCGGAGGCGTACAAGGACGTGAAGGACGTGGTGGACGTGGTTCACCGCTTCGGCATCTCGTTGCGAGTGGCGCGACTCAGGCCGCTCGGGGTCATCAAGGGCTGAGTCGCGCATGGTAGACTAGGCCGATGTCCTGGCGATTCAAGAAGAAGCTCCAACGACTCCTCGCCGACGAGCAGGGCGCCGTGCGCAAGGACTGGGGTGGGAAGATCGCGGTCGCCCTCGTCTACCCGAACACCTACACCGTCGGGATGTCGAACCTCGGCTTCCAGACGATCTACCGCCATCTGAACGCGCTCCCCGACGTCGTGTGCGAGCGGCTCTTCCTCCCCGATCCCGAGGACATCGACGAGCTCGGACGGACAGGGAGCGTGCCGATCTCGCTCGAGTCGTTCCGGCCGCTCACCGACTTCCACATGGTAGGCTTTTCCGTCACCTACGAGGGCGACTACGTCAACACGCTGCGGCTCTTGGCGCTCGCCGGCATCCCGCTCCGCGCCGACGACCGGCGCCCGCACGACCCGCTCGTCCTGATGGGCGGCGTGTGCGCCTTCTCCAATCCAGAGCCCATGGCACCATTCATGGACGCCATTGCCGTGGGTGAGGGCGAGGAGCTCGTGACCGAGCTGATCGCGGCCTACCGGACAGGCGCCGACGACCGCGAGCGGTTCCTCGACGCGCTCGCCGCGATCGAGGGCGTCTACGTCCCCTCGCGGTATGTCGTCGTCTACGCTCCCGACGGTGGAGTCGGCGAGGTTCGGCCGCTCGGCGCGGCGCCGGCGATCGTCACGAAGCGCCGCCTGCGCAACGTCAACGCGTTCGAGACCGTCGACGCCGTGAAGACCCCGAACGCCGAGTATGGACACATGGCGCTCCTGGAAGTCGGCAAAGGGTGCGGCCGCGGCTGCCGCTTCTGCCTGGAGGGCCAGGTGTACCGGCCGGTGCGGCACCGGAGCGTGGACGCCCTTCGCGAGACGGTGGCCCGCATCGCCGCGAGCGGCGAGAAGCGCGTGGGGCTCGTCGGCGCGTGCGTCTCGGACTACCCGTGGATCGGCGAGCTGCTGAAGGTCGTGGAGGACAACGGGCTCGAGCTCTCGATCTCGTCCATCCGGGCCGACAGCCTCACGGACGATCTCGTCGCCTCGCTCGCCCGCGGCGGCCATCGCACGCTGACCATCGCGCCGGAGGCGGGCACGGAGCGCCTCCGCCGGGCCATCCGCAAGGCGATCACCGACGAGCAGGTCCTGGCCGCGTGCGACCTCGTCCGCGCCCACGGGATCCCGAACCTCAAGACGTACTTCATGATCGGCCAGCCGACGGAAACGCTCGAAGACGTGGAGGCGATCCCGCGGCTCGCCGAGCGGATGCTCGAGCGCCTCCGCGTGCCGGATCCCCGGGCGCGGCCGTTCGGCCGCTTGACGCTTTCGATCTCGTCCTTTGTCCCGAAGCCGTGGACGCCCTTCCAGTGGGCGCCCTTCGACGGCGCCGCGTCGCTCCAGGCGAAGCTCGAGATCGTCAAGCACGGCGTGCGACGCTTCTCGAACGTGCGGGTGCTCCACGAGAACCCCCGCGAGGCGGCGCTCCAGGCGCTGCTCGCCCGCGGCGACCGGCGCGTCGCGGGGTTTCTCGAGCTCGCGGCGTCATTCGGCGGCGACTGGCGGCGCGCGCTTCGAGAGTGGGACGGCGACGCCGACGTGTGCACCTCGCGGGTCCGCTCGACGGACGAGCGTCTCCCGTGGGATCACTTCGACGTCGGTGTGAAGAAGGCGGGGCTGATTCGAGAATGGGAACGCGCGCAGGCCGAGGCCCCCGTCGCCGCGGGAGCGGCGTGATGCGCGTCGACGACACCTACGGTCGTCCCCTCAGGAACCTTCGCGTCTCGGTCACGGATCGGTGCAACCTGCGCTGCCAGTACTGCATGCCCGAGGAGGACTACGTCTGGCTCCCGCGCGAGGAGATCCTCCACTTCGAGGAGATCGGCGTGCTCGCCGACGTCTTCGTGGATCTCGGCGTGGACAAGATCCGTCTCACGGGGGGCGAGCCGCTGCTGCGGCGCGACCTGCCGCGCCTGATCCGCCTCCTCGCCGCCAAGGAGCGCCTGCGCGACCTCGCGATCACCACCAACGGCGTTCTCCTCGGCGAGCAGGCGCGCGGGCTCAAGGACGCGGGGCTCCACCGCGTGACGGTGAGCCTCGACACCCTCCGCCCGGCCCGGTTCGCCGCGCTGACGCGTCGCCAGACCCACGCCCAGGTGCTGGAGGGGATCGCGGCGGTGGCGCGCGCCGGCTTCACGGAGACGAAGCTCGACACGGTCGTGATCCGCGGGGTGAACGACGACGAGCTCGTGGACCTGATCGAGTTCGGCCGGCGCGTCGCTGCCGAGGTCCGCTTCATCGAGTACATGGATGTGGGGGGCGCGACGCGCTGGTCCATGGACCAGGTGGTGAGCCGCGACGAGATGCTCGCGATCCTCGAGGCGCGCTACGGCCGGATCGAGCCCGTCGTCGAGGAGACGACGGCTCCCGCCGATCGCTACCGGCTCCCCGACGCCACCGTCTTCGGCATCATCTCGTCCACAACCGCTCCGTTCTGCGCGGAGTGCGATCGGAGCCGGCTCACGGCGGACGGCATGTGGTACCTCTGCCTCTACGCGCCCCGGGGGACCGATCTGCGGGGGCCGTTGCGCCGGGGCGCCGGTCGTGAGGAGCTCGCGGAGCTGATCACGGGTCGCTGGCGGGAGCGCGCGGACCGGGGCGCGGAGGAACGCCTGGTGCTCCGCGAGCGCGCGCCGCTCGTCCAGATCGCGCGGCTCAAGGAGGACCCGCACCTCGAGATGCACACCCGAGGCGGCTAGCAAGCGAGGAGGGGGCCGTGAGCTCGCCCGAACCCACGAAGGTCGACGTCCAGGAGCGTGGCGCCAACGCGCAGACCTCCGACCGGCGACTCTACGTGCAGCTCCAGGCCTTCGGAGGCTGCCTCGACCCGAAGCCGCTCGTGCGCGCGCTCGAGTCGAGCCGGATCGAGGCCGCGCTCTATCAGGACGTCAACGATCCGCGCGGAATCGGCGTGCTGGCGATGAGCGAGAATCCGGCCTTTTTCGTGCAGAGCCTGTGCGAGTTGCTCAACGCCGACCCGTTCGCCGCGCTCACGCACAAGCCCGAGTTCACGATGCTCGGCCGGACGTACGCCTCCGGCTTCGAGACCGACCTGGAGGACTGGCTCCTCCGCCGCCCCCGACGCGCGGTCCTGAACCCGGAGTGGCCGTGGGGGATCTGGTATCCGCTGCGCCGCACGGGCGCGTTCGCGCGACTCAGCCCAAAGGAGCAGGGCGAGGTCATCCGCGAGCACAGCATCCTCGGCCGCGCCTACGGCGACGCCGACCTCGCCCACGACATCCGCCTCGCGTGCCACGGGCTCGACGTCCGCGACAACGACTTCGTCATCGGGCTCGTCGGCCGCGACCTCCACCCACTCTCGCACCTCGTCCAGGCCATGCGGAAGACGGTCCAGACCGCGCAGTACATCCAGACGCTGGGCCCGTTCTTCGTCGGCCACGCCCTTTGGCAGAGCCCGCGCGCGACGCCCGCCGCCCGCCCCCCGCGCTAGGGGGCGGCTCGATGCGCGGGCCCGCATCACGCGGGTGCAGGTGACGGCGCGCCATCGCCGGTGCCGGCCACGGCGGAGAGGTTCCGGAGCCGAACGCTGATGGCGCTGTCCCGCTATCAACGCTTCACGCGAGCCGAGTGGGCGCGCCTCCGCGCCGATACTCCGCTGACCTTGACCGAAGAGAACCTGATTCGCCTCCGCGGCCTCAACGACCGGGTGTCTCTCTGCGAGGTCGTCGAGATCTATCTACCACTCTCGCGGCTGCTCAACCTCCATATCGACGCGAGCCAGGCGCTCCACGGGGCGGCCGCCACCTTCCTGAACACGACGGTGGCCAAGGCGCCATTCATCATCGGCTTGGCCGGCAGCGTCGCGGTCGGGAAAAGCACGACGGCGCGCATCATGCGAGCCCTGCTGGCTCGCTGGCCCAATCACCCGAAGGTTGACTTGGTGGCGACCGACGGGTTTCTCCACCCCAGGCACGTTCTCGAGGCGCGCGGGATCATGAACCGCAAGGGCTTTCCCGAAAGCTACGATCTCCGGGCTCTGATCACGTTCCTTTCGGAGACCAAGTCCGGGCGTGCCGAGCTTGCCGTGCCCGTCTACTCCCATCTCACGTACGACATCGTGCCGGATGCCTTTCAGGTCATCGATCGGCCCAACGTGTTGGTCGTCGAAGGCCTGAACATTCTGCAAGCGGGAGACGGATCGGCTCGCCAGTCTGAGCACCTCTTCGCCTCGGACTTCTTCGATTTCACGATGTACGTCGATGCCGAAGTCGGCCACATCCGCCAGTGGTACATCGAGCGCTTCCTGGCGTTGCGGACGACGGCCTTTCAAGACCCGTCGTCGTACTTCCATCGCTATGCCGATCTCACCGACGCGGAGGCCCAGACGGTGGCCGCGCGAATCTGGCGAGAGACGAACGAGCCGAATCTTCGCGAGAACATCCTTCCCACGCGGGACCGGGCCCACCTCATTCTCGAGAAAGGGTCGGATCACTCGGTGCGGCAAGTCCAACTGCGGAAGCTCTAATGCTGAGCGTTCTCAGGATCGTCGCCGCCTTCTCCTTGGAAGGCCGTAGCCGGGTGCAACTCCCGAGACCGACATCAAACTCGCCCTACATCCACAGATAACGTGCTTGACGGGCCGTCCGCCCGCGGCGTATCTTGCACCCTGATATGGGTGCATACAGCCTCTGCACCATTATATGGGTGCAGAAGGTATGACACGCGCGCGCGCCCCAATCGCGGTCCTTACGGCGGATGTCGTCGGTTCGTCGCGCTACAGTTCGGCCGACCGCCGGAAACTCGACGCGGTCATTCGTAAAGCGTTCACCGAGGTTGAGCATCGATTTCCTGACGCCATCCACACCCGGCTGGCGTTTCGGATCACCGCCGGAGACGAGTTTCAGTGCGTCATATCGGATGCGCCACGGGCGCTGGACATCCTCACGTATCTGCGCGCCGTCGTGGCCGCCAGTGGCTTGAGGCCGACGGTGCGCCTGCGGGCATCCGTGGGGATCGGGGAGATCAGCACACCGAAGCGCCAGAATCCCTACGAGGAAGACGGCCCCGCATTCGTTCATGCGCGGAACGGACTCGATGAAATCGCGAAGGCCCGTAGCCCGCTGCGGGCCACGAAACTCATTACGGCAGTCGCGGAAGTTGATACAGCGGCCGATGCTGTTCTCTGCCTGGCGGATTTCATCCAGCAATCGTGGACGGTCGCGCAATGGGAAGCCATTCGGTGGAGTCTGCTCGGACTGACTCGGGAGGCGATCGCTCGCAAGCTCAAAGTCGCTCATCAGAACGTGACGAAGCGCCTGCTTGCCGCTGGGTGGCCTCACTTCGAAGTGGCGGCGGCGTTCCTGCGCCAACTGATCGAACGCACCCCGAAAAGGGTGCAGAAGGCCGCTGCACCCCAATGAGGGTGTAACGATGCTCCTCTTCTTTCAGCTTTACCTGGCACATCTCGTCGCCGACTTCCTGCTGCAGCCCGACTGGGTCGCCCGGAGGAAGAGCGAAATTCGGCCCCTCGCCGGCCACGCTGCGATCCATCTCGTGTGCGCGGCCGCCGCCGTGAATCTCGGGCTCGACCGTCGCGTCGCCGGGGCGATCGTCAGCGTCGCCCTCATCCACACCCTGCTCGACTATGCGAAAGCCCGGCTCTCGGGTGACGGCTGGATCGCGTTCACGGCGGATCAGGCGGCGCACCTCCTGGTCGTCGCTCTGGCCTCGATCTGGCTCAACGGCTCGTGGTCGGGGATGATCGACGTCATCCGCTCCATCGTCACCAACCCGCTTGTCTATCTGTACGCCTGTGCGTATGTCGCCGTGGTGTTCGGAGGGGGGTACCTAGTCCAGAAGGTGACGCAATCCTTTCTCGCCGCGATGCAGAGCAGCTTGGCTCAGTTGAAGCCTGGTCTCCCGAACGCTGGAAAATACATCGGATGGGTGGAGCGCATTCTGATTCTGACGTTCATCGTCGGCGGCTACGAGACTGCCGTGGGATTCCTGCTCGCGGCAAAGGCGCTCGTGCGATACCCCGAGATCAAGGAAGACACCGGGGGGCACTTCGCCGAATACTTCCTCGTAGGGACGTTGACGAGCGTCGGCCTCGCCCTCGTCGCCGGCATGGCGGTGAACAAGCTGAAAGATCTTCTGGGCTAAGGATGCGTCAGGCGTCCGCCTCAGCGGGCCGCAACGTCCTACCGCAGGCAGAACCGGCAGGTTCTTGGGCCGGTGCCCCCGGAGGTCGAGGGCGTCGGACGGCCAGCCGCGCCGCTCGAGCGTCTGGCGCCGGAAAACCCAGACGCGCGCCGACTTCGCCGCGCCGTGGACGAGGAGGACGAGAGGACGGTTGGGCGAGGGCGTTGTCAGGGGAGCGGCGCGGGGAGGTCTGACTTGCCCATCAGGTAGAGATCGACCCCGCGCGCGGCGGAGCGGCCCTCGGCGACGGCCCAGACGATCAGCGACTGGCCGCGCTGCATGTCGCCGCAGGTGAAGACGCCGGGGACGCTCGTCATCCAGCGGTCGTCGCGCCAGACGTTGCCGCGCTCGGTGAGCGTCGTGCCGAGCTCGGCCAGCATCCCGGCCCGCTCGGGTCCGAGGAACCCCATCGCGAGGAGCACGAGGTCGCAGGCCAGCGTGAACTCGGTGCCGGGGATCGGTCTGAAGTCGACGCGGCCGCCCGCGCGGATCATCTCGACCTCGACGGCGTCGAGAGCCCGCACGTGTCCCCGCTCGTCTCCGAGGAAGCGCTGGGTGGAGACCGCGTAGACTCGCTCGCCGCCCTCCTCATGAGCGCCAGATACACGAAAGACGTTGGGCCACTGCGGCCACGGATTGTCGGGCGCCCGCCGGTCCGGCGGCCGCGGAAGCAGCTCGAACTGGTGAACCGAGAGCGCGCCCTGGCGGTGGACGGTGCCGAGGCAGTCGGCGCCGGTGTCGCCGCCGCCGATGATGACCACGCGCTGGCCCGTCGCCGTGATGAACTGATCGTCGGGAATCGCGTCGCCCTCGCACCGCCTGTTCTGGAGCGTCAGGTACTCCATCGCGAAGTGGATGCCCGCGAGCTCGCGCCCCGGCACGGCAAGGTCGCGCGGGTGGCACGCGCCGCCCGCGAGCACGAGCGCGTCGAAGTCGCGTCGAAGCTCGGCGACGGCCACGTTGACGCCGACGTGGGCGTTGGTGACGAACGCCACCCCCTCTTTCTCCATGAGCTGGAGGCGCCGGTCGAGGAAGCGCTTCTCCATCTTGAACTCGGGGATCCCGTAGCGCAGGAGCCCACCGATCCGGTCGCCACGCTCGAAGACGGTCACGGCGTGACCGGCCCGGTTACACTGCTGGGCGGCGGCGAGCCCCGCGGGCCCGGAGCCGACGACGGCCACCTTCTTGCCGGTGCGAAGGGCCGGCGGGCGCGGGGCGATCCAGCCCTCGTCGAAGGCCCGCTCGACGATCGAAAGCTCGATCGCCTTGATCGTGACCGGGTCGTCGTTGATCTCGAGCACGCACGAGCCCTCGCACGGCGCGGGGCACAGGCGGCCCGTCCACTCGGGGAAGTTGTTCGTCGCGTGCAGACGGTCGATCGCCTCGCGCCAGTGGTCCTTGTACACGAGGTCGTTCCAGTCGGGGATGATGTTGCCGAGCGGACAACCCTGGTGGCAGAACGGGATGCCGCAGTCCATGCACCGTGCGGCCTGCTTCTTCAGCTCGTCCCGGGGGAACGGGAGGTAGACCTCCTTCCAGTCACGGACCCGCTCCTCGACCGGGCGCGCCGGCCACTTCTTGCGCTTGATCTCGAGGAAGCCGGTGGCCTTACCCACTCGTCGCCCCGACGAGCTCGCCGAACGTCGGCTCGCGCCCCTCGGCCCGCGCGCGCGCCTCCGCGAGGAGGATGCGCCGGTAGTCCTTCGGCATCACCTTGACGAACCTCGGCTGCACCCCGACCCAGCCGTCGAGGATGCGCGTGGCGTAGGTCGAGCCGGTGACGGCGACGTGACGCCGGATCAGGTCGCGCACCAGCTCGATGTCCTCGGCACGGTCGAGCGGCTCGAGATCCACCATGCCGAGGTTCGCACGACGCTTGAAGTGGCCGTCCACGTCGAGCACGTACGCGATGCCGCCCGACATGCCCGCGGCGAAGTTGCGGCCGGTGTGCCCGAGCACGACGACGCGCCCGCCCGTCATGTACTCGCAGCCGTGGTCGCCGATGCCCTCGACGACGGCGTGGACGCCGCTGTTCCTCACGCAGAACCGCTCGCCGGCGACGCCACGCACGTAGGCCTCGCCGCTGGTGGCGCCGTAGAGGGCGACGTTGCCGATGATGATGTTCTCCTCGGGCGCGAACGTGGAGCGGCGCGGCGGGAAGACGATCAGTTCGCCGCCCGACAGCCCCTTGCCCCAGTAGTCGTTGGCGTCACCCTCGAGGGTGAAGGTGATCCCCCGGGGCACGAAGGCGCCGAAGCTCTGTCCGGCGGAGCCCGTGAAGTGGATCCGGATCGTGTCCTCCGGCAGGCCCTCGCCGCCCCAGCGCTTGGTGATGTGATAGCCCAGCATCGTGCCCACCGCGCGGTGGACGTTGCGGATGGGCAGGGACAGCACCACCGGCTTCTTGTGCTCGACCGCGTCCTGGCAGGCCGGAATGATCGTCGTGTGGTCCAGCGACTTCTCCAGGGCGTGATCCTGCGCCACCACGCAGTGCCGCGCCACCTCGGGCGGCATGTCCGGCTGGTAGAGGATCGTCGAGAGGTCCAGACCCCGCGCCTTCCAGTGATCGAGGGCGGGCTTGAAGTCGAGCTTGTCCACCCGCCCGATCATCGCGGCCATGGTCCGAAAGCCGAGGCGCGCCATGTACTCCCGAACCTCCTGGGCCACGAAGCGAAAGAAGTTCACGACGTACTCGGGCTTGCCGCTGAAGCGCTTCCTGAGCTCGGGGTCCTGGGTGGCGACGCCCACGGGGCAGGTGTTGAGGTGGCAGACCCGCATCATGATGCAGCCCAGCACCACGAGCGGCGCCGTCGAGAAGCCGTACTCCTCGGCGCCGAGCAGCGCCGCGATCACGACGTCACGCCCGGTCTTGAGCTGACCGTCCACCTGGACGACGATCCGGTCGCGCAGCTTGTTCAGCACGAGCACCTGCTGGGTCTCGGCCAGGCCGAGCTCCCACGGGATGCCGCCGTGCTTGATCGACGTGAGCGGGGAGGCGCCCGTGCCGCCGTCGTGGCCCGAGATCAGCACGACGTCGGAGAAGGCCTTGGCGACGCCGGCCGCCACGGTGCCCACGCCGATCTCGGCCACGAGCTTCACGTGCACCCGCGCCTCGGGGTTGGCATTTTTCAGATCGTGGATGAGCTGCTTGATGTCCTCGATCGAGTAGATGTCGTGGTGCGGGGGCGGCGAGATCAGCTGCACGCCCGGCGTCGCGAAGCGGACCTTCGCGATCCACGGGTAGACCTTGGTGCCGGGGAGCTGGCCGCCCTCGCCGGGCTTGGCGCCCTGGGCCATCTTGATCTGCAGATCGGTCGCGTTGACGAGATACTCGCTCGTCACCCCGAAGCGCCCGGAGGCGACCTGCTTGACGGCGCTCCGGCGCCAATCCCCGTTGGGGTCTCGGCGGTACCGGCCCGGGTCCTCGCCGCCCTCACCGGTGTTGGACCGGCCGCCGATCCGGTTCATCGCGATCGCGAGCGTCTCGTGGGCCTCCTGGCTGATCGAGCCGTACGACATGGCGCCGGTGGCGAAGCGCTTGAGGATCGACTCGACGGGCTCGACCTCCTCGATCGGGATCGGGGTCGTGGTCTCCGCGAGCTCCATGAGCCCGCGCAGGGTCGCCAGCCGGCGGCCCTGGTCGTCGCAGAGCCGCGTGTACTCCTTGAAGAGTGGGTAGCTGCCCGAGCGGGTCGAGTGCTGGAGGCGCGCGATCATGTCAGGATTGACCATGTGGTGCTCGCCGTCGCGCCGCCACTGGTACTCGCCCCCCCAGTCGAGGTCGGCCGCGCCCACGGGCCGCTCGGGGAAGGCGCGCGCGTGCCGGCGCTGCGCCTCCTCCGCGATCAGGTCGATGCCGATGCCCGACACGCGAGACGCGGTCCCCGTGAAGTAACGGTCCACGAGGTCGCGGTTCAGGCCGACGGCCTCGAAGATCTGGGCGCCGCAGTAGCTCTGCAGCGTCGAGATCCCCATCTTCGCCATGACCTTCAGGATCCCCTTGTTGAGCGCCTTGATGTAATTCGTCACGGCCTTCCGGTGATCGATCCCGGTGAGGATCCCCTGGCGGATCATGTCGTCCAGGCTCTCGAAGGCCACCCACGGGTTCACGGCGCCCGCGCCATACCCGATGAGCAGGCACATGTGGTGGACCTCGCGCGCGTCGCCCGTCTCCACGACGAGCCCGCAGCGGGTCCGCTCGCCGCGCCGCACGAGGTGGTGGTGCACCGCGGCGGTGGCCAGGAGGCTCGGAATCGCGGCCCGCTCGCGGCTCTGTCCCCGATCGGACAAGATGATGACGTTGTCCCCGTCGGCGATCGCCCGGCTTGCTCGCTGCTGCAGGGCCTCGAGCGCCCGCTCGAGGCCGGCGGCGCTCTCGGCGACCGGCCAGAGCATCGGGAGCGTGACCGACTTGAAGCCACGCCCGGCGACGTGCGTGAGCTTGGCGAGCTCCGCGTTCGAGAGCACCGGGTCCGGCAGAACGATTTGCCGACAGGACGCGGGCTCCGGGCTGAGGAGGTTCAGCTCCGGCCCGACCGTAGACTCCATGGCGGTGACCAGCTCCTCCCGGATCTGGTCGAGCGGCGGGTTCGTCACCTGGGCGAAGAGCTGCTTGAAATAGTCGTAGAGCGGCCGGGGGCGGTCCGATAGGACCGCCAGCGCCGTGTCGGTCCCCATCGAGCCCACCGGCTCCTCGCCGTTCTTCGCCATCGGCAACAAGAGAATGCGGAGGTCCTCGTGCGTGTAGCCGAACGCGATCTGACGCTGGAGCACGGTGTCGTGGTCGGCCGCGGGAACCGGCTGGTCCGGCAGGTCCGCGAGGCTCACCGCGTGCTCGCGGAGCCAGTCGGCGTACGGGTGCTCGGCAGCGAGCTGCGCCTTGATCTCCTCGTCGTCGATGATCCGCCCCTTCCCCGTGTCCACGAGGAAGATGCGCCCGGGGTGCAGCCGCTCCTTCATGAGCACGTTCGAAGGCGGCACGTCGAGCACGCCGACCTCGGAGGCCATGATCACCATGTCGTCCTTGGTGACGTAGTACCGGGAAGGGCGCAGGCCGTTCCGGTCCAGCACGGCGCCGATCACGGTGCCGTCGGTGAAGGCGATCGACGCCGGCCCGTCCCACGGCTCCATCAGCGAGGCGTGGTACTCGTAGAACGCCCGCCGCTCGGGGCTCATCGACTCGTGGTTCTGCCACGGCTCCGGGATCATCATGAGGATCGCGTGTGGCAGCGACCGGCCGTTCATGACGAGGAACTCGAGCACGTTGTCGAACGTGGCCGAGTCCGACAGCCCCTCGCGCGTCACGGGCAGGACCTTCTTGAGGTCGTCGCCGAGGACCCCTGAGCGGCAGAGCGCTTCGCGGGCGCGCATCCAGTTGATGTTGCCGCGGAGCGTGTTGATCTCGCCGTTGTGGGCGATGTAGCGGTACGGGTGGGCGAGCGGCCAGGACGGAAACGTGTTGGTGCTGAACCGCTGGTGCACGAGCGCCAGCGCGGACTCGACGTCGGGGTCGGCGAGGTCCGGATACATCGTCTCGATCTGGTCCGCGCTGAGCATCCCCTTGTAGATGAGCGTGTTCGAGCTCAGGCTCGGGATGTAGGCGAACGTGTTCTCCGGGATGTCGAGCGCCACCACGGCCTTCTCGAAGAGCTTGCGGATCACGTAGAGCTTGCGCTCGAAGGCGGCGTGGTCGCGGACCCCCGCGCCGCGACCGATGAACACCTGGGTGATGTGGGGCTTGACCGAGAGCGCCGTGGAGCCGAGCAGGTGGTCGTCCGTCGGGACGTCGCGCCACCCGCAGAGCCGCTGGCCCTCCTCCTCGACGATCGAGTGCAGGAGGGCGCGCACCTTGTCGCGCTGCTCGGGGTCGCGCGGGAGGAACATGAGGCCGCAGCCGTACGCCTTCGGTGGGGGCAGGGGGATCCCGAGGCGGTCACACTCCCGGCGGAGGAACTTGTCCGGCATCTGCAGCAGGATGCCCGCGCCGTCGCCCGTGTTTGGCTCGCAGCCGCACGCGCCCCGGTGGAGCAGGTTGATGAGGACCGCGAGCGCCTGGCGGACGATCGTGTGCGACTTCTTGCCCTTGATGTTGACGACGAAGCCGACACCGCAGGCGTCGTGCTCCTGGCGCGGGTCGTAGAGGCCCTGGGCGCGCGGCCCCGCCGGCCCGAGCGGGTGATTCGGCTGCTCCGTCATCCTGCACCCCCTTTTGTGAACAGTTGCACGATACTAACTGCGCCGGGACTATTAGTCATCCCCAAAAAGTCGGATGGCGGGTATGAGGAATTCTTATAGTATGATCGAGCCGTGCACGTCGAGACCCTCCGCCTCTATTGCGACGTGGCCCGGCTCCGCTCGTTCTCCCGAGGGGCCGAGCAGAACTTCGTCTCCCAATCGGCCGCGAGCCAGGGGGTGCAGCAGCTCGAGACCGAGCTCGGGGTGACCCTGATCGACCGCACCAAGCGCCCGTTCGTCGTCACGCCCGAGGGCGAGGCCTTCTACACGGCGTGCCGCGCCATCCTCGAGTCGTGGGAGAAGGCCAAGGCGGACGTGGCGATCGTCAAGGCGCGCGTCGATGGCACGGTGAGGGTCGCCGCGATCTACTCCGTCGGGCTCCACGACGTGAGCCGGCACATGCAGCGGTTCATGTCCCTCTACCCGGCGGCGCGGGTGCAGCTCGAGTGTCTGCACCCCCACAAGGTCGTCGAGGCGGTCCTCGAGGGCGAGGCGGACGTCGGGATCATGTCCTACCCGCCGACGAACCGCGCCCTCTCGACCGTCCCGCTGCGAGCCGAGCCGATGGCGTTCGTGTGTCACCCGAACCACCGGCTGGCGCGCCGCCGGCTCGTGCGGCCGACGGACCTCAACGGCGAGACGTTCGTCGCCTTCGACCCCGGGCTCACGATCCGCAAGGCGATCGACCGCGCGCTCCGCGCGCACAACGTCAAGGTGAACACGGTCATGGAGTTCGACAACATCGAGACGATCAAGCAGGCGATCACCATCGCGGCCGGGGTATCGATCCTGCCCCGTCATACCGTCCAGAAGGAAGCGGGGATCCGGACGCTGACCGTCGTCCCGCTGGCGATCGCCGATCTGGTGCGACCCGTGGGCATCATCCACCGGCGGCAGAAGCCCCTCACGCCCACGGTGAGCCGGTTCATCGAGCTCCTCCGCGAGGCGAACGAAGAGCCCGCCCGCGCGGGCTCCCGCGCTCTCGGGCGGGATTCTCTGCGCGAAGGGGAGTAGGATTGGGGCGAGACCGCTTCGGGACAAGGGGGTAGAGCCATGGGTGAGTTCGAAGACGAGTACTCCGCGGCGCTCGAAGGCGAAGTCCGTGAGACCAGGGGCGCGCTGCTGAACGACACGATCGGCGTGCTCGGGCCCGCCGATCCGATCTGCCTGCCAGAGACCGCGACCGTCCGCGAGGCGGTCGAGACCATGCTGGCGCGACGTCAGGCGGGGGTGTTGATCACCGACGCCGGGGGACGGCTCACGGGCATCTTCACGGAACGTGACGTGCTGACGCGGGTGGTCGGCAAGAACCTCGACGCCCGCAAAACCCCGCTCGGCCAGGTGATGACGCGCAACCCAGAGGCGCTCACCGCGCGGGACCGCGTCGCCTACGCCGTCCACTCGATGAGCGTGGCCGGGTACCGGACGGTGCCGCTCGTGGACGCGGAGCGGCGGCCGATCGGCGTGGTCACCGTGAGCGACGTGATCCGGTGGCTGGCGAACCTCTTTCCGGAAACCGTCCTGAACCTCCCGCCCGGTAACACGCTCAAGCGGCCGAGCGAGATCGACGCGGGGTAGGAGCGCAAATCTTGCCCGTCCGGATGGCCTCCGATAAAATGACAGTTGCTCGCCCGACTCGCAGCGCGCGCACCGCAGTCGGGCGGCCTCAGCGTCGATTCCCGAAGCCCGGACAACCGTGGCCGGGGTGTGTGTCTGCAGCCGCGCGAGGAGACGAGCGTCGATGAGTGAAGCCGCGGCGACCACCAAGAGCAAGTCCCTGAAAGAGCTGGATCGCGCGGTCGTCCGGTTCGCCGGCGACTCCGGCGACGGCATGCAGCTCACCGGCGAGCAATTCACGACCGAGTCGGCGTGGGCCGGCAACGACATCGCGACCCTGCCGAACTTCCCCGCCGAGATTCGCGCCCCCGCCGGCACGCTCTTCGGCGTCTCGAGCTTCCAGCTCCAGTTCGGGAGCCAGCGCGTCTACACGCCGGGCGACCGACTGGACTGCCTGGTGGCGATGAATCCCGCAGCGCTCAAGGTGCACCTTCGCGACCTGAAGCCCGGCGGCCTGCTCGTCGTCAACACCGCGGCCTTCGACCAGCGCAACCTCGACAAGGCGGGCTACGCGGCGAGCCCCCTCGAGGAGCCGACGCTGGCCGAGCGCTACCGGCTCCACAAGGTGGACATGACGGGGCTCACGTACGAGGCGATCAAGGACCTGCCGCTGAACACGAAGGAGAAGGATCGTACCAAGAACTTCTTCGCGCTCGGCCTCGTCTCGTGGATCTACACGCGGCCGATCGAGCCCACCCTCGAGTGGATCACGAAGAAATTCTCGAAGAACCCGTCCATCGCCCTCGCCAACACGCGCGTGCTGAAGGCGGGCCACGCGTACGGCGAGACCGCCGAGATCTTCGCCGAGCACTACACGATCGAGGCGGCGGAGATGGCGCCGGGGCTCTACCGGGCGATGACCGGCAACCGAGCGCTCGCGTGGGGAATCCTGGCCGCGGCCCAGCGCTCGAAGCTCCCCGTGGTGTACGGCGCGTACCCGATCACGCCCGCGAGCGACATCCTGCACGAGCTCGCGCTGCACAAGCGGTTCCGGGTGCGCACGATCCAGGCCGAGGACGAGATCGCCGCGATCACCGCGGCCATCGGCGCCGCGTTCGGCGGGGCCGTCGGCGTCACCGGCTCGAGCGGCCCTGGGGTCGCGCTCAAGGGCGAGGCGATCGGGCTCGCGGTCACGGCCGAGCTGCCGCTCGTGATCTTCGACATCCAGCGGGGCGGTCCGTCGACGGGGCTCCCGACGAAGACCGAGCAGGCGGATCTGATGCAGGCGCTGTACGGTCGCAACAGCGAATCGCCCGTCGTCGTCATCGCGCCCGCCACCCCGGGGGACTGCTTCTACGTGGCCTACGAGGCGGTGCGCATCGCGACGAAGTACATGCTGCCGGTCATGGTGCTGAGCGACGGCTTCCTGGCGAACGGGTCGGAGCCATGGCTCATCCCCGACCCCGCGACGCTGCCGCCCATCGAGGTCGGCTTCCGGACGGAGAGCGCCGGGTTCTTCCCGTACCTGCGCGACCCGGCAACGCTCGCGCGCCCCTGGGTGCGTCCCGGCACGCCCGGGCTCGAGCACCGCATCGGCGGGATCGAGAAGCAGGACGTCACGGGCAACATCTCCTACGACCCGGACAACCACGACCAGATGGTCAAGACCCGTGCGGAGAAGGTGCGGCGCGTGGCCCAGGAGATCCCGCCCACGACGATCAACGGCGCGGCGACGGGTGACCTGCTCGTGGTCGGTTGGGGCGGGACGTACGGTTCGATCACGGCGGCGGTGGAGCGCGCGCAGGTGGAGGGCAAGGCGGTCGCCTCGGTCCACCTCCGCTACCTGAACCCCCTCCCGCCAGACCTCGGCCACATCCTCCGCGAGTACCGCAAGGTGCTCGTGCCCGAGATCAACAGCGGCCAGCTCGTGCGCGTGCTTCGCGCCGAGTACCTGGTGGACGCCGTCGGCTTCAACCGGGTGCGCGGCCTGCCGCTGGCGAGCGAGGAAATCCTGGACGCGATCAACCAACTCGTGGAGAGCCAGGCATGAGCCCGGGCGGCCCGCCGGCGAAGGAAGCGCCCAAGTACACGAAGAAGGACTTCGAGTCCGACCAGGACGTCCGGTGGTGCCCCGGCTGCGGGGACTACGCGATCCTCTCCGCGGTGCAGAAGGCGATGCCGGACCTGGGCATCCCGAAGGAGGACATCGTCTTCATCTCCGGGATCGGCTGCTCGAGCCGCTTCCCGTACTACATGAACACCTACGGGTTCCACACGATCCACGGTCGCGCGCCGGCCATCGCCACCGGGCTCAGGCTGGCGCGCCCGGACCTCAAGGTGTTCGTCGTGACGGGGGACGGCGACGGGCTCTCGATCGGCGGCAACCACATGCTGCACGTGCTGCGCCGGAACGTGAACGTGACGATCCTCCTCTTCAACAACCGGATCTATGGCCTCACGAAGGGGCAGTACTCGCCCACGAGCGAGCTCGGCAAGGTCACGAAGTCCACGCCGCACGGCTCCGCCGACCGCCCGGTGAACCCGCTCGCGTTCGCGCTCGGGTGCGGCGCCACGTTCGTCGCGCGCACGGTCGACCGCAACATCCCGCACATGGAGGAGACGCTCAAGCGCGCCGCGCGCCACAAGGGCGCCGCGTTCATGGAGATCCTCCAGAACTGTAACGTCTACAACGACCTCGCGTGGAACGTCATCTACGACAAGGAGCAGAAGCTCCAGTACGAGCTCCGGCTCGAGCACGGCAAGCCGCTGCTCTTCGGGCCGCCGGATGACCGGCGTGCCGTCATCATGGAGGGCGTGCGGCCGAAGGTCGTCACGGCGAAGGACGTGCCGGCGAGCGCGCTCTGGGTCCACGACGAGCACAACGTGAACGCGGCGAAGCTCCTGGCGGACCTCTTCGCCCCTGACTTCCCGATCCCCATCGGCGTGCTGGCGGCGGTCGAGGGGCCCGTGTACGAACAGATCATGCTCGACCAGGAGCAGAAGGCGATTTCGGAGCGAGGTCCCGGAGACATCGCGAAGCTCCTCACCTCGGGAGATACCTGGCGCATCTCCTGAACCGCCGGTCTGAGCTGCGACGACACCTTGCCGGCGTCCCTTCGGGAGCCGGCAAGTTCGTTTTCGGGTAAGGTGGTGCCATGCCCCTCGCTCCCGGCGTCCTGGACGAGCTCCGGCGCGCCCTCGGCCCCGATGGCCTCGTCGTGTCGCCGGAGGGCCGCCTCGTCTACGAGTGCGACATGCACACCTTCTACAAGGGGGCGCCTGACGCCGTCGCCCTGCCCGCGTCCACCGCCGAGGTCGCGGCGATCGTGACACTGTGCCGCCGTGAGCGCGTGCCCATCGTCCCGCGCGGCTCGGGCACGGGCCTCATAGGCGGCGCCATGGCCTCTCTCGGCGGTGTGATGATCGGGCTCAACCGGATGACCCGGATCCTCGAGATCGACCTGGCGAACCGTTCGGCGACGGTCCAGCCGGGGCTGATCAACCTCTGGCTCACGCGCGCGGTGCAGGATCGGGGCTGGTTCTTCGCGCCCGACCCCTCGAGCCAGATGGTGTCGTCGATTGGCGGCAACGTGGCGACCAACGCCGGCGGGCCGCACTGCCTCAAGTACGGGATCACGGCCAACCACGTCGTGGGCCTCGAGCTGGTCACGGGCGCGGGCGAGGTCGTGCGCCTCGGCGGGAAGGTCGCCGACCGGGCCGGCTACGACCTCACCGGCGTCGCCGTCGGCTCCGAGGGGACGTTTGGCCTCGTGACCGCGGTGACGGTGCGGTTGCTCCACACGGCCGAGGCGGTCAAGACGATCCTCGCCTCGTTCCGATCGATCGAGGAGGCGTCCGAGGCGGTCTCGGCGATCATCGCCGCCGGCATCGTCCCGGCGGCGCTCGAGATGCTCGACGAGCTCATGATCCGCGCGATCAACGAGGGCACCGGCGCCGGGTACCCGAAGGACGCGGGCGCGGTGCTCCTGATCGAGCTGGACGGCCCGCGCGCCGAGGTCGACGCGCAGGCCCAGCGGGTGACCGCGATCTGCCGCGAGCGCGGCGCCCTCGACGTGCGCGTCGCGCGCGACGAGAGCGAGCGCGCGCTACTCTGGAAGGGACGCAAGGAGGCGGCGGGCGCGGTGGGACGGCTGGCGCCGACGTACCTCCTGCAGGACGCGGTGGTGCCCCGCTCGAAGCTCCCCCAGATCATGCGCGAGCTCCGCGCGATCGCCGAGCGCCATCGCGTGCAGATCGCCAACGTGTTCCACGCGGGCGACGGCAACCTCCACCCGCTCATCCTCTACGACGACCGGAACCCCGAGGAGCTCGAGCGCGCGCAGGCGGCCAACGAGGAGCTGCTCCACGCGTGCATCGCGATGGGCGGCACGGTCACGGGCGAGCACGGCGTCGGGCTCGACAAGGCCAAGAATCTCGCGCTCCAGTACGGCGAGGCCGATCTGAACTTCATGGCTCGGCTTCGCCGCGTCTTCGACCCCGACCGGATCATGAATCCCGGCAAGCTCCTGCCCTCGCACCCGGCGTGCGGCGAGGGGTTCCGGCCGCTTCGGCCGCGGGTGCCGGAGGGCGCGTGGGTCTAGTACATCGAAGGGGGCCTCTGTCCGACGGGCTCCGCCCTTTGGGGCCCCCTCCGAACCACCCCCAGCATTCGATTGCGCCGGCGGAGCCGGCGCTCGAACGCAGTCCATTCCGACAGGCTCCTAGTGAACCCGACTTCGAGCGCGGGGTGCCGGGGTGAGCGTCGTCACCCGGCCGATCGGGGAGGCGCTCGCGGCCATCGTCGGCCGCGAGGCGGTGGTGGAGGCGGCGACGGCCTGCGCGAGCGCGGCCGTCGATGGCCGCGTGCCGCGCTGGGTCGTCCACCCGAAGTCGCTCGCCGACGTGAGCCGCGTGCTCGCCCTCGCCTGGGACGCCGAGCTCGCCGTCGTCCCTCGGGGCTCCGGCAGCGCCCTCGAGCTCGGCCGCCCGCCGTCCCGGCTCGACGTGGTCCTCGACCTGCGGAAGCTCGACCGCGTCGTGGAGTACAACCCCGACGACCTCACGATCACCGTGGAGGCCGGGACCACCGCGGGCACGCTCGCCGGCCGCGTTGGCGCGCGACACCAGCGCCTTCCACTCGACCCCGCGGGCGCGGCGCGCCGGACGATGGGCGGGCTCGCCGCGACCAACGCGAGCGGCCCTCTGCGCGCGCGCTACGGCACGCTGCGCGACCTCCTCCTCGGCGTGCGCTTCGTCCAGGCGGACGGCGTGGTGACCTGGGGCGGCGCCAAGGTCGTGAAGTCCGTGAGCGGCTACGACGTGCCCAAGCTCATGGTCGGCGCTCTCGGAACTCTCGGCGTCCTGGGTGAGCTGACGCTCCGGCTCCATCCCGTGCCGGAGTTCGAGGCGACCTGGCTCGCGAGCTTCAAGGACGCGGGCGCGGCGCAGGCGTTCGTCGCGCGCCTCGTCGACTCGACGGTCCAGCCGACCCGAGTCGAGATCCTGAATCGTGCAGCGCTTGCCGCATGCGGCGCCGGCGATGCGACGCTCGGCGTCGCGGTTTCGATCGGCACGGCCGAGGAGGCGGTGCGCGCCCAGGGGCAGACGGTCGCGCACTTCGCCCGCGAGGCGAGTGCCTGCGTGACGGCGCTCGGCGCAGGCTTCTGGACGACGTACGAGGGCGCCATGGCGCCGGCTGAGGCGGTCCATCTGCAGGTGGGAACCCTCGTCACCCACGTCGGCGCGACGGCGACCGAGATCGAGCGCGCCGTGGCGGATGCTCGCGGCGTCGCGACGATCACCGGCTCGGCCACGCTCGGCGGCCTGCGCGCCGCGTTCCCCGCCATGGACCTTCACGCCATGCGGACGATCGTCGAGCGTCTGCGCGCGCTCGTCGCGCCCTGGGCCGGCAGCGTGATCATCCAGCGCGCGCCCGCCGCGATCCGCGCTGCCGTGGATCCGTGGGGGCCGGTCGAGCCGGGCTCCTTCGCGCTGATGCGTGGGCTCAAGGACGAGTTCGACGCCAGGCGGGTGCTGAACCCCGGACGCTTCGTCGGCGGCCTCTGATGGAGCCGTTCCTCGAGGAGCTCCGCAAGTGCGTCCACTGCGGCATCTGCCTGCCGCAGTGTCCGACCTACAGAGTGCTCGGCGAGGAGATGGACTCGCCGCGTGGGCGGATCTATCTGATGCGAGCCGTCGCCGAGGGACGCATCGAACCGACCCGGACCTACGCGCGGCACCTGGACCTGTGTCTCGGCTGCCGGGCGTGCGAGACCGCGTGTCCCTCCGGGGTCCGTTTCGGCTCGCTCCTCGAGACGGCGCGCGGGGAGCTCCGACGCCAGGGTCCGCCGCCCGGGAGGCGCCTCCTGGATCGCTTCATCTATGCGCTGTTCCCGGAGCCTGGCCGCATCGGCGCCGCGCTCGGGCTCCTGCGCCTCTATCGGCGGTCGGGCCTCTCCCGGCTCGTGCGGGCGACGGGCGCGCTCAAGCTCGTCCCGCGGCTCGCCGCGATGGAGGGGCTGCTCGGGGAGGTGGAGCGCGCCGAGCCGCTGCCCTCGCTGATCCCCGCGCGCGGGCGAAGGCGCGGGCGTGTCGGGCTCCTGACCGGATGCGTCCAGCGCCACCTGTACCCGGGCGTCAACCGCGCCACGGCGCGCGTGCTCGCGCTCGCGGGCTGGGAAGTCGTCGTGCCGCGCACCCAGGGGTGCTGCGGCGCCCTCGAGCTCCACGCCGGGAGGATCGACGACTTCCGCGCGCGCGCGCGGCGGCTCGTGGCCACGTTCGGGGGCGACATCGACTGGGTCGTTACCAACGCGGCGGGCTGCGGCTCGGCCATGAAGGAGTACGGCCGCTGGGTGCCAGAGGCGACGGGACTCGCCGCGCGGACGCGTGACGTGACGGAGCTTCTCGCGGACGCGGAGCTCCCGCTCGGCCCGCTCGAGCTGACGGTGACCTATCACGATCCCTGCCATCTGGTTCACGGCCAGCGGGTACGCCAGGAGCCGCGGGCGCTTCTGCGGAGGATCCCCGGTCTCAGGCTCCTGGAGCTGGTGGAGAGCGACCTCTGTTGCGGCAGCGCGGGCGTGTACAACATCCTCGAGCCGGCGATCGCGCGCGAGCTCCTGGAGCTGAAGATGGCGCGGATCGTGGAGTCGGGCGCCCGCGTGGTGGCGACGGGGAATCCCGGCTGCCTCATGCAGATCGCCCAGGGCGTTCGGGCGCGCGGCCTGGACGTCGCCGTCGTTCATCCCGTAGAGTTGCTGGCCAGGGCCGCCGATGCGTATCAGGGTTAAGGACCACGTGAAGTTCCAGGCCGACAAGATGGCGAAGGTCTCCCTCGCCACGACGGCGCGGGCGCAGCTCGACCTCTACTGCGTGGCGCCGGGCCAGGCCCAGAAGCCGCACACCCACGCCGACGCGGACAAGATTTACTACGTGCTGGAGGGGCACGGCCGCTTCCGCGTGGGCGCCGACGAGCAGACCGTGGAGGCCGGGGAAGCCGTGGTCGCCCGGGCGGGCGTCGAGCACGGCCTCGAGAACGACGGGACGTTTCCGCTTGTGGCCCTCGTCATCGTGACGCCTCCCCCGACGCACCTGTCTCAGGCCAGCCACGGTCCCACCGGCCTCACTCCACCCGATCCATGACGCCGCCGCGCGTCTCCCTGATGGTGACCTGCCTCGGCGACCTGTTCTTTCCCGAGGTGGGCGTGAGCATCGTCCGGCTCCTGCGGCGCCTCGGGGCGACCGTCGAGTTCCCGCAGGGTCAGACGTGCTGTGGGCTGCCGCTTTTCAACTCCGGCTACCACGCCGAGGCCCGGGCGGTCGCCGCGCGCACCGTGGCGCTCTTTCGCAACGCCGACCACATCGTCGTGCCCTCGGGCTCGTGCGCGTGGATGCTCAGGCACGAGTACGCGGGCCTCCTGACGGACGGCGAGCTTGCCCAGGATGCCCGGCGGCTCGCGGGGCGGACGTACGAGCTCTCGCAGTTCCTCGTCAAGGTGCTCGGCCGACGCGAGTTCCGCACGACCGTCGGCGGGCGTGTCACGTACCACGATTCGTGTCATTTATTGCGCGGGCTGCACGAGGCCGAGACTCCGCGGGACATCCTGAGATCCCTCGAGGGCGTCGAGTTCGTGGAGCTGCCGGGCGCCGACGAGTGCTGCGGCTTCGGCGGCTCGTTCGCGGTTCGCCTGCCGGAGGTGTCCGCGCAGATCCTCGCGAAAAAGCTCACGAACGTCGAGGCCACCGGCGCCACGTGTCTGGTCGCGTGCGACGCGGGATGCCTGATGCAGATGGGCGGCGGGCTTCGGCGCCGGCGCTCGCGCGTGCGCGCCCTCCATCTCGCGGAGCTCCTCGAGGGAGGCGGGGGATGAGCGAGGCCGACCTCTCCATCCCGCTTCGCCGGCGCGCCGACAGCGCGATGAAGGACGCGTTTCTCCAGGAGGCGCTGACCATCGCGACGACGAAGTTCATCGGGCTGCGCCGCGGGGCGTTCGGCGACTTCCCCGAGGGCGATGCGCTGCGCGATCGGGCGCGGGAGATCAAGGAGGCGACGCTTCAGCACCTCGACCGCTACCTCGAGCAGCTGATCGAGAACGTCGAGCGCTTCGGCGGCGAGGTTCATTTCGCGGCGAGTCCCGCCGAGGCGCGTTCCATCATCCTCGGGATCGGCCGCCGGTCGGGGGCGCGGATGGCGGTGAAGTCGAAGTCGATGGCCACCGAGGAGATCCACCTCAACGAGGCGCTCGAGCAGGCGGGGATCGTGCCGGTCGAGACGGACCTCGGCGAGTACATCATCCAGCTGGCCCATGAGCGGCCGTCGCACATCATCGCCCCCGCGATCCACAAGACGAAGGGCCAGGTGGCCGAGCTCTTCGCCAAGGAGCTCAAGCGCACGGTCGCGGCCGACCCCGAGATTCTCACGAAGATCGCGCGGGGTGAGCTGCGGGAGAAGTTCCTCCAGGCGGACCTGGGCATCACCGGTGCGAATTTCGCGGTCGCGGACACGGGCACCGTCGTCCTCGTCACCAACGAGGGCAACGGCCGTATGGTGACCACGCTCCCGCGCGTCCACATCGCGGTGATGGGTGTCGAGAAGGTCGTGCCCTCGATGACGGACCTCATGGTGTTCCTGGCCATCCTCGCGAAGAGCGCGACGGGCCAGAAGCTCTCGGTGTACACGACCCTCGTCCGGGGGCCACGGCGCGCCGGGGAGCTCGAGGGGCCGGACGAGTTCCACCTCGTCCTGCTGGACAACGGGCGCATCGACCAGCTCGCGGGGCCGCTGCGCGAGGCGCTCTACTGTCTCCGCTGCGGCGCGTGCCTCAACGTGTGTCCCGTCTACCGCCAGATCGGCGGCCACGCCTACGGCCACACCTACCCGGGGCCCATCGGCATATTACTGACGGCGATGCTGAACGGCCCCGGCTCGGTGAAGGAGCTGGCGCACGCCTCCTCGCTCTGCGGGGCGTGCGCGGAGGCGTGTCCGGTGCGGATCGACATCCCGCGCATGCTCATCGAGCTCCGGCGGGAGGTGGACGAGCGGAAGATCGCGCCCTGGACCGAGCGCGTCGTGTTCGGGGCGTTCGCGCGGCTCCTGGCGCGGCCGGGGCTCTACCGGCTCGTCGCGCGGATCGCGCGGCTGCTCCAGCGGCCCTTCGTCCGCGACGGAGCACTGCGGCGCCTCCCGCTCGTCTTCGGCGACTGGACGCGGACGCGCGATCTCCCCGCGGTGGCGCCGCGGACCTTTCAGGAACGGTGGAAAGAGCTGGAGCGAGAGGTCACGCCGTGACCACGCGCGCGGAGTTCATGGGGCGGATCCGTGCGGAGATGGCCAAGACACGCGGACTCTTTCCCGCGACGCCCACCCGACGCCCGGAGAGCCCGCGCGCCGCGGCAGAGGCGATCCGCAGGCAGCTCGCGGAGCGCTGGCCCGTGGCGCTCGAGCGCTTCCGCCGGGAGTTCGAGCAGGTGGGGGGCGTCTTCTACCGCGTTCCGACTCTGGCCGAGGTGCCCGAGGTCGTGGCGGCGATCGCCCGGGACCGCTCGGCGCGCCGGCTGGTGAGCTGGCATCCCGAGACGCTCGGCGGCGACCTCGGGCCAGCGCTCACCGCCCGCGGCCTCTCGCCCGTGTCCATGCCGCCGGGGGAGATCGCGAACGAGGCCGAGCGGGGGCGGCTTCGTCAGCTGATCGCCGCGGCCGAGCTCGGCCTGACGGGCGTGGATCTCGCGATCGCCGAGACCGGAACGCTCGTCCTCCGCTCGGGCGCTGGGCGTCCGCCCTCGACGTCGCTGTTGCCGCCCTATCACGTCGCGGTGTTCGACCGCGTCGCGCTCGTCGAGTCGCTCGCTCAGGTCGGCGTGTTCCTCGAGCTCTGGCACGCCGACGGCGAGGCGGGGGCCCGCGGAGCGGCCATCAGCTTCATCACCGGTCCGAGCCGGACGGCGGACATCGAGCTGACGCTCACGCGCGGCGTCCACGGGCCGAAGGAGGTGCACGCGATCTTCGTCGAGCACGCGATCGGTGGCTGACCGCTACTTCACGCCGGGCGATGTGGAGGCGCTGATCCCCGTGCTCACGCGGGCCATGCGTCGCGTGATGACCGCTCACGAGCAGGCGAGCGCGCTGCGCGAGCGGCTCCGGGCGGAGCGGGAGCGGATCGCGCTGACCGGCGGGGGGGTCCTCGACCGGGCTCGGTGGCGCGCCGACACCGAGCGCATCAAGCAGCTGACGCGGCGGATGCAGGACGGGCTCGAGAGGATCGCGGAGCTTGGCGGCGTCCCGAAGGACCTCGGGCTCGGCCTCGTGGACTTCCCGTACCTGCGTGACGGCCGGGAGGTCAACCTGTGCTGGAAGTACGGCGAGCGGGAGATCCGCCACTGGCACGGCCTCGACGAGGGCTACACCGCCCGGAAGCCGCTCTGATGGCGTACGCCGCGGTGCTCTTCGATCTCTTCGACACGCTGGTCCGCTTCGACCGCGAGCGGATCCCCGAGATCCAGGTGAACGGGAAGCGGGTGCGCTCGACCGCCGGCCACGTCCACGCGGTCCTCAGCGCTCACGCGCCGCAGATCTCCCTGGAGGCATGCTACGAGGCGCTCGTCGACAGCTGGCGCGAGGCCGAGCGGCTCCGCGCGATCGACCACCGTGAAGTCCCCGCGCCCGAGCGCTTCGTCCACTTCTTCCGTCATCTGGCGCTCGACGCCCGGGCGCTGCCGGCCGGGCTCGGTCAGGCGCTGATCGACGCGCACCGACGGGAGCTCGGCAAGGCCGCCGACTTTCCCCTCCATCACGGTCCACTTCTGGAGCGTCTCGCGGCCCGGTACCGGCTGGCGGTCGTCTCGAACTTCGACTACACGCCGACCGCCGTGGACATCCTCGAGCGCGCGGGCGTCGCCCGGCTCTTCACGGCGATCGTCGTCTCGGACGCCGTCGGCTGGCGGAAACCCAAGCGGGAGATCTTCGACGAGGCGCTGCGCCGCCTGGAGGTCCCGGCCCGTCAGGCGCTCTTCGTCGGCGACCGTGCCGACATCGACGTGCTCGGGGCCCAGCGGGCCGGCATCGACGCCGCGTGGATCAATCCCGAAGGCGCGTCGCTGCCGCCGGAGATCGCGCCACCACGCTACGAGATCCGCGACCTCGCGGATCTCGGTCGGATCCTCGACGTGTGACGTGCATCACCGGGTAGGGGACGCGCATCTAAAGAGCGGAGGGAGAGGACCCATGGGGACGACGCGCAAGGTGATCATCATCGGCTCGGGGCCGGCGGGCTATACCGCGGCGATTTACGCGGCCCGCGCCAATCTCGCGCCGCTCATGCTCACGGGCGTACAGCCGGGCGGGCAGCTCATGCTCACGACGCTCGTCGAGAACTATCCGGGGTTCGTCGACGGCCTGATGGGCCCGGACCTCATGGAGATGTTCAAGAGGCAGGCGGAGCGATTCGGCACCGAGATGATCGCGGAGGACGCGACCGCCGTCGACTTCTCACGGCGCCCGTTCGTGGTCCGCGCCGGCGAGGCCGCGTGGGAGGGCCACACGGTCATCATCGCCACGGGCGCGACGGCGAAGCTCCTGGGGCTCCCCGCCGAAGGGAAGCTCATGGGGCGCGGCGTCTCGACGTGCGCGACGTGCGACGGGTTCTTCTTCAAGGACCAGAACATCATGGTGGTCGGCGGGGGAGACTCGGCGATGGAGGAGGCGCTCTACCTGTCGCGGCTCGGGCGCAAGGTCGACGTGGTCCACCGGCGGGACGCGCTGCGCGCCTCCAAGATCATGCAGGAGCGCGCGCTCAAGAACCCGAAGATCGAGTTCGTCTGGAACAGCGCCGTGGACGACGTCCTGGACGTGGCCCGCGGCAAGGTCACCGGCGTGCGTCTCCGGAACCTCAAGACCGGGGAGCGCTCGGAGCGTGAGGTGGACGGCCTGTTCATCGCGATCGGCCACGAGCCGAACACGCAAATCTTCCGGGGCCAGATCGAGCTCCTGCCGAACGGGTACATCAAGGTGGAGCCCGGGACGACGAAGACGAGCGTGCCGGGCGTCTTCGCGGCCGGCGACGTTCAGGACCACGTCTACCGCCAGGCGGTGACGGCGGCGGGGACGGGCTGCATG
>WNFW01000046.1_pt1 | contig 109849 bp, 121 predicted proteins | sample 5400131 | NCBI WGS metagenome assembly WNFW01 (sample SAMN13153362, study PRJNA577476) | soil metagenome | isolation source: 20 cm soil or saprolite under grassland replicate 1 | place: USA:California | collected 2016-06-15
GCTCCTTGAGAAAATCCTCAAGTTTTCGGAATTTGAGCGGCTTGCTTCTCATTTCTTTGAGCATTTTCAAATCCTCGGCATCCTCGAGCCGTTCTAGCATCGAACGGTATTCATCGATGTCGATTATCACCGCAGCCGGCTTGCCTCCGCGAAGCACAATTTCAGGGCTCTTTCTTTTACTTTTCGATTTCATTCCTGCTCTCCCGACTGAACGCCATTTTATTGTACGAATGATCTCTTCGCAACCTACGTGGAGAAGAACCGTTGTTCTTTGCGGGCTCAGAAAACTGAATAGATTACGAAAACCTGCGAGACGCCTTAATACGAGGATGAATGATCAAAGCTGAAAGCGGGAAGAAGACAAAAACATACCCCTCCTCAGTAAACCACCGTGATCGTGCTCCGTGGTCGCCGCACCTGAGATAAACTGCCACCTCTAAATTTCCGGCATTTTAGCGATATGGCCCGGATCTGACAAGCGAATTTTTAAAGGATAGGAGTAAAAGGATAAAGGGGGAAAGACGTGCTCGTGTCTCCCCGGGGGAAATTGCACGTTTTGATAATTCTCAAAACGTCAAAATGAGCAGCGGATTGATAACTGCGAGATCCGTTGTCGCCAACATTCCAGCCGTCCAAGCGGGAAGCAAATTCTACATCGCGCGTACTCTTAGGCGAAGGCCTTCTTTTTTCTGAAGATAGGCAACAATCTCAAAGAAGTTGCGGGCCTGAGGGTTACCTTTAGGCCCGAGCATACGCATAAGACTCTTTGGTGATTTTTTGGTGGCGGTCGCTAACTTGTCAAAACCGACCGTTGCATTGATGTAATCACGGAGAACGATTTTGCCGGTTTCCACGTCTCCTGAGAGTAGGGCGTCGACAGCCTCTTTCAAAAGTGCTTCACGGAATGCCGCGTCGCGGCGAGCGCGCTCCTGAATCGTTTCCTTAAAGTCTCTAGTCAGTGGCATCTTACTTCTCCTTTTTCCTACGGCCTCTGTAATTGGTCGTGTGTGATTACAGCTCGGCCGGCTTTTTTGAAGCAAGTGTAAACGATGCACGATCGTGCGATCCAGTTCGGCCGAGGCGAAGGGTAGATCACTGAAGATGACAAATTTCAGCTTATATGACCAAGCGTGCTCGAGTCGGAACTCGTGCATGGACGGGCCAGCTTCCCCAACAGAGAGAGCTGGGTCTCAGCGGCCTTTTGGCCGGCAGCGAAAAACAACTCGCCGAGATGCATGTGACGCCAGGTTCCCGGGCCGAACAGTGGCGTAATCGGCACATCAGAGAGGGCAGTCTGGCGGGCGCTCGCGTCGAGCTGCGCGAGCTCGAGCACTTCCACTACCGTATCGCGCGCCTGACCAGGGGCGAGATTCGGTATGGCGAGGCTGCCGCAATCATACGGCCACTCCGGCAGCGTTTCACGGCCGAGCAGGTTGACGGCAATGGTAATGTCGGCTCCCGCTTCGACGACTGAGCCGAGCGGTACCGGCGTGAGGGAAACCGCGTCAACCAGGCGCTGCTCACCGCGGACCCTTGGAGGATAGAGACCGGGGATCGCGAGCGCCGCCATGAGCGCTTCCCATAGTGGGCCCGTGCTGATGGGCGCCGGACATCTACCCGCCAGGTTAGCCGTCATAACGGTGGCAGGAATCGAGAGATCAGCGAAGGAGCGATCGGCTGTGGTCTCTCGAAAAATCCGCGTAAACACCTCCAGTCCGTCTCCCGCCGCTCCCTTGCGAAAAATCGAATTGACAACGGCTTCTGTTCCGCATTGCTCACGCAACAACGCATCGATCTCAGAACCCGCCCTACCGAGCGCCAACCAAACTCCAACCACCGCGCCCATACTGCTGCCGGCCACATAATCAATGGAGTAACCAGCGCTTTGAAGTGCCTGGATAACGCCGGCGTGGGCGAAGCACTTGGCACCCCCCGCACCGAGTGCCAAGCCGAGCTTCGTCCGTGACAGATGCCGTCCGAGCCACGCCTCATCGGCTCCAGTGAGATCTCCATGACACCGGCGCACCACGCGATAGCCGTCAGAAGGAATGCGCGGGAATCCCGTTTCCTCGGAGACCAGAACGAGCTCCGCGTCCTGCGACGTGTCCCGCAGCATGGCCGCGAGCGTCACCGCTTCATCGCCGGCCAATACCGCGACCACCCGATCTGCGTGCTCAAGGAGCAGCGCGATTTCTTCCTCCTGGGGCGTCGCCGCTATGGCTACCGTTGCGTGGGTGGCGGATAGCTCGTCGAATCGTTCAATTGCCTGCACAATGGAAGCAGGCGTGCCGGCTTGAATGCGGCTGGTTCCTTCTTCCATCCCGTCCACGCGCTTGCTCAGGAGGTCCACTGCTGCAAAGGGCTGAGCGCTGGCAAGGCGGGCGGCGGCGATCGCTTTTGTCGCGGCGCGGGCGAACCGTACCCCCACGACCACGGCGATGACCTCGCCGGTACGGTGGCGGCGCAGATCGGCATTCATCTTTGCGAGTCGTCCACCGATGACTTGCGTGATGTTCGCCAGTAGTCGCGGATGACGCGTCAGAAGAGTTGCGACATCTTCGCGCGCGAGCTCGAGCACGACCGCGTCTGACCTAGCGATGACGCTGGCTGACCGAGGCAGGTTCGTAACGAGCCCGACCTCCCCGATCACGTCTCCCGGACGCAAGCGAGCTATGGTAGTAACACTGGAGCCGGTTAACGAGGTCAAGAAGGCGTGTGCAACGCCGCTGCGCAGCAGAAACAAACTGTCGCTCGGATCGCCCTGGCGACAGATCAACTCTCCGGCCGCATAGTGCCGGGAATGCATGCAGGAAAAAATGTCATCTCTGGTGGCGTCGTCGAGCCCGGTAAACAGCGGCACACGCGCCAAAGACAGGTGGGGTCGATCTGAGGCCTTCATACGCGAACGCTATCCGAGCCGAAGGCACCTGTCAACGTGGGCGAAATTGTCGGAATCCCTATCGTGTTCGCGATTCGTTTTTTCGGATAATCCACCTACAAGTCGGTGGTCCGTGGGGGGAAAGACGTGCTCGTGGCTCGGAAAAGTGACGTGATCGTGGGTCGGAGACAAGACGTGCTCGTGACACGTGAGGCGTGATCCGGCACTAACGATTAAGGGTCTGGCTCAGACGAGAAAGCATCTGGATTACCCGGTCGTAGCCCGAACGTAGTTCCCGATAGGCATCTTCGGTAATGTACTTTAGATCCTTCGCTAAAAGCAGTTGATAGTAGACTTCACCAGCCGATCCTCTCGCGATACCGACGAACTGGCGGTACTCCTTACTGCCGAGCCGCATCGCCCCTTCCATAAGATTCATTCCCACAGAGGCTGCGGCCCGTCTCATCTGGTCCACCAGACTGAATGTCTCCTCTTTTGGAACGCTTTAGTCACCGAGTAGCTCTTGAGTGCCAATTGATGCGCAAGCTTAAAGACATCGAGATCCTCTACGCTTTTCATTTTCATTCCCTCCCAAAGAACGAGCACGAAACACGAGCACGGTTCTTATCACGCTCTTTGGAATTCCCGAAACGTCGAACGACTGACCGCTTATATAGACTTCTTGGATGTCGAGGCTTTGAGACCAGACACAAGGAAGATGAGAGTCAGGCTCGCATGGGTGTGAACGGAGTTGCCCAAGAGATTTGATGCCGGCTAATTCCAAAGTTTCTTTGAGGCGATGGCCGCGCCCTCTGCCAGCGACTTGAGCTTGGCCCATGCGATGCGTGGGTCGATGGTCGGCTCGGCGCGCACGAAGGTGCCGAAGCCGCAGTCCGTGCCCGCGATGACGTTCTCGCGGCCCACGACCTCTGCGTAGCGGACAATGCGCTGCGCGACAAGCTCCGGGTGCTCGACGAAATTGGTCGTCGAGTCAATCACACCTGGAATGATGGCCAAGCCATCAGGGAGATGAAACTCCTTGAAGACGACCCACTCATGCTCGTGTCTGGGGTTGGCGCCCTCAAAGGAGAGAGCGCCGACTTTGGCCTTTAGCGCTACCTCGATGATTTCCGCGAGCGGGATATCCAGGTGGTGCGGGCCTTCGTAGTTGCCCCAGCACATGTGCAGGCGCGCCCGATCAGCCGGAATGTCCCGCAAGGCGTGATTGAGGGCCGCCACGTGAAGCTCGGCGATCTTCTTGAACTCCTTTGTGCTCAGGTCGGAAAACCGGTTGTGGCGGCTCATGCACAAGTCGGGGCAGTCCACCTGAAGCACGAAGCCGGCGCTGTGGATGGCGTCGTATTCCTCTTTCAAGGCGTCCGCTAGAGCGTATAAATATTTCTCTTCACTCCCGTAGTATTGATCTTTCATGAAGTGCGGCACCACGCCCGGCGAGGCGGCGGTCATGAATACTTCTTCGGCTTCGACTTCTTTGACAGCGGCCTGCAGGTTTTCAATGTCGTTCAGCACGGCGTCCCGATCCTGCCAAGCGATGGGGCCGGTGCACGCGGGGCGCCTGGGGGCGGCTCTTCCCGTGCGCCGGGCGGTGTACTCCGGGAAGTCCTTGGCTTCGCCGGGGACGGCGGCAGCCGTACTTTCACCCTCAAAGCCGGTCAGGCGGTCTTCCATGTAAGTGGAGTAACCGGGCTTGCCTTGCTCGCCGTCATTGAGGACCGTGACCCCAACCTCAGCCTGCCTCTGCACCACCTCCGCGACCGCAGAGCGGACACGCATGGCAAGGACGTCTTCATCCACCGGCCGCTTCGCCTCCTTGCGCAACACCATGTCCACTAGGTCCAGGGGACGCGGCAGGCTTCCGGTGTGCGTGGTGAGGATGTGATCAGTGCTGCGCTTCATGGCTTTCCTCCATAGATCATCACGCGTGACTCAGCCCATCAGCCTGCCGGCCAGTTCGAGGAGGAGCCTATCGTTGCCGCGTGCGGCGATGAGCGACAACCCGAGCGGGCAACCGTCGAGCTCCGCCAGCGGCAGTGACACTTGCGGCAGCCGCGCCAAGCCGGCGATGCACAGGATAGGCAGCGCTCGGGCGCGCAGGTCGTCGAGCACTTTTGGCGGTGAGTTACGGAGCAACGCGATGCCGGGCGCAGATGGGAGCGCGAGCACAGTTCCTCCCCCAAGCATTTCCACCATGCGGCGCGCGATCTCCTCGCGCCGCGTCCTGGCGCGCGTGACATCCTCGGGACTCACCGTCGCCGCCCAGGCGAAGCGTTCGTTCACCCCCGGGCCGAGCCCAGGCTTTTCCCGCGTAATCCACTCGCCATGGCAAGCCCACGCTTCTGCGCCTTGCAGGAAGCGGAAATAATCGATCCATCGCGTGAGCGGCTCGTCACCTACCGTCACAGGCTCGGGCATCCCGACCAGCGCTGCGACCTTGTCGAGGGCGGACCGGAGCGCATGGGCAACCGTTTCTCCAGCGACTTCCAACGCGTCCTGCGCGATAAGCAATCGCGCAGGAGTCGGCGCGGGCGCATCGTCGCAGAGCAGCGTGCGTCCCACGCGTTCGAAGACCCCCGCGTCGCGCGCAAACCAGCCGCAGGTATCGAAGCTCGGCGCAAGCGGCAATACGCCGTCGAGGGGGATGCGCCCGTGGGTGGGTCGCATGCCGAGGATCCCGCAGAAGCTCGCCGGCAGGCGCACCGAGCCGCCGGTGTCGCTGCCGACGGCAAAGTCCACCACGCCGGCGGCGACGGCAGAAGCCGACCCGCTGGACGAGCCGCCCGTAATGCGCCCCGGCGCGTTTACGTTCACCGGCGCGCCGTAGTGCGCATTCTCACCCGTGAGGCTCCAGGTCAATTCGTCGGTGTGGGTCTTGCCGACGAGATGCGCGCCCGCGTCGAGCAGCCGCTGAACGACCGGCGCCGTCCGCGCCGCGGGACCGTGGGTGCGCAGCCAGTCGGGGCTGCCGAAGCCGGTCCTGTGGCCCGCGACGTCGTAGATGTCCTTGACTGCGAACGTGAGCCCCACGAGCGGCCCGTGCGACGCGCCCTCGATCTCGACCTGGGTATCGCGGCAAAACGCTCCGAGCTGGTCGTTAGCAACGATCTCGTTCACTGAATTAATGGAACGCAGATAAACAAAGATAATTCAACCCGGAAGCGCGATTAGCGGAGAATTTAATCCGTTGGGTCAGGTGCAGCATTATAGCAGCTCGGATTGCAGCTTCCTGAGATGAATACTGACGGTCGAAACCTGGCGCCCGATCAGTTTGGCCAGCTTGCTGGGTGTCAATGGTCCGCCGGTGTCCAAGAGCAGCACGAGTTGATACACAATGGGATTGCCCAACAGCCGACATAGCCGCGACTCTCGATAGCGCTTTTCCTCCATCCCGGCCGCTCTACGACGAGCCGTGTTCTCTTGTCAAGCCATACTTTCACGTTTTGATAATTCTCAAAACGTCAAAATGACATCGGGCTATTTTTTTAGTCCAAGCCGGCGACGGAGTTCTTTGGAGGAACCCCGGCCTTCCTTTTTCGTGCGGGATCGAGAACGCTCGATGATCGCCAGGAACTCGCGGTTCGTACTTAAAGATACCGTCTCATGATCGGCATTACGGATCGGCACCACAGCCGCGAAGGGCCGCCCCCGCTTAACCACGATGACCGGATCTTTCCTGGCTTTTTGGGCGTATTTTGATAGCGGTTCCGACGCTTTCTTTAATTCGATTTTAGTCATAGGTCGATAATTTCTCCACCGATTCGAACTCGATTTCGTTCTTTAACTCCCACTGCTACGACGATAACCTTCGATTCAGGATGCCCCTCAACGTCATAATACGCTCGCAGGCTTCAATGCGAAGCTCCCACGGAGCGATCGGATTTGGGCGCATGGGTTTTCTGTTCTTCGTCTCGATGTTCGGCTGATTGAGTCATTGCCGATCAACCGTATCTACGACAATTCTTTGCTGACGAGCGGTAAGTCGCTGGAGATGTTCCTCAGCTTCGGGGGATATTCAATGACGTTCGATCACATCACTAAGGTTTTGCCGGCTTTCAGTCTTTTTTTGCTGTCGGATCGCTGGACACTTTCAGTGCGACGCCCAGAGGCAAGGGACTCTCGCCGATACTCAAGATCGTACCTGATTGTTCCATGTCGTAAGATGAGACCTTCTGTTTTGAAATTCCTTCTTTCGTGGCGGCATCCGCGGTATCGGCTTTGGATGATTTGATCAGGTATTTGACATTGCTCCCATCCTTCAGCGTGACCGAGAGAACCGTCTCTTTTCCTTCTTCCGTCGCCAGTGTCTGAAGCGCGGCAATTTGAGTCGCAACGGTGGTTTTCTTCACGCTATACATATACAGCCAGATGAAGGAACCGATAATGGCAACTATAAGCAACCAGGCAAACTGGCCGACCCTTTTCTGCCTTGTCACAGCTTGGCTTCTCTGTAGATCAAAGAAACGGCGGTAATCTTCCCTTTCGGCCGCCGATCTCTTTGCAGGATCTTGCTCCGCTGAACTGGGAGGCTGATCGAAGGAAAGCCCAATGCTGTTCAATACCATGCCCACGATCACCAACACTATGGGAATGGCAACTATCAACATAGGATGCATAACTCTCTCCTTGATCAGGCTTTTGATAGCCTTTGGATTTTGGAAGGGGGAGGATCCGGGACCGAAAATGCACGTCGCCGTGAAACCGACGCCGAACCTCATGCCACCGTTGCGTTGTGGCCCGACCTTCTACCTCTTACACGCCATTAGGACGAAGGAAGAATTTACGATGACTATATATAGGTCCGAAAGCGCTCTGGCAAGGGAATCCGTGGTCGGAAAACTACAGTGAGCGTGATCGTGATTCGTAAGAAGTGAGCGGGGAACTTCCCTGTTTCGAGAATTCTCGAAACGTCGAAATGACCACACCCACCAGCTTGAGGTGCCGATTCGGCACCTCAAGCTGGATTTGGCTCTAGAAATCTCGCGTCTATCTGGCTTCGACTGCTACTTGGGAAATCTTTAGCGCGACACCAAGCGGCAATGGATTATCGCCGGTACTCAAAGCCGTGCCCAATCTCTCCAGCTCCCAGGATGAGACCTTTTCTATCTTAACGTCTTCTTTTGCGGCGGCCTCCAACTTGTCGGCTTGGGGCAATTTGATCAGGTATCTGACATTGTTCCCGTCGCTCAGAGTCACCGAGAGAACCATCTGTTTGCCTTCTTCCGTTGCCAATGTTTGAAGCCCGGCAATTCGACTCGAAAGGCTGGTCTTATTCACGGTATCCGCATACAGCCAGATAAAAGCGGCGATAAAGGCGACGATCAACAACCAGCCATACGCGCCCACCCTTTTCTGCCTTTTCATAGATTGGCTTCTCTGTAGTTCAAAAAACTTGCGGTAAGATTCCTTTTCCGCCGCCAGCCTCTTCCCTGGATCTTGTTCCTGTGAACTTGGAGGGTAAGCGAAGGATAGTCCAAAACTATTCAATATCATGCCCAGGATCACCAACCCTACGGGTATAGCGATCAATATTAGAGGATTCATAAGACTCTCCTTTTTCAGGCTCTTGGATAGCCTGTGGATATTGGAAGAGGGAGGGGGGTCAGAACCGGGAATACGTTCGCTGTGAAACCGGAGCCGAAGTCCATGCCACCTTTGAGTGTGGCCTGGCCTTCTACCTCTTGCGCGCCATTACAGCTCTCGAAAATGCAATAACATAGATTCGTCATCCTTTTAGCGATGAACGTAGCCTGACTCGGGAGGGATTGCTGTCTAATAGTGGACAGTTTTGAAAAGAATTATCGCGAAAAAAAGAGCTGATCGCGTGAAAGGGCAGCGTGGGAAAACTTTGGGTTCGGGCCTGAATAATTGACTTATCGGCATCGCCGATTAACCGGGCAGCAAATTGGCCGATGGGAACGTGTCTTGTCAAACTTTGACGTTTTGAGAATTCTCAAAACGTCAAAATGACGGTCATTCTAGCTTCGCCGAGGCGTCTACCACTTTTTCCAGCATCCTCAGAAGTCCCTTCATTTCCGACTTATGCTTGAGCCAATCCCGAGTCTCTTTGCCAGAAGTATCGTATCGCACTACATCCGCCGCTCGCAACTTTCCCAGATGAATACTGATTGTGGAAACCTGGCGCCCGATCAGTTTGGCCAGTTTGCTTGGCGTCAACGGTCCGCCGGCGTCCAGTAGGACGACCAACTGGTAAACGATCGGATTACCCAGCAGGCGACAAAGCCGCGACTCCCGATAGCGCTTCTCATCCATTCCGGCGCATGTAAGACGACATGCCTCCTCGTGTCAAGCCATATTTGCATGTTTTGATAATTCTCAAAACGTCAAAATGAAGCTTTGCGGAGGCCTCCTCATTCTTTTTTGAGAACTTCCACGTTTCGAGAATTCTCGAAACGTCGAAATGAGATCTATTTCTTACGTTTCTTCAGTCGGGTCCGTAGCTCCTTCATCGACATCGTCGGCTCCTTTCTCCTCTCCTCGATAAACTTCCAAAAGGTTGAAGAGGTTTGCAGCACTACGTGCTCCCAGTCCTTTCCCTCAACTCCAATCATCACGGGGGCTGGCTTGCCACGACGCGTGATGACGACCTGGCCCTGTTGGGACATATCCACACATTCCTTGATTTTTTTCTGAAGGTCACGAGCTTTTACTGTCTTCAAAATATCCTCCGTCTTGGTTCCTCGTGGCTTTCTTCGAACGGATCGCACATAGACAACCGACTCATCAGCAGGTGAAACGTCATAAAAGACCCGGTACTCACCGACACGCAGCTCCCGGATCGGCGCCACCGTCTGCCAAGGCGGAATCAGATTCTCCAGAAGCTTGCGATTCCTGGTGCTGGTGTCAGGTTCATGAGCAAGCTGTTCCTCAATCGGATCTAGGATCTGATTTCTGTAATAAATTCGGATGCTTCTAAGATCTTCCTCAACGCCCTCAGCAAATCGGATCGCGAACACCTACATATCTTCGCCTATGCATTGCCGAGAGGCAACGGGCGACGTGATCGTGGTTCGGAAAAGTGACGTGCTCGGGTTACGGGTTAGGGATTACAGCAAGGCACAAAGAGCAAAGTGCGTGGAGCAAACAAAAACCGGAATTTCCGCGTTTCGAGAATCCTCGAAACATCGAAATAACCAAGATCGCTCTTTCGACTCGCTCAGGACAAAGGGGTTCTGTTTTTGGGCGATCTGATGGCCGCGGACTCTCCGCGAGGCTGGGGCGGCAGGGCAAGGACCGGGGGGCAAAGGATCACGAATAAAGGATGAAGGCGACAGTTGGACCTCGCGCATTCTTAACGTACTCGCGAGAATCCGCAATTTACGACCAGCTGGCAACGCCTCAGTCCGCTCGTCAAGGCCGCGTGAAGGCGATCGGTCCGATGAACGATTCGGCGCTGGAGCGCGTATCGTCCGAATCGATCGAGAGCGCGAGGGCGTTAGGTTTGTCCGGCGCCTCGCCATAGATCCTCCGGAAGTCTTCGACGATATTGCGCCGCTCGGTGATCCATTTGCCGAGCTCGTCGGCGCCCGAGCGCACGACGACATAAGTCACCGTGGGGGCCTTCTGGCTCTTGCAGGTCGTGCCAGCCGGTGCCGTCGAATCCCAAACGTAGCCGATGACGCGCGAGCGCACCGACTCCGGCGCGCGCAGCCAGGCGACGTAAACCTGGGCGGCCTCGTCGTCGGTCGACTTCTGGCAGGCATTGCCGCCGGAGGGAAGCGTTATGACCTTCCAGCTCCACTCGAGGATTGGCGTCTCGTCGAGATCGACCGAACCTCTGAGGTCGCGACTGATCGTCGAGGTCTCACCCTTGCTCCTGAGGCGCAGGACCGGCTGACCATTGTCCGCGACGATCTCCAGGTCATAGGCGGGTTGGCTCCAGTTCTGCCCCTTCCAGTCGCCGGGGATGCCCCGCGTACCGAGCGGATATGAGCTCCAGTCCTCGACGACAACGCGATTGGCCGCCCGCGCGGTGGCAACCACGGCGAAGGCGACGGCTAAAACGGCGAGGCGCTCGCGAGTCGATCTCATGGATTTGTAGCGCAGAGTTCAGTCAGCTGCCGTAGCCGCCCGCATCCGGAAAGAAAAGAGCTTCCAGGGCCAAATCTTTTTACCTTTGCACTTTCCCCGCTTTTACCCGCTTACTACACTTGGACGACAATTTTGTAGGGTTAATTTATCTAGCCTTCTAGCATACAGATTATCAAATTTGGTCACGATTCAAATAATTCTTTCGCAAAATTAAAACTTTTCCGTGAGTTCGTAATGCGAGTTTCCGGGAATCAAGATGAGCTGATGGATATCTCTCCATGATTTCATGATTTGCGGCGAAGGGCTTCCCTCGTTTAACGACGATGATGGGACGAAGCCGCCCTCCGGCCGTTTATTTTTGATAGCAACGCTGGACGTCCAGCTCGCGACCGGAACTCACGGCCTGAAACTTCTCCCAGAACGCTTCGTCGACTTTCTTGAGCTCCGGGTTCTGTTTAGCAGCCCGGTAGCGCGTCAGCTGGCTGGGGCCGCCGTTGTAGGCTGAGTAGGTCGCGCGGGCCAAGTGCCCTCCCGCTTGTTTATCTTCGTTTTTCTTGATCGCGTAACGGCTGGATAGTAAAACAAGATCTCGCCGCCGGCGTTGCTGTTATATCCGATATCTCCCGCCAATTGTTTTAAGTCATAAAGGCTGCGCCAGGTGTTGCGGTTCACCTGCATCAATCCCAGATCTCCGGTGGCCGAGGTAAGGGCCGTCAGGCTCTTTCCCTTTTTGATGAACTGGCGCCAACAGCTCTCCTGCCACGCAGCGGTAAAGACGATCTCCCGGTAAAGCGGCTTATACTGTTCCGCGAGCTTGGATTTAGCCGCCACTTGGTCGCTCAACCCGGCGAGCAGAGTTCTCACCTCCAAAAGATTAGGACTGGAGCTCATTCTCCTCCGGCACCCACTGATTCAATTTTTTTAAATCAAGCTCGCCCGCCAGCGCGACGCCGAAGGAGGCGGGTTGCAGGTTTAAAGAAAATGGCCAACCGCGCAGCCGGCTTTGTCGAGTGCCGGAAGCGGGAACGGCGATAGGAGCGCCCAGGCCGAGGAGATTGCGCAGAGCGTTATCGACATTGAGGTTATAAGCGATTGGATCGCCGGCCCCGCTCGGCTGCAGCTGCGCGCCATGCTTCTCAAAGCATCAGGCGATATCCGCAATAGCCCCAACTGAGCCCCCGGTTGTCCCGCCAACGCACGCTTGTCCGCGGCGCTGATGAAATTCGCATACCGGCTGGCTGTCTCCTTCGGCAGCGCCGAGACCGCTTTGTTCATGATCGGCGACAGCCGTCTCCAGCTGTCCAAAAAGAGCTGTGGCACGGGATTCTGTCCGGGTCCTAAGCGCGCCACGGTAGCAGTCAACTCGTAGCGCGAGTCGAGAAAGGCTTCCCCCAAGGTGTCTCTCAGCTCTCCGCTCACGTCCTGACCGAAGCGCTTTACGATAAATGTGAAAAATGAATCCCATTGACGCCAATCCGCCGACGGCCCGCCCAATCCAGGCAACTGGGGTAATTGAGGCAATTGAAATGCAGCCGCAAGCTGGGCCTCCGGCTTTGCCCATTCTTTGGCGTCGATCGGCGGCACGACCGTGACGAATAGGATCGCGATCGCCAGAGACGGGGCGCCCGGTAAAAATCTTTGCAACATACATTTTCGTCTATAGGATTGTCGTACCAGACGTCAACCGGAGCGGTGGAAGAAAGATTGAGGAGAAGGCGAGAAAATGAAAATACCAAGGAAAGGCAAGTGGCAGGGTTGAAGGATCGCGCTGCCCGGGCTATACGGAGAGGCGTAAAGGCGGCGGAAAATGGGAGTTCGCTGCGAACCGATCGAGAGGTGATAGCCATGCAGCGTCTGGCAGAGATTCCATTTCCTGAAGTCAGTCGTTTGGCCGGCTCGGGCCGTTCGCTGGTTATTCTACCGGTAGGAGTGGTCGAAGAGCACGGCGCGCACTTGCCATTGGGGCTCGATTCTTTTGCTGCCGAAGCGTACGCGGAAGCGGCGGCGCCTCATCTCGAAGCGAAGGGTTACGCGGTTGTGCTAGCGCCGACGATCTCTTACGGAGTGGCGCGCGCAGCAATCGACTTTCCAGGAACGCTATCCTTGGAACCGGAGACACTCAAATCTTTGATGGTTGACATCGGTCGTTCGCTCGCGCGCCACGGGCTCAATCGACTGGTCATTCTTAATGGTCATCGGGATCTAAGCCATATGAAGGCGTTGGACGACGCCCGCGAAACGCTCATGAACGAAGGAATCACGCAGGTTCTCTGCGTTGGTTTTACCAGTGATCGCGCAGTAACGGCCGCCTGTTACCGTGAAGGGGTTCAGGAATTATCGCGCAGCGCCCGCCCTGATCGAGAAGGACACGGCGGCGAATGGGAGACTTCATTGGCGCTGCATAGCTTCCCGGAATTGGTTAACCGACAGATCATAGAGAAACTCGAACCGAACTTCGATTACGACGTGGACGCATTTCGCGATGAAACAAAGGATTACTGGAGTCTCACGGGCGGCGGCGGCTATTTCGGCTCGCCGCAGTCCGGAAGCGCAGAGACCGGACAGAAGATCGTTGCTATCCGCGGCCGCAATATCGCCGCTGTGATTTTGAATGCGTGGGGACCAGCAAAGGAGGAAGGCGGCTAACCATGCGAGAAAATATCGCCTGTGCGATAGTGAGCCGTCCTGTCGATGCAATTCTCGAGCGCGGAAGAGGACGTTGATGGACCAGACTTTTCGTGACATCGCCGGCGATCTTGTGGCCATCAGCCGGAGCTTTTACGCTCGAGGCTGGGCTCTCGGAACCAGCGGAAATTTTAGCGCGGTTCTGAGCCGTGAACCTTTGCGCCTCGCAATTACTCCCAGCGGCGCCGACAAGGGGGAATTGGCAGCAGAACAAATCGTTGAAACCGGTTGGGGAATGGATGATGCTGACAATCTGAAGGGAAAACCATCAGCGGAAGCATTACTGCATATCAACGTGGTTCTCGAGCGTGGCGCCGGGGCGGTGTTGCATACACACTCCGTCTGGAGCACGATAGTTTCAAATATTCACGCTCGTGCCGGCGGAATCATGATTGAAGGCTTTGAAATGCTAAAAGGGCTTGAAGGGGTGAAGAGTCATGAGCATCGCGAATGGCTGCCGATCATCGAAAATTCTCAGGACATGGCGGTACTGGCTCAAAGCGTGTCGCGGATTTTAAAAGAGTACCCAGATACACACGGGTTTCTCTTGAGACGGCACGGACTCTACACGTGGGGCGCAAATCTTGCTCAGGCGAAACGGCATGTCGAGATTTTAGAATTTCTGTTGGAGACGGTGGGTCGGCTACACTCGACGAAGCCCAATGTTTAAGGCATTGACGAGGGCAGGGTAAGTCCAAAAAAGAAATCGAGAAGTATGGCAATCCTGAAAATCATCGATGAAAACAGAAAACTCACTGACAGAGGATTGATTCGCGACTATCTCATGGCTTGCGGCATCCGGTATGAATACTGGAAGCCCGAGCATGCCGTGGAGGCGAATGCCCCGGCGGAAGAAATTCTCAAGGCTTACGCAAAGGAAATCGAAAAACTGAAGGCGTCGGGGGGCTACGTCACTGCCGATGTGATCGCCGTCAACGCTCAGACCCCGGGACTTGATTCGATGCTCGCAAAGTTCAATCGCGAACACTGGCACGACGAGGACGAAGTGCGTTTCATCGTCCAAGGCCATGGCCTATTTCATGTCCGGCCCACGAAAGAGCAGGTCGTTCCCATCGAGGTGGAAGCGGGCGACTTAATTTTATTGCCGAAGGGGATCTGGCACTGGTTCGATCTCTGCGCCGATCGACAGATTCGCGCCATCCGGCTATTCCAAAATCCCTCCGGTTGGACGCCCTATTACACCGAGAGTGGGATTGATAGAAATTTCCAGCCAATTTGCTTTGGACCGTCGTACATTTCCCCTCAACTTTAAGCCGGACCGTGACTTTCAGCCTTTCCGCCCATTCGGTGCACGGAATCCTATTGGACATCGAAGGGACGACTACACCGATCCAGTTCGTTTATCACGTGCTCTTTCCATTCGCGCGGGCTCGGCTGAAGGATTATCTCAGGGACAATGCGGACTCCGAAGAGCTCCATCTGTCGATGCTGCGTGAAGAGCATCGAGACGACATGGCCAATGGACTCGCGCCACCCAAATGGGTAGACGAACCTCTGGATGCGCAAATCGAATCCGTTGCGCATTATGTTTTCTGGTTAATGGACCGCGACCGGAAATCTACGGCGCTGAAGTCTCTGCAGGGAAAAATCTGGCAACAGGGGTATTTGCGAGGCGAGCTGAAAGGTCAGGTATGCGATGATGTACCGCTCGCCCTCAAAGACTGGAAGAAGAGAAATCTCGATGTCCGAATTTTTTCATCCGGCAGCGCGCTGGCGCAAAAACTTCTCTTTGCCAATACGGAAGTCGGGGATCTCACCGGTTTCCTGTGCGGATATTTTGATACCGACATAGGGTCGAAAACCGACCCAGACAGCTATCGCCGAATTGCTGCAAAATTTCAGCTGCCGGCTTCAGAGGTGCTTTTCATTTCCGATATGACTGCGGAGCTCGATGCCGCCAAAGGTGCAGGGATGCAGACATTGCTCTGTGTGAGACCAGGTAATCTTCCTCAGCCGGAGAAGCACGGCCACGGTATTATTAGTAGCTTTAGCGAAATTGTCGGATGAGCAAACCGGGCACCAGAAATTAATTCAGGGAAGCAAACACATTTGCAATAGCGCATTGACCAAGAGTAAAGTTGCTGTGAATTCGTTAGGAGGTTGCCATGGCTTTCAAGATCAATCATCTTCATCTGAAGACGCCGGATCCGAAAAAGACGGCGGACTGGTATGTCAAGTATGTCGGAGCGAAGATCGCGTCCGAGCGCACGGCGCCCAACGGCCGCGTAAGCTTTCGGCTCAACTTGCACGGCGTGGAGCTCAACGTGACCGAATTTTTAGAAGAGCAGAAGTTGGGACAATTCTACGGTCTCGAACACGTGGCCATCGACACCGATGACTTTGCCGGGGAAGTCGCAAAGATCAAGGCTGCCGGTATCAAAATACTCGAGGAGCGGGTACTAGCCGATGGCCGCAAGGTCTGTTTCTTCGAAGGGCCGGAAGGGGTAAGGCTGGAGTTTTTGGAAATGAAGTGAAACTTACTGGACTGATGGAGTAAGGGAGTATTGGGTTAACGCACTCATCCAACACTCCATCGCTCCAACACTCCATTCTTCCTGGTTACTTCTCGCGAAGCGCCCGCTCCAACGGTCCATTCTCGCGGAAGGGCTCCGGCCAACCTATATATTCCTTAAAGTCAGGCCGTTGCTTGATCAAATCTTGAACCACGTTCTCGATTCCCTTGTCGGGAACGACGGGCGTGGTCTTGAAGAGACGAGCATACGCCCCGACCGTCCTCTTAGTAATCGCAGCATCTTTTTCGCGCATCCACTTCGAGAATGATTTTTCCGCAAACCTGTGATCTTTCTTGATGAGATGGATGGCCGCGACATAGGCTTTGAGAAAATCGTCGGTTATCTTTGGCTCCGCTCGGATAAAGGCGCGGCTGCTGGTGACGCAGGAAGAGGGATAGACAAGATCGGTCGTGCTCAAGTCGACGAGCACCGGCCAACCGCGCTGCAGGAAAGGCGCAGCGTAGCGAGTGATGAGCGCCGCGGCGGCGATGCGCCCGGTCTCCAACGCCGCGACCATCTCCGGGCCGGCGCCGAGTTGTAAAATCGTCATATCTTTGTCGGGATTGAGACCGACATGTTTGAGCGCCGCTCTCAGATAAAAGTGAGTTGACGATCCATAGCGCGTAACCGCGCTGGCCTGACCTTTGAGCTCCGCGGCGGATTTGATCTCGGGGCGCGTGATCAAATAAACCGGGTCGGCGTCCACCGGACAGGCGAGCAAAACCACGTCGCCGCCCGCGGCGCGCGCGGCCACGACCGACTCCGCGCCTACGCCTGAAAACGGCAGGTCATTGGTTATGATTGCCAACGCTATTAAAGAACCGCCGCGAATCTGCACCGGCTCGACGTTGAGACCGCGCTGGGCGAAATATCCGGCGTCTTTGGCAACCCAAATCGGCAAGTTGGAAGGCGATGCCGTGGTGCCGTAAAGAATGCGTCTCGGTTCCGCGGCATTCGCTCGCGGGTCGCCGAGGATCAGCGCGCAAGCGAGCGCGAGCAAAAATGTAAGAACAGTGCGAGTCATGGTCGCGCCAGGGCCCTTTCCAATGGCCGGTTGTCGCGGAACATCTCGGGTCGCCCGATGAATTCCTTCGCGACAGGGCGTCGATTGGCCAGATCCCTCAAAACGTTTTCAATGCCCTTGTCCGGAACATAGGGAGCCGATTTGAAAATGCGCGCAAAAGTTTCGACCGACTTAGTTACCACATAGGAATCTTTTTCCCTCGTCCATTTCACCAACGACCGTTCGGCGAAGCTTTGATCCTTTTTGATCAGCTGAATCCCGGCGATATAGGCGCCGAGAAAATCTTCGACGACTCGGGGCTCGGAGTTGACGAACGCGCGGCTGCTGGTGACGCACGAAGAAGGATAGATCAGATCGGTTTTGCTCAGGTCGATCAGCACGGGCCAGTTGCGCTTGAAGAAGGGCAATGCATAGCGGAGGTTCAACGCAGCCACAGAGATTCTTCCGCTATCCAGCGCCACCGCCATCTCAGGACCCGCGCCCAATTGCAAAATGGTCAAGTCCTTCTCGGAATCCAAGCCGACCATTCTCAACGCCGCTCTCAAGTAAAAGTGAGTTGATGAACCGAGACGGGTCACCGCGCTGGCCTTGCCCTTGAGATCCGCCGTCGATTTTATTTCCGGACGGGTGATGAGGTAGATCGGTTCCAAATCGGCGGGGCAGGCGAGCAGAACCACGTCGCCGCCCTCGGTGCGCGCGGCAACTACGGATTCCGCTCCTGCGCCGGAAAACTGCAGCTGGCCGCTCATGATTCCCATCGTGATCAAAGCGCCGCCGCGGATCTGCACAGGCTCGACGTTCAGACCCTTTTTAGCGAAAAATCCCGCGTCCTTGGCAACCCAGATCGGTAGATGAGAGATGGAGGCCGTGGTGCCATAGTGAATGCGGCGCAGATCCTCGCCATAGGCCGGCGCAATCGCCCAAAGAAAGGCGCACAAGCCGGCCAGTAGAAATGTAAAATTTATCGTAATCATGCCGGTTAGCGATTTTATCCCTACGACAAGCCGGGCGTGCCGTCAAGCAGCAGCCGGGTAGTGGTTCAGTTTGGTCAAGATCTCTCACTTCGTTCGAGATGACAGATTATTTAACGGTCATTTCGAGCGCGGCGCGAGAAATCTTTCTTCGGCCGAAAGTACGGTGTGTTCTAACTGAACCACTACCAGCAGCCGCGAATGCGAACACTCTGAGATGAATGGCGCAACGGCCGTCCCACATTTGAATCGTCCGCGATCGAGCCGTTGACATGAAGCGCGTAGAGAAGTAAACGGTGAGCGAACCGGATATGAAATTTTTCAGCCTGCTGGTTATTTCTCTGTCTCTCACAATCCCGGCTTTGGCGGGCGCAGAAAAGTTGACCCTCGCTCACGTCGCCATCAATCCCAGCCAGGGCATGCTTTGGGTAGCGAAGGATTCGGGCATACTGGCCAAGTACGGTTTCACGGCGGACATTGTGCTGATCCCCGGGACTCCGCGGACGGTGCAAGCGTTGATCGCCGGAGATCTGGACTACGCCGTGGCGGGCAGCCCGGCGGCGCTGCGCGCGCGGATGCAGGGGGCCGATGTCGTCATGCTGGCCGGGCTCAACAGTTATCCGTCGCAGAGAGTCTTCGTCAAGCGCGATGCCAACCTGCAGAGTCCCAAGGAGCTCAAAGGAAAAATTATTGGCGTGACGCAATTCGGATCCGCGGGTGATACGTTTCTCCGCTCGGCGCTCAAAAAAATCGGCCTCAAGGATTCGGAGGTGACCATCTTGCAGATGGGGGGCACCCCCGGCGTCTCGCAGGCTCTTGAAGCGGGAAAAATCGAAGTGGGAGTGCTCGGCGATTCCGGCATGCTGCTGGTCTTTCGCGGAATAGCTCGGCCATTAAAAGGTGCAAGCGCCAGAGAGATGGGATTCTTGGGGTTGGATGGTCCGCTGAGCACCACGGAGAGAAAGATCAAAGCCAACCCGGCTGCGGTCTCGCGTTTCGTGCGCGCCTATGTCGAGGCGATCCATTACGTCAAGACCAACAAGGCCGGCACCATCCGTATTTTTCAGAAATATATGCGCGGTCTGAGCGAGGATGATCTCGGCACGTGGTTGGAGGAATTTCGCGACGGGCTCAGACCAGCGCCTTACCCGGACGAAGAAGCGCTGCGCGCGGAGTTGGACCAGATCGGCGCGCCGAAATCTCAGTCGACGGCGTCATTTATCAATACGACGTTTTTGGACGAGCTCAAAAAAAGTGGGTTTATCGACAAACTCTACAAATAAAAAAGGAGGATTCTTCAATGGCTAAGATCAGACACCTTGCGATCAAGGCGGAAGACCAGGAAAAAACGGCTAACTTTTACAAGCAGACGTTCGGAATGACCGAGGCTTGGCGCGGCCCGGTGCGAAAAGACGGCAAGCGGGCGATTTATCTGACGGACGGCTACATCAATATGGCGATCTTGCCGGCGCGCGGCGAGCGTGAGGGAATCAACCACTTCGGCTTTCAGGTTGAAGACATGGACGCAACATTGAAAACCGCCGCCTCTGCCGGCGGACAAGGCGACTCGTATAAAAAGCCGCGCGACGGCCGCTTCGCTGAAATGGGCATCCAAGATCCCGCCGGGACGCCGGTTGACGTGTCCGTGCATGGGTGGAAGGCGTAGAGCGCGACCCTGGAGTACATGGGGCAAGCCTCTGTGCTTGCCCCGCCAGGCGCAGCGAGCCAGGATCAGAGAGCAAGAGCAAAGCGCATGAGGTTTCGCGAATGAAGCTTTGGGGTTCGGTCATAATCTTCGTCGGCTATCTGCTTGCTTTATTTGGCGTGACGGCGTTCGCGGCTGAGCCTACGAAAGTCTTGCTGGCGCACGGCGCCGTCAGCAACAACGTCGAACCGCTCTGGATCGCCAAAGAGCAGGGCATTTTTCGTAAATACGGCATTGACGCTGAGCTTGTCTACATCATTGCGGGTCGAGCGATGCAAGCGATGCTTGCAGGGCAGGTACCGGTCGGATTGGTGGGAGCGACGCATGTCATCAACGCCGTGACGGCGGGTGGTGACCTGGTGATGATCTTGGGGCTGCAGAACACGCTCGACTATCTCTTCATCGCGCGGCCGAGCATCAAGAGCGCCGAAGAGCTCAAAGGCAAGAAAGTCGCAATCGGCACTCCGTCGGGCTCGGCTTCGCTCGCTACCTATGTGGCGCTCGATTATTTAGGGCTGAACCCGCGCCGCGACAACATCGTCCTGTTGGGTGTGGGAGGCGTTCCGGAACGATTGAGCGCTTTACGCGCCGGGAGTGTCGAGGCCACGAGCCTTTCCCCGGAGTTTGGCCAAGTCGTTGTCAGCGAGGGGTATCGCGTCCTATTAAATACTACGAAGGAAAACGTTCCGTTCCAGTCGTCGGGCATGGTCGTTGCGCGCAGTATGATGAAGTCGAATCCCCAGTTGGTCGAAAACCTGGCGAAGGCCACAGTTGAGGGAGTCGCCTTCGTGCACAAGGCTTCGAATAAGGAGATTGTTCTCAAGAGCCTCACTCGCAACCTCCGACTGAGCAAGTCCGAACAGGTGGAAAAGGCTTATCAAAACTTGGTTGCCGAGCTGCCGAAAAGGCCCTGTCCGAACATGCAAGGCGTCGCCTCTGTGATCAAACTCATGGCGCAGCATGGGCTCAACCCTAAAGCGTCGCAGGTCAAGCCGGAAGAGATCGCGGATTTGGGTTTATGCAAGAAGTTCGAGGATAGCGGGTTTTTCAGTAGCCTCTACTGAACCTGCATCAGTGTTGAAAGATTTGAGTACTGGAGTGCTGGAGTAATGGGTATCAGACAAAATGGCTTGATTGGTGCTGCCAAAACGGGTCTTCCGCCGGAGCAGTTCATTGCCGCGATCTGGGAGGAGCGGCGGCGATATGTTCGAGAAGGGCGAATCAAGCAGCCGCATCCCTGGCGCGTTGCTTTAAGTGAGGGCAGGGTCTCCAAAGCGGCGCTCATTGAGTATGTAAAGAACCGCTATTACTTTCTCTGCAACATCAATCGCAAGGACGCGCAGATCATTGCCAACTGTCCGATTCCGCATGCGCGGCGCATGCTGCTGCGCAAGTATATCGATGAGGAAGGGCAGGACGTGGCGGGTGGTCGGTTGGGCCCGCACTACGAGATGTGGATTAAAATTTCCGACGCTCTTGGCATCCCGCGCGCCGTCATGGACAGTTTCGAGGATGTGCTGCCGGTTTATCGCTACACCGTAGACGCAGTCTTCAACTTCGCCAAACTTCAAAGCTGGATTGAAGGCGTCACCGCAACCTATGCGACCGAAGGGCGCATGTGGAAGCGCTATACGCCCAAAGAGGAACATCGAGAAGACGGATTACTCACGGAAGAAGAAGCGATGAAACGCCACTACGGGCTTCCGCAGGAGGCGCTGCAGTTCTATCACGTCCATAGCGATGCCAACGACGAGCACGGCGATATTAACGAGGCCATTCTCAAAAAGTATTGCGTTGCGGCTGAGCTCCAGGAAAAAGCCTTGGCCGCCGCGCGCTTCCGTTGGGAAAATCAGGAGACCCGCCACGACATCATCTACCGTTATTTTGTGCTGGGTGGGAACAGCTAATAAATAGGAGCGGTCCTAGCCGTCTCCCGTGTCATTCCCGCCTGCGCGGGAATGACGTTGTGCGAGGCTCATGAAAACAGGGCTATTGGGCGACTTCAGGAAGCACTAATGATGTTTGTCGTACGGCAAATGCTTAACCTCTGTGTATGGGTCGTGGTGTCCTGGAGTAGCCATGCCTTTGCCCAGCAGCTCGATACTCTCAACGTTTCCTACGCTTCGGTCACGGGCAGTCGAATTCCTTTATGGATCGCCAAGGACGCCGGTTTATTCGAGAAGTATGGTCTCAACGTCAATTTAGTCGTGATCGCTGCCGGCAATGCCGCCATCGGCGCGCTGTCGGGCGGTGACGTTGAGGTTCTCGGCGCGCCGGGAACGACGACCATGGTTTCCGCGGCGAAAGGGCTGCCGGTAGCGATCATCGGCACGTTCGGTCCGGGCGCCTGGAAGTTGGCGGCTCATCCCTCGATTACGTCGATCCAAGAACTTAGAGGGAAGACCGTTGGCATCAGCCGCCCCGGAACCACCATCGAATTTGCCACGCGGCGCGCGCTCGTCAAACTGGGCTTTATGCCAGGAAAAGACATCAACATTCTCGCCACGGGTCTGGCCGAATCGAACAAGCGAATCATGGTCATGCTCCAGGGCAAAATCGACGCCACGCTCGTGAGTCCAGATAATCTATTCGAGGCGGAAACCAAGAACTTGAAACTCTCCATTCTCACGGATCTAAACGAGATGGGGATCTATACGAGCGCCAGCGACCTCTCGGCCAAGCGCGATTTTCTCAAGAACCAGCGGCAACGGGCGCGGGCATTTATGATGGCGTATTGCGAAGCGATCTGGCTCGGCAAGAGCAACAAAAGCGTCGCCTTGGCAAGTTTTCGAAAACAGATGAGGGAGAACGATCCGCGGCGCCTCGAAGTACTCTACAAGAATTACGTTGTCGACGCGCTGCCGTTGAAACCCTTTCCGATGGAGGAAGTGATACAGACCGAAATTGAAAATTTGACGCCCACCGTGCCGGAGCTGCGCGGCAGGCGCGCAGCCGAGTTTGTCGACAAGACGATTTTGACCGAGTTAGAGCGTGAAGGTTTCTTCACGACGCTGAGCAACAAGTACGGCAAGACTCCGTAGGATGGGTGGCAGTGGCCGCGTCAGTCTGAGTAGCGCCACAGCTGAGGAATCGCACCGCAGATAGCAAAAATCATCAGAAGGCAAAGACCACTTCCGACCAAGAGCGCATTCGGCGCGCCCATGAATTGTGCGGCCACTCCGGCGAGCAGCGCGCCCAAAGCATTCGTCGCTTGCGCGAAAACCGTAATCAGGCTCGAGGCTCGTCCCAGCATCCTGTCGGGAGCGAGGAGCTGAACCACGGTACGGCGGATTGCCACGCTGATGGAATCCGTGAAGCCCAAAAGAATGACGGCGGCCACGGCCAGCCAAAACCATTGGGCGATTCCCAAGACCGCTAGACTCGCCGCGAAAAATATCGCGGCGGCGACGACCGAGATGCCTTTGCGCCGGAGATCTCCCATCATTAACAGCGCGATTGATCCCAGCAGGGAGCCCGCTGACGGTGCGGCATAGAGCGTACCAAGACCGGAAGCCCCCATTTTAAAGACGTCGGCCGCAAAGATTGGCAGGATCGGACGGTAGAATCCAAATAAGGTGACGCCGAAGTCGAGCACGAACAGTGAGAGGATAATGCGCTGGATCCAGATAAATTCTACGCCCTCGATAATACTCCGAAGATTCACGGTCCGCCGTGCGCCTTCAGGCTCGCCGGAGCTGCGCATGCCCAGAATGGCAAATATTGCAGGAACGACCAGTGCGGCACTCACGAAGTAGGTATGCGCCAGGTCGATGTAATCGATGAGCACGCCGCCGATAGCCGGACCCAAGAGAAAACTGGTCTGGATGATCATTGAATTCATGGTCACTGCGTTCATCAACAGAGCTTGAGGCACCATACGCGGGATCATCGCCGCTCGAGCGGGCCAGTTGAAAACTTCCAGGAAGGCGCCCAGCAGGCTCAGAAGATAAATGTGCCAGATGCGAATGGCGCCTGTGGAAGTCAAAAACGCCAATGCCACGCAGGGCACGAGTTGGAGACCGGCGCTTAAAACAACCAGCGTCTTGCGGTTGAAGGCGTCAGCGACTGCGCCGGCAAAGAGACCGAAGACTACAAAGGGCAGAGCCTGGAGGAAACCGGTAAGCCCCAGCTGAAAGGGCGAGCCGGTAAGTTCATAAACCTGATAGGCGCTCGCGACATTGCGCACCTGTACGGCCAAAGCATTCAAAATGCTGGCGGCCCAGAGCAGTCTGTAGTCCCGAATCAGGAGAGAAGACCAGGGCCGGATCGGTTGGCTGGCGGACGCGTTTTGGTCTATTTCGGCGGGATTATTCAATCAGTTGGAGAAGCGAGCCTCGGATAAGGATGAGATAAAATCGTCGCTGTTGGAGTTCGGGGAAGCAGGGCAGGGTGGACGCGGCTCTTTTGTATAGCGGCATCCACCCTGCTCGGCTTAACGATTAGCGCGGTCCTCCCGCGGGCATGTCTTCCAATACGCCGCGCGACTCGGCCTGCGCCAACACCGCTTCAATAGTTTTGACCAGCTTACGCGCCGCCTCAACGCTCAGCTCCACCGCAACGCGAGCGCCGGGACCTTCGGCTTCGTTGACGAAGTCGATGTTCAGCGCGTGCTCCAAGGGCAGCTCATAGGGATGGTCATAGGAGACATTAGCCTCTTCGACTTTAAACCAACCATTGGCGCCCTTGCCGCGCCCGTCGATCTTCGCCTGGTGAACGATCATCGTACACATGGTCGCGCTCCTTTGATGTTGTTTTTCAACTATTCCTTGAGATTCTTTTCAAGGAACGCGAAAACTTTCTTCCAGCCGTCTACGGCTTGTTCCTGCCGGTAGGCGGGTCGATCGTAGTAGAAAAAGCCGTGGCCAGCGCCGTCATAGCGGTGAAACTCGTGGTTCTTGCCTTGTTTTTTGAGCTCCGCTTCATGCTGGTTGACCTGCTCCGGGGACGGCGATTTGTCGTCATTGCCGAAGAGACCGATCATGGGGCAAGAGAGATCCTTGGTATAGTCAATCGGAGCGACCGGCTGCTTGGGCGTGAGCTCTTCTTTGGATTGAACGACACGTCCACCCCAGCACTCGACCAGAGCGTCGAATCCTTTCAGACGACAGGCCGCGAGAAATCCATGACGTCCACCCGAGCAGGTGCCAAAGACGCCGACCTTTTTGCTCACGTGCGGCTGCGAACGAAGAAATTTGAGCGCCCCGTCAAGGTCGCCGAGAACCTGTTCGTCAGGCACACCGCCGCCGGCGCGCACTTTGGCGCCGATATCTTCCGCGGTTCCGTGGCCGTCGCGAAAATATAGATTCGGTGAGATCGCCGCGTAGCCATGGTGAGCGAATCTGCGCGCGCATTCACGATACCATTCATCCCAACCTGGCGCGTGGTGGATGACTACCATTCCCGGATGCGGCCCGGCGCCGAGCGGGCGGGCGTAATAGGCATTAATCGTATCCCCCTTATGACCCGGCATAGTGACGGTTTCCGCCAACATGCCTTCGTACATATTGGTCTGGTACATAGCTCCCTCCTTGGATTTATTTAATGATGTGATGAGATTAGCCGAACACTTAATACAAAACTCGGGGGAGGTGCAATAGTTTGGCCTTAGTTTCACCTTTTTTCCCTTGGTTTACCCTGGGCGAAAATTTTTTTTAGAATCATCTTGCAAGGGCCCTTCTGACGATGTAATCTAAATACACACTTCAGTATGGGGCCTTCTGATAGTGAGATTTTTGGCAGAGTTGAAGGTCTGGGCCGTCTTACCTTGCGATTCGTTCCCTCGCAGACAATCCGACCAGAGCGTGTTTTTCATTCCATGTTCTGATTAAAGCGGTGATCAGGTTCTCAGGGTCAAAGACATCAACGAGTATCGAAAAAGGAGAAGAACATGAGTAGTAAAATTTATGTAGGTGGCTTGCCTTACGCGACCACTGACGCACAGCTGCAGGAGATCTTTTCGGCGCATGGGACCGTGGAATCGGCCCGAGTGATCACCGATAAGTTCACAGGTCGCTCTCGCGGTTTTGGCTTTGTCGAGATGGCTTCCTCGGAGGAGGCTCAGCGAGCAATTCAGGCGCTCAACGGGACCGATCTCGATGGTCGCAATCTGACCGTCAACGAGGCGCGGCCGCAAGAGAAGCGCTCCGGGTTTGGCGGTGATAGAGATAGAGGCGGCGAGAGACGGGGCGGCGGCGGACGCAACCGCTGGTAGTTCCAATCAATAGCTACTAAATAGGAAGGGGCGCTAGGTCGGGGCGTCCCTTTCATCTTCACGAATTGCCTGCATCAGTCTGCGCGGTCACATTCGCATTGTTATATTTTGAGCCTGCGGTCGCTTCCGATGGAAAGGGTGGCGATTGATCGTTTGTCTCTGTTGGATGTTAACGGTCATCCCGTGGCGCTGCGCAGTTGTCTGCGGGATTATGCGCTTTTAATTTTCCTGCGACATCTCGCCTGACTTCCTTGCCAATATCATCTCGGCGAGGTGACATCTTCCAAAGCTGAATTCGATCGGCGCGGCATTTCGATTGTCGTCATTTCTTTCGCGGAACCCGCGAAGCTCATCCGCTACCAGGAATACCATCAGTGGCCATTCGTGGTTCTCGCCGATCCCGATCGAATTGCGTACGAGGCGTTCACGTTGAAAAGACTTTCTTTGTTTCACGTATTTTCTCTAGCAACCCTAAGGCTGTATTTCAGACTGCTGCGGGAAGGGAAGCGCGCACAGAATTACGGCAGAGATGATTATTACCAGGGCGGCGGCGACTTTCTCATTGATCGCGACGGCCATATTCTTCTTGCCCATCGAAGTAAGGATCCCGCTGATCGGTCCACGACTGCCGAGCTGCTACAAGAGATCGATCGAGCTCAGAGGTTCACGTAGCAGCGCGAAACATTTCTATCTCGATTTGTAGCAGGCCTGCTTCAACTGAACCTTTCGTCCCGCCAGATCGAGGCCGCGGCCAGCATTCGTGACCTGACGAACCTGCTGATGCTCGTGTGACACATTCTGTGTCAAAGCCCCGGCCTTCTCCAGCGCAAAGAAAGCCCCGGCTGCAAATCGCCAGCCGGGCTTTTTGTCAAAAGGTGCAGTTAAGAGATCACGGCGGCCCCTCAAAGGCGCCGATATCGCACGCGGCACCTACAGGCCGCGCGACTCCGCGTTGGTCGGTCGCGACAATGCACGGAGCTGCGTCGATCGCCGGACTTCCCGCAACCAGCGCGTGCGTCTTGGTCGGAATTGTCGGACCACCGTTATCCTTTAGCGTCGGAGACAAAACCTTAGTTGTGGTTACTCCCGCCGCAGGGACTATATCGGTTGCTCCAATTGTGACGCCGGAAGTCCCGGAACTCCCGTTGGCGCCGAACAAATTGAAATAGTTAGTGTAGGCAGATCCAAGATTGGAGACTTCTCGTCCAAAGCCGGAGGCAGGTATCTTATTACCCGAAATTAGAGTTTCATCGAGCACGAGCAAGGCGTAGTTGAATACGCCTCCGCCATAGAACTTGCCATTGTTTTTCGTGATGGTGGTGTTGGTGAGATATGACCCGCCTGAGAAATTATTAATCCCGCCGCCCGTCTCGGCCTTGTTGCCCGAGATCGTACTGTTGACCACGACGAGGGTTCCGCCTTCATTATCCAGGCCTCCGCCAAAAGCGTAAAAAAGCGGCCTGGTCTTCGCCAAGTTCTGGGAGATGGTGCTGTTCCCGACATAACTGACCGCACCGGAGCCGTTATAGATGCCCGCACCAAAAGTGGCTTGACCTTGTTTGATGGTGCTGTTGTTGACCGTGAGAGTCCCTCGGTTGCTTATCCCACCGCCGCTAGTGTAGTAGGACGCGGTCGCCGTGTGCTTTGCGATGGTACTGTTCTGGATGGTAAGGGACGAGCCAGTTCCGTTCGCCACGCCTGCGCCAAACGTTACAGTATTCTTCGTGGTATTGCCTGCCTTGTTTCCCGTAATGATGCTGTCGGTAATGGTGACATTCGAGCTAGCGGTAATCATGCCGCCACCCGCAACGGCAGTAGTAGAATTCAGACTCTTTGCTGTGTTGCTGGAAATGGTGCTGTTTTCGAGGGTCGTAGTTCCTCCAGAGTCGGCTATGCCACCGCCGTAATAGAAAGCGGTATTCTTCGTGATCTTGCTGTTGTTCTCAATCGTAAGTGTGCCAGTGTTGAAGATACCACCGCCGGCGAAAGCTTTGTTGCCCGAGATCGTACTGTTGTCCATGGTAAGAGAGCCCGCATTGAATACACCACCACCATCCAAATAATACCCCCCGGTGACAGTTACGTTTTTGAGGATTAAATCCCCGCTGCTCGTTGTTACAATGACGGTCGCGTGAGGCGCAGTTCTTTTGCGGGCGATTTTGGCATTATTCCCTTCAATCGTGATCTGACTCGTGATGGGCGGAAGAGCGGCATTGCTGTAAGGTGTCGAGATCGTATGAGTGCCTGCCGACAATTGGATCGTATCCGCACCGGCAGGATTGCCTACTCCACAATCTGCAATAGGCTGCCCTGTGATCGTGTCGTTGGCGTTTATGATCGCTTCAGACAGCGAACATTTGCCGTCCCCGATGTTGATGTCAGCGTTGGTCGTGTTCACGGTGATCGTGGCCGCCTGTACTCCCTGGCCTAACGCCAGGAGTAACGCCGCGCCGGCCAACGACCACGCCAGCTTATGCTGCAGGGCTCGTCCGTCCGGTCGGTGCATCCGTTCCCTCGCTATGTGCGTCAGCTCACGGGAGCGCGCCAGTCTGCGCTGTAACGCGCGCCGGGTGTGCCTTGGCAAAGCGCGTAGCTGCACGTAACTTTTTGCGAAGCGCAGAAACAGCTCGTCTCTGCGCTGCGCGAAAAGCCAAGACAGCAGTGGGGTCCGCGCCGCATCGGCGAGCTGCGAATTCCAGGCCGACAGAATGGTGTCGTCTCGCTGGAACAAATCCGATTGCTGCTCTATCATGGATCCTCCGTTTGGTTTTGACGCTTTACCTTCTTGCCAATTGCCACTCTGTTTCTCTCAGGGCGTGGGTTACGCGGTTCATCATCTCCGTCCAATTACCGGGCTCAGCCTGCCGAAACAATCGCATCGTCGGATACCACGGCGTTGTTTCGCCTTCCAACATCCAGCGCCACTCGGGGATGTAACTCAACAAATTCCATACGGGCTTGCCCATCGCTCCGGCCAGATGGACCACGGGAGCATCGACGCTGATGACTAGATCCAGTTGCCCGACGATCCGTGCAAGATCCTCAATGGCTGCCGGTTGAGGCTCCAGCTGTTGAACCGTATCCTCCAAATGAAGTTGGGCGATATCTTCTTTGCTTTGCCCCGGCTGCAAACTGTAGAAGGCAATTCCAGGAGTACGCAGAATTGGCAAGAAGTCGCGCAAAGCACAGGGGCTTTGATGATTCTGATGGCCGGGATTTCCTCCCCAGGAAATTCCAACTCTGGCCAGAGGCGAAGCAATCGAAGTCAATAACTCCGTGGGTTTGCTTCCAAGACGTAGAGCAATATCCACATACGGCACATTGGCCGGAACCGTGTCCAGCTTGGTCCCAAACACATAGGCCAGGCTCAACAACGGTAGATAGTAATCAAACTGTAGGTCGCCGATCTTTCCCGGCTCGCGCAACTGAGCGATGCCGGATACCGCGGAAAGGATCGGCATCAGGTCAGGCGGGCACACCAAAATCAGTTTGCCGCACCGCTCGGCCGCCAGAGGAAGGTACCGGGCGAACTGAATCGCATCGGCGATCCCCTGCTCAGCAAAGACCAACAGGGTTTTGTCGGGTATCGGGCCGCCCTCCCATTTAGGTTGAGCAAAGCGGAAAGGAGTGAGATGACCCGATCGCCAACGCCATTCATATTCGGCAAAGCCCTTTTGGTAATCTCCGGTCTGCAAGAGCGTTAAACCTAAACTAAAATGAGCTTGGGCGTAGTTCGGCTGCAATTGAATCGCGCGTTGCCAATAAGAAATCGCCTTGTGAGGTTCTCGTTGGCGACCCGCGAGATAGCCTAAACTGTTGTAGGCTTCGGCACGCTCGGGTTCGGCCTTGATCACTTCTTCCATGCAAGCGCTCGCCTCGGCGTAAAGTTCAGCATCGCCGAGCACGATCGCCAAATTAAATCTTGCATCGGGATAGTTCGGCTCCAGTTCCAGGCATTGCCGGTAGGCGTTGACCGCTTCCTCCAGTTTCCTTTGCTCGTAGAGTTTATTGCCTCGCTGAAAGTGATAGGCGGGTGTTTTAGCCGTTTGTTCCTCCGTTGGTAAGACAACCTCGGCAAGGGCTTCGTCGGGCAGCACGTAGGAATGGGCCATTCGCTCATCGTTCCATTCCAACAGTTCCGGAAAGCGAATACCCCGCAGAACCTGCACGGCGAAGATCTCTTGCACGCCCGCCTCAAACCGGAGAAAGCCGATGGTTTGTCCGCTTTCGATATGGACCACCCAAACTCCGCACGTGCGCTCGTTCAGTCGCTCGACCAATGGGATACCGCTGAACACGGCGCTTTCTCGCACCTGCGACAGCCCAATAAAAGCCAGGGAGCCCAAGAAATCGATCCCCCGCGTAAAGCCCGGCACCTCCGCAACCCTCTGCCAAGTACGCCGCTTAAGATCGACCGACGCTAAACTTCCTTCGCCGGATTCCAGAACCCATAGTTTTCCCTGATACCACCGCGGAGAGTGGGGCATCGAGAGACCGCGAAGCAGGATCTCATTGGTTTCGATGTCCATCAGAATGCCGCCCCTGGCTTTGTTCACCCGCCAGCCGGCGGCTGTATCAGTCTCACCCAGCGCTGTTACGTACTTCGGGCGGCCTTCGACCATCGCAAGGCCATTGAGGTGACAGCGATCTTCGGGAGCATAGGCGCTGACGAACGGCGGGCGCCAACGCGGATAAAAACTATGCTGGGGATCAAGCGTGCAAAGACAGCAGAAACGGGTGTTGACCAACCACAATTCATTCTTTGCATCCCAGCCAAGCTCGTGAATATCGATGTCGCCAGTGACGTGGATGCGGCGCGGAATGTAACATGCGTCGTGCTTGCCGGGCGGCTCCAATTTCTGCGCCACGGCAGGCATGTTGTGGTATTCCCAGACCGTGTTGCTGCCACCGATGGTCAGCCGGGTATTATTGGCGGCAATACCCATAGGTTTGGCGAAGGTTCGGAAATGGGTATTGAGGGTTCCGTAATCGCTTCGGATCACGATGGCTTTACCCGCCTGGTAGGTGGAGACGATCAAACTGATTTGCAGCTGATCAAAGAGGGCAGGCAAATTGGAGGTGTGAACGCTTCGTAAGGCGCTCGCCTCATCTGCCTGGGGTGAAGCTGAAGCCATGCGGTCTCTACTTTAAGTGGACAGCCTATACTAGAAACTAAAATACCTTGTCAACAAAAATCTTCATTTTTGCTGTAGCAAAGTAATTATGTCGGGGAATGGAAAAGGACTATGGCGATGAAAGGGTCGTCGCTGGCAAGGTAGCGGTCGGTAAGACCAGCAAGTCTACTCAAGGGGTCGCATCTTCCAAGAGTTCCGCGGCCCTTTCTCTGACCTCTTGATTCTGATCAGACAAGGCCTTGCGTAAAGAGTCGAGGTCTTTGCGCTCGGCCAAAGCTTCAAGCACTTCAATGCGAAACTCGGGATCAGAATCATTCAGACCTCGTCTGAGCATCTGTGTGACGGCAGCGCCTTCCTTGTCTGAGAGCGCTGCAAGCGCCGCCTCTTTTACCTCATTGCTTGGGTCGGTTAACGCCTCTCCTAAAGCAGCGATGCTTTTGGGATCGTCAGATTCTTCCATCGCTTCGATAGCCTCGAGCTTGGATTCAACGCGGCTGTCTTTGCTTTGTTCTACCAATGGCTTCGGCTTGGCTTTAAACGGGGATTTCTCGTTACGCTTAGACCACTCTGCAAATCGGTCTGCTGGATTTGTTAGCCTACCTACTCCGTTGGGATTCTCGGCTCCAGGCGGGAGAATCAACACCCGCGCCAAACGCGTCTCCGAATAAAAGAAGGCGAAATTCAAGTCTTGCAACACCTCGCGGAAGGCGCGCATGGGAAGTAGGTTCTTGAAGTCAACTGAAGAGCGCCTTTCTGCAGCCGTTGTATCTTTGAGTTCAACCACAATGCCGCTCTTTTTTCCCATCTCATCCAATAAATCCTTGAGCGGCACATCGTCGGCCCTAACGCTCATCCGTCCTTTTTGAAACTCGACCACGGGTTGGTTTTCCGGCGGGCTTTTCGGCGGCGGGTCATCACTCGCAGCAAGCATTATAGAGGTCAGGAAAACAGCCAGCATTTTCATAAGTCCCCCAAGGCGTCCGTTTGAACGGGATTTCCCAACGTTCCGTCCGGTTTCCTGGTTCCGCAGCCTCTATCCTTCACTCCTTTAGGCGGTGGGTTCGGATCGGTTTGATTCGGCAATGCGTCGTGGGGACAGGCATCGTCCGCGGTGTGTGTATCTGAGTTGCCGTCCAAGACATCGTGGTGAACGGTGGCCACGTAGTTATAGTCTCCCGGGGTTGCATCATTAGTGCTTCGCCGTTGAGCGGCAGTGCAATTATAGGTGACCAAATAATTGACCGTAAGTTTTCGTTTGGGCTTCAACACCTTCGGGCCCCTGCTGAAGACAGCGGCGTTTTTCGTGTTATCGAGAGCGACGATCGGAGCCAGACAGCCCTCGCCATCGTCATCGACGACAGTGACGTCTAGACGGACAAGACCAGTAGTGACACCGTCGCCCAGATCAGCAGCCTCGATCGTTTCCGCGTGATCGCTGCGATTTTGAATCTGAACCCTGACACTCGCTGTCACTGCACTTGCGACGTTTACAGTTTTCTTGGCCGTGATGTTAGTGACTGCCAAATCGTGAATACACCCAGGAAGTTGGAATGAACCGATTTTGGTTCGCCAGCCTCGCGCGCTGCTCGTCGCGTAATATTCCTGCGTATACCAAAACGTGCACTCATCGACCGGATCAACAGCAAGCATGCTGTAGTCGCCCCACCGATTGGCGCCGGTTTGGGACCCTCCGCCGGCTTGAAGAACCGCCTCGCCTTGAAACAAGCCACCGGGTGGATCGGTTGCCAGCCGAGCGGCATAACGAATCGACGGAAACGTGTTGGAGCCGGAAACGCTGTAGCCGACGGCAATATTGCCATTCGAGTCCATCGCGGCGCTTCCCATCCAGCGATGATTGGAGTCGGGGGCGAAGGTAGCTTGCTCATTAATTACAAAAGAACCTCCTGGCAAATTCCGACGCAGTTCGTAATAGCGGATCCCCGCATGGTTGTTCCCCGCGTCTACGGTGTGATTGGTGACCAAAGATTCGTGAGTGTCGAAGTTGCGATACTGCAGCCGGAACATCAAGCGTTCGGAGATGGCATCGATTTTCTGCGAAGTTCCTCGCTGCGGGATGCAATTCGGTGAAAAATTACAGAGATTAGGGTCGAACGGCGCGGTAGCAACTGGACTTTCGGATCGTTCCGTAAAGCTTGAGTTCGCGGGCGTCGAAAAATCAGTATGAAACTCAAAGATTCTCAAACCGTCCTGTGGATTCCCGAATTCGTTAGCCGTGAAGTAGGCGAAATAGTTCGGCGTGCCCGCCGAGGGGGCGGGACCGTCGAGGTCCGATGGAAGCATGCCGAAGATTGATGGATCCAACGCGTCCAGATCAAAATAAACAAAGCTCGCGCTTGAGTCACCCGCCAGCATCTTGTCCCGTTCGAAAGCGAAAACCCCTACACCGGTAAAGCCACCGCTAAAGTCGACGAATTGGTTATCCGACATGTAATAGGCGTCCGGCCAGACGCCAAATTTCGGATAATCGTTTACCTTATTATTGGGCATGACAAAATCGTAGGTAAAGTAAGTTCCGGTCGGGTCTCCGGTCGTCGAGATGGCAATGCACTGGTGGCCCGGCGGGGCAAAGACTTGTGGGTTGCCTGTAACGGGTAAAGCAAACTGCGTGATCAGCCAGCGATCCGCTAGATGATCGTAGAGAATGACGGGGTCGCCGTCATCGTTCGTTTCACAGGGGCTCCCGAAGCCGGCGAATAAGGCGCTGATAGGCAAAGGGCCCGATAAAGACGTCCCACTTTTATCGAAAACCTGAAAAAGATTATTAACGGCTTGGACGTAATGATCGGGACCGACGTCTCCAACGGGATCGGGCGGGACGACTGAAAAACCATTTAATGAGATGTTATCAGCATTACTGATGCCCTCGAAGGTCGTTGTCGGAGATGGTGTCTTTGCGACCGGCAGGATGCTCTGAACCGCAGGATCGAGAGATTCGGCTCGTTCTCTGGATTCGGGCTCTACCGGCGCTGCCCTGGACTGAAACCGACGACCGAGCGGAACCTCTCGCACCGGGGCGCTCTCCGTACGGTTTAGCTGCGTTTTCAACGGCTGGATGGAACGAACCGGCGGAGAGACGTCGGAGCGAACGGCCTGACCGATAACAGGGGTAAGAGGAGCGGACGCGGCATATGCTCTATGGATCCGCCAGAAGCTCCCCGGAGCAAAGAGCCCGAACCACCCAATGATCGCGCAGCCCAGAAGCGCCCACTGGTTAAATTTCTTTCGTATGCGTCTCGGGTCTGGCTCCTCCACATTTGACGTCCTTTGTCTGTTGTTCGTCAGTCGCAGTCGCAATCCGATATGGTACCTGGTAGCCAATGAACGCCTCTCCTCTCATAAATGGTCACTCTCTGCGAAACTATCCTCCTCCTAAGATTCGGAATTAACGAGGCGATATCGCCGTCCGCAATAATCCGCTGAACCCTTCTGCTCAACGGCAGGGGAGTTCCGCTATCGGTATTTTAGTTTGGGTTCCCTAGGTGAGGGGCTCATTTCTAAATCACCAATAAAGAGACCTTACCCGTGATATCCGCGACAATGATTGTCCTAAACCTAACTCAAACGCCAGTCAAAATTGATTGCTGCCGTTTACGGTATGAGAGGAGTAGGACCCTGGGGGGGTGTAACTAGACTCGCTGGAGGAAAAGGAGTCGCGCAGCTCACCTTCGTCCAGATGTCAGCACCGTCGGTGCCACTAAACGGCGAACTATCAAACGAACCATCCGCATTAAAGTTTTTGTCACCGACCATGAGAAACGCGGCAGAAACAAAAGCCGGATCCGTAGGATATACGACGATTCCGATCCGCGTCGTTATATTGTCGGAGTCTAGAGTCACGGCCCCGTTGAACGGCAAGTTGGTCGCATCGCCAAGTGGGTGAACCCGGCCTACCAGGACAGTCGTCTTTCCTTTCAGCAATTGTACCCTGTCAAACTTGAAAAATTGTCCAAAAGCGTTCACAAGACACAGATCCTTCGCGAAGGCGGGCGCCGTAGTTAGGCCTACGAGAAACATGGCAACTAATAAAGCTTTTCGTCTCATCTCTTTTCTCCTTTGCTAAGCTCATTTGTCGACCCACCGATAATATAAGAATGCTCTAACTAAAACTTATATAGTCCCTATGGACTCATCCTTCCGTGACCGTTTCGATGGACGGCAGGGTAAGCTAGGACGTATAAATTTGTCAACATTTTTTAGGCGATCGCCATTTTTCTCGCCCGGGTTGGACTCCATCGGAAACTGTACCGGGTGGTTTACCTGGGCTCGATCGGCGGGCCGGCGGCAATCCTGCCGAAACAGAACATCAAAAGAGTGGATGTGATGGAATATCCTGAGTTGGGAATGGGAGCGATCTGGAAGATCGAGGTGGAAGATTTTTCTACGTTCATTGTCTGCGCTCGCGTCCGGTTTTCGGGCTATTGGCGAGCGCGGGGAAACCGCAATAAAAAATCACAGGCAATTTCAGAGGAAGGCTTCGAAGTCGAAGCGGTCCTGGTTGACGTAGCTCCCTTCGACCCGAACCGAATCGCCCTTCAAAGGGAAGGGTGACCAGAACTCTTCGACTGTCGCGGTTGCGCACCTCGAATGTCCCTCGGCGGCTATCGATGGAGGACACCGTTCCCTCGAGCCGTTCAAAACGACCTCCCGGCCGGCTATATCCCCCGCGGTCCTGAGCGCTTTCGCGCACCGTGATGTAATCGGTGTAATACCGGCCGTCCCTATCCTGTTGCCCGCGCACGGCCACATAGTCTCCCGGTTCCAGATTGGATGCTGCATAGTCCTGCTGGCGGTAGACCACGCGGGTATTGTTATCGTATCGGACGAGTTCTCTTCGCCCGGCATCCGTCCGGAGTTCGATTTGCCGGGCGCGGGTATCCACGTTGCGAACCTCTCCCACAAGATCGTTTCCGGAAATTCCGCCGTAGTCTCCCGGGCCGTCAATATGACCTAATTCGTGGCAGCCGGTTAACCCCAACAGGACCAGCGCCAGGAAGCCAAAAAGACTTGCCATTAGTTTCATAGTTTGCCTCCTGCTCAAATGCACCTGAATATTGTTTCGCTAAACGGATGATTCCAGCCTCTTCGACGATGGAGCCGTGATTGTAATTCACCGTAGGCCCTCTTTCAGATAAATCAATAAGTTAGCGCTAGTGTTGTGAGTATTGGGGTAAATCTCGGGCTGCTATGGCCCTGACAGACAACACGGTCCCCTTGTTTGACGTTTGACGGGCAGGCGAGTTAATTTCTCAACAGCGGGAGGATGAGCCATGCCAACCATTGATGCCGACGCGCATGTGATCGAAAGTGAGCGGACTTGGGAATACATAGATGCCGATCAGTCACGGCCATCGCTGATCATACCAACCGGCGGAAAAAGGCAATACTGGCTGATCGACGGCCGGGTTTTCAATCGCGGTGTGAATGTCAACCGTGAATTGCCGGAAGGGATTCGCGATATGCGCGATATCGAAGGGCGTCTCAGGCATATGGATGAGCTGGGCATCGACATTCAGGTGCTCTATCCGTCACTTTTTTTAAGGCCATTAACTTCCAAACCGAAAGTCGAGGAGGCGATCTGTCATAGCTATAATCAATGGCTCATCGATATTTGTCGGAAGAGCGAAGGCCGGCTGCGCTGGATAGCGGTGGTCCCGATGATAAATATGGAAAGCGCAGTGGCCGAAGCCAAATTCGCCAAGGCGAACGGCGCCTGCGGAATTTTTAGCCGCGGTTTGGTGGAAGATAAGCGATTGAGCGACCCATTTTTCTTCCCGCTTTACCAGGAAGCCGAGCGGGTCAATCTACCCGTCTGCGTTCACGCCTCGACTGGCAACTTCGATTGGGTTCAGTTATTCGAAGGAGAAAGCGGCTTCGCCCGCTTCAAAGTGCCGGTGCTTTCGGCGTTCCATTCGATTGTCCATGACGGAATACCCCAGAAGTTTCCGAAGCTGCGCTTCGGTTTTATCGAAGTCAGAGCGCAATGGATTCCCTATATGGTGGTCGATCTGGCCAGACGCTTTGAGCGCGACAATCGGATACAGAAACAGAATATGATTCGCGACAATCACGTCTACGTCACGTGCCAGACGGACGATGATCTGCCGTATATCCTGAAGTATTCCGGGGAAGACAATATCGTGATTGGCTCCGATTACGGCCACGCCGACACGTCCGCCGAAATCGAAGCTTTGCGCAAATTGAAACAAAAAGGTGAGATCGAGCCGAGAGTCATCGACAAGATCCTCTACGATAACGCCAAGGCGCTGTACGGACTGTGAGAGCCGCCAAGGACAATTGGAGTGATGGAGCGCTGGAGTAATGGGTTGCGCAACACTCCAATACTCCATCATTTCAATCTTAAAGGTTATAAAGTCTCGCCGCGTTTTCTCCCATCAATTTCGTTTTCAGTTCATTCGATAGATCTTTGCGCTCCATGACTTCTTCTACAGTGTGCGGGAATTTCGAATCGCTGTGATTGTAATCACTCGCGAAGATCAACTGTTCCGCGCCGACGAACTCAGCCACGTAGGGCAGCGTCTTTTCCTCCATCTCGAAGGCATAGTAGAGCTGGCCGCCGCGCATGTATTCACTGGGCGGCTTGGTGAGCCAGGGCACCGTCGGTTGCAGGTATTCATAATGCTCATCAAGCCGCTCCATCCAGTAAGGCACCCAGCCGGCGCCGGCTTCCATGAAGGCAACTTTGAGGCGTGGAAAACGCTCGAGCAGCCCGCCGACGACGATACAGAGCACGGCGATCATCTGTTCAAACGGGTGCGCCATGGCGTGGGTGTAAAATGGGTGATCGAAACGCTCCGTTCCCGCGGGCACGCCGTCGCCCGCACCCACGTGAATACATACGGGAACGTTGAGACGCTCCGCCTCGGCGAAGAAGGGATAGAGATCGGGATCATCCAGATTTTTCTTTGATGCCGAAGTGGGGGGCGCGGCCACGGCGACGAACTTCAATTCGTCCACCGCTCGCCGAAGTTCTTTTACGGCCTCGACCGGATCTTGGATCGCCGTGAGCGCGACACCCTTGAGCCTCCGCGGATCGGCTTGGCAATAATTCGCCAGCCAGTTGTTGTACACGCGCGCCACTGCGGATGCCAGATCTTTGTCTTCTACGAAGGGCAGACTTAAGAAGGGAGATGTCCCGAAGAGCACCGCCGTGTCGATCCCTTCAAGGTCCATGTCTTTAAGGCGCTGGACAGGATCCGCCATTCCAGTCGTCGGTTGCGGGAGGCGGTTACGCGGCGCGCCGACGAAGCTGCAGCCTCTTCCTACCGGCTTCGGAATCAATTTGCCGTCGATCATAGTGAAGTTCACACCGCGGTTGTCCTGAACCGTCTTGGGTGCGCGGGAACGATACGGTTCCTCTAGAACATCCGCCCAGGATATATTTCTTTCCGACACGTGGCCGTCAGCATCGATAATCCGCATGGCTTTGCTCCTCGTTTATTAAAAAAGTTTCATCGAGGATCACAACTATCAGAAACGGGCGAGATTCCTCAAGAGATTCTCAATCAACAAATCTCCGCGGCGTCCATCGGCGGGGAGCTTGACAACTTCGAAACCGGAGGAAAAAGACGATTATCTGACTTCTCCCGGAAATAACTTGGAGGCATAGTCGCGGTTGACTTCGCGAATGAGGGAGTTGTCGTAGAATCGTTTCGGATCCAACCCGCTCGCCTTCGGAACCGTGGACTGTTCCAGGACGAGCTTGATAGGTTCGGGATCGACGGTCATGTCTTTGTTCCAGACCTTCACGCCTTCCTGATAACTCTCGTCCAAGAGTTTCGCATCGGTGATTTTACTGCTCTGAGCGAGAATTTTCCGGGCGTAGGCCGGATCGTCCAGGCAGCGCTTTACGCCGTCGAGATAGCCCATCAGAAATATCTTGAGAGTGTTGGGGTTCTTTTGCATAAAGGAGCGCGCAACTCCCGTTCCGGGTCCGATGATTTTGAGCCCCTTTTCAAAGTAGTCGATAATGACCGGAAACCCTTTGCCCCGCGCCATTTCGCTCTGGGGCGGCGTGACAATCAACCCATCGGCGTTGCCCATTAGAAAAGTGGACAGCGCGTCGGCTGGGCCTTTGTGGTAGAGGAGCTTGATGTCCTTGCCGATTTCCATGCCGCGCTCTCTTGCGCTTTTGCGCATGGCGATTTCACCGAACGCGCCGACCGAGGTTGTCGCCACGGACTTGCCGCCCAAGTTGTCGAATGTCGTCAACCCTTTTTGACCGAAGAGAACCAGTGTGCTGCGGTCAACGCTGGAGGCGATGTAGATAAGATCCGAACCCGCCACGTTGGCATGAATGGTCGCGGTGCCGCCCTGGTAAATGTCCACCTGGCCAGAGAGGAGCGCCTGCGCAGAGGCCGTGGCGCTGAGTATGCTGATGTTGATAGTCACGCCCCGTTTGCTGAAGTAACCGGCTTCGTTCGCCAGGATGATCGGTAAGTAGAGCGGGCCGGTGGCGGCGATGGCGACTTCCAACCGATTCCTTTCGGGCTTCGGTTCAGCGCCGTGCGAATTTCTCACGGGCAACAGTGCCAGATTCAATAGGAGAACCGTGGTTAGCGCTCTTTGGATTAGTCGTTCTGCCATGTGGGTTGTCATCCGCCTTTCTCTCAATCGTCAAAACCGGTCACAAAAAGTTCTTATCCATCAGAATCGGCTTGATACAAGGCCAGCAGGCTCTTGTCAACGATAACTCGGACCGTTTGGAGCGATTGACGATGGGCGGCCTTTTCGAATAGTGTCCTTCAATCTCCATCCGACCAGAAAGGAAATTTGAGGCGTGCACAAAAGACTGTTTGCGATTTTCACTGTCGTTGTCGGAATGGGCTCGGCGCTGGCCACACCAGCGTCCGCGGCGAGCGACGAATTCTATCGCGGCAAGGTGATTCGAATCGTGGTCGGCTTTTCCGCCGGGGGCGGATTCGATACCTACGCTCGATCCATCGCCCGATACATGGGGAAATATATCCCGGGTAATCCTACCATCGTCGTGGAAAACATGACCGGCGCGGGGAGCTTGATCGCCGCGAATCACATCTACAGAGTGGCCAAGCCGGATGGTTTGACGATCGGCGCGTTCAACGGCAACCAGATTCTCGGCCAGCTCGTCGGCGCGCACGGCATCAACTTCGATGCGCGTAAAATGGCGTGGATCGGCGCGCCGGGTTATAACCATGACCTTTGCGTGCTCAACCAGAACATCGGAGTCGCCAGCGCCGATCAATGGCTGGCTTCCAAGACGCCGCTCAAATTAGGAGGCAGCGCTCCGGGCACGCCGACCGACGACGGACCTAAGATTCTGAAGGAAGCGATCGGTCTTCCGATGCGCCTGGTCAGCGGCTATAAAGGCACCGCCGATATTCGCGTGGCGGTGGAGTCGGGAGAGGTCGACGGCATATGTGGATTTTCCTGGGCGTCGGTGCGCACTACGTGGCGCAAGGCGATTGAGTCCGGGCAGGTCAATATCGTGATGCAAAACGCGCCGAAGGCGCACGCCGACCTGCCGAAGGTGCCGTTAGCCATCAGCTTCGCCAAGACCGCGCAAGCCCGCCAATTGATCGAAGCTGGTGTGCACCAGCCGAGTGGTCTTACTTACAGTTACTCGCTGCCGCCGGGGACGCCGAAAGAGCGCGTGCAGATGTTGCGCAAAGCGCTCGCAGAGACGCTGAGAGACCAGGATTTCTTGCGCGATGCTGGCAAAGCCAATCTCGAGATCGCTCCCGCGACCGGGGAAGCGATTGAGCAGAGTATTCAACGCTTGTTCAAGACTGATGCGAAAGTCGTCGCGGAGCTAAAGGAAATTTTGAAATAGGAGCAAAGCGGCGAACCGGATCGGTCAGCCAGCCTAAAGAATCGCCTTGACCGATGGCCGCTCCTTGATTCTCTTTAGCCATGCGCCTATGCGTGGCAAAGACGGCGTCGGCAGCGCGCCGTAGGATTCCATTCGAAGGAAGCGCGGCAGCACGTCGATATCCGTGAGGCTGATCTCGCCTAAAAAATACGATTTATCCCCAAGCGCCTCCTCGAGGTACTGGAGAAGGTTTCTGAGGATGTGTCGCTTCTCCTCCATAACGGCAATATTGCGTTCTGATTCTTTTTTGAGCATCTCTCCACGGAGCGCCCAGTACGGTTCGTGAAGATAGTTCAACGAGTAATCGACAAGCACTCGGCCGCGCCCGCGGAGGTAGGGGTCCTTTGCCATCAGCGGAGGGTTGGGATATTGCTCGTCCAGATACTCGTTGATGATGCACGACTCGAATAAGATTTGTCCGTTATCGTTGATCACCGGCACCTTGCCGTATGGATTGAGCTTCAAGAACTCCGGGCGCTTTTGCTCCTTCTTTGCGAGATCGAGCGTCACCCGTTCATACGCGAGCCCCTTCTCGTGCAGGGCGATCTTTACCCGATCGCTGTTCGATGAGGGTATTGCATCGTATAAGATGATGGCCATTGGACTCCTCCTCGAATAATCTCAGATCTCGGTCCTTATAAATTGAACCGCGTTTAATTTGCAATCGTCTGTTCTTTACGCGTCGGTAATCTGAAATCTGAGATTTGAAATTCAATCAGCCCGGCTTGATCTTTCCGCCACGCTTACCGAAGCCACAGAGCCGATGATGCTGCGCAAACGATACAAGAACCTGCCAGAGACGATGAAGCGAGCGGCGGCCATCAGCGCCGCCCAAATCGCTAGTGCAGAAGCGCGATACTCCGAAGAGGTTAGATCTGGTCGCTGGGTTATAAAGCTCCTTCAAGTTGAAGGAGCCACCGTTTGGCCTTCAGTCCAGATCCGCCGCTGTATCCGCCCAAGCTGCCGTTGCTGGCGATGACGCGGTGGCAAGGAATGACAATCGGCACCGGGTTGCTGGCCAATGCCTGACCTACCGGCCGGCTTGAGTGAGGTCTTCCCAGCCTTTCCGCGACGCGGTGGTAGGTCCATACCTGGCCGGCTACAATGTGAGAGGTCACTTCTAGGACACGTCGCTGGAATGGTGTCAGCTGCGAGATATCGACCGGCAAATTAAAAGCGGACCGACCTCCGGCAAAATATTCACGTAGCTGTGCCATGACGTGCTGGACCGCTTTGGGATTTTTTTCGAGCCGTGCTCGCGGATCGAGTCCGTTCAAAAAATCCGACTCTCGACGGCCGAAATCCAGGGCACAAAGTCCGCGCCGGTTTACGGCGGCAAAGAGCGGGCCCAAAGGGGAACTCATTTCACCCCACTGGATCAGCGGCGCCTCTTCCGCAAACCATTTTCCAACACGCGCACGCGAGTGCGCTAGGACCGTGTCCGCCGGCGCGCTCAACGCCGAACGCAAGTGCTTCGCGATGGCAAGTTGATCTTTTGGGTCGTGCTTTGTCATTATTCCTCCTCCAGAATCAGGCGCAGGCGACGAATCGCCTGATAAACATTCGCGCGCACGCTCTCCTGAGAGCAACCCAGGATCTGCGCGATTTCAGGATAATCCAAATCTTCAAGGTAGCGCAGCGTAACACAGACCTTTTGCCTCGAAGGTAAACCATTGACCAAAGCGCGCACTCGTTGTGCCAAATTTTTCCGCACCGGGGAGTAGCCGTTTGCCGCACCGAGGCCCGCGGCAGATGTCTCCAAAGATAATAACCCGTCGCGCCGGCTTTTCATTTGTCGAAGCTTAGTGTAGGCGCAGTTCGTCGCGATCTTGTAAAGCCAGGCTCGGTGATTACTGTTCGGTCGGAGACCGGCAAAACTCTCGTATGCGCGCAAAAACACCTCCTGTACAAGATCCTCGACATCCATCGCCCCGTCCCGGCGCCGCTCTTTTCCCAGGAGCCGCCAAAGATAAGCGAAGATTTCATCATGATGTTGTTCTATCAGCGGTTCAAAGCGGGGTGCCATTCTGCTTCCTTAGCTCTCAGAAAGTATAACCATACAGCTTCCGCTTTGTGAAATCTTTGCCAGGCCGTTGAAAAAAGCTCATCTGTGGGTTCGCCGTTGGGATTTCGGGTTTTCACTTTCGACCGTTCGGCCTTGCTCAGGGTCGGTCCTGAGTTCATCAAAGCATCGAGTTGATACGAAACCAAGGAGTTTTCTGGCGAATGATCGGGGACGATTGGTGGAGAAAAGTCGCGGGCGCGGAAAGTCGAGTTTCTTTAAAGCTTCTGTTCGAGGGCTTTGCACAACGTTTCCATCTGATTGTTCAGATGGCGGACCATGGTACTCTCCGCGAGTTGGGGGTTTTTTTTGAGAAAGGCGTCCATGATCTGGTCGTGCTCGCGCATCGAATAGTCGAGCCGAAGCGGCAAATGAAGCGAGAGGATTCGCGTTTTTTGAATTTCTTGGCGGAGCTGATCGATCAGCCGGTAAAGCCGCTGGTTGCGCGCGATTTCGGCGATAAAGCGATGGAAGTCGCTGTTGGCCTCGAAGTAGCGAACCAGGTTCCGTTTTTGGCTGGCTTCTTTGAGAAGCTGGTGCAGTTCTCTCAAGTGGGCGATCTCCTCCGGTTGTGCTTTCTGGACCGCAAGCCGCGCCGCCAATCCTTCCAACACGCTGGCAATGGTGTAGTAATCCTCCACGTCCTCGCGCGTGGGCTTGCTAATGGTGACTTCGTTGTTGGGCAGAAACGTGACGTATCCTGCCGATTCGAGCGAACGCAGAGCTTCGCGAAGGGCCACCTTTCCCACGTGCAGCGAGGTGGCAAGCGTCTCCTCGGAGAGTCTCTCGCCGGGAGCGAATTTGCCCTCAATGATCGCCTCCCTAAGCTTCTCTCTCAGAAGTTTGGTTAAGGACTTGAATCGTTTTTCCGCTCGACTCGCGCCGTTCATCATAACTTATTGTCCACAGGATTCTCTTCCTCAGAAGGAGAGGCGGTTCGGCGCCGTAGAAGTCGTTTGAGAGACTCCTGCACCTTCTGCAGCTGACTCTTGACGGTAAAAAGATAAAGATCGTCGATCTGTCTGAGATAGACTTCTCGGCCGATCTTTAGATGCGTGCTGTCTTCTCCCTGGGCCATAATCAGACGACCGTCGGCCTGCCGGATCAGAGCCAAAGCGAGAGGCGGAAGAAAACCGTCGGGCGTGACGTAGACAATCGTGAATGTCTCGATTTCACCTTCGTCGCTGGTTGGCGCCGGCGGAGGCGCCTTCTTGCGAGCCGTGGCGGGCGGTGGTGAAAACAAAGGGAGGCCCGGATTTTGAACTATCGGTGAATCCGCACGCTCCAGGATGGTGACAAAGTTATTGGTTGCCAGGCCGCCGGTGCTTTGAGTCAAGCCCCGTTTGAATTGGCGTTTGGACGGGCTTTGGCCCCGCAGCCTTTTCGCTACTTCCACGATCTGCGCTAGTCCGCTCGCCCCAACCGGATGGCCGCGAGCTTTCAGCCCACCCGAAGGGTTAATGGGCAAGGGCCCGTCGAAGGCGGTTTTTCCTTCTATGGCTGCTTCTCCTCCTTTGCCCGGAGGAAAAAATCCCAAATCCTCGGTCGTGATAATTTCAAACGGAGTGAAGGCGTCGTGGACCTCGGCGAAGTCGATGCCCCGCGGCGAGGTCTCCGCCATCTGGTAGGCCCGGGCGGCAGCAATTCGTGTTGCCAGGAAAGAGGTGAAATTGTCTCTTTCCCGCAGGCTCAAGGGACCTGTTCCCTGTCCTATGCCCGACAAACGCACGTCGGTTTTTTCGCTCGTGAGGACGACGGCCGCCGCGCCGTCGGTGATCGGGGAACAATCGTATAGCCGCAGCGGCGTGGCGACGAGTTTGCTCGCCAAGTACGCTTCGCGCGTGATCGCTTGCTGAAACTGAGCCCAAGGATTGCGCGAGCCGTTGAGATGGTTTTTCAATGCCACGCTGCAAAGCATGGCTTCCAGACGGGACTGAGAGAGGCGAAATTTTTCCCGGTATTTCTCGGTCATCATGGCGGCCAGCGCCGGCATAGTCGCGCCGCATTGGCGTTCCTGTTTGTCGATGACTTCGGCTAAGATGCGCGTTGTGGCACTGGTGCTCAAATGCGTCATCTTCTCTCCGCCCAGGACCAGGACCCGGCGGTAGTAACCGGAAGCGATCGCCTGAAAGCCCGCTTGAATGGCTGCGGCGCCCGCGGAAGACGCCGTCTCGATTCGCATGGCAGGGATGCCGGTCAAGCCCATCGCGTCGGCGATTTGCGAGGCGATGTTGCTCTCGCCGACAAACTCTTCGGGGTTCATCGCGCCGATATAAAGCGCCTCGACTTCTTGTTCCTTTGAGGCGGCAAGCGCCTCTAGAGCCGCCTGGCAGAAAATCTCGGCAAGCGGCCTGGGATCCTTGCCGAACTTCGTCATACTGACGCCGCTTACGTATACCGCTTGCATGGCAATTCAATTTTATACCGCCGGCGGTGTTATTTCCATGAGGTCTTGAAGCTAGGCGGAAGAAATTATGGAATTGAGGTGATTCCCGTCCGGCGCTGCCAGCTATCGAGATCCAAGTTCAGGCTAAAACCGTCCGGGGATGACGTCTAATAAGATTGTATGAACTTCATGTTACAGAAGCGGAAATCATGGAAAGCCGAATCCGTTGCGGGAGCAAAGAATGCTACAACCCGGTCGGCCAACAACCAGTCTTAGGCAAACGCTTGACCGGCGGGCGCGCCATGATCCGGTCTAACCAGCCGCAGGCACTACTCATCTCATCTGTCCTTGACTCCTATTTTTCCGTATCGAAATCCAGCAGCCCCTGAAATTCCAGTCCTTCGATCTCTTGCAGCGTCTTGCCGGCGATGCCTTGGAGGTCGCCGTACATGCCGACGGTCGCTTGCATGACGCGGTCGATTTGTTCCTCGCGTTTGGCCCATTGTTTGGTAATGGCTTTCCTCTCTCGATCGAGGTCTTCGCGCATGGAAGAGAAAGCTTCAACAATCGCTTGAACTCTTTGGCGGAAGCGTTGACCGGTGAGATATTGATAGACCATTTCCATCTTCGTCTGCTGGCCTTCGGAAGCCTGACGTGCCGAAGCGACTTCGATCAGTGTGTTGCGAAGTGTGATGGCGATGGGCAGCAGAACTCGCGGATGGGCGACCCAGACGCCGTCGACGAGGTCAAACGTCTCGACATCTTTGGGGAGAGCCTGACTGATGATGACGGCGATCTCGGCCTTGGCGGTCCGTTGGTCCTCGCGGAGCTTGGGAAGCCAGGTATCGCTCCAGTTTTTGGTGCGCTTGGACTCCCAGAGAATCGTGCCGCACGGCTGGCCGAGTGGGCCCACGACGCGGTGCAGCACGTCGCCGCCGAATTCGCCTTTGGGGACGGGTTGGATCATGTCACGTGGGAATCTCGAGCTGAGCAAAGATTCGACTTCCAATTCTTGAACTTCTCCTTGAAGTTGTTGCGAGCCCTGTTCGGCTCGTCGTTTCAGATCCTCGATCTGACGCTGCATGGACACGATGGTTTGCTCTTTTTCCAATACTTTAAGTTTGAGTTCCTCTTCGGCATCTTTTTTGGCCTTGTCACATGCGGCGTCGAGCTCCGCCTGGACGCGCTTGGCAACCGTTAACTCCAACTCCCGTTTGGCGTCCTCGAGCTCCCGTTGTTTCCGAGTGACTTCGGCCTGAGCTTTTTGAGCCTCGCCGAGCTTCATATCCCGTTGTTTGAGTATTTCTTGAAGTTCGGTGATTTCCTTGGCTCGCTGATCGAGATCATTTTCCAAGGCGCGTTTGGCTTTTTTCGCTTCCTCGGCAGCGATCCCGGCGCGTTCCCGTTGTAGCTTTGCCGCGACTTCTTCGTCTAAGGATTCTTTTGCTTTTTGTAGGGTTGCCTCGCGATCCTGAAGTGTTTTCTCGTGCCGGGCGACCTCTGCGTCCTTTTGCGTCAGGCGCTGCTCGTAGTCGCGCCGGACGGACTCCAGCAGCGGCGCGGCGAGGGACTCGGTGAGTTTGATTTCGGTCTTGCACTGGGGACAAACGACCGTTGGCTCAGCCATTAATTTCTCCTAATAATGATGCATTCCCTGTGACATCCTTGGTTCTCTATGCTTGCTGTAGGTGAAAGAACTCAACCGCGTTGCCGCACACCATTTTGTGCTTTTCTGCTTCCGGCACGCCGGCGAAGTTTCTTTCGATGACGTTCAAAGACTCGGGCCAGTCGGATTCCTGGTGGGGAAAATCGGAGCCCCAGATGAGATGCTCGACATTGATTTTGTGGCGCAGCTCGACGCCGACGCGATCGAATTGAAATCCCCACAGGCAGTGTGCGCGGATGTACTCGCTCGGAGGACGGCTAAGAGGTTTGAAGCCCAGGAGGCGCTGGGCCCACCGATAATGGCGATCATAACGCACGTCGGCCCCCTGCAGAAAGAAAGGAATCCAGCCGATCTGATTTTCGGCAAAGAAAATTTTGAGTTTTGGAAAACGGTCGAACAGGCCGGACAAGACCCACTGAACCGCGGCCAGCGAACCATTGCCTCGAACCGGCCCGAAACGACCGACCTGATACACCAGATCCTGGCCGAGTTTTTTCATCACCTCGTCAGGCTCCTTTGGGTACTTGAAAAGAGGACCGGCGCGCTCGCCGGAACGGTCGAGATCGACGTGAACGCTGATCGGCATATTCAAGTCGAGGGCAGCGGCCCAGAATCGGTCGTCTTCTTCCGCAGGGTACGCTTTGCCACTAGGAAATCCCTGGAGGAGAACCGTCTTGAGACCCATTTTAACGCAGGACTCCATTTCCGCGATCACGTCCGCGACATCATGCACCAGCGGCAAGATGCCCACGCCGATGAGCCGGTCTGGATGTACCGCGGAATACTCTTCCGCCAGCCAACCGTTATACGCGCGCACCACCGCCTTGTAAGCGTCATCGTCCTGGATACGGCGCCAGAACTTTGGCCCGCCTTGTTGCGAAGGAAATAGTACCTCGGCGTCGATGCCGTCGCGATCTTGCTCTTGGATTCGCTGCTGGGGGCTGCCCGTCCCCGGCGTTCCTTTATATTTGCCGCCGAAGGGGAGATACTCGTCCCGGCCCTTGCCGCCATAAAGATCGGCGGCGGCGGCCGGACGAGTGATCTTGTCGTTGATCGTCCACATATCGCTCCCGTCCGGCTGGGGCATAAGACGTGGCGCCTGATCGCGATACGGGATGGGAATACGGTTTATCCAATGCTTTGAATCGATTTCCAGGTGAGAGTCGCCGGAAATGTAACGATATTTCATTGCCACAATTTTACCTCGCTCGTTTCAAAGTGTCAGGTTCGAGAAAGATCTTAGCCAAATCGGCTTGGCCTGCCAAGGGAGGAAATTGGACACCGCTGGACAATTCGCGTGTTTCCGGTTTAGAAAAGAAACATTGAGTCGCGCGAGGACCGCAAAGTTTCACATCGTGGGAGGTAGGTCAATGATTCACGTAGTAGGAAGAGCGACACCGAGGGTCGAAGGTAAACTCAAGGTTACGGGAATGGCGCAATACAGCGCAGACGTGAAGTTGCCGGGGACGCTTTGGGGTAAATGCCTTAGAAGTCCGATCTCGTATGGGCGCATCAAGAGCATCGACGTCAGCAAGGCGCGGCAAGCGCCGGGCGTAAAGGCGGTGATCACCGGGCAGGACGTGACCGGACTCAGGATCGGCCGATGCATCTACGACACACCGGTGGTGGCGGACGGTGTCGTACGCTTTATTGGCGAAAAAGTTGGCGCCGTGGCGGCGGAGACGGAGGAGGCCGCTGAACAGGCCCTGGATCTGATCGAAGTCGATTATGAAGAGATGGAGCCGCTGCTAGATCCTTTCGAGGCGATCAGGCCCGACGCGCCGATACTCCATCCCGATCTGCTCTCTTACAAAGGGCTTCCGGTTCCCGTGGAAAAGCTCGGCAATGTGTTTGCCTATCTCAAATGGGGCAAGGGCGATATCGAAGCCGGTTTCAAGCAGGCCGATTTGATCGTCGAAAACACTTTTACGACCCAAGTGACTCACCAGTCGTATCTGGAACCGCATGCGTGCGTGGTGAAGGCGGATCCCTCCGGCGGCGCGGAAATCTGGTCTTGCAGCAAGACGCCGTTCGCCGTGCGGACGCAGTTGTCCAACTGCATCGGGGTCGCCAAAGAGAAGCTGGTCTTTCATCCGACGCATATCGGCGGTGACTTCGGCGGCAAGGGCGGATTTATGGATCTCCCCGCTTGCTACTTTCTGTCGCTGAAGAGCGGCCAGCCCGTGAAGATGGTCATGGACTACTCGGAAGAGTTGCTGGCCGGCAATCCGCGACACCCGTCAATCATCAAGGTGAAGACCGGCGTGAAGAAAGATGGCGCCATCGTGGCGCACCATCTCGATTTCATCTTCGATAGCGGCGCTTACGGATCGATGAAGCCGGCGGGATATCTGATCGGCGCTTCGACCTGCGCGGGGCCGTACAAGATTGCCAATTGTCTGATCGAAGAAAGAATGGTCTACACCAACAAAGTGCCGTGCGGACATATGCGCGCGCCCGGCGACCCTCAAGGGTTTTTCGCCAACGAAAGCCAGATGGATATCGTGGCGCGAAAGCTCCGGATGGACCCGGCGGATTTCAAGCGCAAAAACATGCTCCAGGACGGCGATGAGACGCCGATCGGAGGGCATATTGCCCACGTCAGAGGGGTAGAGGCGCTGGAAAAAGCAATTGGTTTGTCAGGGTATAAAAAGCCCAAGCCGAAAAATGTTGGCCGCGGTTTGGCTTTCTCCGAGTGGAGCCCGAGTGGCGGCGAAGGCAACGTCTTCGTGAAGATCGATGAAGCAGGGGAGGTCAAGGTGTCTTCGCCGGTGGTCGATCAGGGCGCCGGCGTGCTCACGGTCATCGTCGAGGTCGTCGGAGAGGAACTGAAAGTTCCCGCCGACGGGATCGAGCTCGAGCAACTCGACAGCAGCGTCGTGCCGAGTGACGGCGGAGTCGGCGGCAGCAGGGCGACGCGGGTTTATGGCAATGCGTCCTACGATGCCGGAGTGAAGGCAAGAGAGGAGCTTTTCAAGATCGCTGCGGAAAAGTTGGGAGTGAAATCAGAGGAGCTCGAGCTGGCCAACCGATCCGTCATCCATCGCAAATCGAAACGAAGGATGAGCTTTGCGGAGATCGTTAAAGCTAGGGGAGAGCCCATCGGTGTAAAGGGGTACTACAAGAGCTCGGAGAAGGCTCACGACGCGTCGGTGTCGGCGCAAATTGCCGAAGTTCATATCGATCCGGAGACGGGACAGATTACTTTGCGCCAAATGGTGTCGGCTCATACGACCGGTAAGGTCATCAACCCGCTGATGCACCAGGGGCAGATCGATGGCGGCGTCGTATTCGGCCTGGGCTACGCGTTGACCGAGGAAGTGTTGTTCGACGGCGGCAAGGTTACCACGACCAACTTCGGCGAATTTAAAATTCCCAACATTACGGACATTCCGCCGCTCAAGACCGCCGTCATTGAAAATGTGCCGCATGGGCCGGGTCCTTATAACAGTCTGGCGATTGGGGAGGTGGCCAATGTCCCTGTGGCGGCGGCGGTCGCCAACGCTGTGGAGGACGCGTGTGGCGTGCGGATCACGAATTTACCCGTGACTGCGGAGAAAGTTTATCAGGCGCTAAAGGCCCGGTACGCATAACGATATCGTTTCAAGGCCGTCGGGCGAGGGGTTCTTCTCTTCCGTTGTTCTCGTTTCGATACAAGGAACAGGTCAGGTGGGTTGATGGATCGCGGCGAATTAATCCAAGAAATGGAGGCGGTCGCCGAAGGCGGGGTCCAATTCATTGAGATTACCTTCAGTGTGCCGAGTGCGTTGGACGTAATCGAGATTTTAGTTGCGGAAGGGCGGCTGCATGTGGGAGCGGGAACCGTCCTGGCCAATGAGGAAGCGGAAGAAGCCATTGGCACCGGAGCCCAATTCATTGTTTCGCCATCATTGGAATTGAATCTCATTCCGATTTGCCACGACGCCAATGTTCCCTGCATCCCCGGCGCGGCGACGCCGACGGAAATACTTGCCGCCGCCCGGGCAAAGGCCGACCTCGTGAAGATCTTTCCCGCGGATACGATCGGCGGCCCGGATTTTGTCCGCCAAATGTCAGGTCCGTTTCCCGATATTCGCTTCATGGTCTCGGGTGGCGTGAGCCTGACGAATATTAAAGAATATGTCCAAGCCGGTGTCACAGGAATCTGTCTCGGGAGCGCATATCTGACCTCGACCTTGGCTCAAAAGGGACACGCAGGCCTGGTCAGCGAGCTTCAACAGTTTGTGAACCTCGTCGACGAAGCGCAGCGGAAGTAGCGCCTAGATCGGGAACAACAACATGAGCCACCTCCATCTTACATTGGCCTGCGAAGACTACGATCGAACCCGCCGGCTCAAGGACGGCATTATCAAACCCGAGGGCATCGAGCTCAATTATCTCGTGATGTCCGTTGAAGAGATTTTCTGGCGGATGATGAAATATGAAGAATTCGACGTATCCGAACTGTCCATGGGTGCCTTTTTGACCGCGGCGGCGCGCGGGCACCGGCCGTTCATTGCGATTCCGGTGTTCCCGTCGCGGACGTTTCGCCATCGTTGCCTGTTTGTTAACAGCGGTGCGGGCATTGAGCGGCCGCAGGATCTCCGTGGCAAGCGCATGGGAGTACCGGAATATAGCATGACGGCGGCGGTGTGGTTGCGCGGCTTATTTCAACACGAATATAGTATCGCCCCCGAAGAGATTCATTGGATTCAAGCAGGGGAAGAAAATCCGGGACGAAAAGACCGGATCGACTTCGAAATGCCCGCCGGGGTGCGACTCGACAGTATCGGGGATCGAACCCTGAACCAGATGATCGATAGCGGGGAGATCGACGCCATGATGTCGCCGCGCATGCCGACTTGTTTTCTCGAAGGCTCGCCGCGCGTCCGGCGTCTGTTCGCCAATTATAAACAGGCGGAGATGAACTATTTTAGGAAGACCGGTCTCTTTCCGATCATGCATGTGATCGTCATCAAACGATCGCTCTATGAAGCGGCTCCGTGGGTCGCGCAGACGCTCTACAAAGCCTTCTGCGAAGCGAAAGATCTTTGCATGAGGGAGCTTTACGATACGAATATTCTCCGCGTGAGTCTTCCCTGGACTTCAGCTGAATACGAGGAAACGCGGGATTTGATGACCGCAGACTATTGGCCCTATGGGCTGGAGCCGAACCGAATGAATTTAGAGACCTTACATGGCTATCTCTACGAGCAAGGGCTGATCCAGCAAAAGCTTAATCTCGACGATCTCTTCGCGCGCGAAACGCTCGAAGCCTTCAAAATCTAAGTTGCGCGAATTTTAATCGGCACGACCAAAGCCGCCGCCCGGAGGCGTGAGAACGACGATCTCCGTCGGCGGAGGAAGGGCTGACTTGGTCACGGCGAGCGTGTTGCCCGGCAGCCGCCGGCTTTTTAAGCCGGTTAAGAACATGCCGAGAAGCGACATGTCCTCACGGTAGTGCATGGGAATGGCGATCTTTGGTTTGAGCTGCTGTAAGACTTCACGGGCCGTGTCCGGGGGCATGGTAAAGGTGCCGCCGATGGGGATCATGACCACGTCGACTTTACCGAAAGCTTTGATCTGTTCGGGCGTGAGCTTGTGGCTCAGGTCTCCCAGGTGCACGATGCAAACGGGCCCGAGATCGAAAACGAAGGCGGCGCCCTTGAGGGCGTTGCCGAACTGCTGTTGATAAACCGGAACGGTGTAGATCAAGACGTCCCGGACCGTCGTGCTGATTTTGTTCCACCCTGCGCCGTAGTTTGCCAGGCCGCGCAAAATGATCGGATTGCCCCGGGCGAGCTCGACATAGTTATGGTTGGGATGTTCTCTGCCGATGGTGACGGCGTGGGGTGTGACCACCGGGGTCGGATACATACCGGGCGCGATCGGGTCGGTGATGATCTTGGTCCCGCCCTTCGACGTGATCTGAAAAAAGTTGTGACCGAAGTATTCGATCAACGCGTCCGGCTCGGCGGCGTAAGCCGGGGTGAAAAATCCGCCGGCGACGTCGGGATCACGGCAAGAGGCGCGGGCGGTCGATGCATCCAACCAGGTCAGGCTGAGGAAGACGACCAAAAGCTTTAAACCTGTCTTCATCGAATCTCTAACCTGAAATGCTTCGGTACCGAAGTTCCTCGGCTCGGAAAAAATCCGCGACGTAGTTCGTCGCCGGCTGGCGCATGAGACGCTCCGGTGTATCCACCTGTTCGAAGCGTCCGTCGCGCATAACGGCGATGCGGTCCGCCAAAGCCATTCCATCGGCCAGATTATGCGTCACGTAGAGAGTCGTGAGGCGATGCTCTTGATGGAATTTCTTGATTTCACCGCGCATCTTCAGGCGGTTCGGCGGATCGATGTTGCTGAGCGGCTCGTCCATCAACAGAATTTGCGGTGACGTCGTCATGGCGCGCCCGAGAGCGACGCGCTGCTGCTGACCGCCGGAGAGCTCGCTGGGCTTGCGCTGAAAGAAGCTATCTTCGATGCCCAGCCGTTGCGCCAGCGGTAGGAGGAAGTTGCTGATTTTGTCGCTGCTCCACTTGCGCACCTTTAACGGCAAGGTCAAGTTCGTATAACCGCGGTCGTCGAAGACCTTCATGTGGGGCCAAAGCGCAAAGTTCTGAAAGATCATCTGAACACTGCGTCGGCCGACGGGAACGTCGTTGACGGGAGCGCCGTCGATAAAAATCGTGCCGCTGTCCGGAATTTCTAGACCGGCGATGAGTCTCAATGTCGTGGTCTTGCCGCAGCCGCTTTCGCCGACGAGAACCAGAAATTCCCCGCTGGTGACGTCGAGGTTGGCTTGGTTCACCGCGACGACGGAACCGAACCGCTTCGTGAGCGCCCGGAGCGAGAGAAAAGCCACGGTTCGTATGCTAATAAACGGTTTGCCAAAACACAATACAAGAAAATCGGCAGACGAGCCCTGGTGAACGTTTGGCAAGTTGGCTATGATACGAGACAATAAATGGTGCAGGGATATTTAATGAGGGAGTCCGCTATGACTCAATTGCTACCGCCTGAAGAATTGATTGCTGATCTGCAGCATGCTTTACAGCAACGCCACCCGAAGCCTCATCCCATCCGGCAACTCCTCCTTAGCGGCCAGCTTACCAGGGAGCAGCTTCAGTGGTGGGCGAAAAACCAGTTCCATGAATTTCGCAACATCCATCGCTTCTTCGGGTTCCGCTATCAGAAGTGCCCGATACCCGAGCTGCGCCGGATGCTGCTCGAAAACATGGTCGAGGAAGAGGGCGAGGATCTGTTCGGCGGGAAGTATCCGAGCCACCGGGATCTGTGGGTGCAATTTGCGGCGGGACTCGGCGTGCCGCGGGATGAAATCCTGAACTACGAACCGCTGCCGGGAATTCGCGCGGCTTTGGAGATGTATGTGTCACTCGTTCAACAAAGCCATTGGGCGGTGGCGATCGGGACAGGGTTGGTATTCGAAGGCGGCGGGCCGAAGCGTATGAGAGAAGAGAGAGAAGCGCTGGAGAAATATTACCCCTGGATTCCGTCCAATTCTTTGGATTTCTTTCGCGCCCATGAATACCATGACGAGGGCCACGGCAACATGGTGATTGATGTCATCAAGCAGCACTGCATGGAAGTTCATCTGCAGAATGAAATGCGTGAAGCGGTCAGGCAGCGTGCGGACATCATGTGGCTGCAGAACGACTGCATCTACAATGCGTTTGTCAGGCCGGCGCTGACGCCGGCAACGATTCAGGAGATTGAAGGGCGATTGGAGTGAACATGGACGGAAGGGTCATTGACCTTCGTAGCGATACCGTAACCAGACCGTCGCTGGCGATGCGGCAAGCCATGGCGGAGGCCGAGGTGGGCGATGACGTTTATTTGGAAGATCCCACCGTCAATCGTCTCCAGTCGCGAGCCGCGGAAATCTTCGGGCGTGAAGCCGCGCTGTTCGTCCCATCCGGGAGCATGGGAAATCTTACCTGCATCATGGCGCAAACTACCCGCGGCCAAGAGGTGATCTGCGAAGCCGCTGGCCATATTTACAATTACGAGATGGCTTCGATGTCAGCCTTGGGCGGCGTCTTGCCGCGGGTCGTGCCTGCTAAAGATGGTATTTTGACTTGGGAGCAGATCGGTCCAGCCATTAGAGAGAAAGCTTACCATAGGTCGCAGACTGCTTTGGTCGCATTGGAAAACACCCATAATATGGCGGGCGGCACGGTCTATCCCACGCCGTTAGCTCATGAGATTTGCGACCGGGCTCATGAGGCTGGACTCAGAGTCCATCTCGACGGCGCGCGAATTTTTAATGCCGCCGTCTACCTCGGCGAGAAGGTCGGGGATATGACAAAGAACTTTGACTCGGTGCAGTTTTGTTTGAGCAAAGGGCTAGGGGCGCCGGTGGGTTCGATAATTGTCGGCTCCAACGAATTTATCGAACGCGGCCGTGTCATTCGCAAGATGCTCGGCGGCGGCATGCGCCAGGTGGGCGTCCTCGCGGCGGCGGGGTTGGTCGCCCTGGAAGACGGACCGAAGCTCCTCCCCACGGATCACGAAAACGCACAGAACTTGGCGCAGGGACTCGCCAAGATTCCGGGCATTCAAATCGATCCAAGGAAAGTTCAAACCAATATCGTTATCTTCGATGTCTCGAAAACCGGTTTAACGGCGCCGAAATTCGTAGAGCGGCTTCATCCACGACAGGTTCTGACCGGCGCGGTGGATGCAACCAGAGTCCGCGTAGTGACCCATCGCGATGTGAACCGCGCCGATTGCGAGGAGGCGGTGCGCATTATCGGCGAAGTTGTCGGCGTCGGTTACTAACGTCCCTTTCCGCTTCTCAGGCGACGATAATTGCTAGCCGCTCAGCCCGAGCAGCTTGGCCGCGTTCCCGCCGAGAATTTTCTGTTTGTCATTGTCCGAAACTTTCAACGCGCGGACGACGTCTACCGAGCGCTTGAGCGCGATCGGTACCGGTGGGAAATCGCTGCCGAAAACCACATGGTCGACGCCGACAGTCTCAATCGCACAGCTTACGGCTGGTGGATGGAGCGATACCGTGTCTAAGTAAAGCTGTTGGATGTAGCTTGCCGGTGGACGCGTGAGCACGTCCGGCTCCCACGGTCCGAAGCTCATGTCGTCTCGTAGCTCGTAACCAAATCCAAGCCTGCCCGGAAGCATGGGCAGCGCGCCGCCCACATGGGCGCAGATCATTTTCAGCTCGGGAAATTTTTCCAAGCCTCCGGTGAGAATGAACCGGGTGAGAGACAACGTCGTATCGAAGGGACGGCCAAGCATTTCAGGAAGACGAAACATTTCCATCTTCTCGTTGCCGATGGTGAACTTCGGCGGGTGCACAAACAGCGGCACGTCCAGGTCGGTGACCAGTTGGAAAAATGGCGTTGCGCGCGGCGAATCGAGATACTCGCCATTGACGCTGGAGTTCACCATGATGCCCTTGAGTTTGTACTGCTTGATCGCTTTTTCAGTCTCTTTGAGAATCGCGTCGTCGCCGAACGGAACCGAGCAGGCGAGGCCAAGCAAACGCTTGGGGTATTTCGCGGTCAATTCAGCGGCGTGTTCGTTAAACTGCTTCACTACCGTCAACGGATCAGCGCCGTCCGGCGACCTAATCCAGTTGTTGCCGAAAACCGTGATATCGACGCCGGCCTCATCCTGCTGCTCGAACAAGCCGTCGAGATCGAAAATCGATTTCGGCGACTTCGGATGGAACCAACTCTTGGGCGTCAAATGAGCGTGACAGTCGATGATCATGGGAATAATTACCTTTCTTTACTAAAACATATGGGTCGGGTAACGGCTTGTCAAATTGTCATGCAGAAAACAATCAGCCGATTCGATTCCCGGGAGGCATCTGTTAAGATTGTTTCAATCGCTTGGCAACGAACCGATGTTAGGACCGGAACAGATCGCTTATCTCCAGGAGCTTCGTCCCCATATTAAGGCGAGCATATTTCTGCTTGCGATAGGAATGCTGGTCGGTATTTTATCCGGCGCTCACTTTTTCGATATAGCGCCTCGCTTTAGTGAGTCCCTCGGAAGCTTTGCCCAGATATTCACCGGTCTTCCGAAGCCCCTGCTCGCGTCGGCTATCTTTCTCAACAACGGAGTGAAGACATTCTTGGTTCTCCTTTTGGGAGTTGTCGGGGGGATACTGCCGGTTTGCTTCTTATTATTGAATGGCTACGCCATCGGGTTGGTTTTGTATATCACAATCCAATCGAAGGGAATTGCCTCATTCTTGCTCGCCATCGTGCCGCATGGGATATTCGAGCTTCCGGCGGTACTGCTAGGAGCAAGCATCGGAATCTTTCTCGGCGCGCGAGCGACCAAGCGGTTGTTTGGAAAATTCGAGACAACTCTAAAGAGCGATCTCCGTCGCGCCATACGATTTTATTGCGGTGTCATCCTGCCGTTATTGCTGGTTGCCGCTTTCATCGAGGCCTTTATTACTTCGGCGATTGTCTCAAGGTAGAGGGTTCGGCTTTCTTGTAGGTAGATCCGACGTTCCGGGCTGCCGTAATCTCATAACACGCTTTCGTTTGTCCGAGAGGATTACTCGACCTTTCCCAGCACGAACGACGACAACTAACCCGGCGCGAGCAAAACTTTGTTAAAGTATCCAACGTTATTCTACAAGCGAATCATGACCCGATCGAAAACGCAGCTCGAGCGACTCATTCGGGGAGCTACGGGTGAGATCAAAGCGGATCTCATTATTTCGGGCGGAAAAGTTATCAATGTTTACTCGGGTGAAATTCTCGAAGGAGTGGAAATCGCTGTCCTGGACGGACGGATTTGCTATGTGGGGCCGAGCGCCAAGCATACGCAAGGCGATGCAACGGAGGTTCTCGACACGCGGGAGTTTTACCTCTCGCCTGGATTCATCGACGGGCACACCCACATAGCCCACTACTGCCGACCGTACGAATACCTGCAAGCTTATCTTCCTCACGGAACGACGGCGCTCATGGCCACCGGCGACGAGCTGGCGACGGTCTTTGGCTACCGGGGAGTCAAGCTTTTCTTGGACGAGGTCGAATCCCATCCGCTGCGCGTCTATTCGCTGATTTCCATGGTCGCGCCCCAAGACCCGCTTCTCTGCAGCACAAAATCCTTGTCGCAAGCTGAAATCGCGGAGGGACTGAATGATCCGCGGGTATTGGGTTTAGGCGAAATGGTCTCGTGGCTGCGGCTGCTGCAGTGCGACCCGGAGTTGCTGGAATGCCTCGAGATGGCGCACCAGCGACGAAAGGTCGTTCACGGCCATACGGCGGGAGCCAAGGATGAGAAACTCTGCGCGATTGCTGCCGTGGGCGTTTCCTCTTGTCATGAGCCGATAGGAGAAAGAGATGCCATCGAGCGGCTTCGGCTTGGATATTGGACCATGCTTCGCGAAGGTTCGTTGCGGCAAGATTTGGCGTCTACCTTGAAGCCGTTGATCGACCGGCGAGTCAATTTGCAGCGGTTGATTCTGGTCACTGACAGCATGTCGCCAGAAGATGTCGAATCATCCGGTCACATGGACCACGTGGTCCGGCGGGCGATTTCCATGGGGTTATCGCCGGTCCAGGCGATTCAGGCCGTGACTTTGAATCCGGCGACTTACGCGGGCCTGGAGCAAGAGATCGGGGGGATCGCACCAGGACGCTGGGCGGACGTCGCGTTGCTGGAGAATATTGAGGAGATTAAAATTCGCGCGACCTTGATCGGTGGCAAGGTCGTCGCCAAAAATGGGGTCGCTCTCGCCGATGGCGATCCGATCTCCCTGCCCGACGACATGATGCACAGTCTGGGCCTGCGACCGACGGTGACGCCCGCTGTGTTCAAAATCCCGCACGCCGCAGCTTCCGCTAAAATCCGCGTCATCGAGCTGGTCAATCAGACGATCACGGCCGAGAAGATCATGACTGTGGAGACCGACCGAAGTTATGTCGAAGCCAATCCATATGACGATCTCTTGAAAGTAGCCGTCTTTGATCGTCACGGGCGCAGCGGGAAAATCGCTATGGGTTTTTTGAAGGGATTCGGTGCCAAAGTTGGGGCCGTAGGAACGACTACGAACTTGGATGAAAACACACTCATGATCGTCGGCGACAATGACGACGATATGGCGCTTTGCGCCAACGCGCTCATCGAATGCGGCGGCGGAATGGCGGTGGTGGATCGAAATCAGGTCCTGGAGAAAATCGAATTCCCGTTCGGCGGGATTTTCTCGGCTTATCCTTGGCAAGAGGTAGGAAAGCGACTGAATCGCATTCAGCGTTGCCTCAGAGAGAACGGTTCCATGTTCGACAGACCGATGTACGCGTTGAGTTTTCTGACTTTTGTGACCCTGCCTTCGCTCAGGATCACAGCGCGCGGTCTGGTGAGGCCGAAGGAGCGCAAGATCGTTCCCTTGTTAGTGGAATAGCGATTAAGATACGCCTTCTTTTTTTGCTTCTTGACGCAACGGAAGCACCCGCCCTTCCTTTTTCATTGAAACGTGGCCTTCCAAAATCGCGCCATCGCCGATGACTACGCTCTGAGTGACAATATCGCCGACCACGGACCCGGGCGGCTGGATCTCAATCTTCTTCTCCGCTTGTACATCCGCCAAGACCTTGCCATGAACGAGGATAGATGCTGCGCTGAGTTTTCCTTTGACCGTGGCTTGTTGGCCGATGGTTACATTGGCTTGGGCGATGATTTCGCCCTCGACTTCGCCTTCGATGGTCGCCGGTCCATCAAAGTGTAATTTGCCGTTAATCTTCGTGCCGGGTCCAAGATAGGCACCCAAGTCGGCCGGTAAACCTGCTGGTCTGTTCTCTGCCATAATTCCCCCTTTTCTTATAGGGCTTGAACTATAAGGCACAATGCAGATTTTGTCTACCAATTTTTGGCATTTAGTTTACTGGCGGTCTGTGGTCTCTATGGGAAATGCTTTGCTTAACTGAGAGGCGGTCTGCTATAAATATTTAATGCTTAAACAATTCACCGCGGGCGCCGAAGTTCATTCATTAACAACCGGCTTGGGAGATTGAACATGTCAATTACCGACCTGAGAGATTTTCTCGATCTTTTGGAGGAGCACGACGAACTGCAGCGAATTCGGATCGAAATCGACTGGAATCTTGAAATGGGCGCGATCACGCGGCGCTGTTATGACCTGGGCGCTGCGGCGGCGCTATTTGAAAACGTCAAAGGTTATCCCAAAGGATTTCGCGCGCTCGGAGCGCCGCTTGGTGCCAGCAGGAGGCGGGGGCATTCACTTTTCGCGCGCACGGCTTTGGCTCTCGGTATGGGTCCCAGCGCTTCGGCCAAGGAAATCATGGTGACCTATCTCGAACGGAAAGAAAAGCTGATCAAACCGATTACCGTGAAGAGCGGGCCGTGCAAGGAAAACATTCTCTTGGGCGACGACCTCGATCTGCTCAAATTTCCCAGTCCCTTGATCCACGGCGGCGACGGCGGCAGGTACATAGGCACGTGGCACACCGTGATCACCAAGGACCCGGATAGTTCGTGGGTGAACTGGGGAATGTACCGCTTGATGGTTCATGATCGAAACACGTTGGGTTGTTTGTTCCCTCTGCAGCAGCACATCGGCCAGATGTATCAAAAATATGAAGCCATGAATCACCCCATGCCGGTTGCCGTCGCGATCGGAGCGCAGCCGGTGATTCCGATTGTCAGTTGCGTTCAGCTCCCGCCCTATGTGAACGAGGTGGAAGTGGCGGGGGCCCTGCAAGGGTCGCCGGTCTCTCTGGTCAAATGCGAGACGATCGACTTGGAAGTTCCGGCAACCGCGGAAATTATACTCGAAGGGGAGGTCCTGCCGCACGACCGAAGGACGGAGGGTCCGTTCGGCGAGTATATGGGCTATGAGGCGGGAAAATCGTCGCCCAAACCGATTTTAAAAGTAAAGGCCATCACGCATCGCAACGATCCGATCCTCCCGTTCTCTAATATGGGAATGCCGGTGCACGAAGGGCAGACCGCGACGGCTTTGATTAAAGGCGCTGAAATTTACGCGGAGCTAAGAAAACTGGGTCTGCCGGTGAAAGGGGTCTTTTGTCCACCGTATGGCGTGGGCCATATGGCGGTCGTTTCCACCGAGGTACCCTTTGTTAATTTTGCGCGTCGCGTCGCGCATGCCGTGTGGGCGACGAAGCCCGGGCTCTTCACCTATTATATTGTGATTGTCGATGCGGACGTGGACCCGACAAATATGGATGAAGTGCTGCACGCGCTGACCACCAAATGCCATCCGGTCAATGGAATTCACCAAGTGCCGCACAATCCCGGATTTCCCGTTTTGTTGCCGTTCTTACCGCCGAAGGAACGGTTGATCGGAGACGCGGCAGGGGTGATCTTTGACTGCACTTGGCCGAAGGACTGGCCCCGCGAAACAATTCCTATCAAAGCAACCTTTGAGAACTTATGGCCGAAGCAGATCCAGGAACGTGTCCTTGAGAATTGGCAAGCCTACGGCTTCAAGGAGGAATGACAGGCCCGGCGGTCGATAAATAATATTAGCAGGCTCGGTAAACTATGCTTCTTAGCTTTTTTTTCGATTTGACTGAATAAAAAACCCAGGAAAATATAATTCGCCGTAGCTAACCGGCTTTTGGCGCCGTGTTTTCTTCTCCATGAACCCATTCGTGAAAACGGCTCTCCAGGATACGCCATTGCCCGCCGACCTTAAAAGCCGGAATCTGCCGGTGCTGGATCATCCTGTGTAATGTACGCCTGGAAATCTTTAAGATAGTGGCGGCCTCCGCGAGGGTTAAAAGCTTAATAGCCTTATCAGGTTTTTTCATAGTTCTTCGCTCCGAACCTTTTGAAAAAAAGCAAGGCTTATGCCACCACGCCTAGGTTTTCTAACCTCTTGTTTTAAAAAGGATGGCGAGGAGTAAGGGTTGGCTCAGAAGCTTCAATTGCGCAAAAATCGACAATATCAGCCTCAGGTGGACAAAAATGAAACGCCAAACTCTAAGCTTTGGCGTCAAACCGCTTCGGATAACACGGTTAATTTGACAGAACGAAAGGGAGATTCTGGTTTGGTGCGAGGAGGGGGATTTGAACCCCCACGCCATTTCTGGCACTAGCCCCTCAAACTAGCGCGTCTGCCGATTCCGCCATCCTCGCAATGGAACAGGTTATTAAGGAGTCGTCGATTTCTGCGGCTCCGTTCCTGGGGGAGAAGCCGGCGCGGCTGGCCCCTGAGCATTGCTCGGCGCGTTCTCTGTCTTGGTAGACGGTGCAGCCGGCGTGCGGTTATCGAAGATAGTCGCTGATGGTCTGTGTCCGGCAAAATAGCCAAGGGTCAACGAAGTCATCATGAATACGATGGCCATACCGGTTGTCATTTTTGTCAAAAAATTTCCCGCGCCGCTGCTACCAAAAATGGTGGAGCTGGAGCCCCCGAACACAGCCCCCACTTCGGCGCCTTTGCCTTGCTGCAGTAACACAACGAGTATCAAACCAATGCTCACGATGACGTGAATGATTGTTATGACGATGATCATAGCGTATTAGTTTTCTCTAAATGACCGGACGATGGGTAGGAATGCTTCCGGTTTCAGGCTCGCGCCCCCGACCAACAGTCCGCTAACGTTTGCGGTCTTTGCCAGTTCAGGCGCGTTGTCAGGGTTTACGCTCCCTCCATACAGAATACGAACTTGACTGCCTATCTCCTCACCGAACGACTTTACGAGAAATAGCCGAATCCCTGCGTGCACCTGACTGATTTGTTCCGGGGTTGCGTTGTGACCTGTGCCGATCGCCCACACAGGTTCATATGCAATTTCGATGTTGTCTATACCATCTTTTATGGCTCCCTTCAATGCGATCCGGAGCTGCCGGGAAATGATTCTTAAAGTTTGTCGCTTGCGTCTTTGCTGCAGCGTTTCACCGACGCATAGAATAATTCTAAGTCCACTTTCAAGTGCCGCGTTCATTTTTTTCGCGACGAAGACATCGCTCTCGTGAAAAATATGGCGTCTTTCAGAATGGCCTAGGATGACGAAATCACACCCAATGTCCCGAAGCATGGTTGGACTTACTTCGCCGGTGAACGCGCCGTTTTGCTGCCAGTGGCAATTCTGTGCTGCCAATTGAACCTTGCTGTTTCCAATCGCCTGTTTCACTGGCGCAAGCGCCGTGAATGGCGGAGCCACAGCCACTTCGACAGAAGCAGGTTTCTCATCCAGATCTTTGGCGATCATGCGCGCCCGGTCGAAACAATCGGCTTGAGTCCCGTGCATCTTCCAATTCCCAACCACCAGAGGAATTTTCATGCGTTCTCCTCAAGCGCCTTGATTCCGGGGAGCTCTTTGCCTTCCAAAAATTCCAAAGTCGCGCCGCCTCCCGTAGAGAGGTGCGTAATTTTGGCTGCGACTCCAGCGGCCGTAACAGCGGCGACGGTATCGCCTCCCGCGATGATGCTCACGAGTCGCGAATGGTTTTCCGCCAGGGTGCTTGCCAAAGCTCGGCTGCCTTGATTGTACGGTTCAACTTCGAATAATCCTACCGGCCCGTTCCAAAGAACCATCCTAGCCGCGCGAATCTCATCAGAAAACTGAGCCACCGTTTTCGGTCCGATGTCGAGGCCCATGCGATCCGGTGGAATCTGAGTGTCGGCGACCGCCGCGTTTTTCTTTGCCGAATCGCCGGTGACATGGTCCACAGGCAGAACCAGAGCCACACCATGCTCGGCGGCTTCGTTTATTAGCTCTTGAGCAAGCCCAAGCTTGTCGTTTTCCACGAGGGATTTGCCGATCCCTATTCCCTTTGCCTTCAGAAATGTATAAGCCATACCGCCGCCGATGAGCAGCGTGTTGATCTTCGGCAGTAAGTTCCTGACTACTCCGATCTTGTCCGAGACCTTGGCGCCGCCTAGAATCGTGACGAATGGCTTCTCTGGGTTAAAGAGCACCCGCGATAGATAGTCGAGTTCTTTTTGCAGTAAAAGGCCGGCGCCTTTCGACCGAAAAAAGGCGGTCATCCCGACGATAGAGGCGTGGGCGCGATGGGCCGCGCCAAAGGCATCATCGACATAGACATCTGCCAAGGAAGCGAGAGCTTGCGAAAACCCAGCATCGTTCTTCTCTTCCTCTTTGTGAAAGCGGAGATTTTCCAACAGGACAACCCGATGGGTCGGGTCGCGCACGATTCGCTCGACTTCCTCGCCGATGCAATCCGGAGCCAACACCACTGGTCGTTGAAGCAAGGTTTCCAAATAATCCCGCGCCGGGGCCAGGCTGTATTTGGGCACGACCTTTCCATCCGGGCGCCCGAGGTGGGAGGCGATCACCAGCTTGTGCGCGTGCTCTAGAATTAATCGAATCGTCGGCAAAGCGCTTTCGATGCGATGCGGCTCCATGATCTTGCCTTGATCAATCGGTACGTTAAAATCGACACGCAAGAAGACTGTTTTGCCCCCCAGATCCAGTTCTCCGACTTTGCGAATCATGAAAAGGTCTCCCCAACGATTGACTACTTATGAATAAATAGGTCCTTTTTTGATCAAAATATGTAATACTAATTGACTAATTATAAGGCTTGTAATACTTTTTCAAATGTTTTTGACGCTTTCGATGTCTTTTCTTTGGCCTTCCCAGTTGTTAGCCCAAGACGGGCTCCCGGCACCGCAACAGCATGGCATTCTTGATCTGGTTCGCGGATCAGGCCTCGTTGTTCAAGCGATTCTCTACCTCCTGATTTTGTTCTCGGTCGCCAGCTGGGGTATTATTGCTTACAAGTATCGGCAGATACGGCAGGCTAAGCGTGAATCAGAAAAGTTTATCGAAATTTTTTGGGAGCGCCGGAATCTCTCATCGATACATGACGCGAGCCGAGATCTAAAAGGAAGCCCGGTGGGACAGGTGTTTCGCGCGGGCTATGAGGAGCTCGTTAGAGTCACGCGCACGAAGAAAGACGCTTCGGTGGGAGAGAGTCTTACGACCGAGTTGGGCGGCGTAGACAACGTTTCCCGTGCCATGAAACGCGCGACGAGTGTCGAGATCACCAAACTCGAGAATTATCTGACCTTCTTGGCCACCACCGCGAGCGCGGCACCGTTTATCGGGCTCTTCGGCACGGTTTGGGGAATTATGGACGCGTTTCGGGGTTTGAGCGTCACGCATTCATCGAGCATACAGGCCGTGGCTCCTGGTATCGCCGAAGCCCTGATCGCGACGGCCGTCGGTTTGGCTGCGGCGATTCCCGCGTTAATCGCATACAATCACTTTGTACAACAGATCAAGGTGGTGGCGGTGGAAATGGACAATTTCTCGCACGAGTTCTTAAATATCGCGGAACGACATTTTTTTAAGTAACCTTAGGTTTGAGTGAGGTAGATATGGCGATGGATGCTTCCCCGCAGCGTGATAGTTCGGTCTTGGCGCAGATCAACGTCACGCCGCTGGTAGACGTTATGCTGGTTCTTCTGGTCATATTCATGGTTACGGCTCCCATTATTCAACAGGGAGTTCAGATCAATCTCCCGCAGGCGAAAGCCGGCGCAATTACCGGTAGCGAAGAGCTATTGGTTGTGACGATCGCCAAAACCGGTAAAATCTATCTTAATGACAATCCCATGAGCCTTGGCGAGTTGGGGCAAAAACTGCGAGCCATCCGCAAGCTTCAGGCGGATAAGGAAGTCTACCTGCGGGCGGATCAGGATGTAAAATATGGTATCGTGATGAAAACAATCGCGGAGATTAAGCAGGCGGGAATTGAAAGGTTGGGGATGGTTAGTCGTCCATTTTCCGAAGAGAGTTAATCTTCCATGGCTGCGGGATCATCAACTCCGACGATTAGCTTAAGCGAGCGGTCGCTTTTATCCGATAGCCAGCCAAATCAGCTCCCGAAGTGGCTGTTTTTATCCTTGCTCTTCCACGGGGCGTTGATCATAAGTCTTTTTATCGTGCCCTTTCTGCCGTCGCGCCATGCTTCTGCACCGCCTATTTATACCGTCGACCTGGTTGGAGGGGAAAAGATTGGCGGCAACAAGCTGGGAACGGAGTTGTTGCCTCCGCCTGCTCCGAAAGAGGTAGCGAAAGAGAAGGCAGCGGAGCCAGCTCCACCGCCTCCGGCAAAGAAAGAAGAAAAAAAGGTTGAGAAAACCGAGAAGGCCGAGAAAGCGAAGCCCACAGAAAAATCGATGCCTTTACCAGAGAAGGCTCCAGTGAAGGAAGCGGCTAAAAAGGAGTCGCCGAAGAAGGAGACCGTTACGGAAGCGAAGCGGGATACGAAGTCGGAGGAGAATTCACTAGATAGCGTGCGGGAAAGAATCATTCAGTCCGCCGTGGAGCGCGCGAAAAACCGAACCGAAAACACGCAAAAGACCTCAAAGGGGGATGTCATCAGCGCTGGCCCGGGCGAAGGCGAGGGAGCAGCTGCGCTAGGGCAGGGTGGCCGTGGCGGTGGAGTGGTGAAAGGAATGGACTTCATTATCTATCAGAACCGCCTGCTTAACACGATTAAGAACAACTGGGTGTGGGCGGGGCAGCGCAGTAATGTTAGGGTCATCGTCCATTTCAACATCAAAGATAACGGTGAGATTTTCGGACTTAAAATAGTGCAGCCGTCCGGAAATCCATCGTATGATGAGTCGGTTCTCCGAGCGGTGAAGAAGTCCAGCCCTTTACCACCCATCCCTGAAGGCTTACGCAGTGAGTTTTCGGACATCGAGTTGGCATTTCGTCCGGAAGATTTGGGAGCGTAACGCGATGAGGCTCACAGTTTTTTTCTTGTTTCTCTCACTGGTTGTTCGCATTGGATCAGCGGAGGCTCAAGGGTTCAAAGGTGAAATAGTGGGCCAGGGAGGTCAAAAGTTTCCGATCGCGGTCTCACCGCTGAAGAACTTAGGAACGGCACCGGACGCGGCAAAACTTTCGGAGGGAATCGCCGACACGATAGTTCACGACCTCGATCTCTCCGGCTGGTTCAACGTCTTGGACCGATCGGCCTATCTCGAGAATGCGCAGCAAACCGGTATTACGTTGGGCACGTTCGATTTCAAGGATTGGTCTACCATTGGAGCTGAAGGCTTGGTGAAGGGCGGCTTCTCGGTGCAGGGAGACGATGTCACCGTGGAGCTGCGGCTCTTCGATGTCTTTCAAAACAAGGAGAGAATCGGTAAGCGGTACGCGGGGCGCGTCAAGGACTATCGGCGCATCGCTCACAAGTTCGTCGACGAGATTATCAATCAGTTCACCGGAGTTCCCGGCATTTTCAATACTCGAATCGCTTACGTTTCTACCAGCGGTGGCCGGTTCAAAGAAATTCACGTTTCTCACCTGGACGGGAGCGAAAAGTTTCAAGTCACCAATAACCATACGATAAACCTGTCTCCTTCATGGAGCCCCGATGGTCGATCCGTCCTCTATTCTTCCTTTAAGGACAAGAATCAGACTCTGTATCTCTTCGAACTTTATAGCGGCAAGGAAGTGAAATTTTCCCCGCGGGCGGGAAGATATCTCGGCGGCAAGATGTCTCCCGATGGACAGTTCGTGGCGGCGACTCTTGAGGTGGCCGGTAATACGAGCCTCTATTTGCTGGACCGCAACGGCAATGTAGTTCGCCGGTTAACGGACAATCCTGGGATCGAAGTCTCGCCTTCGTGGTCTCCCGATGGCCGGCAACTGGTGTTTGTGGCTGACCGAAGCGGTTCACCGCAGATTTACATCTTGGACCTGGCGAGCGGAAAAACGCGCCGGCTGACCTACAGTGGAGGTTATAACACTTCCCCCGATTGGTCTCCGAAAGGCGATAAGATCGCTTATACCGGAAGAGTGGGAAATCGGTTCGCCGTCTTTACGATCGGCGTGGACGGTGGAGAGCCGCGAAAACTCACCCCGGAGTCTTCCGATAGCGAGGACCCCACATGGTCGCCAGACGGAAGGTTTATCGCGTTTTCTTCGAATCGAGCCGGAAAATATCAGTTGTATATGATGCAATGGACTGGAGAAAACCAACGGAGATTGACAGGTTCGGGGGGAGATGATACAAGACCCAGTTGGTCCCCTCGGTTAGATTAATTCTCTTCGATTCATGTCAAAACCGCCCAAAGTCATCTAAATTTCCAAGAAGGAGGGAGTGACCATGGGTCAATTTAGAATGGTGTGCTACTGCGCTGTTCTCATTCTAACGGTGGGCGGGTGCGCCCCGTCGACTGCGACCAAGCCGAATACCTCCTCTCCTTCGACGGGATCTCAAGACGCCGGTGGCCAACGGCAAGGTGAAGGGGCGCGAGGCAAAACGGGTGAATCCACGACGTCGCCTGGATCTCTCGATGCTCTTCGTCAGGGCCAAGGTTCAGCGACCCCGGCATCGAGTCCGCTCAAAGATGTTTTCTTTGATTTTGATCGTTATGATTTGAAATCGGATGCGCGCGATACTCTGAGGGCGAATGCTGACTGGCTGAAAGGTAATCCTTCTGCGAGAATCGAGATCGAAGGCCATTGCGATAGCCGTGGAACGGCGGAATATAATTTGGCGCTCGGAGCAAAGCGGGCTCAAGCCGCGAAAGATTATTTGGCAACCTTGGGCATTTCGCCAGAGCGCCTCTCGACCATCAGCTACGGCGCAGAGATTCCGGTGTGCCGGGAAGACGACGAGAGTTGTTGGAGTCGGAATCGGCGGGCGCGGCTGGTCATTGTGCCAAGCCGCCCGGCTTCGTGATGAACAACCGAGACTGCTGCGATCGTAGGGGGAGCCTAGATTTTCACATGAACGGACGTCTCCTATGGCTAATCGGGGCGACTTTTGTTTGGCTTTCCGCCTGCGTTCAGCCCCAACAAATTGAGCTCTTAGAACGAGAGCAGCGGCGGTTGCGCGGCGATACCGCCAGTGTCCATTCGGACGTGGAGTCGCTGCGTGCAAGCCTCGCCGATACCCGGGCTAATCTTCAACAGATACAACGGGATTTTAATGCTTTGAAGGAAAGGATAGAAGAGACCCGTTATCAAGTGGGACGTCAACTCGGTCAGTCCAGTCGCGAGGGCGACCAACGAGTTAAAGATCTGGAGACGCGCGTCGCCAAATTGGACGAATCGTTGAAGGCGCAAGAGGCCTTACTGAGATCTCGCGATGAGGAGCTAAAACAACTCCGGGACACGCTGCAAACGGCTCAGAAGGCTCTACCGGAACCTTCGCCCGGTAACGCGATGTCTGAGGCGGCGGCCGGGGAAACCGACGCTATCAGGAGGGATTACGAAGCTGCGTGGCGGTTACTGGACAAAAAAGACTATAAGGCAGCCATCACCCGTTTCAAGGACTTTCTCAAGAAATATCCCAAGAGCAATCTGGCTAATAACGCACAGTATTGGATCGGCGAAAGTCACTACGCGCTAAGGGAGTTCGATCAGGCGATTATTGAATTTGACGCTGTGCGCAGAAAGTATCCCCAGGGAGAAAAGGTACCGGCAGCATTGCTCAAGCAAGGTTTTGCATTTGCGGAGTTGGGGGAAAAGGTCAACGCCCGCTTGGTATTGCAAGAGGTGGCGGAAAAATATCCTAACTCTCCCGAGGCAGCGAAGGCGAAACTCAGACTCAAAGCGCTCGAATCGTAACCCAATCGACCTGCGCCTGTAGACTGTCAATTATTCCCGCTTCTATTCCTTCGGTCGGTAACGTCAGGCCAGGGCTAGCGACGGATGTATCAGACCGAGGCTCTAGACTATGCAGATTTTTCGTCATACCGAGGATCGCGAGTTATCGCTGCAGGGGTCCGTCGCGACCTTGGGCAACTTTGACGGTATTCATTTAGGCCATCAAGCCTTACTTCGAAGCGCGGTTGACGACGCTAGACGGCTCGGAAATCCCTCCGTCGTCCTAACATTTGAGCCTCATCCGTTGAAGGTTCTGGCGCCGGAGCGGGCGCCTAAGTTGCTACTGGCTCATAAAGACAAAATGCAACTGTTTCAATCCTTCGGCGTGGATGTGGTGGTTGTGCAACACTTCGATGCGTCATTTGCCAGTCTTGGGGCGGAAGAGTTCGTACACACGATTCTCGTTGAACGCCTTAAGATCAAAAAAGTTTGGGTTGGTCGAGATCTAAGATTTGGGCAGGGGAGAAAGGGTCGCGTGGATGATCTGATCCGCTGGGGGCGGGAACGGAAATTTGAAGTAGGCGTCATGGAGCCAGTCGTGGTGAACGGGGTTCGAGTCAGCAGTTCTCATATCCGACAGCTCCTGGCGGAAGGTCGGGTCGAGAAAGTGGAACCCATGTTAGGCCGCTATCATTTTGTTTCCGGCAGGGTGGTGAGCGGCCATCGGAGAGGGCGGGAACTTGGATTTCCCACGGCCAACATTTCCAGCCGCACCGAAGTTCTGCCATCGGACGGAATTTATGCGACCCTGTTTCAGATCGAGGAAAAAAAGCTTCCGAGTGTCAGTAATATCGGTGTTAATCCTACTTTTGGTGACGGTCCAAGAACAGTGGAAAGCTTTATCCTAGATTACCAGAATGATCTTTACGGAAAACCGGTAAGACTATCTTTTCTCAGAAGAATTCGGGAAGAAAAAAAGTTTGCCTCGGTCGATCAATTGGTTGCGCAGATGGCCGCCGACGTGGCAAGCGCTCGAGCTGTATTCGACGAGCTAAGGCTCACCGGCGAGGCGAGCGTGTCGGGGTGAAGAGTTCCTATGTCCCTTCAACAGTTGGTGATTGACAGCCAATCCGTAGGAATGCGCTTGGATCTTTTCCTGGCACGCCGTTTTCTTGATGCGGCGGGCTCTAGCGGCTTCAGCCGTTCCGGAATACAGAGGCTGATTGCCGGAGGGCAAGTAACTCTGAATGGTCAGCGGGTTAAATCCAGCGCTCGACTTAAAATCGATGATCTCGTACAGATGGAAAGCATTCCGCCGCGCGAAATCTCGCTAAAGCCGGAACCCATTCCGTTGAAAATCCTGTACGAGGACGACGACTGCGTCGTGATTAACAAGGCCGCCGGGATGGTGGTGCATCCGGCCGCAGGACGGATAAGTGATACCCTTGTGAATGCGCTCTTGCACCACTGTCCGAATCTCGAAGGAATCGGTGGAGAGCGCCGTCCCGGAATCGTCCATCGATTGGACAAGGACACTTCCGGAGTGATGATCGTCGCGAAGAACGCGATGGCGTTTCAGCGCCTCGCGACACAGTTCAAGGAACGGAGCGTGAGCAAAGAATATCTCGCGCTAGTGTGGGGCAAGCTCGAGCGGGAAACAGGGATTGTCAATCGCCCTATCGGTCGACACCGCTCGGACCGTAAAAGAATGTCGAGTGTCCACTTCCTTGCCAAGGCACGACCGGCCATTACGGAGTGGGTCGTTGAAAAGTACTTTACGATCAATGAAGAGCGAAGAATTCGGGGTTGGCTAACCTGGATAAGACTCAAACCTCGGACTGGGCGAACCCATCAAATCCGGGTTCATCTGGCGGATCTGAAGCATCCTTTGGTTGGAGACAAAATCTACGGCCGCAAGCGCCCATCGACCGCGAAAATAAACCAACCGGGTGTGGAGATTTTTCCGCGGCAGGCGCTGCACGCGGAAAAACTTGAAATCAATCATCCCCGCAGCGGGCAACGGATGAGCTTTGTCGCGCCGCTGGCTGACGATCTACATGATCTCTTGAATGATTTGCAAACGCGAGACAGGCGAGTAGAAACGGTCTCCAAGCACGAAAGGGGTTGACAAGGAAACTAGTTTTACATATTATAACAAAAAACGGAACCGATTCAGCGATCTGTTTGAGTCAATCCCCACACACTAACAACAAAATCACTCAGCCTTATCCGTTCTGAATTTGATTTGGTTTAAACAAGAGTTGCATTTGCGTCTTCATGCCTGTCGCACTGAGATGGCTCACCTAAGGTTTGCGCTTTTCGCCCGATCGATAGGGTTGTCGTCCCGGGGCAAGGGTGTCAGTTCGTTAGAACTCGAATCTATTCTATATGGTAAGAAGGCGCCCAAGGGGAAAGGAGAAACGTAGTTTATGGTTCGTGGAAGAACTCGAGCGGCTGAGCCCGAAGCCATCGAAGACAATGGGTTGAACCTCAAGGCTCTGAAGGAAAAAAAGATCAGCGATCTGGCGCTAATCGGCAAAAACTTCAATATCGAAGGAGCCGCCAATATGCGCAAGCAGGAGCTAATTTTTGCAATCCTGCAAGCGCAAACTGAACAGAACGGGCATATTTATGGCGAAGGGGTGTTGGAAACGCTGCCAGACGGTTTTGGCTTTCTCAGAGCGCCTGATTACAATTACCTTCCCGGGCCAGATGATATCTATGTTTCTCCGAGTCAGATTCGCCGCTTTAGTCTTCGAACCGGCGATATCATCTCCGGACACATTCGGCCACCCAAAGAGGGGGAGCGCTATTTTGCCCTACTTAAGGTTGAATCAATTAACTATGAGGACCCCGAGAGAGCTAGAGAAAAGATCCTTTTTGATAATCTTACCCCTCTTTATCCCAACGAACGGCTACGCCTCGAATACCAGCCCGAAGATTACACAACTCGCATCGTCGATTTGTTGACCCCTATTGGAAAAGGCCAGCGTGGGCTGATCGTCGCCGCTCCCCGCACCGGTAAGACCATGATGTTGCAGCACATCGCCAAAGCGATCGCCAACAATCATCAAGAAGTGATTCTCATTGTGTTGTTGATCGACGAGCGCCCGGAAGAAGTGACCGACATGCAGCGCTCGGTGGACGGCGAGGTGATCAGTTCAACGTTTGATGAACCGGCGACGCGGCACGTCCAAGTCGCTGAAATGGTGATTGAGAAGGCTAAACGTTTGGTCGAGCATGGAAAAGATGTCGTGATTCTCCTTGATAGTATCACGCGACTGGCGCGCGCCTATAACACCGTAGTACCGCCCAGCGGAAAGATCCTCTCGGGTGGCGTGGATTCCAATGCGCTTCATAAGCCGAAAAAGTTTTTCGGCGCCGCGCGAAATATCGAAGACGGCGGGAGCCTGACGATCATCGCTACGGCTCTGATCGATACGGGTAGCCGAATGGACGAAGTTATTTTCGAAGAGTTCAAAGGCACGGGTAATATGGAGGTTCATTTAGATCGACGGCTAATGGATAAGAGGGTTTTCCCGGCGATCGATATCAATAAATCTGGAACCCGAAAAGAGGAGTTGTTGATCTCGAGAGAAGACCTGAACCGCATCTGGATCTTGCGTAAGGTCTTGTCCCAGCTTAGTGTGGTCGAAGCCATGGAATTTTTGCTCGATAAGATGCATGGGACCAAAAGTAACAGAGAGTTTCTGGAATCCATGAATCAGTAGCTTTCCTCCTCTTCCCCGTTCCTTGCGTAGCACGCTAATCTTTGTTAAAAGCGCAAGTTATCAAGCGAATTAATTTTGACCGCTGTTGAGCTGTCGGTTGCCGGCTGTACCGGGAACGAACCGCCGGCTGCTGGTTATCATTTCACACCTTTTTGATCCCGAACACGGTGCCTTGACAGGTGTGTGAGCGAGAGGAAGAAAGCGGAGAACCAAACCAAGGAGAGACTATCCTATGACCGAAATTTCCATGAAACAGCTCTTGGAAGCCGGGGTGCATTTTGGCCACCAAACCAGCCGCTGGAACCCGAAGATGAAGCCATACATCTTTGGTGCCCGCAATGGCATCCATATCATCGATCTGCAGCAAACGGTGACCATGTTTAAAGACGTCGAAGCGGTCGCGCGCAGCCTCGCGGCGTCCGGTGGACACGTTCTTTTCGTCGGTACGAAGAAACAGGCACAGGAAGCGATCAAGGAAGAAGCCGAGCGCTGTGGCATGTTCTATGTGCATAATCGCTGGCTGGGCGGAACCCTCACGAACTTTTCGACTATTCGGCAAAGCATTGAACGCCTGAGAAAGCTCGAGGAGATGGAAAACGATCCGAAGATCGTCGACGCTCTCACCAAGAAAGAAATGCTCGGGCTTAAACGAGAAAAGGAAAAACTGGAGCAATCGCTGGGCGGAATCAAGGGGATGAAAAAACTCCCGGATGCCATTTTTGTGGTCGATCCCAAACAAGAGGAAATCGCCGTTAAGGAGGCGCGCAAGCTTGGTGTTCCGGTCATCGCGGTCATCGACACAAATTGTGATCCCGATATGGTGGACTACAAGGTCCCGGGAAACGACGATGCCATTCGAGCCATTCGTCTTTTCTGTGCGGCCATCGCGGATGCGGTCATCGAGGGACGATCGCTTTACGAGCAGTCCTTAGTGAAGGATAAGGAGGCCGAGAAAACTACCGACGGTTCGACGGAAGGAGCTTCACCAGCGGCAGAAACTTCGGCGCGGGAGGAGCCTAGTTTCGATGGACGTTAATGCAACTGTGGTTAGAGAATTGCGGGAAAGAACCGGCGCGGGTATCATGGATTGCAAAAAAGCCCTAGCCGAAAGCGGGGGAAATCTCGAAAAAGCAGTGGATTATCTGCGGCAAAAAGGGTTGGCTGCGGCCGCCAGGAAGGTCGACCGGGTTGCCGCCGACGGCGCGGTGGGGGCTTACGTTCATCCCGGGGGAAAGATCGGTGTGCTCGTGGAGATCAACTGCGAGACGGACTTTGTCGCCCGTACCGCCGAATTCCAGGCGCTGCTAAAAGATATGGCCATGCAGGTCGCGGCCGCCAATCCGCGTTATGTCCGGCGGGAGGAAGTATCGGCTGACGAGCTTGAGAAGGAGAAAGCAATTTACCGTCAGCAAGCTTTGGAATCGGGTAAACCGGAGAGGGTTGTGGAAAAAATTGTCGAAGGAAAAATGGACCGCTTCTATTCCGAGGTTTGTCTCTTGGAGCAAGCCTTCATCAAGGATCCGGACCGCAAGGTTTCCGACATCATCCATGATGCGGTTGGTCGGCTCGGCGAAAATATTCAGGTTCGCCGGTTTGCCCGTTATCATCTTGGGGAGGGGGCGCAGAAGAACTGAGGCCGAAACTTCATGGACAACGGGACGCCGAAGTACAAACGCATCATTTTGAAAGTCACCGGCGAGGTTTTCGCCGGTCCACAACAATTCGGTATCGATGGCAAAACGGTCAAAGCCTTTGCGCAGGAGATCAAAGAGGTCAAAGAGCTAGGTTGTGAGCTCGCCCTGGTCATTGGCGGCGGCAATATCTTCCGCGGCGCTTTGGCGAGCGAGATGGGCATGGACCGCGCCAGCGCCGATACGATGGGCATGTTGGCCACCGTCATCAATAGTTTGGCGCTACAGGACGCCCTGGAAAAATTGGGTGTGTCCACGCGGGTTTTGTCGGCCCTCGAAATGCGTCAGGTGGCCGAGCCTTATATACGGCGGCGGGCGACTCGTCACCTGGAAAAGGGCCGCGTGGTGATTTTTGCCGGCGGAACCGGCAACCCGTACTTCACGACGGATACCACGGCCAGCCTGCGAGCCATGGAAGTCGGCGCTGAAGTCATCTTGAAGGCTACCAAAGTCGAAGGGGTCTACGATGCTGACCCGGTCAAATATGAGGGAGCAAAAAAGTTCGAAGAGTTGACCTATATTGAAGTCCTGAACCGCGAACTAAAAGTGATGGATTCTACCGCCATTTCGCTTTGCATGGACAACCGATTGCCGATTATTGTTTTCAACATCATGGAAAAGGGCAATATCAAGAGGGTCGTTACAGGCGAATCTATCGGTACACTGGTCAGCGGAGGGAAGAGATGAACGAAGCCATTTTTGCTCAGCTACAGAAGGAGATGGATCAGTCAGTAGGCGCGCTGCGCAAAGAACTCGCTAAATTACGGACAGGTCGAGCTTCGACCGCGCTCTTGGAGCATGTCGTCGTCGAGTATTATGGGGCGAATACGCCTTTGAATCAGTTGGCCACACTGAGTGCGCCGGACCCGCGTCTCCTGGTCATCCAGCCCTTTGACCGGAGCGCGATGGGAGATATCGAGAAGGCAATTCTCAAGTCGGACCTTGGCCTGACACCGAATAATGACGGCAAGATCATTCGGGTTCCGATTCCACAACTCACCGAAGAAAGACGCAAGGAACTGGTGAAGCATGTTAAGAGAATCGCTGAAGAGTTTCGTGTCTCGATTCGCAGTCATCGACGCGACGCCGTCGAGCGGCTGAAAGAGGCCGAAAAGAAGAAAGAAATCACGGCGGATGATTTCAAGCACGGTCAGGACCGAATTCAAAAGATAACCGATGAGTTCATTGGGCGAATCGAAAAGATAATCAAAGCCAAAGAAGAAGAGGTCATGGAAGTTTAACTTCTTGACCTTTATTCCAGCCTCCACTACGCCTTTAAGCACGTTGCCGATTCAAAAGCTTGCGATCCCAGGCTCTTTTCGATTATCGGACTGAATGTTTACTTGTAGCTATGGATCTTGACGGTTTGGACAAGAATCGTTTGCCACAACATGTAGCCATTATCATGGATGGAAATGGGCGCTGGGCCCAGCAAAGAGGTAAAAGCCGTATCGAAGGTCATCGCCGCGGCAAGACTTCCGTCCGCGTGATCGTGGAGTTTAGCCGGAAGATCGGTATTCGCTTCTTGTCGCTTTACGCTTTCTCGACGGAAAACTGGCTGCGTCCACACGACGAGGTCCATGCGCTCATGGGACTGCTAGAGCATTACCTGATCGCTGAGCAGCCGAAGATGATGCGTTATGGGATACGCCTTCTCTCCGTCGGAGACCGGGACCGCTTGCCGCTGGGCGTTCGGCGCACCCTGGAGGACGTGATAAGCTTGACTCGCGAAAATAACCGAATGACGGTTATACTGGCACTGAGTTACAGCGGCAAAGACGAGATCGTCCGGATGACAAAAAAGCTCGCTTGTGACGTGCGCGACGGGAAGTGCGCGCCCGAAGATATTGACGAGGAGATGATTGCAGCCCATATGGATACGCCGGAAGTGCCGGAACCGGATCTGTTGATCCGCACCAGCGGCGAGATGCGCGTCAGTAACTTCTATCTTTGGCAAATTGCCTATAGCGAACTTTATGTGACACCGACTCTTTGGCCCGATTTTCGGGAACAGGAGTATCTCCAGGCTCTCATGGAATATCAGCGGCGGCGTAGAAGATTCGGCAGAACGGATGAGCAACTGGTAGCTTCAATGCCGTCATCGGTGGAGGCCGGTGGAAGCAAATCTTAGGTCGAGGTTGATCACCGCTCTGATTGGCATCCCACTGCTGATTTTGATCATTGGTTGGGCCCATTTCTGGTTGTTCGCTGCGGTTTTTTTTCTCATTTCCCTTATGGCTTTGCGTGAGTACTTTGCCATGGTATTTCCCGGCCGCGTGAGAGAACAGATCGTCGGTATAGTCTTCGGCGGCGCGTTGTCCTTATTGCTCATCCTACCCGATGTTACAAATCCGCAACCAGCATTGGGTCTGGTAGTGGTGACTTGTTTATCGATCTATCTCTTTATGCCGGGTGGATTGGAAGAGAAGCTACGTCGTTTAGCCTGGACCCTGTTGGGGGGAATTTACCTCGGCTATCTGTTTCCCCATTGGGTTTTGTTGTTTCGTTTGCCCCAAGGTCGTGCCTGGGTGTTCTTTGCGCTTTCAGTCATCATGGTCGGCGATACCTCGGCCTATGTCTTTGGCAAGCGCTTTGGAAAGAGAAAGCTTGCTCCTGTAATCAGTCCGGGAAAAACCGTGGAGGGCGCGCTGGGATACGTCGCCGGAAGCGTGATAGCAGGGTGCATAGGAGCCAATCTTTTTGTGGAGCATTTGTCTTGGCTGGAGGCGGTGGTACTTGCGGGCTTACTCAGCATCCTCGGGCAAATCGGCGACTTGTTTGAGTCTTGGGTCAAGCGTGTGTTCGCGGTGAAAGACTCAAGTACTCTCCTTCCCGGTCACGGGGGCTTGCTCGACCGGCTCGACAGTTTGATTTTTCCCGCGGTGTTTACGACGGCTTATCTAAGGGTATTTCACTGATGCGATCCATTGCGCTGCTCGGTTCGACCGGGTCCATAGGGATCAGTGCGCTCGATCTAGTGCGAGAATTTCCCGACCGTTTCAAAGTTCACGGTATGGTCGCCGGGCGCAATTTAAAACGTCTGGCCGCTCAGATCAAAGAGTTTTCACCCGAATGTGTGGCAATCAAGAACGAAGAAGATATTCCCCTTTTGCGAGAAATTATGGGCAAGCACCGCGTCGAAATTTTGTCGGGTCCGGCGGGAGCAACGACGGTCGCCACTGCAAACGAGGTCGACTTGGTCTTGGCCGCCATTGTCGGCGGCGCGGGTTTGGTGCCGACCTTGATGGCGCTCAGGGCGGGGAAGGAAATCGCGTTGGCGAATAAAGAAGCGCTGGTGATGGCGGGCGAAATCCTGGTTAATACCGCAAAGCAAAACCGGACTCGTCTTCTGCCCGTCGATAGCGAACATAGCGCGATTTTTCAGTGTTTGCAGGGCAATCGCCGCGACGAAGTCGATAAAATTATTCTTACGGCCTCCGGTGGTCCGTTCTTACGGACGCCGCTGAAACGACTGGATAAAGTGACCGTGGAACAGGCGCTCAAGCATCCAAACTGGAAAATGGGACCAAAGATTACCATCGATTCGGCGACGATGATGAACAAAGGTTTGGAGGTGGTCGAGGCACGATGGGAATTCGATATGGAACCGGATCGCATCGAGGTGGTTATACACCCGCAGAGCGTTGTTCACTCGATGGTCAGGTATCAGGACGGATCCATCATCGCCCAACTCGGAATAACCGATATGCGCATCCCCATTGCCTACGCCTTGGCTTTTCCTCACAGGCTCAAGGGGAGTTGGAAGCCTCTGGAACTCACCCGGCAAGGGGAGTTAAACTTTCTGCCTGTGGAAAAGAAGAGGTATCCCGCGTTAAGCTTGGCCTACGAAGCTTTGCGCGAAGGCGGCACGATGCCGGCAGTTCTAAATGCGGCCAACGAAGTCGCCGTCGCCGCTTTCTTGGGAAAGCAGATCGGGTTTCGACAGATTCACCGCTTGATCGACAAAACGATGCAAGATCACACGTCTAGACGCATCAAAGATGTCGACGAAATTCTCGAAGTCGATCGTTGGGCTAGAGCGAAAGCGTCCTCACTTATTAATGGTCGCTGAAGGGGAGAACGAATGGAAAATGTGATTTACTCGATCGGCGCAGCTCTAATAGGGCTCGGAGTGTTAATCGTGTTCCACGAATTCGGTCACTTCCTGCTTGCCAAGCTGTCAGGGGTTGGAGTTTTGACGTTTTCCGTCGGCTTTGGTCCCAAGCTGTGGGTTAAAAAGAAAGGCGACACCGAGTATGCGCTCAGTGCATTCCCGCTCGGCGGCTACGTCAAGATGGTCGGCGAAGACCCCGACGAGGAGGTGCAACAGTCGGATATCGAGCGCTCTTTCGCCCATAAGGGGCTACTGACAAGAATCGCCATCGTTGCTGCCGGACCGGGATTCAACTTGTTGCTCGCCGTAGTCCTGTTGATGATAGTTTTTCTTTTCTACGGTGTTCCCATTTTGTCTACGCAAGTTGGCGGCGTTGAAACGGGATCTCCCGCCGATCGCGCCGGGATTCGAAAAGGCGACTTTATCGTTTCCTTGAACGGGGAACCCATCAGGGAATGGGATGAGCTATCGAGCGGAATCAAGGCGAGCCAAGGGGAACCGCTGAACCTTCAGATTAGGAGAGAGTCTCAGGAGATGACGATCACGGTGCAGCCGGCAAGAAAGGAGGGGAAAAATATTTTCGGCGAAAAGAGAGATGAATGGATGATCGGGATCGGCAGTCAGGTCTCCATTGAAAAAGGCAATGCCGGGTTGGCGATCGTCAGAGCGTTCCGACAGACCTATGATTACGCAAAACTCACGCTTCTTGCTCTTTACAAAATGGTCAAAGGAGAGGTCTCTCCGCGGAATCTTGGCGGTCCGATTTTGATCGCGCAAATGGCGGGACAGCAGGCACAGGAGGGGTTAGGTAGCTTTCTGGCGTTCATAGCCGTCCTCAGTATCAATCTCGGAGTGCTCAACCTCTTACCGATCCCGGTGTTAGACGGCGGCCATCTGCTGTTTTTTTTGGTGGAATCGGTGATCGGTCGGCCTGTCTCCGTCAGGCACCGCGAAATGGCTCAACAGGTCGGTATTTTCCTTCTGATGTTGCTTATGATCTATGCTTTCTACAACGACATCGCCAGATTTTTTGAGAAACAGGTCGGTGGATGAGAATCCTTGGCGTTGACACGGCCACATCGACTGCCAGTGTCGCGCTGATCGAAGATGGCCGACTCGTTGCCGAAGAGGTCCATTCCAGTCGCGGATCGGCAAACCAATCTCAAACAGTCAACTCAAGGGCCAATCACGCAGAAATCATTTTACCGCTCATTGAAGCCGCTTTGCGCAAGGCGGCGGCCTCGTTGCGGGATCTCTCCGGCCTCGCTGTGTCCATCGGGCCCGGCTCTTTTACCGGCTTGCGTATCGGCTTGAGTACGGTCAAGGGTTTGGCGTACGGTTTGGACATTCCAGTCGCGGGTATCTCAACCTTGCTTGCGAACGCCGCACGGGTCAACGACTTCGACGGGCTCATCTGCTCGTTTCTGGACGCGCGCAAAAAAGAGGTTTATGCCGCGCTGTTTCGTCGAAACGGCGATGCCCTAACGCGGCTCACGGAAGATAGGGTGGCTGGCGCCTCGGAGGTCATCGAACTCGCTGAGAAATTGGCCGGCGCCGCGTCGTGTCTCTTCGTCGGTGACGGTTCGACGTCGTATGAAAAGTTGCTCATGGACAGGCTGGGCAACAGGGCGCTTTGGCGCGCCGATGATTCCTATCCATCGTTGGCCTCAGCCGTCGCGCGCTTGAGTGAGACTCGATTTCAGGAAACTCAAGAAGTGAATTTAGGTTCTTTGGTGCCGGTTTATCTCCGTTCTTCGGAGGCTGAGTTCAGGATAAAAAATTTGACCTAACTGTTTGAAAATGTTTATGTAAACCTACGTTGACAAAAATACCACTGTAAGTTAGATTGATTCGCGCTAAAAGACTGCATAACTTAAAAGGAGGCCGCCCTATGGAAAGCAGAGAAGAACAGGTGATTGTCTCCCTTCTGGATAAAGATCCGGAACTGAAAAAATATTATGAAGAGCATCAACAACTCGAAAAAAAACTCGCAGAATTCCAGCACAGGCATCACCTTTCTGCCGAAGAAGAAATGGAAATGAAGCGAATTCAAAAACTCAAACTTGTCGGCAAAGACAAAATCATGGAAATACTCGGCAAGTACCGACAAGACGGGCGTACCCAGTAGGGAGTTGCAATGAAGAAGTCCGGAGCGGAAATTTTCGTCGAAGCGCTCAGGCATGAAGGTGTCAAGACGGTCTTTGGTCTACCGGGCGGAGTCGTTCTAAAAATCTTCGATGTCTTGTGTCAACAAAAGGATATCGAGTTGGTCTTAACTCGGCATGAGCAAGGTGCTGCCCACATGGCAGAGGGTTACGCTAAGGCCACGGGAAGAGCCGGAGTGGTTTTGGTCACCTCCGGCCCGGGAATGACCAACATAGTGACCGGATTGGCCGACGCTTACATGGATTCCGTTCCGCTGGTGGCATTTACGGGTCAGGTGTCCACGAACCTGATCGGCAACGACGCTTTCCAGGAAGCGGATAACGTCGGTATCAGCCGTCCGTGCACAAAACACAACGTGCTAGTGAAAGATGTTCATGACTTGGCGCAGACGATCAAGGAAGCGTTCTATATCGCGACGAGCGGCAGGCCCGGTCCGGTCCTGGTCGATATTCCCAAGGATGTGAGCACGGAAAAGGCCGAGTTCAAATATCCCGACAAGGTCAGTTTGCGCGGCTATAATCCCACCATTACTGGGAACAAGCACCAGATCAAACAGGCCGCCGAAGAGATCATGAAGGCCAGGAAGCCGATGATGTATGTTGGGGGAGGGGCTATCTTCTCCGATGCGGCGGATGAGATTCGGGAGCTGGCTGAGATTACCCAGATCCCGGTCACGATGACGCTGATGGGACTGGGCAGTTTTCCAGGTACCCATCCGCTGTCCCTCGGCATGCTCGGCATGCATGGGGGTTATTGGACCAACATGGCAATGCATCATGCGGATCTATTGATCGCCGTGGGCGCGCGTTTCGATGACCGCGTGACCGGAAAACTTTCGGAATTTTGTCCGGAAGCGCGGGTGATTCACATCGATATTGATCCGACATCAATCAAGAAGACTTTTCACGCTCACATTCCGATCGTCGGCGATGTGAGGGCGGTTTTGCGGCAAATGAATGTGATGTTGCGTTCGATGGACGGGAACCAGGGAGAGATGAAAGGCTTGCGGGGGCCTTGGCTGAAGCAGGTCGCGGAATGGAAGAGATCCCATCCCTTGACCTATCGACAGGATGACAAAATAAACAAGCCGCAGTTCGTCATCGAAAAGCTCTACGAATTGACGAAGCACGAAGCGATTGTCGCCACGGACGTGGGCCAGCACCAAATGTGGGCGGCGCAATACTTCAAAGGGACAAAGCCTCGGACGTGGTTGACCTCGGGTGGGCTGGGGACGATGGGCTTTGGTTTCCCAGCGGCTATCGGGGCGCAGAAAGCGTTTCCAGACAAGATGGTCGTCTGTATTACCAGTGAAGGCAGCTTCCAGATGAACTTGCAGGAATTGGCGACCGCTGCGGAGCACAAGCTGCCGATTAAAATCGTTCTTCTCAATAATAGATGTCACGGCATGGTTCGGCAGTGGCAAGATCTTTTTTACGAGGGTCGCTACTCCGCGAGCCAGTTGGGGAAAATACCCGATTTCGTCAAGTTGGCAGAGGCCTATGGCATTCTCGGATTGCGCGCCGCGAAACCGGCCGAGGTGGAAGCGGTGCTCAAGGAGGGTTTGAAACATAAAGGTCCGGTTCTGATGGATATCGAAACTGATCCATACGAGAACTGTTATCCGATGATCCCTGCAGGTGGTGCCCACCATGAGATGATGTTGGAGGACCCGCCCGAGCTGAACCGAGCCAAGAAAGGCGGAGCACAAAAGAGAAAGGTGGACGAGGGTGAGGGCGTTCTTCCTGCCTGACACGTCACCGAATGGAACATATCATATCGGTTCTCGTCGAAAACAAGTTTGGTGTTCTGGCCAGAGTTGCAGGGTTGTTTAGCGCGCGAGGTTATAATATCGAAAGCCTGTCTGTCGCTCCGACGCTCGATCCGACGACCTCGATGATTACGATCGTAACCGTCGGTGATGATCGTATCATCGAGCAAATCATGAAGCAGCTAAACAAGGTAGTTGAAGTTCTTAAGGTCGTCGATCGGACAGAGACTGATTTTTTGGATCGGGAAACGGCGCTCATTAAAGTCCATACGAAGCCCGAACATAGAGATGAAGCGATACGCATTACCGATATTTTTCGCGCCAAGATCGTGGATTCGTCCCCGACCACGTACACCATCGAAATCACCGGCAACGTGGACAAGGTGGAAGCGCTCATCAACCTCCTCAAACCTCTGGGGATTAAGGAGCTGATTCGCACCGGGCGTATCGCCATTGCGCGAGAAACCACCCGCACGGCTTCTCCGCGCCGCGAACCCGCGCTGTTAAAAACCTAAAACTTCTGGCAAATTGCGGGTTGTTTTAATTCAGCAAGTCATCCGCAGCACACACCAATCCAAAGGCTGCAAATCATGATTGGAATGGCGGCGATAGTCGTGAGCCCGTCGCGTGAAATATTGTTGTTTTACAATTACTTGCGTTTGACTTGTCGCTCCCCAACCGGCATATTGTAAAAATGTCATCGACAGAGGAGAAGCACGATGCAGGTTTATTATGATCGTGACGCTGATTTAGGCGTTCTAAAGGGCAAAAAAGTCGCGGTGCTCGGGTACGGGAGCCAAGGGCATGCGCACGCAAATAACCTGCGTGATTCTGGAATCGAGGTGGTCGTCGGTTTGAGGCGGGGGAGTAGCTCTTGGCCGAAGGCTGAGAATGCCGGGCTCGAGGTCACGGAAACCGCCGAGGCGGCAAGGGCGGCTGACATTGTAATGATCCTACTGCCGGATGAGCTTCAAGGAGAAGCTTACGCGAAGGAAATCAAACCTGGATTGAAGAGCGGCAACTATCTGGCTTTCGGGCATGGTTTTAATATTCACTTCAAAAGAATCGTTCCGCCTCCGAGTGTGAACGTTTTCATGGTCGCGCCTAAAGGACCGGGACATTTGTTGCGTAGCGAATTCCAGAAAGGCCGGGGCGTTCCATGCCTGCTGGCAATTCAGCAAGATCCTTCTGACGATACAAAGAAAGTAGGTCTGGCCTATGCGAGCGCCATCGGTGGCGCCAGAGCGGCCGTCATCGAAACGACCTTTAAGGACGAAACTGAGACCGATTTATTCGGTGAGCAATCAGTATTGTGTGGTGGTCTGACGGCTTTGATTCAAACCGGCTATGAAACTTTGGTCAACGCCGGGTATCCGCCCGAGATGGCCTATTTCGAATGCGTCCATGAGGTCAAACTGATTGTTGATTTGATCTACGAAGGCGGTTTGACCAACATGCGTTATTCGATCAGCAATACAGCGGAATACGGTGATCTGACTCGCGGCAAAAGAGTCATCGGGCCGGAAGTGCGGCAAGCCATGCAAAACATATTGAAAGATATCCAGTCGGGCAAGTTCGCCGAAGAGTGGATCAATGAATATCGCTGCGGCATGCCCCATTTCACCGAATTGCGCAAAGAGGCGGCCAACCATCCGCTTGAGAAGGTAGGAGAAGGGCTGCGCGCGATGATGCCCTGGTTAGCGCAGAATAGATTAGTTGATAAGAGCAAAAACTAGGCAGAAGCGACCTAACGTCAGTGTGACGCCCAATGAGAATTGCCAAAGAAGGCTATCCGATTATTCTTTCTGCTGCCATCCTTTCGGTCGGAGCTTTTGCCGTGAACTGGAAGCCCATCGGCTTGATCCTGTCGCTGCTCACGCTCGCGATTGCAGCGTTCTTTCGTGACCCGGAGCGAACTACTCCTCTGGGTGAAGGACTCATCGTCTCACCTGCGGACGGCACAGTGGTGAGTGTTGCCGATGTCAAAGATGAATCAGCCTTTCCGGAGGCGGTCACTCGAATCAGCATTTTCCTGTCGCCGTTGGATGTTCACATTAATCGTGCGCCTGTTGAAGGGAAAATCGAGGAAGTAAAATATTCGCCAGGTAAGTTTATTGCGGCGTACAAAGATGAGGCGTGTGAGCGCAACGAACAAAATACCCTGCATATTGCGGATAGTAAAGGCCGAAAGCTCGGAGTGGTGCAGATTGCCGGCGTGTTGGCGCGGCGAATCGTCTGCCGTGTCAAGCCGGGACAAGAGTTGAGTCGTGGACAAAGATTTGGACTGATTATGTTCGGCTCTAGAACGGATACTTATCTGCCGGGTGAGTGCCGTATCGAAGTTCGTGAAGGACAGAGAGTCAAGGGAGGAGAAACGGTCTTAGGGAGGTTTGTATGAGCGGAATCGAATCTCAAGAACCCGAAGATTTCCCTGCAACAGGCAAGGTTCGACTGTTGCGCAGGCGGGTGAGGCCGCGCGTACCTCTCCGGAACAGAGTGCCGTCGGAAAAACTGAGAAGGGGAGTCTACCTCATCCCAAGTCTCTTTACCGCGGGCAACATCATGTGTGGCTTTTTTTCCATCGTTTCCACTTTTAATGGGGAATATGTCCAAGCGGCTCTATTTGTTATCTTTGCCCACGTACTCGACGGTGTGGACGGCTATGCCGCGCGGTTAACCAAAACAACCAGCCAATTTGGCATTGAGTTTGACTCCCTGGCGGACGTAGTTTCGTTTGGCGTGGCGCCGGCGATTCTGGTCTATTTTTGGGCATTGGTGCCGTGGGGCAATTGGGGTTGGCTGGCGGCGTGTACCTATGTCCTGTGTGGGGCGCTCCGGCTGTCTCGGTTCAATGTGCAGGCTAGGAACCTTTCCAAAGGCCATTTTGTCGGGCTGCCCATCCCTGTGGCGGCCGAGATGATTACGTCCACGGTGTTTCTGTATTACTATCTAGGAGGCGAGGGCGCACCCAATAAAAGAATCACTCTGCTCTTGGTTATCTACGGTTTGGCGTTGCTGATGGTAAGCGGTTTTCAGTATTTCAGCCTAAAGAACACGGATCTAAGAAAACGATTTCCCATTTGGACGTTGGTTTTTGGCATCATTTTGATTAAAGTAATCATAACGGAACCTCAGCTCATGTTTTTTACATTGGTCCTGTTGTATACGTTATCCGGTCCTCTCTTATGGTGTTTATCGACGTATAAACGCCATCGGGAGAAGAGACGGGAGTTGGCTGAGGTTCAGCCGTAATTCTCCATCTCGCATCGTAGTAAACGATACTCCCGTTGGCCATGCCGCGGGAGTTTTTTTTGGGACTAAGGCTCGTTAAGGATTGAATGGAGGAAATCTATGTCGGTCAACGTATCAGATAACAATATCGTCAGAATTTTCGACACGACACTTCGCGACGGCGAGCAATCGCCCGGCGCGAGTATGACCTGCGAGCAAAAAGTAATTATTGCCAGGCAGCTTGAAAAGCTTGGCGTCGATGTGATCGAAGCCGGCTTTGCGGCGTCATCCGAGGGCGATTTCGACTCGGTCGTTCGGGTTTGCAAGGAAGTGACGCAGCCACGCGTGCTGAGCCTGGCCCGCTCCCAAGAGGGGGACATCACCAAAGCGCTCAAGGCAGTGGAGCATGCCAAAAATCCCGGTATCCACGTCTTTATCGCGACTTCCGATATTCACCTAAAACACAAACTCAGGATGTCCCGTGAACAGGTTTTGGCAGCGGCGGTGAAGGCGGTGAGCTACGCAAAAGAGCACATCGACTACATCGAGTTTTCAGCGGAAGACGCTTCGCGCAGTGATGCCGATTTTCTCATCCAGATATTCCGCGAGGTCATTCGGGCCGGAGCCAACACGATCAACGTTCCGGATACGACGGGGTACGCCATCCCGTCGGAATTCGGCGCTTTGATGAGTAACTTGATCGAACGCACGGCGGGCGCGGATCGGGTCACCTGGAGCGCACACTGTCACAACGATCTTGGGCTTGCAGTGGCCAATTCCTTGGCCGCAGTGCACAATGGTGCCAGACAGATCGAGTGCACGATCAATGGCATCGGCGAGCGGGCCGGCAATACCTCATTGGAAGAGGTTGTGATGGCGCTGCGGACAAGGAAGAGTTACCTCGACCTGGACACGAATATCACGACGGAACAACTCTATCCGACGTCCCGCCTGGTGTCGCAGGTGACGGGCATTCCTATTCCGATTAACAAGCCGATCGTGGGCGACAATGCTTTCGCGCACGAGGCGGGTATTCACCAAGACGGCGTGCTGAAGCATAAACAGACCTACGAAATCATGACGCCGGAATCGATTGGGATTCCCGGAAATAGACTGGTCATGGGCAAGCACTCCGGGCGCCACGCTTTCGACGAGCGGCTGAAGCACCTGGGTTTCAACTTGACCAAGGATGATATGAACCGCGCCTTTTTGCGCTTCAAAGAACTGGCGGACAAGAAGAAGAACGTTTATGACGAGGATATCGAATCCATCGTAGGGGAAGAGATTCTCAGAGTGCCAGGGCAACCGGATCGATATGAGCTGCTCTACTTGAACGTCAACTCGAGCTCTGACGGGATTCCAGCGGCTACCGTGAGGATGCGCGTCAACGGCCAGGAACGGACGGAACACGCTTCGGGTGACGGAGCCGTCGATGCGTGCTACAAGGTGATTACCAAGATTACGGGTTCGCACTCCCAATTGGTGCGCTACACCGTGAATGCCATTACCGGCGGCACCGATGCCCAAGGCGAAGTGTCCTGCATCATCGAGGACAGCGGCATTCGGGTTTCCGGGCAGGGCGCGCATACGGACATCATCATGGCCAGCGCGCTCGCTTATATTAAAGCGCTAAACAAAATTGAGGGCAGAAAACACTACCGGCAGTTGGTGGATAGGGAAGGGCCATGAACTACAAGATTGTGGTTTTACCGGGCGACGGAATCGGACCTGAAGTGATGCGCGAGGGAACGCAGGTCCTGACGCAGGCGGCGAAGCTTTACGGTTTCGGTGTCGAATTGGAAGAAGGCATCGTCGGCGGCGCCTCCATCGACGCCCACCGTAAGCCGCTCACGGATTCGGTGCTCAAATTGGCCAAAGACAGTGACGGGGTTTTGCTTGGGGCTATGGGCGGCCCGAAATGGGACGGGCTGGACTATTCCATTCGGCCTGAACGAGCCTTGCTCGCGCTGCGCCAGGAGCTGGGGTTGTTTGCGAACCTTCGTCCGGTGAAGCTATTTTCGGCATTGGCTTCGGCGTCAACGTTAAAACGAGAGGTTGTCGAAGGGACGGATCTTTTGGTAGTTCGCGAACTCACGGGAGGCATCTACTTCGGCCAGCCGAAGGGTGTAACCAAACTGCCTGACGGTACGGAGCGCGGCGTCAACACGGAAGTCTACACGACACCGGAAATCGAGCGGGTTGCGCGCGTCGCTTTCGAAGCAGCGCGTAAGCGACGCGGCAAAGTAACTTCGGTGGATAAGGCTAATGTTCTGGAAGCCACGGAGCTCTGGCGCAAGGTGGTCACGCGGGTGCACCAAGAGGGCGGGTACGAAGGCGTTCAATTAGACCACATGCTCGTGGACAATTGCGCCATGCAATTGATTCGCGACCCGAAACAGTTCGACGTCATGGTGACGACCAACATGTTCGGCGATATTCTGAGCGATGAAGCCGCCATGCTCACCGGTTCGATCGGGATGCTGCCGTCGGCGAGCCTCGGCGGCAAGGTCGGCATGTACGAACCCGTACACGGCAGCGCGCCGGACATCGCCGGGCAAGATAAGGCAAATCCGTTGGCGACGATACTAACCGTCTCGATGATGCTGCGTCATTCTTTCAATCAGATTGCGGCGGCGGAGCGGATCGAGCGAGCGGTGGAGGCGGTATTGAATAGCGGATATCGGACCCTCGATATTCAGGAAAAAGATTGCCGGCCCGTGGGGTGCAAAGAGATGGGACGGCTGGTGCGAGAGAAAATCGAAGCGATGAAGGGATAGTCAAGCGTGAAAAAAGAGAAGTACAACGTTGCGGTCGTGGGCGTCACCGGCGCGGTGGGCGAGCAGATGCGGGAGATATTGGAAGAGCGTTTGTTTCCGGTCGGGGAGTTACGCTTTCTCGCCTCGGAGCGGTCCGCCGGGCAGTTCTTGCCGTTCAACGGGAATCGGGTCAGGGTTGAAGTGCTAGACGAGGATTCCTTCGAAGGTATCGATGTCGCCTTGTTTTCAGCCGGTGGCAGTGTAAGCGCCAAGTTCGCTTCTGCCGCCGTGGCGGCCGGCAGTGTCGTTATCGATAACACGGCGTATTTCCGCATGGAGCCGGATATTCCGCTGGTGGTGCCGGAAGTCAATGCAAGCGAGATCGCTAATTATAAAACTCGCGGCGTCATTGCCAATCCCAACTGTTCGACTATTCAAATGGTTGTTGCCCTGAAGCCCATTCACGATGCCGCGCGCATAAAGCGTGTGGTGGTTTCGACGTATCAGTCGGTCTCAGGAGCGGGTAGGCAGGCGATGGAGGAGCTTAGTCATCAGGTTGCCGCTCTTTTCAACGGAAAGGAAGTCGAAAAGGAAAAGTTCCCACATCAAATCGCCTTCAACTGCATTCCCCACATCGATGTCTTCACGGATGGCGGTTACACCAAGGAAGAGTTGAAAATGGTCAACGAGACCCGAAAAATTCTGGGCGAACCTTCGCTCCGGATCACGGCCACGACCGTGCGTGTCCCGGTCTTTTGCAGCCATTCCGAATCGGTGAACGTCGAGACGGAAAAGAAACTTACCGCGGCTGACGTTAAAGCCATACTGCGCGAGGCTCCTGGAGTCATGGTAGCGGACGAACCGGAGAAGAACGTTTACCCAATGGCGATCGACGCCACCGGTACGGACGCAATCTTCGTCGGAAGGATCCGCGAGGATGACTCAGTGCCAAACGGTATTAATCTGTGGGTCGTGGCCGACAATCTACGCAAAGGGGCCGCTCTCAACGCCGTGCAGATCGCCGAGATCTTGATCCGCGATTATCTCTAGCCGTTCATTCACCGTGGACATGTCCCGGCGGCATTCCTTCCGTGAATATCAAGCTCACCATTGAGTATGATGGAACCAACTACCACGGCTGGCAAATCCAACCGAACGGCGAAACCGTTCAGTTTGCGCTAGAGCGGGCCATCTCCACCTTTTTGGGAAAGACCACGCGCATCACGGGTTCAGGGCGAACGGACGCCGGCGTACATGCGCTAGGTCAGGTGGTCAATTTTCTCTCCGAAAAGGAATTTGAACCTTATCGGATTCAGCGCGGACTCAACGCATTAACACCCGAGGACATTACGATCAAAGACGTCGAAATTGTGCCGGACTCCTTCGATGCGCGCCGAGATGGAAGAAGCCGGGTCTACGAATATCGGATTTTGAACCGTTCCACGCCGTCGCCTTTCCATTTGAACCGCGCCTGGCAGGTGCACGAATGCTTAGATGTGGAGGCGATGCGCGAGGCGATCCGATGTTTGGCAGGCGAGCACGACTTCTCTTCCTTTCGCGCCGCCGGTTGCGACGCCGTGCACCCGGTCAGAAAAGTTTATCGAATATCATTAGATCGACGAGACGAGCTTCTTGTCTTCACGATCGAGGCGACGGCTTTCTTACGGCACATGGTGCGCAACATCGTCGGCACGCTGATCGAGGTAGGGCGAGGAGAGCGCACGCCGCAATCCTTTGCTGAATTGCTGGAAGCTCGAGACAGAACGAAGGCTGGGGTCACAGCGCCGGCGTATGGGTTGTTCTTGATGGAAGTGAAGTATTAGCGGGCACGGAGACAGGCAGCTTTTTACCGAACTAAAAAGCAGCCAGTCCGGGAAAAGTCGCCCGTCCCCATGGGAAATTCTACACATTGAGGCCGATTGTCTCGCATGGTAGAGTCTGACGCATGGAGATAACAGAAGTAGCCGTTGAAGTTAGTAACCCGCGCGACCAGACTCAATGGCGAAAGCTTGACCTAATTGCGGATACAGGTGCCATTTTCAGCATCATCCCCAGGATCACTCTCGAACAGCTCGGCATCATCCCATATGCAGCGGAGACTTTTCACCTTGCCGACGGTAGCGAGATCCGGCGCCAGATGGGAGATGTTTTTATCCGCATCGACGGGAAGGCCCGGACCGTGCCGACGATATTTGGCGAACCCACCGACACGCCTTTGCTAGGAGTGACCGCCCTCGAAATACTCGGTTACACTGTCGATCCTCGCACCCGCAAGCTCGAACCGACCAAAATGCTTTTGCTCTAACCTCAAGGGGACTGGCTACTTTTCAGCTTTGTGAATAGTTGCGTGTCCCGGTTTTCTCCTCCTTCTTGTCTTCACAATCGCCGCGACGGCGTTTCTCCGCCCCATGGTGCTTAACGGAGGGGGCGCACGCGGCGTTCGATCCACCCATTAAGCAAGCTACGACAGCGCCCGTGGTACCGCTGTATGATTGACGAGCGTACGACTGGTCATAAACCGTGGAAGATTGATTGACACCAATTCATGATTTCCATATACCCTGGCGTAGGCGTAATTGGTAATTTTCTTTTGAGGAGGCTTGGCGAATCATGATGCCGGCGCATGATAATTTTTACGATGTCTATTCGAAGGCCAAGAAGATAAAAATCAAGTGGCCGAATAATGCTCGGATGGCGATTGCGCTCACGGGTAATTTGGAAGCCTGGACGGAAACTCCGAACGCCAAGTACCGGCGAACGCGCCATGTCGGCGGATCGAATCCCATTAAAGAAGATGACGTGAAATCGCACTACGATTGCCGTACCGCGAGCGAGAACGATTACGGAGGACGTACGGGAGTCTGGCGGATCTTGCGCATCTTGGACAAGTACGGCGTGAAGGCGTCATTCAATACGAATGCGCTTTGTATTCATCGTTATCCCGAGGCGGTGAAGGCGGTTCATGCGAGGGGTCATGAAATCGTCGGCCACTCGTATGCCGAGGACGTGCAGCTCATTCATCTCACAGCAGAAGAGGAGCGAGAAGAGATACGAACGTGCGTGAAGCTGTTCCAGGATTTTGTCGGCGTGAGACCCACGGGTTGGCTCACTTCGGGCATGCGCCACACGGAACGCACACTGGGAATCTTGGCCGACGAAGGTTTTTTATGGCACGGCGATGCGGTCAACGATGACAATCCATATCCCGTCAATATGAACGGCAAGACGATGATCATCGTGCCCTACAAAAACGCGATCAGCGGGTTGAACGATACCGGAATGTATCGGCGTGGTATCACGGCGCGGGATCTGTTTAATTCCTTTACGGATGAATTCGACATTCTCTATGAGGAGTCGGCCGACGAACCCAAGATGCTGACTCTGGCGATGCACTGCCAGATGGCTTTTCCGGCAACCGGCAAGGTATATGATGAAGCGATCAAGTACGCCAAGTCATTTCCGGATGTCTGGTTCGCTAAAAGAATCGAAATTGTCAATTGGGTAAAAGAGCATTGTCTATAAGAATGGAGTAATGGAGTGGTGGAGTGAAAGTTTCTCCGGAGGTGTTTTCCTATGTGTGAAACGGCCGAGGACGGCGTTGGTATAAGCAATTCCGTTCCCGCGAGAGAACAACTGAAACGCTTGGGGCTGCGCTCGGCGGATCTTTCCGAGTTAATGCCCTTCGCGCGCGACCTGGCCAACGCGCGTGAGAATCGCGACAGCCACATCGGATTTGTCGGTTACAACAAGACGGTGCCGGGCAACAAGGTGCTGATCGCCGTGGATCGCGAGTACGATCTCGTTGTTCCCAATGCGGTTGCCGAAGCGCTTCGTGAGAAAGGCGCCCATGTCGATGTCTTGGTCGCCGATATGGGCGATCCCGACCGGGAATTCGATCACCTGGACGAAGTCCGCGTCATCATGCGGCGCGAACCTTGGGAACATAATCCGCGGCGTTGGGAAGGCATGCCCTACATCGAAGATTTTGCTCTGCGGGGCGGGTACGATTTGCTCATTCATGGCAAAGGCGGACCGATTCCCAAGACCGACTTTCGTTACGAGCAGATTCCATGGCTTCGCACGGAGCATTTCCTCCAACGCTCGACAACGTATCCGCTGGACTTGCACCTGCTCATCAATAAAAAGACATGGGACCCGATCTGGGAGTATGGACGGGGCGGAGGAGCGCGCTTGACGGATGCCGAGGGGACCGACATTTCCTGGACCTACTGGGAGGAGTACTATGACGGCACACGCTACGGCTTTTCTTCGACGCCACGAAACGGCCATCTCTTCGGGCATCCTGTGCCGCCGATCATCGCCAAGGAAGACGCCGCGGGTGTGGTGGCCGGGACGACGAGCCATTTCTCGCGGGCGTTTCCGCAAGTCAGAGTAGAATTGGCAGGCGGCCAGATTGTAAATATTATCGGTGGCGCAGATTACGGCGATGCGTGGCGCGACTTGCTGGAAGAAAGCCAGCAGACCCAGTACCCGTGCTTTCCGCGACCCGGCCTATTCTATCTCTGGGAAGTGGCAATCGGCACCAATCCGAAAATTTTCCGGCCGAGCCACATCGAACGTCATTCTTCCGGGGGATTTGAATGGGAGCGGCGCCGCTCCGGTGTGATCCACATGGGCTTCGGCACGCTCTGGCGCTCGGCTGAAGAAAAATGGGCCGGCGAGCGGGGAATTCTTTACGGCCACTTGCATATTCATCTGCTGTTCCCGACGTTGACGGTGACGACCAAGAGCGGAAAGGATTATACGATCATTCGCAATGGTAGGTTAACGGCGCTGGACGATCCGCAAGTGCGAAAGCTCGCGGAAAAACACGGCGACCCGAACGAGCTTTTGAGAGAAGACTGGATTCCTCAGATTCCCGGTATCACGTCCGCCGGCTCATATGACGAGTATGCGAAAAACCCTGGCGCGTGGATCTATAATCAGAAATCCTAAGGCCGCCGAAAAAAAATCGAGTAGCTTCTAGTTTTCAGTTTCAAGTTCTAGTTACTCAAAATAAGAAGCACGGAGCTCAAAGGCAAGGCAACGCCCCTTGGCTCTTGAAGTCATAGATAGGGGCCGGTATCATCCAAGCCAGGGAGATTTTTCACAAATGGCCGGAAGGACACTTTACGAAAAGATTTGGGCATCACACACCGTTGGGATTCTTCCGACGGGGCAAACGCAGCTTTTTATCGGGCTCCATTTAATCCACGAGATTACAACCGCTCCAGCTTTCGACATGTTGCGTGAAAAAGGAATGGATGTCGCTTTTCCCGAACGGACTTTTGCGACCGTGGACCACATCGTTCCTACCGACATTCGAACCAGGCCGTTTCTTGATTCCGAAGCAGAAGAACTCACCCAGGCGCTGGAGAAAAACGTTGGCCAGTTCGGTGTCGAATTTTTTGGCGTGGAGAGTCCGAACCAGGGAATCGTGCATGTGATCGGCCCCCAGCTCGGTTTGACTCAGCCGGGAATGACGCTCGCCTGCGGCGATAGCCATACCAGCACGCATGGGGCGTTTGGCACGCTCGCCTTCGGCATCGGCACCAGCCAAGTGCGGGATGTGCTCGCGACCCAGACGCTCGCCATGGATAAACTCAAGGTGCGCAGAATCAACGTCAACGGCGCGCTCGGGACCGGCGTATATGCCAAGGATGTGATTCTTAGTATCATACGCCGCTTGGGAGTCGGCGGAGGTAAGGGCTTTGCCTATGAATATGGCGGCACGGCAGTCGACAAGATGAACATGGAAGAACGGATGACCATCTGCAATATGAGCATCGAAGGCGGCGCGCTTGCCGGTTACGTTAACCCTGACCTAACGACGTTCGAATATCTGAAGGGGCGGCCGTACGTCCCGTCAGGAGTCGCTCTCGAACGCGCCGTCGCTTACTGGAAATCCGTGGCGTCGGACCCGGACGCCACCTATGACGACGTGGTGAGCTTCGAAGGAAAGGATATCGAGCCGACGGTCACGTGGGGCATCAACCCTGGTCAAGCAGTCGGTATCTCGGAGAAACTCCCCAGGCCAGAAGAATACTCCGATCCCGATGGAGCAAAGAAGGCTTACGAACATATGGGATGGCAGCCAGGGAGTCCGATTCTCGGGACGCCGATCGATGTCGCCTTCGTCGGTTCCTGCACCAATTCCCGTATCACGGATCTGCGGGCGGCAGCGAAGATCGCCAAAGGGCGAAAGGTTAAATCAGGAATTCGCGCGCTGGTTGTGCCAGGTTCGACTGAAGTCAAGAAACTTGCAGAAGAGGAAGGGTTGCACGAGATCTTCAAAGAAGCCGGATTCGAATGGCGCGCGGCGGGTTGCTCGATGTGTCTGGCGATGAATCCGGACAAGCTCAACGGCAGAGAAATTTCAGCGTCCTCATCCAACCGTAATTTCATCGGTCGTCAAGGGAGCCCGGGCGGCCGGACCTTGCTGATGAGCCCCGCGATGGTCGCGGCGGCGGCGTTGAGCGGAAAGGTAGTGGACGTGCGCGAGTATCAATGAGTGATAGCATGAGCGAAATTGTGAAAATCACCCAGGTCAGCGGCACGGCGGTTCCAATTCGAGGCAATGACATCGACACCGATCGCATTATTCCGGCGCGTTATCTGAAGGAGGTCACTTTCGCGCGCATGGGTGACTATCCGTTCTTTGACGAGAGATTCGACGCATCCGGGAGGAAAAAAGACCATCCGTTCAACGACCCGGAATACCAAGGGGCATCGATACTTTTTGTCAATAAAAACTTCGGCTGCGGCTCTTCGCGCGAGCACGCGCCCCAAGCCCTCTATCGCTTCGGTATCCATGCCATCGTCGGTGAATCGTTTGCCGCTATCTTCGCAGGCAACTGCACTATCATGGGATTGCCAACGGTCACCGTAAGTGCTGCGGAAATCGACACGCTGATGAAGGCGGTCGAAGAAAATCCACAGACGAGGTTTGCCGTCGATATTGACAAAAAGACCCTTTCATACGGTACCCGAACGATCGCCATCGATCTGCCCGAGACCCATCGGAGCGCGCTGACGAGCGGCTCCTGGGATTCGACCACGTTGCTCCGGGCGAATTTGGATCGGGTAAAGAAAACAGCGACGAAGCTTCCTTACATGACCGGGTTTCCCGGTTAGTTAGAACTCGCTCGGTCTATAGTTTTACACCATATCGGCTCGCTGCTGTTGTTCAGCAGGGAGAAATAATCACATCACAATGAGGCGCCAACGAACGTTGAGCGAGCGAATCGCCGACTTAAGTCGGCGGTAGCCTTTGGACAAAGAGTAACCCACTGCAGCTTGGCGATGACACGTCGAATTCATTCGACTTGTACGTTTAAGCTACTGCTTTAACGGCGGTGGTTGTCAGTTGCTTTGGGATCTCGATAGAGATCAGGAGGAAGATGGTGGCTAACAAATGGGACGAGCGGAAGAAAGCAAAAGAAGATGAGTATTTCGTTAAGCGAGAGCGGGAGTTGCTGGCCAAGCTCAAGGCTAAACAGGAAGGCGAGGCTAAAGTCTCCGCACAGAAAGCCTGTTACATGAAATGCCCGAAGTGCGCCGAGCCTTTGAAAGAACGTAAATTTCAGAAGATCCTCATCGACCAGTGCACCGGCTGTAACGGCATATGGCTCGATGCGGGCGAAATGGAGCAGGTCGCCGGGCGAGACAATGAGAGTTGGTTAGCCAGATTTTGGATGAAGAATGGCTAGCAGGATAGATTTCGCGCGTGATGCGGGTGGTCGGCGTTTTAGGTGGCTTTGGGAGACCGCCGGGGGTCGCCCCTACTATTTTTGCACAACTAGATCGTCATTTGACGCATAATTTCATAATAAGGAGGTCAAGATGGGGAAGCTAGGCTTATTCTTGTTCGCTGGTTTGTTGGGTCTCCTTTCAAGCGTAGGAAGCTTCGACTCACGATCTTGGTTGACGCCTTCACAAGCGCTCGCGCAGGCCGCGCGTGATTCGGACGAAGGTAAGAAGATCGTCCCTTACGTTCCGACGCCTCAAGAAGTAGTCGAGAGGATGTTAGAGCTCGCCGGCGTGAAAAAGGGCGACGTGGTTTATGATCTTGGCTCCGGCGACGGCAGAATTGTCGTCACCGCCGCGAAGAAATATGGCGTCAAGGCCATCGGTTTTGAAATTGATCCGGAGCGCATCAAAGAATCTCACGAGAACATCAAAAAGGCCGGCGTCGGTAACCTAGTGGAGATTCGCCAACAGGACATCAGAACGGTGGATTTGTCTCAGGCTTCGGTCTTGACCATGTATCTGCTGCCGGAAGTGAATCTGATGATTCGGCCCAATATCTGGAAGCAGATGAAGCCGGGCTCCCGCGTGGTTTCGCACGATTTCGACATGGGGGATTGGAAGCCGCTCAAGACTGAAAGTATCAAAGACTCATCGAGCTGGGACCACACGCTCTATTTATGGCATGTGGAGGCGAATAAGAAATAGAGATGGTTTTCCGGGAGTCTGACCACAATAGGAAGTGACCAAAGCATGAACGCGCTGATCGCCGTTGTTCTCGGGGCCATTACGGTCTACTTGACTTACACGCGCTATGCGCGGCGAATAGACCGCGATGTCATTCAGTCCGATCCCAAACGGGCGACGCCGGCGACCCTTTATATGGACGGCGTGGATTTCATGCCGACCAACCGCAACATTCTTTTCGGCTATCACTTCAAATCGATTGCGGCGGCCGGTCCGATTGTCGGCGCGATCGTCGCGGCGACGTTGTGGGGTTGGTTGCCGGCGATGATTTGGCTCATCGTGGGCGTTGCCTTCATGGGGTGGGTCAGCGATTACAGCGCCATCGTTCTGTCCGTACGGAACGAAGGACGTAGCCTTTCGGCGGTGGCGCACCGGCTGATATCGCCAAGAACCCGGACCATCCTCTTTCTCTTCATCTTTTTTTACCTTTTATTAGTCGCGGGCGCCTTTGTCGGAATCATGGCGACGGTTATGGAAACCCAGCCACGGACGTACATGGGAATGATCTTGCTCGTAATCATGGGGCTACTCCTGGGACAGATGCTTTATCGATGGCGCGTTGGTTTGGTGCCGGCAACGATGATAACCGTCGGGATTACTCTGGTTGCCATCATGACCGGACACGCGAGCGAGCCAATCTTCAAAGGCTTGAACGATGGCTTGAATTCTTTAACCGGCGGCGCGCCGCTGGTCACTTACTTCGATCCGACGCTTGCGGGCTTCAAAGGGGCGGAGGCGAAGATCATGCCGACTCTCCTTTTCTGGGCGCTGGCGATCAGTATTTTTTGCTATGCCGGCTCTGTGCTGCCGATCTGGCGGATGGCCCAGCCCGTGGTCTACGTCGGATTTTGGATTACGGCATTGGCTATGGTCCTGGGGCTGAGCGGCGCGGCCATCGGGACATTCACGAAGCCAGAGGTGGCTTATTTTTCCATTCCCGCCTTCAAAGGCTGGAACCCGCAGATGGGTCCTGCGGGCGTGATGCCTCTGTGGCCGATGCTTTTCGTAACGATCGCGTGCGGCGCGATTTCCGGTTGGCACGCGCTCTTCGGCTCGGTCGGCACGGCGCGGCAGATCGAGAACGAAGCCGACATGCTTCCGGTCGGCGCAGGTTCGATGCTCGCCGAGTTTCTGCTTGGAATGTTGGCCCTGTTGGCGATTTCGATAGGGGCCAAGGGGAATCCGGTGGCGGCCTTCGCCAGTGGCCTTGGCGGTTTCATCAGCGTCTGGGGTTTTCCACCGGATTACGCCGTATCGCTTGCGTTCGCCGCCTTCATCGTGATTGTCCTGGTCGTCACGCAGCTCTTGTTTCGTGTCATGCGCGTAACGTTAACCGAATGGTTAGGGGAGATCATCCCGCCGCTTCGTAATCAGCACGTCGCATCTCTTGTTTCCATTGGCATGGCTATCCTGCTGGTCATGACGGGCACGTGGATCTATCTCTGGCAGCTTTTCGGCGCGGCTAATCAACTCATGGCGGCCCTTTCTCTGCTCTTGGTGACCGTGTGGCTCGTATCCGTGGGCAAGCATTGGCTGTTTGCCGGAATACCCATGATCTTCATGTACCCTAACCACGGTCGCGTCGATCTTGGTCACGGCATACAATCTCTATTTCAACGTTTATCTGCCGAATCTCGATGCCGGCAGACTACTCCCGACAATCGGCTCGGGACTGATGGTTTTAGTGGCTGTCCTGCTTGTGTTCGCGTCTGTTTTCATCGGTATCGACGGGTTTCGTGCTTTCTTCAAATATTTGGGCAAACCGGCGCCTTCCGCGCGACCCGCGCCAGCGGAAGGTTAGCCGCCGCCGGGTAAGTGCGAGAGGTTCATTCACGCGAGGAAAGGCGATGCACGGGTGGCAGGTCATCAGAGATTTCTTCTACGGCATGACAGCCTACCAGTTTATGCACCATGCTCGCGAAATGAAGCATGACTCGGAAGCGCTTTTTTTCACCGTCACATTAGGCGATCTGATAGGGGTGCCGATTATGCCACCGGTGTATTCACTTCGTCTGTTGCCTTACGTCGTTCCGGAGATAGCGGCCTGGAAACGGCAACTCGCCCGCAGAAGAGAATTCTGGGAAAAAGAGGAGTATGATTTGCACAGCGTTTAAGCGTGCGCCCGCACCTGTCGACGGTTAGAGAGGATCTACTCAATGGCGGACAAAGACCAACCAAGAAAGGGAGGCATCTTCCAGGTCTTCAAAGACATTGTCTACGGCATGTCCTCCCACGAGATGACGCGCCATGCAGTCCGCAGCAGGGCCAGCATGGAGCACCTATTTATTCTCATCACGATGGGCGATCTGTTGGGGGTGCCGATCTTGCCCCCTTATTATGCTCTCCGCTTGTTGCCTTACGTGACGCCGCAGATCGCCACCTGGAAGCGCCGTATGTTACGCGAGCGGGATATCACCGATACTCTCGGGTAATCGTCAATCTCATGTCACTACGGGACGTATTCGAGCGGCAGCCGCAACGGCGCTACATCATGTTCGGCGGCAAGGGTGGTCTCGGAAAGACGACTCTATCGGCGACCTGCGCCTATTGGTTAGCCAGACAAGGAAAACGGGTGCTGCTTTTTTCCGTGGATCCGCAGGCGAGCCTTTCGGACATTTTTCAGAAAGACATCTTTGGTAAAGGAGCCGTGCCCATCATCGAGAATCTCTGGGCCCAGGAAATCGATGCCGACAAGCGCATCCAGGAATACCAAGACGAGATTCGCAAGAAGATCCTGGATATGTACGGCTTCGACCGCGTGCCTGAGGAAATCGAGAGTTACATCGCGTCGGCGTCCGCCGAGCCCGCCATGGAGGAGAGCGCGATCTTCGATGCCGTAGTCGACATCATCGTCAAAGGCGATTACGACTATTATATTTATGATTTGGTGCCGCTGGGGCATGCGCTCTATTATCTCTCGATGGCCAAGGTCTACGATGAGTGGATCAACAAGATTACCAAGCTTCGCGAGGAGATGGGGCAATACGATCGAGTGGCCGCCACGTTACGCCGGCAGGAGAAAGTGGAAGAGGACAAGATTCTCGAGGAACTGCGGTACATCAAGAGCCGGATCAATACTTCGTCACAGATTCTGACCGATAAACAAAAGACGGCGTTTTTCTTTGTCCTGGCGCCCGAAGAGATGATCATTTTGGACACTCGGAAAGCGGCCGAACTGTTTGCGCGTTTTGACGTCCCCATCTCCGGATACGTGGTCAATCGGGTGCTGCCACAAGAGCTGCGCCGGGATAATATTCCAACCTATTTGAAGAACCGAATTCAGCTGCAAGAAAAATATCTCGGTGAGATTCGCAACAGTCTTGGGGGCCAAATTTTGGCCTACGTACCGGAAATGGAGCGGGACGTTACGGGTTTACCGATGATCGAGCGACTTGCCGGGCAACTTTTCGAGAACTCGAGATGACGCAAATCAGCACCTCCATGGGTGGGTACTTCGAGGCGCACCCAAAACTCAAATACCTTTTTTTTGGCGGAAAGGGTGGAGTGGGGAAGACCACTCTAGCGGGCGCGGCGGCCTTATGGCTCGCCGGCCAAGGCAAACGCACGCTTCTGGCGTCCACCAATCCGGTGCACAGCCTTTCCGGCCTCCTGCAGCGGTCGGTATTTGGCGCACCCACCGCCGTGACCGCCGATCTCTGGGCTTACGAGATCGATACCAAAGAGACCATTGAGCGAAAAAAAAGGGAAATCCGCGAGAAGATTCAGTGGTTTCTCAAGTTCGCCGATATCAGCACCAAAGCCGATGACTTCGTCGAATCCGCCACCATGAATCCCGCCTTCGAGGAGTCCGCCATGTTTGAAAACATGGTCGATCTGATGCTCGAAGACGACTACGACGTGTACGTATTCGACACCGCTCCCACGGCGAATGCGCGAAGATTGCTGGGCATGTCCAAAGTTTACTCGCTGTGGGTGGACAAGATGCTCAAGTCGCGGGAAGAGGCACGAAGTCTCCGCGAGATGCTTTCGTTTAGCAAAAAGAAAGAAGAGGATCCGCTGCTCGCATACCTGCTGCAATTCCGCCAACGCATGGGATAGGCGCAACAACGGTTGACCGACGTAGAGAAGACCGCTTTCTTTTTTGTGACTTTACCCGAGGCCCTGCCCATTGCCGTCATCTCCCGTTTCATCGGCTGGTTTCAGGATTTCGGTATTCCCGTCGGCGGAGTCATCGTCAATATGCTCTTGGACAAAGAGGCCTTGGGAAAAGACTCTCCTGAATTCGTCCTGAATCGGGTCCGAATGCAGGAAGAATACATGGGCACGATCTGGCAAAAATTCGACGGCGCGGTGCGCGCGCTAATACCCCTGTTCGACCAAGAGGTCAGGGGGATCGCCATGCTTCAGGAAATCGCTCGGAAACTGATCGCCTGATGACACAAAAGCTGAAATTAGATCGGCCCGATGACAATTTTGGTTAGTTTTGGTCGAGTTTTCTCCTCTCCGGCGCCTTTCTTCTTTGCACTTTCCATTTCGAATCATCCTCTAACCCCTTACAACTAAAGTCCATTTTCTATCGTGCCGATAAATCGCTCCGCTGGCACAATTTCTGCCTATTGAGGAAAAGGATTAACTCAGGAAACAAACTTTGGAGGTATTGAATGGATGAAATACTGACCGCGTCACAGGTGGCGAGCCTTTTACAAATCCACCCGCGGACCGTGTACAAATTGGTGAAGCGGGGCTCAATCCCGGGAAGGAAGTTCGGTGGTGGATGGCGTTTTAGCCGGAGTGAGATCATAACGATGATCTCACCGCCGAGCGCCTCTAAGCTGTCGATTCCTGGTGATACCGAAGAAAGATGAACGATAACATGAATATTTTTCGGATCGCCGAATACCTCCGAGCAGTTTGTCGATTCGTTTGAGAGGGTTTAAAGGCCGGATGGCGCAGTTGGGTTACAAGGGGGGGCAAATCGCTGCCCGTTTTACAACTCTAAAGGTGACCTGGAGGCGTTAAACCGTAGGACCTCCCCATAGAAATGCCGAACAAATTCCATCTGGCCACGAAGCTCAAAACCGCCAAAGCCATCGATCTTAAGATCCCAGAGAGCTAGTTCCCAGAGCCGATAGGCACTCAATATGACCGGTCCATCTGAAGCGGGACGCCGTTTCCGTCGGGGCAGCATCAAGCACCGATTGACGTTCTGGGGGCTCGCCCTCCTGACCGCCACCCTCGTTCTCAACACCTTTGCGGGATCGGTCTATACCGGCAGAGGGATGCAGAAATCCACGGCGCAGCTGCAAGCGGAAGTCGCCGCTTCCGCGGCTCGTCGCATTCAATCTATTCTCGCGCGCAAGATCGAACGACTCCAGGATACGAGCGTCGCCATGACCTTGTTTCCGCTGGGTGGAGGAGAACAAAAACTCCTGGGTCTCTCGTTGATGAAAAATGATCCTTCTTTCAGCGAACTCGCGATCCTAGATTCGGAAGGCAAGGAACTGCTTAAATTCTCTCAAACTCAAGTCTACCTCCAGTCCGATCTTCAGAACCAGAACGGTTCCGCGCCGTTTCTAGCGGCCGCGCGGGGCGAAACCTACGTAGGCCCAGTGTTTACGTCGAACCGCGCCAAGCCATACGTAACCCTGGCCGTGCCACTGAAGCCCACTCCTCAAAAACCAGGAGGAGTGCTCATAACCCAGACAAATCTCAAATTTTTGTGGGAAGTCATCAGGGAGATACAATTCGGCCACCGCGGCTATGCGTACCTTGTCAATGAAACGGGCTTGCTCATCGCGCACGCGGATCCCTCTTGGGTCTTGAAGTATCCGAGCCTTCAGGATGTGCCAAAGGTTCGAGAGTTCCTTAGTAGCCGGGCCGTTGACATGAAACCTGCGAAAGAGGGGCAAGGGATCACGGGCGAGCCGGTATTGAGCACGTACGCACCGATCCCTGATTTAGGTTGGGCGGTGGTGGTTGAAGAGCCGCTTGATCTAATCATGGGCGACCTGCAACGCCTCCAGCGCTACGCCGTATTGCTTCTGGTAGCCGGCCTGCTAGTAGGCGCGTGTATTATCGTATGGGTCAGCAGCAGAATTACCAGGCCGATTCAGGAACTCCGTGAGGGAGTAGAGATCATTCGCAGCGGCGATTTGAACCACCGAACGGAAGTCAAGACGGGCGATGAGATCCAGGAGCTGGCGGAGGAATTTAACAAGATGACCGAAGCGCTGCAGGATTCTTACGCCACGCTGGAGCAAAAGGTCGAACAACGGACCAAGGAGATATCGACGTTATACGAAGTCACGAGCGCGGTGAACCAATCGCTGGATTTACAAACCATTCTCGAGGGCGTCATCGCCAAGATCACTGAAATCTTTTGCTTTGAAGCGACGCGCATATTCCTCTTCAATGAGCAGATGGAATTGTTAGAATTGCGGGCCTCTGTTGAAATGGACCCCGGAAACTGGACGGGGATACGAGACTTCAAGCGCGGAGAGAGCGTCATTGGCCGGGTCACGGACTCCGGCGAGCCGATGATCTTCGAAGACATCCATACGGACGCGCGCTACGCGGCCTTGAGCACCAGTCGAGCAACCTCCAATGCGGGGATGCGTTTTTTCGCTGTTTTTCCGATCAAAACTCAATCTCGTATTTTTGGCGCGCTGCTTGCTAACGGGAAGTCACCGCGACAATTGACCAGCGATGAGAGGCGGTTGCTTACTTCCATGTGCGAGCACCTTGGTGTGGCGGTGGAAAAGGCGAACTTGTTCAAGGAGGTCCAAACCCGATCCCAACATCTGTCTGTGCTAAACACTATCGGCGCAGCGGTTAGCCAATCCCTAGATCTCGATGTCGTTCTTGAAGAGGCGGTAGGAAAAATACTGGAGACGCTCGGTTTCGACGGATGCTGGATCTATATCCTTGAACCTTTCGAAAAAAAATTGGAGCTCAAGGCGTTTAAAGGTCTAACTTCAGAAATGGCGCAGTTGATGGCGCGGCGGAAGACCGCCAGCGGTATCGGCGGACTGGTGCTCCAGACCGGTGAGAGGTTGGTCTTTGAAGATGTTCAAACGGACGAGCGTTATTTGAAGCTGAGCTCGACTGGCAAAGTTCGCGCTCTCGGCTTCGCTACCACCGCGGGATTTCCAATCAGAGCGAAAGACAAAGTTATCGGCACTCTGCATGTTGTCAATCGAGTTAAACGCCATTTTGCCGCCGAGGAACTACAACTGATCGAATCGATTGCCCGAGAGATCGGTGTCGCGGTCGAGAACGCGCGGCTTTTCGCGGAAGTGAATGAGAAAACCTCGGCGCTTGTTCAAACCAATCAGGAACTGCAGGAGGCCACCCGGACGAAGTCGGAATTCATCGCGGCGATGTCCCACGAACTTCGGACGCCTCTCAATATCATCATGGGAAACTCGGATTTGACTCGGGATGGTTTTTTTGGAGAGCTCAATGGGGACCAAAGAGATGCCCTGCAGAAAGTGTCGCGTAACGCCCGGGTGCTCCTGAAGATGATCAATGACGTATTGGCGCTCTCGTGCCTTGACGCAAAAAAGATGTCGCTGGACATCGACACAGTCGAGGTGGAAGAGATCATCACCCACGCGCAAACTCATGTCGAACAAATCAACCGGGATAAGCGTCTCGAGGTTCATTGGGATATCGATCGGAGTATTCCACCGCTCGTCACTGACCCGATCAAGCTGGAAGAGATCCTGCAAAACCTCATAGGCAACGCGTTCAAGTTCACTCCGAACGGCAGAGTCGAGGTTCGGGTGCGCAATCTTCGCCGCGAAGAGCGCGTCGAATTTACCGTCGCGGACACGGGAATCGGCATCGAGAGCGAGAATTTAGCAAAGATATTTAATGAGTTTGAGCAAATCAGCGAAGCCCATACCGGGGGATTCAGCGGTGTGGGCCTGGGCCTTAGTATCGTGAAGAAATATATCGATTTGATGCAGGGAGATATCCAGGTCGAAAGCCAGCCTGGGCAAGGCTCTATCTTCACCTTTTCTCTTCCCCGTTCTGTTTCGCTTTCTTCCTGACCTGCTTCTTTTCGCGCCGGTCTTGACTTTCCGAGCCTCTAAAAGCTAGGAAAGACAGGCACCAACGTTAAGAGATTTGTTGTCGTTGCAGGTCTTAGGTTTCGCTTCACAAGCGATGCGCCATCCCGGCCTCATAGCCCTGTCCCGTGATCATCACCAAGGCTTGGCCTTGGCGTTGAGGTGTCGCAAGCAAGCGCTCGGACAACTCAAGCCCATGGGAGGAGAAGGGCTCCGGCTAAGAGCGCAAGAGTTTTGTGATTTCTTCAGGGCTAATCTCAAGGCTCATTTTCGCGCGGAAGAGGAGATCTTGTTTCCACACATGCGCGCGCTGCTGCCGGAAAGCGAGCCGATCATTCACGGGCTGCTTCTTGACCACGAAAAAATCCGCGAAGCTATCCCTCACCTTGAGGCGGAAACGGGTCTCGCCAAGCTGATCTTCGACTTGGGCGATCTTCTCGAGCGCCACATTCGAAAGGAAGAATGGGAGGTGTTTCCGCTTTTCGAGCAGCATGCGGGGGAGATCGATGCAGAAAGAGTCGGCGGAGAGATCGCGAGAATTTTGACGACGCGGTGAGCGGATTGGGCTGCAAATTGTTGTCTTCGCATTTGCCGCGAAGACGTTCACAGTTGCTGATTTTCTTCCGGCCTATTTTTCGGGTTCCATGAGCCTTAGAAGAACGTGACGACGGTTCTTGGTGTAGGGTCTTACTTGGCTGGGCCAGCGGCCTTCCTCAATCGCCTTATCCCAAGCAGGGCTGGTTAATACATCGGGGCTGTCAAGTTCGTAGATCGCGGTATACGCCGGCTCGTTTTCAATGCGAATCGTTTTTCTCTCGCCCCCGATGTTCATGGTCAACTCATCTCTTTTGTAGCGCGTGACCGATAGAATGCCGGGAACCTTGCTTAGATTGGGAACGTGTTCTTTATCGTATATCTCGTTGAAGATCGCTTCGTGCTCGGGGTCGACGTCCATACTGGCGATCATCAAATATTTTGCTTTGCCTGACATGTCTTGTGCTCCTTTCGGCGCGCGCAATTGCAATGATTGCTTCAGGTTCCCAGGAAGCTGGCGATCTCGGGGGCAGGGGATTTGATCTCCACGACAATAGATTCCTCTAATCCCTCAACGCCGTGAGGAACACCTTCCGGGTGACGGCAAACGTCGCCGGGGCCGAGAATGTAAACCTCATTTCCTACCGTCATCTTAACTTTTCCCTTAACGACGTAGGCCAAGGATTCGTGCGAATGAACATGCAGGGGCGCGCCGACACCTGGCTGGTAATGAATCTCCAAGAGCGTCATCTCATCGCCCTTGATCATCGGTTTGACCAACAGATCGCCGTTCATCGGTTTGCCTTCAATCTTCTTGACGACTAACACTTTCACGTCGGAGTTTCTCGATAAAATCATAATCTGCTCCTTCTCGATTGCTGCTGACTCGGTTGAAGTGTTTTTCGCTAACTAGCAAGACAGGTTAATGAAGTCTATCGGCGCGCGGCAGAGTTGTCAATTATCCGGAAAGGATCGCAAAGACACAGGGGTACATCAGTAGATTCCTTGAGAGCGGATCACACGACCAGCTACTTCTACGACTCTTGCGTCGGAGGACCAAGGGACCTATGACGACGTACGCGTATGACAAAGGGAACCGGCTGACTCAGATAAATGATTCTGTCTCAGGGCTTATCACCCGTACCTATGACGGTCTGGATCGGCTTAACTTCGAGTCCACTCCCCAAGGCAGCATCACGTACACTGATGATGCCTCTGGCCGCCGAGCTACGATGACGGTCACTGGTCAGTCGTCCGTCGTCTACTCTTACGACAATGCAAATCGGCTCACACAGATCACGCAAGGAACCTCAATTGTGAGCTTCGGCTATGACAACGCCAACCGGCGCACGTCTCTCACTCTTCCCAACGGAATTGTGGTGGAGTATGGTTACGATGCCGCATCGCGAGTGACCAGCATCACGTACAAGCAAAACGGAACGACGTTGTTAGGCGATTTAACGTACGAATACGACAAAGCGGGCAACAGAAACAAAGTGGGCGGTAGTTTTGCACGGACGGGCATCTCGGAAAACGTCGCTTCTACCAATTACAATGCGGCTAACCAGCAGACGACGTTTGGGGATAAAACATTAACCTATGACAACAACGGAAATTTGACTTCTATCACCGATGCTTCGGGAACCGTTCTTTATTCTTGGAACGCAAGAAATCAGTTAGTCGGCATCAGTGGGCCGACCGTGAGCGCGAACTTTGTGTATGATGGGATAGGACGAAGAGAGAAAAAGACGATCAATGGGAGTTTGACCGAGTTTCTTTACGACGGCGTTAATCCTGTTCAGGAAACCTCTGGGGCTACGGTGCTTGCCAACATGCTGACTGGGTTCGAGATCGATGAATTCCTCACCCGAACGGACGTCGCGGCCAGCATGACTACCTCTTTCCTTCCGGACGCTCTCGGTTCCGCTATCGCATTAGCTGACTCCACAGGGACGCTGCAGACTGAGTACACATATGAGCCTTTTGGAAGAACCACGAGCACCAGCGTCTCAAACATTAATCCCTTCCAATATACGGGTCATACGGGTCGTGAGAACGACGGCATTGGCCTCTATTACTACCGCGCCCGTTACTATCACCCTGGCTTGCAACGATTTACGGGTGAAGATCCGATCGAGTTCCGTAGAGGAGGTTTCAATCTTTACGTTTATGCCGATAACAATGCCATACGAAACAAGGACCCTCTGGGACTCTATGTTGGTGCTGTTGGTGCTATCGGCAGTGGGGCAATAGGTGCCCCTAGTGGTCAAGATGCTGTTGGAGGTTCTGGATTCGCTGGATTTGTGAACGACAGCAACGGGAACTGGGGTTTTGCAGTATGCGGTGCAGCTGGGCCGGCAACTGGAGCGGGTGGATTCATAGGATTAGGTTCCATTAATTCGTGGGGATCGGGTACTATCTGTGATATGCAGGGCGCTGGTGGTGGATTTGGTTATGGAGGAGGGGGAAGAGCTGGAGGAGGGGTTGGACTAGGCGCATTTGTAGAAGTATCGCCGAATCTGACGTCAGTAGCGACCGGAGTCGGCGCGGCATGGGGTGGTTTCGGGGGTTCTGGTGGATTCGGAGGATGCGTCGTATTTCCAATAAGTACCTCCTGCGACAAGTGCCCTCGGTAAGAACGCATGGGAAACGTAATCGCCGATATTTTAGGAGCGGAAGCAATAATTTTTTCTATTATCGCGTTGCTCGTTGTTCGCTGGGGGAAAAAATTGGACGAGCATCTGCTTCAGGAATATCCTAAATTTTTTGAGGAGAATCTCTCCGCTCCTTTCTGGGCCGGTGACCGGCAGGTCGTCAAGCAGCATCTTCGTGCACTAAGGAATACTTACTGGGGTACCATGCCGGATGAAACAAGCAGCTTTTATCAAGCCCAATTGCGTCGTTACGCGAAATACGCGGTAATTTCTCTTTCGATATTTTTCATAACATTAGTTATCGTATTCATAACCGCAGTGTTGCTCCGGCCGTAAGAACCATAAATGCCGGCCCAGTTCGGGGTCTCTTGGGGTCACAGACATAACAATCATAAGAGCCCGAAAAGGGGTCGGGAGTCTTTTATTGACACCCAAGCCTCACATCTGATAAAAGCGATTTCATGCCGCGTCGCGTGCGTATTCCCACCGGTGGATTGGCCTATCATATTCTAAACCGGCGTGTGGGTCGATTGGGGTTATTCGACAAGCCCGCCGATTACATGGCTTTTGAAAAGATTCTCAATACGCCTTGTCATAGGGGTCAGGTCTATTGATTCTTATTATCTCTTCTGGTACAAATCCCCTTCATGGCCCGCCCGCTGCGGATAGAATATCCTGGAGCGTACTACCACGTCAGCACCCGAGGCAATGAGCGAAAGGCGATCTTTCGGGACGACCGGGACCGAGAGAGGCTTTTGGAATTGCTCGATCGGGCGGTAGAACACTTTCATCTTCGCCTTCACGGCTATGTCTTGATGAGCAATCACTATCATCTGTTGGTGGAGACCCCTAGAGGCGGCCTTAGCGGTGCGCTGCGTTACCTAAACGGAGTGTATACCCAGGCCTTCAACCGCCGCCACCGCCGCGTGGGGCATCTTTTTCAGGGGA